>Ga0335081_10010044_pt1 | contig 15275 bp, 8 predicted proteins | sample Lox_Sample_35_FD_206713 | JGI IMG/M metagenome (GOLD analysis project Ga0335081, IMG submission 206713) | Soil microbial communities from Loxahatchee National Wildlife Refuge, Florida, United States - Lox_Sample_3.5 | ecosystem: Environmental > Terrestrial > Soil > Wetlands | place: USA: Florida...
GACGCTTAGGGAAGGAAGTCTACCTGTTCAACTACAACGGGCAGCCGCACGGAATCCGCAACCGCGCCGACCAGAAGGACTACGCCATCCGCCTGCAGCAGTATTTCGACCATTACCTGAAGGGGGCTCCCGCGCCCGACTGGATGGAGAAGGGCGTGCCTTACCTGGAGCGCGATCACACCGCGCTTTCGACGCTCGGCGGCGGCCAGTAGCATTTGGCTCGACTGCCGTTCGTCGCCGGGGCGTATCTGGCGGGGGCGCTGGCCGTCTCCGCCAATCAGTCCCTGAAGCAGCCGGATGGCCGGGACATCGCGACTTCGGAAATCGACGCCACCGTCACACGCCTGATGGATGCCGCCCACGTGACGGGCGCCGGCATCGCCGTGTTTCAGAATGGCCGGATCGCGTACCTGAAGGCCTACGGTTATCGGGACACCGAAAAGAAGCTGCCGCTCACGCCGAATTCCGTCATGACGGCAGCCTCTTTGAGCAAATCGGCTTTCGCTTCGGTGGTCATGCGGCTGGTGCAGGACCAGGCGCTCGACCTCGACAAGCCGATCGTGCAGTACCTTCCCAAGCCGCTTCCCGAATATCCCAGGTATGCCGACCTGCAGGGAGATGACCGCTACCGGAAGCTCACGCTGCGTATGCTTCTCAGCCACACCAGCGGTTTTCCCAACTTGCGCGCATTTGAAGACGACCGGAAGCTCAAGATTCACTTCGAGCCGGGGACGCGCTACGCGTACTCCGGCGAAGGGATCAATCTGGCTCAACTCGTGGTCGAAACTGTGAAGGGGCAATCTCTCACGGTGTTGATGGATCAAACGCTCTGCCGTCCGCTTCACATGGTCCGGACGAGCATGGTGTGGCAGGCGCGCTTCGAGGACGATTTCGCGAACGGGTATGACGAGTATGGGCGCTCGCTCGGCCCCGAGAGGCGCCCCACTCCCAATGCCGCGGGAAGCATGCAGACCACGCTTGCGGATTACGCCACGTTTCTGAGCGCGATCCTGCGGCGGCAAATGTTGAACACACGAACTACAGACAAGATGTTCGCACCGGAAGTCACGATCCATTCGGCGCACCAGTTCCCGTCTCTGGACAACACCACCACGACCGCCAATGACGGTATTCGCCTGCGCTACGGATTGGGGTGGGGGCTCTACTCATCGCCATATGGGAAGGCGTTCTTCAAAGAAGGGCATGACGAGGGGTGGAGACATCTGGCGCTCTGCTTCCAAAACGGCAGCGGAATCTTGATCCTGACGAACAGTTCCAACGGCGAGGGAATGTTCAAGCCTCTCATCGATGCGGTGGTGGGGCCCACCTCGTTTCCATTCGATTGGGAGAACTATACGCCCTACAATCTGCTTCCTCCGCTGCCGAATCTGAAGGAGCACAAGAAGGCGAAGCTTGCGGCGGAGCAGTCGAGCAGGCTTGCCGGACGTTACGCACTCGGTAAGGACGCGATCCTCACCGTGACGGTGGAGAACGGCCACCTGTTCATCCAGGAGAACGGCGAACCGAAGCAGGAGTATCTCGCGCAGAGCCCTCGGGACTTCTACTCGGCGGCCTCGAGCGACGAGTGTACCTTTAAGCCTGATGACGGTCCGGCGCAGGCGCTCGTTCTGCATGTCGACGGGAAGGACTTGGAACTGAAGCGGGTTCGATAGCGAGGACCTCGAGGTTGTGGCGGCGAATCCGGAACGCGGCATGGCCCTGCTTTGCCCGGATACCCGACAACCCGGTGGCGCCTACGGGCGGCGCGGAATACGGCGGGGGAAGATCGACCCGAGTCAACACACGCGAAGGGAAAGAGTGCCTGCGCCACGTCGGTGCTATCCTGAGGACTTGAACCCCTTTGCTTTGCCCCGCCTGGCGCTTCTGTTTGCCGTGGCGTCCGCCGCCGCTGCCCAGTCCTCGGTGCTGCTGGATGCCATGTCCCAGGAGCTGAGTCGTAACTTTACTGTTTTGAAAGAGAAATCGGACCCGCCGCCGTACTTTCTGAGTTACGAGGTGACCGAAGTCGATTACCACTCCGTGTCGGGCACGCTCGGAACGGTGGATGCGACGGGCGGCGGGAAGAGCCGCGCCCTGGACGTGTCGGTGCGGGTGGGCACTCCGAAAACGGACAACTACCACCGGGTCCGCGGAGACCGCGGGCAGTTCACGTCGGGCGCCCCCCTCAGCTACGAGGACAACGTCAACGCGATCAAGCGGCGCTTGTGGCTCGAGACCGACCGCGCCTACCGCACCGCGGCCGAGCGGCTGATTCGCATCAAGACCAACACGCAGGTGAAGGTCGCGGCCGAGGACGACTCCGACGACTTCTCGACGGAGGCTGCGGCCGTATATCAGGAAGCGCCGCCCCCGCTCAAGTTCCATGAGGAGGAGTGGTCGGAGCGCATCCGGAAACTCTCGGGCCGGTTCCAAAGCTATCCCAGCGTGCTGACGTCGCACGTGACGGTGTCGGCGCAGACGGACACGCGCTACCTGGTGAACACCGAAGGAACGCGCATCGAGCACGGGCGGGGATTTGCGCGGGTGACGATTTCGGCATCGGCGAAAGCCACGGATGGAACGGATCTGGGGACTTTCGAAACCTTTGAGGCGGTGGATCCGGAGGGACTTCCGGATGATAAAGTGCTGATGGCGGCGATCGACCGGGTGGCCAACGACCTGTCGCATCTGCTGAAGGCGCCGGAAGCGGAGCCGTTCGTAGGACCGGCCATCTTTTCGGGGCGCGCGGCCGGGGTGTTCTTCCACGAGATTTTCGGGCACCGGGTGGAGGGTCACCGGCAGAAGGACGACAGCGAGGGGCAGACCTTTACCAAGAGCGTGGGAACGAAGGTGCTGCCGGATTTCCTGTCGGTGGTGTTCGATCCGACGCGCAAGAAGATCGGTGGCGTGGACTTGAACGGCTGGTATGCGTACGACGATGAGGGAGTGAAGGGCCAGCCGGTGACGGCGGTGGATCACGGCGTGCTGAAGACATTTCTGATGTCGCGCTCGCCGATCAAGGGCGTGGAGCATTCGAACGGGCATGGCCGGCGGCAGCCCGGGTTGGAGGTGGTTTCGCGGCAGTCGAACCTGATCGTGGAGTCCACCAATTCCGTGCCGGAGGCCAAGCTGCGGCAGATGCTGCTGGAGGAGGCGAAGAAGCAGAACAAGCCCTACGGGTTGTACTTCCGCGACATCACGGGAGGCTTTACGACGACGGCGCGCGCCGGTTTGCAGGCATTCAAGGTGATTCCGGTGATTGTGTACCGGGTGTATGTGGACGGGCGGCCGGACGAGCTGGTGCGGGGAGCCGATATTGTGGGGACGCCGCTCGCGAGCTTCGCGAAGATCCTGGCGACCGGCGACAAGCCGGAGGTGTTTAACGGGTATTGCGGCGCGGAGTCGGGCAGCGTACCGGTTTCCGCGGTATCGCCGTCGATCCTGGTATCGGAGATCGAGATCGAGAAGAAGGCCAAGTCGAATGACCGGCCGCCGCTGCTGCCGGAGCCGACGGCGATGGAGAGGACGGGAGGCGGCAAGTGAGCTCGCTTCGCTCGCGGGTTTGGGGGTTGGGGGTTGGGGGTTGGGGACTGAGCCTGGCGGCTCTCGCCGCGTTGGCGGCCGGATTTTCGGTTTGGGGACAGGCGACCGGGGCTGCGACCGATTCGATGCTCAAGGCGATGCACGATGAGCTGGAGCGGTCGGGGAAGCTCACGTTGAATAGTCTGGAGGCGCCGTATTTTGTCGAGTACGTGATCGACGAAGCGGAGAATTTCAGTGTGTCGGCGAGCCTGGGCGGGTTGGTCTCGCGGCGGCGCGACCGCTTCCGCGAGCCTGAGATCCACGTGCGGGTGGGCGACTACAAATTCGACAACACCAATTTCGGCGGGGGCGGCGGGTTCGGCGGACGAACCCAGTACGACCTGGGACGGTTTCCGCTGGAAAACTCGTATCCGCTGCTGCGGCGGTATCTGTGGCTGGAGACGGATTCGGCCTATAAGGCGGCGGTCGAGGCACTCTCGCGGAAACGGGCGGCGGTCCGCAATTTGCAGCAGGGCGACCAGCTCAACGATTTCGCGCATGCCGAACCGGTGCATCGCGTGGGGCAGTTTCAGCGGCTTGCGATCGATGAAGATGCGTGGGCCAGGAGGGTGCGAACGCTCTCGGCGATCTTCTCGCAATATCCCGAAGTCAAGAACTCGAGCGTGGAACTGGAGGCCAGCAACGGAGGCTTTACGCTGGCCAATACCGAAGGCACCGAAGTCCGCGAACCGGAGAACGTGACTTACCTGCGGGTGCGCGCGATTGCGCAGGCAGCGGATGGCATGACCATGCGGGATGCGATGACGTTTCACGCGCTGGACATCAACCGCATGCCTTCAGATGCCGAGATGTCGCGGGGCGTGACGGCGGTGGCGGAGAACGTGGTGGCGCTGGCGCATGCGCCGAGAGGGGAAGATTACAGCGGGCCGGTGCTGTTCGAAGGCACGGCCGGAGCGCAGATCCTGGCGGAGGTGCTGGGCAAGAACCTGGCGTTGACGAGGCGTCCGGTTTCGGCGGGTGGACGGAGTGGCGGCGGTTTCGCTCCCAGCGAGCTGGAGGGCCGCATCGGCGCGCGGGTTCTGCCCGATTCCTTCGACGTGGTGGACGACCCCACGCAGAAGGAGTGGCACGGGCGCCCGCTGTTCGGGAATTACGATGTGGATCGCGAAGGGGTGCTGCCCAAGCCGATCCGGGTGGTGGAGAGGGGTGTGCTCAAGAGCTACCTGCTGACGCGCCAGCCGGTGCGCGGTTTCGAGGGATCGAACGGGCGGGCACGGCTGCCCGGCCCGAACAATACCTCGATCGCGTCGTTCAGCAACCTGTTTTTCAGCTCTTCGGATAACGTGCCGGTGGCGGAGCTGAAGAAGAAGCTGATCGAGTTGACCGGGACGCGCGGCAAGCCCTACGGGATCCTGGTGCGGAAGATGGACTTTCCTTCGTCGGCTTCACTCGACGAAGTGCGCCGCATGTTCACGGGGGCGCAGAGCGGGGACCGGCCGGTGAGCTCGCCGCTGCTGGTGTACAAGGTGTTTCCGGATGGACGCGAGGAACTGGTGCGGGGGCTGCGGTTCCGCGGGTTGAACGTGCGATCGCTGAAGGACATTCTGGCGGCGGGGAATGACGGCGCGGCATTCGAGTACATGGACAGCGCGGCGCCGTTCGCGCTGATGGGCGCCTCCGGGTTCACGGCGGAGACGTGCGTGGTGGCGCCTTCGATCCTGGTGGACGATCTGGAGCTTCATCCCGTTGAGGAAGAACTGCCCAAGCTGCCGGTGGTTTCAGCGCCGGAGCTGATTCGCCAGCGGCCATGATCAGGGCAGCTTCGCTGTGCGACTGCTAGGACGCTACGTCTTTCGGGAGATCGTGACCAGCGCGGTGCTGGGCACGCTGCTGGCGACGTTCGTCGTATTCCTGCACCGGATCAACGACCTGTTTGCCCTGCTGGTGGGCGCGGGACACCCCGGTCTGAGGACGGGGCTCGAACTGTTCCTGCTGGCGGTGCCGCCCCTGCTGCCGACCACCATACCGTTTGGCGTGCTGGTGGGAATCCTGATCGGGCTGGGACGGATGGCGGCGGACGGCGAAATCATCGCCATGCGGGCGGCGGGCGTTTCCAGCCGGAAGGTGATTCTGCCGGTGCTGCTGTTCGCGACGCTGGGAACGGCGCTGGCGGGATTCGCGTCGTTGCGGCTCACGCCGCTGGCGCTGCGGACGAGCACGGACATTATCAACGACCTGGCGAAAGCCCAGCTTTCCGCGGACATTCAGCCGCGGGTGTTCGACGAGGATTTCCCCAACAAGATTCTCTACGTGGACGACGTGCGGATCGGAAATACGACGGTGTGGGGCGGCGTATTCATCGTGGACGTGACACCGCCCGAGCAGCGCACCAACGGGTTGGGGGAAAAGGCGTCGGGTCCGCTGATCACGGTGGCGAAGTCGGCGATTGCAACATCCGACCCGAAGAACAATCGGCTGCAGCTTTCACTTTTCGACTACTCGACGCACGAAATGGGGAAGGACGGCAAGGCGCAGGACGTGGATTCGCCGCGCGGGGAGCAGGTGCTGTACGCCAAGCCGCCGGGGGAGAAGACGACCACATTCGCGGCGATGAATACGGCGGAGCTGCTGCGGCGGTACAGCGGGCCCGACCAGGTGGAGGACCGCATCGAGCTGCATCACCGCTTCACGTTTCCGCTGGCGTGCATCGTGCTGGCGATGGTGGGGATTCCGCTGGGGATCTCGACGCGGAAGGGCGGCAAATCGGCGGGGTACATCATCGCGTTGTTCCTGGGGTTCTTCTGTTATTACCTTTCGTCGGTGACGCTGGTGAAGGTGGCGACGGCGCGGAAGCTGCCGGTGCCGGTGGCGATGTGGCTGCCGGACGCGGTGTTTTTCGCGGTGGGGCTGGTGTTTCTGTACCGGATGGAGCGTCCGGGGGACACCGACGTGATGAGCGGATTGAAGAGCGCGTTTGCGGCGGTGTACGAGTGGGGGAAGGCGCGGCTGGTGCGGTCCACGGCGGGGCCGCGGCTGATGAACTGGAGGATTCCGCTGCTGCCGGGGATTGTGGACACCTACGTCCTTTCGAATTTTCTGTTCTACGTGCTGGTGGTGCTGGCCTGTTTCGTCTCCATGACCGAGGTGTTCGTGTTCCTCGACCTGATGGGCGATTACATTCACAATCACATCTCGATGATGAAGATGGCCACGTACCTGTTCTTCCTGATTCCGGAATTGATTTACCGGCTGTCTCCGGTGAGCGTGCTGGTGGGGGTGCTGATTAATTTTTCGGTGATGACCAAGCACAACGAGGTGACGGCGTTCAAGGCATGCGGGGTGAGCCTGTTCCGGCTGGCGGTGCCGATCCTGATCGCGAGCGCGCTGTTCGCCGGGGGGTTGTTCGCGTTCGATTTCTACTATGTGCCGGATGCCAATCGCAAGCAGGACGCGCTTCGCGACGAGATCAAGAACCGGCCCAAGCAGACCTATCTGCGGCCCGACCGGAAATGGATCATGGCGGAGGAATCGCGGATTTACTACTACCAGTATTTCGACGGCCAGACGATGATCGGGGTGGACGTGTTCGAGCTGGAGCCGCGGACGTTCCGGCTGACGCGGCAGATCCTGGCGGAGCGCGCCAACTGGAGCGCTTCGGCGAAGACGTGGATCCTGGAGAACGGGTGGGTGCGGAAGTTTCGGGAGAACGAACCCAAGCCCTACGAGGAGTTCAAGGTCAAGCCCTTTCCGGACCTGAGCGAGACGCCCGACTACTTCCTGACGGAAGCGCTGCAGGAGAAGCAGATGAACTTCCGGGAGCTGGATCAGTACATTCGCGGGCTGCAGCAGCGCGGCTACGATACGGTGAAGCTGCAGGTGCAGTTCTACCGCAAGTTCTCGGTGCCGCTGTTCGCGCTGATCATGGCGATGATCTCGGTGCCGTTCGGGTTCCTGGTGGGCAATCGGGGGGCGATGACGGGGATCGGGGTGAGTCTCGCGATCGGGATTGCGTACCTGGGGCTGGATCCGCTGTTCACGCAGATGGGGAATGTGAATCAGCTTTCGCCGACGGTGGCGGCGTGGTCGCCGGATCTGTTGTTTTCGCTGATGGGAATGTATCTGCTGCTGCGCATGCGAAGCTGAGGGCGCTCCGATTGCTGGTAGTCGGGCGCATCCAGAAACCTTCGGGGAATGAAAGTGCGTTGGTGTTTTGCGGTACCCGGGGGCGCGGCTTTCCCTCTTGTATACACGATAAAGTGGTGTTAAAATCCTGAATAGAGCCATAAGGCTCGGGAGACCTCAATCATGCTGAAGAAATTCATTCTGGCTTTCGCCATCCTGGCACTCGCGCTGGCTACCGCGGGGACTGTCACTAACGTCCTCGGCAGCTACAAGATCAACATCATCCAGCCTTCCGTCGTGAATGGCACCGATCTGAAGGCCGGAGAGTATCGGCTGACCGTACAACCGGACAAGGTGACCATCTTCATCGGCAAGGAAGCAGTCAATATTCCGGTCAAGATCGAAACTGCAGAGAAGAAGTTCGACTCCACCGCAATTCGCTACACTACGGTCGGCGGCAAATCAGTGGTGTCCGAGATTCGGCTTGGCGGGACCACGACCAGGCTGGTTTTCAATCCGTAAGAACGGGTGCAACCCGCAGAACTGGAATCTGACAGGCCGCGCGCGAACGGATGGAACCGTTCACGCGCGGCTTCTGTTTGGAGAGGAAAAGAAGCCGGCAATGAGCCAGAGATTGCGGATCTGGCGGTATCCCAGATTCTCCGGAATGGAAGCGAAAAACAGCCAGGCCAGCCGGGCGGGGTCGGATGCGTGGAGCACGGCCAGTTCCCGCAAAACTACCGCCGACATGGAAATGAGGATTCCCATCCCAACCGTGGACAGCAACACCAGGCCTGCCAGGGCGGGATCGATCCAGCCTGTGAGTAATCCCACCAAGGCCAACGCGTAGGCGGCGGTTTCCAGGAGCGGACGAAGGAGACGGACGCAGAGGATTCCGGGGAGGCCCCAACCGATGGCGTTGAAGCCTCCGTCGATGGAGTTGCGGTGGGCCAATGCCTTGGCGAGGTCGGCGTCTTCGCGCAGATTGCGTCGTTCGAGATCGGCGAAGGAAGCGGCTACACGCAGGTGGCTGGCGGCTTCGGGCACGAACGCCACCTTGTACTGCCTTCCGGAGGCGCGGGCGTGGCCGTGGAGGTGGAGGAACAGTTCCATGGGGCCGGCGGTGAAACCGCCGACCTTTACGACGGCATCCCGCAAGACCAGCAACGCCGCCCCGGGGACGGGAATGAGGCGGTTCCAGCCGGACAGCGCGGCACACCGGCCCAGCACCCGGCGCAAGGTTTCGAGGGCGCCGAAGAGCGAAGCCCAGGTCGACTGCGAGCCGCCCGGAGAGGCATCGGCGATATCGGAGGACTCCTCAGGCGCGGGCATGACGCCGCAGACCGCGATGGTCCGCCCGGGATCGTGCAGCATGGGACGGATGAGGCTGAGCAGGACGGTCGGCTCGAACTCAGACTCGGGATCCAGCAGGGCGATCACGGGGGAGACGGCCACATTGACGCCGGCATTCAGAGCGTCGGCTTGCCCGCCGCGGTCCTTGTCCAGCACTACCAGGGGCAGGGGATCGCGCGATTCGTAAATTCCGCGGATGGGAGCGGTGGCCAGATCCAGGTTGCCACCGCGAGCCGACTGGCACAAGTGAAACTCCTCGATCCAGGTTTCGAGCTCCACGTTACTGGGGCCATCCAGGACCAGCACCAGCTCGTGCTTTCCAAACTGCAGATCAACCAGCTTGTGGGCGAAGGCGCGGGAGCGTGGGGAGGCATCGGGAGGCACCACGATGACCGAAACGGGCGAGACCAGGGGAGATTTCTGGATCACGGTCCCTTCGTAGCGCGGCCTGGTGCGGACCAGGCGACGAAGGACAAAGCAGCCCTTCAACATGGCTCCGAAGCAGGCGACTCCCACCGCGAACAGCACCAGGACGATCAACTGCAGCAACAGCATCGCGGCCACGCTCATAATCCAACCCTCCGCCGGGCGTGTCCCAGGGCACATGCGGCGACGGATGCCGTCACGGGGTTGGGACTGCCCGAAAACTCTTCCAGAGCCTGCCAGCCCCGCGGGGGGATTTCCGCCAGCGCCGCCGCGGCGGTGCGGGCGAGGTCGGCGGGGGCGATCCGCAGCATGCGGGCCAGCAGGGGCAAAGCCTCGGCGATGTGCTGCTGGGCGGCGCTCAGGGCCGCGGCGGTGCTGATCTCGGGATCGGGATCGGCCAGCGCATTGACGATGGCGGCGCGATTCTCGGGTAGCAGCGGAATGTAGGGCGCCAGGCGAAGCGCCTGGATGCGGATGTCCTTGTTGCGATGTTCCAGCAGATCGCGAAAGACGTCGATGACGATTCCGCACTCCCAGGCCACGAGCATGTCGAGCGCGGCGAGAACCCGACGCGGATTGCGGGAACGGAGCGCGTCGGGCACGGCATGCTCACAAAGCGGCACGGCGTGGCGGCGCAAGTCTTCGGTGAGGAGTATGCGGATGAGCAGGCTTTCGCGGATGGCCAGGTCGAAAACGGCTTCGATCTGTTCGCCGGTTCCGGACTGGATGACGGCGCGGCTGGCGCACAACCAGATTTCGGGATCGTCGGAGTTGCTCAGGCCCTTGAACAGGAGTTCGCCCGTGATGCGGTGGCATGGCTCGTGAACGGAGACGAAGGCCAGGCGGGCGAACGCATTGCGGCGCTGCTCGATATCCAGGGAACGGGCGTCGCGCAGCCAGTCGTCCACGAGGCCGAGTTTCAGGGCGAGTTCGCCGAGACGATCGAGCGCGCGGGTGGAGAGCTTCCCCTGGAAACCGAGCATCACTTCGGTGACGTGACGGTGATGGTTGCGGGTGAGGCTCTGGAGTGCCCGGAGGTTGTCGGTCCCCCCGAGATAATCGACGACGGCACGCCGGATGTCCGGCTGGATTCCGGCGCTGGTGTTGGAGCGCCAGCGGGATACCAGCGCGCGCACCATGGCCGCCAGGAACAGTCCGAACATCATCAGGCCGAAGAAGCCGAACAGGACGACGGCAATGGAAAGTTCAATCGTTGTCATGACCACAACAGCCGCTTGAGCCGGGCCACCAATTCCAAAGGTCCGAACGGTTTGACCATGTAATCGTCGGCGCCCAGCGTGAAACCCCGGATGACGTCGCTCTCCTGCTGGCGCGCGGTGAGCAGCACGACCCGGACCTGGAGCCCTTCGGCACGGATGGCGGCGAGCACTTCATACCCGTCCATGACGGGCATGTTGATATCGAGAACCGCGGCTTGGGGCTGGAATTTCCGAATGGCCTCCAGAGCGCTCTGGCCGTTGGTGGCGGTTTCGGCGTCCATTCCGTGAGTTTTGAGGACGGAGCGGACGAGCGAAGATACGGATGGATCGTCGTCGGCCACCACGACGCAGGCCCGATCCGGCTTATTCGTCCCCGCACTGCGCGCGGTGCTTTTCGATCCGGAGCGCGAATCGGACATGACGCGCGTAAGGCGAATGAGAGCCTCCTCGGGATGCCACGAGTCCATCAGGAACTCGCTTGCCTGCGACTGAATCGGGGCATCCAGGGAGAGCAGGTCGTCGCGCGATCCCAGCAGCACCACCGGGGTGGCGGGCTGCCAGGGATGGAGCCAGGAGCCGATGGGCGTTTCGGGGCCGATATGGAGAACGATCAACTCGCAATTGCGGACCGTCTCGGAAGCGGGCCCATCGCTGAAGGCGACGACCACGGGAATTGCCTCCACACGCCGCAACGTCACGCCGAAGCGTTCACACTCGTTGGTGGGCAGACCGACCAGGGCGATGCGTCTTCCGGAGAGCGCCTCGACGACGGCGGCCGACACTGGGGTATCGCGCGCATCCTTAGGGCTGGAGAAGGCCAGGGCCAAGGCGGTAAGGGAATCGCGGAGTTGGTTTTGATCGACGGGCCGTTCCAGCAAAGTGGCCTCGACTTCGCGGGCCAGGCGGCTGATGGCGGTGTAGCCGAGGAGGCCGGCGGCGCCGATCCACTGGTGGACCGTGCGCGCGGCGTGACCGGCGTCGAAGGAACCCTCGAGCGCCAGGAGCCATTGCCGCGCCTGTTCCTGGCCCTCGTCGAGAAAGCGATGGCGCAGGCCGCGGAGTTCGCCGGCGGGCGCGCCGGCGTGCTCGGATTCCGGCGGCGGAGGGGCCGGACCGGCCAGGGTCTCGGCGCGGCGATCGAGATATTCGCGAACGCGGGTGCCGAGGGCGCGGGTGTCGATGGGCTTGGTGACGTAGCCATCGCACCCTGCGTCGATGGCTCGCTGCTCGTCCCCCTTCATGGCGAAGGCGGTGAGCGCGACCACGGTGATGTCGCGGGTGGCCGCATTCTGCTTGATGCGGCGGGTCAACTCCAGTCCGTCGATTCCGGGCAGTTGAATATCCGCCAGCACCAGGTAGGGGTGGAAACTGCGCAACAGCTCGAGGGCTTCTTCGGCATCGTTGGCAGTCAATACCTTATAGCCCTCATTCACCAAGAGGATGCGGGTCAGCTTCAGGTTGACGGGTGTGTCGTCAACGATCAGGATTGGCTCTCCGGCCATGAATGCTGTATTTTAGCGCTCGGGAAAGGCTTTTGTACCAACTATTTCCGGTGAACTATCGGCGTACTATCGGTGGTCAACATTGGTTAGAACTCGGCGCGCAGCATGAACTCCACGCGACGGGGCGCTCCGGACCCGACCGCGCCGGTATTCAGCGTGCCGGTGATCCGACCGAAGCTGGAAGACGAGAAGTTCCCCGATGGATTGGCATATTGCGGATGGTTCAGCAAGTTGTAGGCAGCGGCGCGGAGGTTGAGGCCCAGGCGCTCGGTGAGGCGGAATCGCTTCTGCAGGGAGGTGTCGAACTCGTAATTGCCGGGCCCGTTGGCGATGTAGCGCCCCAGACTGCCCCACGTGCCGTTGGCCGGAGTCGCGAAGGCAGCGGGGTTGAACCAGTTGTTGATGGTCTGGTTGGCCGCATAGATCGATACTCCGGGGACCAGATTCGGCCGTTGTGAAGAAGTGTTGCCGTCCGGAAGCGCGGACGCTTTCCGGGAGATGGTGATATTCACGGGCAATCCGGTTCGCGCCGTCGCAATGCCCGCCAGTTCCCATCCTCCCAGAATCCTGGAGGAGAGCCCGTTGTTATTCAGGAACCGCTTGCCGTATCCGAACGGCAACTGGTAGACGCCGTTGGCGATGAACGTGTGCCGCACATCGATGTTGGTGCTGCTGCGGTCACAGGCGCGGCAAGCCATGTCCTGGAACGTGACGCTTTCGCCCGACCCGATGGAGGCGTCCGCGATTCCGTGGGACCACATGTAGTTGGCCTGGAGCAGCAATCCTCGCACAAAGCGCCGCTGCAGGGATGCCTGCAAGGCATTGAAGTTGTCGTTGCCGTCGTTGGCTTTGAGGCCGAACGAGCCGAATGCGGCCAGAGGCCGCTTGCCGGTGAGGGGATTGATCAGGTTGACGGTGTACTTGTCAAACAGGTGATGCCCTTCGCTCCCCGTGTATCCCACCTGCGCGACGAAATCCCTGGCCACCTCCCGCTGCACGACGAAATCCCATTCGTTATAGGAAAGGTCTTTGCGGTGCCGGTCGATGGCCTTGGGACTGTAGAGCTGATTGGCCGGATCGAGGAAGGCGACCAGCGGGTACGCCAGGGCGGGAAAATCGGTGCTGGCGAGGGAGTATCGGGGCACGGCGCTTTCGGCGGGATCGCTGAAATCGTCGTTCTGGTTGCCGCCATAGTAGATGCCAAAGCCGGAGCGAATGCTGGTATGCGCATCCGGCGCCCAGGCCACTCCGATGCGAGGGCCGAAATCGTGCGTGTTGGGGCTGTAGTACGGTGTACCCTTCGGGCAGAAACCGCCGCAACCGAGGATATCGACCACCGCCGACCGGTTCAGGATCTCGTGGGCCACTGAATAATACTCGTAGCGCAATCCGAGATTCAGGGTGAGATTCGGCCTGATCTTGAACTCATCCTGCGCATAGCTTTGGTAGAACGTGCGGCGATTGCCTACCACTCCCTCGCCTTGCAGATAGGTAGCGGACGTCGCGCTGTTGTTGACAAAGTCCTGCGCCGAGGCATAGCTGATCGACGAAGTGGTGAGCGTGTTCCCCGAGTTGTTCAAACGGATCCTGCGGATGTCGACACCGAACTTCAGGGTGTGGCGGCCGCGCGTCAACGTGAGGTTGTCGATGTAGGAAAACGTGGTGCCGACTTCGGTATCGAGCGAAGTCCCGTTGACGCCATCGAAAGGCGGTGCGGTGACGGAAAGCGGCGCCGTCCCGTAGGTCCAGTTGTGATAGTTGGCGCGGTTCAAGCCGAACTTGGTTTCGTTGACCGTAGTGGGGGAGAAGATATGCTGCAGTTGCAGGACGAAGTTGGCCGGGACATGAGGAATCACGTTGTGGTCGCCCAATGCGTCGGTCGGATTGTCGATGTAGGCGTTGTCCACGTTGTAGCGGGCGAATGCGGTGGTGGTGTCGGAGAAGCGGTAATCGAAACGCGCCATGCCGGCGTCTTCGCGCACGGTGTCGGTGGCGACGTTGGTCACCTGGTTGGTGCAGGCGAAGGTGACACCGTTGACGACGCAAGGCGCGGCCGACGGGACGGGCACACCACCGGCCGGGTAGGCAGCCAGGATGGGTTTGAGGGCCGGCGAAGTGGCGAGCGCCAGTGTCCGGAAGGCATCGTTGGGCACGAAGTTGATGAAGGTCTCGCCGAGATCCTGGCGCAGGCCTTCGTAGTTGAAGTAGTAAAACGCCTTGTTCCGGATCAGGGCGCCGCCGAAGCTGGCGCCGAACTGGTGCAGGGTGAATGGTGGAATGGTGGAACCGTCAAACGGCCCGCGCGCATCCAGTGCGTCGTTGCGCACCGCGTAGAACGTGCTTCCGTGGTACTCATTGGTTCCGGTCTTGGAGACGACGTTGATCTGCGCTCCGCCGGCGGCGCCGCTTTCCGCCGTATAGTTGGCGGTGCTGACGCGGAACTCGGAGATGGCATCGAGTGCGATATTCAGGCGCGTGTCGGCCTTTTGGGTCTGCTCCTGAACGCCGCTGGTGTCGATGCCGTCGAAGGCGAAGTTACTGTCGTCGAGGGAGTGGCCGCTGAAGCGGATGCTGCGCTGGGCTCCGTCTCCATAGTTGATGGCGCCGGGAGCCAACAGCATCAGGCTCGCCCAGTTGCGGCCGCTCACCGGGATCTCCTTGATCTGCTCGGATTCGATGGTCCCTCCCACCTCCGCGGATGTCCGGTTCAACGTGTCGGGAGCGGCAGTCACTTCGATGGTGTCCATGGTGGACCCGATCTCGAGCCTGGCATCGACGGTGCGCGGCTGGCCGACCGCGAGTTCGACGTCCTTGATATCCAGGGGCTTGAACCCGTCCTTCGAAAAACTGACGGAATAGATACCGACCGCCAGGCCGGGTATTTCGAACGTCCCCGAACTCCCGGTGACGACCTGCCTGCGGAAGCCGGTTTGCGACGATACAGCTTGTACGGTGACGCCCGGAACCAGCGCACCGGAAGGATCCGTGACGGTGCCGCTGAGCGCGGCATGATCCACCTGGCCGCCGAGCGGCAGCGCAAGCAGGAACAACCACCAACCAGATAAACGAATTTTGGACATAGCGGGAGGCCCCAGTGTTGTACGGCTGA
>Ga0335081_10010045_pt1 | contig 15274 bp, 15 predicted proteins | sample Lox_Sample_35_FD_206713 | JGI IMG/M metagenome (GOLD analysis project Ga0335081, IMG submission 206713) | Soil microbial communities from Loxahatchee National Wildlife Refuge, Florida, United States - Lox_Sample_3.5 | ecosystem: Environmental > Terrestrial > Soil > Wetlands | place: USA...
CCGGCACAAGCGCGGTTTCCAAAGCGTGGAGGAGGTCTTCCATTCTCCGGTCAACGTTGCCGCGCTGATTCCGATTTGGCGATGAATACCAAGGTTGAGGACTTAGCGACATGATATGAAGGATTCCTTAAGAGTTTTGAATGCTATTTGAGACGTGGCATTCGGATTCGGTTTTGGGATCGGACGGGCGAGCGGGTCACGGCAGTTATGCGGCGGCGGAGTGGGCGCCGGCGGACGGTGCCTGCATTCGCATTTGCACGCCGTCGTAAATGGAGCTCAGTATCTCGTAGTTATTACGCGCTGTATAGCGTTGCTCGTATTCGAGCCTGACGTTGCAGCGCATTTGTTGAAGCGATTCGTCGTGAGCGAGAGCCCATTGGACCTTTGCCGCAAGATCCGGAGCGCTCCCCGGCGTGAACAGGAGGCCCGTTTTCTCGGGAGCTATTAATTCCGCGAGCGCGCCCAGATTGCTGGCGATTACGGGCAGACCGGAGGCAAACGCCTCCACGATGACCAGTGGAAAACATTCATACCAGGTGGAAGCGCAAACCAGGAATCGCGCGCCCCGCATTTGCTCCAGGGTTTCCGCGCTGGAGAGCTGACCGAGCCACCTCACATGAGCGTTCCGGGAAGCGGCTTCTTGAACCGCCGGCGCCAGCGGCCCGCCACCGGCGATGTGCAGGATAGGGAACTCGGGATGATTGCTCCACGCCTTGAGAAGCGTCGCAATTCCCTTCTCGGGGCTCAGGCGGCCGACAAACAATGCATAGCCGCCGCGGCCGTCTCCGCCGCCCGGATCGGGATCAAGAAAGTTCGGCTTGACGGCGATCTTCGCGGCCGGCAAGCCGCCCTCTATGAACTTGCGCCTTCCAAATTCACCCAGTGCGACATAGCAATCGACCCGGCGCGACCACGTCCCCGATAATTTGTGTGCCGTGATTGCCGCGGCCGTCACGGTACTGGCTGCATAGCTGTCCCGATAGCAGCGGTGTGCGACACCCGGCCAGACGACGGTCCGGCCGACACATGTCTCGCAGATCCTCCCCTCGCGCATCAGCAATGAACCCGGGCACAGAAGCCGGTAATTATGGAGTGTCTGAACAACGGGCACGCCAGCCTGTTTTGCCGCATAGTATCCTGCCGGCGAGATGAGCGGAAACGTGTTGTGGAAATGGCAGAGCTCGATTCGATTTTCACGGATCACGGCTCCGAGCTTCCGGTACGATTCGCTGCTCCAAATGGTTCGGAGCGCCGTCTTCCATTTCGGAATTTCGTCGATCCGATCGTTATCGTCGATGTACAGAAAGACCTCGTGCCCATGTTTGCGAAGCAGTGCGGCTTCGGCTTCCACGACACGGTCTTCCCCTCCTGCCCGCTGGTACCGGTTATGAACGATCAGAATCCGCTTGACCATCAAACGCTTCCACCCTGGCGTCCGATCAACTGCATAGCCCATAGCGGAAGAAACCGGGGCGTAACCAGCAGGTAGCGCCTCCATAACCGGGCCGGTTCCATGATCAATCGAAAGAGCCATTCAAGACCGTTGCGCTGCATCCACCCGGGCGCCTGGCGCACTCGCCCGGCATGAAAATCAAACGCCGCGCCCACGCCGATCATCACCAAGCCGGGAAATTCGGACCGGTGCGCGCTCATCCACCGCTCTTGTTTCGGTGTACTGATCCCGACCAGGACGATATCCGCGCCGGACGCTCGAATCTGCGATGCCACGGCCGTGTCTTCTTCGGGTGTGAGCGGCCGGAACGGCGGGCAATAGTGGCCGGCGATGCGCAGGCCGGGGAAGTTTAGTGAGAGCCGGCGGCACAGCGGTTCAATCGTCTGTTCGCGGCCGCCATAAAGAAAAATGGAGTCGCCGCGCTGCGCCGCGCTCTCGCACACTTTCAGCATCAGGGTGGGTCCGTACACCCGCTGTTGTTGTTTGACGCCGAATGACCGCAGCGCCCACACCAGCGGCATCCCATCCGGAGTCGCGATATCGGCTGCGTTCAAGATCTTGCGAACTTCCGGTTCGTCCCGCGCCGTGATAATGCCATGAACCGACGTGACGCAGATATACCGGGCGCTGCTGCCGTGGCGTCCCGAGCGGCGCTCGTCCACCCAGCGGCGGCAGAATTCAACCACCTCCTGGTAGCTGGTCGTGCTGATGTCGACTCCCACGACGGATTGCTTGTTCGGCCGTTCCGGCAGGTTAGACCTCCTTGTCGCTAATAAGCGCCTTCGCCGAAAAGGATGGCGCGCGGCGTCTTCCACAGGATCTGCAGATCGAGCCCCAACGACCAGTTCCGGATGTATTCCACGTCCAGCTCCATCATGCTGTTGAACGGGAGCTCGCTCCGGCCGCGGATCTGCCAGATTCCGGTGATCCCGGGCCGCACCAGCGAACGCTGGGTTGCCCAATCGGTGAATTTCCTGCTCATTCCATCGGGGTCCAGGTCTTCCGCGGGCAGCGGGCGTGGCCCCACCAGGCTCATATCTCCGGCCAGCACGTTAAAAAGCTGCGGCAGTTCATCGAGACTGAGTCTCCGGAGAGCGCGGCCGACCGGCGTCACCCTCGGATCTTCGCGCATCTTGAAGATGTGCCCTGATTTTTCATTCGCGATGTCGAGGTCGTCCCGGCGCGGTCCGCCTACATACATGGACCGAAACTTCCAGAACGTGAAATAGCGCCCGCCTTTCCCCACGCGTCGTGAACAGTAGAAGACGGGCCCTCGCGACGTCAGCCGAATCATCAAGGCAATCAGCATGAATATGGGAAGCAGCAGCGTGATGAGAGCCAGCGCTACCAATGTGTCAATGCCTCGCTTGATCACCTCCTGCCATCGGGTGAATGGAGCGGGAATAATGTCGATCAGGTGCATGCCGTACTGCGGCTGGTACCGGATCGACACTGCCGGACCGGGCGCGTGAAAAGTGCGGCTGACCGTCACCCCCATTCGCGCCGCGACCTGTCCGCAGTACTCCTCTTCGAAGTCGTACAGGCACCCGCCGGCCACAATGATGCGGTCCAGGCGTTCGCGATTGATCAATTCCGGTAATTGCCGAACCGTGCCCAGGACCGGCGGAGACGCGGCATGCGAAGGCGCAGGACCTGCGCTCGACGTGCGGTCAGTCACAGTGACGACCAAAGCGGATGCCGAGTTCACGGTGCTCAGGGCGGTCGATTTGCGCTCGGCTCTGGCCTCCACCGCGTCGGGCCGCTCCGGTATAATCAGTCCCCGAACGGTGACGCCCGCATCCGCCGTTTCCCCTATCGCATGTACCACCTCTTCGGCGTGCGCCCCGAACCCGACAACCGCGACGCGTTTCGGCGCGCTCCAAGTAAAATCGGCTCGTCTGGCCAAATAGATAGAAAGCGCCAGGGAGGCATTGAGGAGCAGAAAACAAATCGGCGAAAACATCAGGACGAACGAGCGGGACAATTCGGCGCCGAGTTGCCGGGAGAAAAACGTCACCGTGATCGCCAAGGCGCTCACCACGGCGGCGGACTCCGCCACCCGAAGTAGCGCCGAGACGAGTGAGGAGTGACTCCGGTGCCGGTACGTTCCTAAAACCACCGACACACCGAGCCACAATAGCAGAACGTAACCCAGCTTCAACGCCACGATTTGCATCGCGTCACGCTGAATTTCAATCGGCAAATAGGAATTGAGAAAGAGCCTGAGCTCGAGCGCCGCCCGCCACGCCAGCGACACCGCGGCCACATCGCAGACCAGGTGAATCACAGAAAACATGCGGCCGCACGGCACGATCTCATCGGTGCGGCGCCCGGTTTGTTGCTTTACCATACGGAGTCCGACAAATCCGTGAAAGCGTTCAAAGCGCAGGAACGCACAAAAAACTGATGCGGAATGTTTGTGGCGCCGCCGTTAGATGCCGCGCCAGATCACCACGCCCGAAATGGTTTGCGCGGCGGTTTCGAGAATTCTGGTCGTGACCTTTCGCGGCACGTTATCCGGAATAAACAGAATATCGTCCGGAAGAAGCGCGACATCTTTGAGCTTGCCGTCCAGAATCTTCTTTAGATCGACAGGGATTTCCTGGCGGTCAATGCTGCCGGTTCCGTTGCGCCGGAGAATTCGGGCGTGGGCCGCCTGGGCATTCGGCGCCAAACCCTGAGCCAACGACAGCGCTTCCAATGCCGACACTCCCCGGCCTTCCGAAATCGTGAAACCGCCGGCCTTTTGAACGTTGCCGATCACATACACGATCTGGGCCTTGGGAACCGAGATCTCATCATGAGGAGCGACGTAGAAATTCACGTGCGGATCGCGCATATCCACCAGGTCCTTGATCTTTACCGCCGCCGTCGTCCGTCCGCTGACCGGGTCGCGAACAGCGTCCGGCAGATTCAACGGCGGCGCATCGGCCTGCCTCGTCACGGTGATCACGTCGCCTGCCTCAGGCTTTAAGCCTCCCGCCCCCGCCAGAACATCGAAAAGGGTGTGCGATCCCTGGAGCTGCTGGATTCCCGGGTTGTTTACGGCTCCAATCACGGAGACGCCCTGGCTGCGGCTCTCGACCAGATTCGTTACCAGATGCGGGTGCCGAACCTGCCGTTCGAGCTGTTTCTGCACTTCACCTTCGAACTGCGACAACGTCAAGCCCGCTGCCTGAACGCGCCCGAGCAGCGGCAAACTGACCGTACCGTCTGAATCCACTCGATACGATTTGTTGTTGAACTCCGGCAGTTCGACCACTTCGACGCTAATCTGGTCGTTGGCACCGAGAACATAGCCGGGCGGGGGGGCCGGCTTAGCCGGCGAAGGGGCCGGCTTGACCGGCGAAGATTCGACGGCGCTGTCGGCCCATAAACAACCGGCCACTCCGAAAACCAGAAGAAATGCCCATCGTGTGAATGACATAGCTTTTTCTACCCGCTCCTCGGGCCGGCTCAGAAGGATGCGCCGTGCGCGACCGCATCCGCGAGCCATTCCCGGTCCAATTCAACGGAGACAGACCGTTGTAATAATGATATGGACACGACCAGGCGCTGCTCGCCCAAGCCGATGATCACGCCTTCCGCACCGGCCAGAGGACCCTTTTGAATGCGGATCGCTTGACCGATGGTGTATGGTTCATCCGGCCGCAGTGGCAAGCCGGCCTGCACCAGGATCCGCACGGATTGCAGTTCGCTCTCGTCGACTGGCACGGGCCGCTTCCCAAAACCAACCACATGCACTACACCGGGGACGATCAGAATCGGAAGCCGGTTATTTACATCGAAGCGGCAAAATAAATAACCGGGAAAGAGTGGAAACTCGCCGGAGGGCCGCCGCCCATCATCTTTCGGCCGATAAGAGGGCAAAAAGACCTCGTACCCTTTTCCGGCTAAGTGTTGCTGCGTTACCTTCTCCCGGTTACTTTTTACTCTGATCGCGAACCATTCCATAAGGAGTCATGCAAGTGCAAAATCAAGGAGCGGGGTCGCCTTTGCGGGTTGGAACATACCGACTGAGCTTCAGGGCACGTTGGGAGCCAATCTTTGGCGCCCATTTCAGATAAGCTACCGCCCTTTTGGCCGTTTCGATCGCTGCTCCCCTTTGTGCCGTCTCTGAAGCAAAAACAACCGGATTCGGCAGCACCGAAGCTGATGGCCTCAGTGTGGACCAGAAGCGCAAAAGGTGTCAATAGCGGACTGTAGTTGGAATAACTCTGAAACATTTCTATCATCCCGATGTATTGCTTGATCTCACATTCACACTCCCGCGCTCGTCGAGGCAGGGCCAATCGGCTTATGGAATTGCCTCAATGCCCCGAAACTGTGCATCTCTGCATACTGTTTTTCTTCACGAATATTCTTCACAAAGTGCGTTGGTTCCGAATCGCACGAATGGCTGAAATCGCCACCGTGTGAGGAGAGGCGGCAAGAATTACGCGATGCCCTCGATAATAATTTCCGGCGGGACAGCACCGGGCTGACTCGGGACCGGATCAGCAATCGATTGCTCGCCGCGCATGACTTCAACCGTGTACGGGTATGCGCCCGCCGGTGCGTCGTCTCTTACGCGCGACGTGATGAAGAGGTGTCGCGCATGAAGCACCGATGAAGTGAACGGCGAAGCACCGGTGAATCGCACGGAAAAATCGTCGTTGCAGGTGAAGGTGACCGTATCGCCGCGCTGCAAGACAACCCGATGGCCGTCTCCGCCACGGCTCCGGTAGTGGAACACGCGCTCCGGATCGACATCCAGATCCAAATGAATGTGCCGCCCGATCGGCGTCGACGTGGTGCTCATACGAACCTCCGCGCGCTCATTTCTTGGCTCTACACCTAATATACGATAATCAGCTCTGTTATATTTTTTGACTACGTTTGCGGCAGGTCCAGATCGCGGCCGCCCGCAGTTCGTTGGTTGTCCAGATTTGCAAGCCCCGGCATGAGTGTACGGTGTTACACTCATTTTCGGGAGGCCGCAGCGCGACGCCGACCGGGAATTTGACGCGTGGCTGACGTCCCCGATGGGATTGCCATAGATCCTCAAACCTCCCTGAAGTGTTGGCAACCGCTGCCTGCGGCCTCCGCCTCAACTCCCCAGAAAATTGCCGCGTAACTTTTCGGGCCGCTCAACGGATTAACCTGGACGAGAGCAGTCAACGGAGGGCGATGAACCGGCTGGAGGACGACCGGCTGCGGATCGAAGCGGCGCAACGCGACCCCGCGCGTTTCGCCGATTTATATGAAGAAAACTTCCACCGCATCTATGCCTACATCGCCCGGCGCGTGAAAGACCGGCATCATGCGGAGGATTTGACCGCGGACGTTTTCCGCGAGGCCCTGGCGGGCCTGCGAAGTTTCGAGTGGCGGGGCGTTCCGTTCGCCGCCTGGCTGCTGGGAATTGCCGCCCGCAAGATCGCCGATCACTGGCAGCGGCTCGGCCGCGAGTCCGGCGCCTCGGCCGAGGAGACGGACAGCAAATCGGCCGAAGAAATCGAGCGTAGCGCCATGCTCTTCCAATTAGTGGATCGGCTTCCGGAGGCACAATTTCGCGTCATTCACCTGCGCTTTGTCGAACAGAAGAGCATCCGCGAAATCGCGGCGGAACTAGGGAAGAGCGAGGGCGCCGTCAAACAACTGCAGCTTCGCGCCATCGAAAACCTGCGGGCTCAAATGGAGGGCAGTCATGCCTGACGACTCGCGCTTCGAACAACTCGATCAGGCGATCGACGCGATGCTCGCCGGCGCCGCGCCGCCTGCAGAAGAGCCCGAGCTTCACGCCCTGGTTGACGTTTGCGATCGCCTGCGGCATCTGCCCGATGAAGACTTTAGGAATCGTCTCAAATCGGAACTGCAAAGGAGAGCAACCATGAGCCCAGCCATGCACGCATATCGCCGCCCCGGTTTCCGCACCGTGACGCCTTGTCTGATTGTTCCCGGTGCGGAGCAACTCGTAGATTTTGTGAAAACAACCTTCGACGCGGAGGAAGTGTCGCGCCAGACCGTGTCCGGCGAATTTTATGCCGAGCTTCGCCTGGGGAGTTCCATGCTGATGATCGTGGGCGGAGGGGCGGTGGAACATGGAATCCGAACCGCTGCGCTTCACGTCTACGTGCCGGATTGCGACGCCGTGTACCGGCGCGCGATCGAGGCGGGAGCCACTTCCATGGGAGAACCCGCCGACCGGCCGTACGGCGAGCGCTCCGGGTTTGTGAAGGACGCGGCCGGAAACAACTGGTATATTGCCACGCTTCCGGGAGAACGTTATGCTCCCGAAACCGGCGATCTGATGCCGTACCTGCACCCGGCAAGCGCTCCCAAGTACATTGAGTTTCTAGAGCGCGCCTTCGGCGCCCAAGAACTATCCCGGTTTGGGAACGCAGGCCGCGTGATGCACGCCACGGTCCGGGTCGGAGATTCGGTGATCGAAATGGGTGAGCCCGATACCGGCTGGCCACACCTGCCCACTGCGCTTCATCTCTACGTTGAGGACGTCGACGCCGTCTACGCGACCGCACTGGCCGCCGGAGCGACTTCGTTCAGGCCTCCCGCCGACCAGCCCAACGGCGAGGATCGCTCCGCTGTCATCCAGGATCCGTTCGGATTCGTGTGGTTCCCAGCAACTCACCGCGGAAGCCGAACCCGCTAAAATACAACGACCGAGGCCAGGAGCATGAATAAGCCACTGCGTGCGCGCCCTGAATGGAAGTTCTTCAGCGTTCTGCCGAAGGCCAGCCTGCCCCTCGCCGTGACATGGTGGCTGCTGCTGCTGCTCCGCGGCGTGCTTCCGGCGCTGTTCGCGATCGCGATGGGAGTGCTGGTGGGCGCCGTCAGCCGCGGCGCGCCCCTGGCGGGGCCGCTCGCTTGGGTGGGTGTCATTTTCGTGCTTCTTCAGGTTCTATCGCCGGTTCATCAAGCAGTCGGCGCGAACCTCGGCAGCCGGGCCGCTGCCTGGCTCTACGATCAACTGACTATTGCCTGCGTGCGCCCGCCGGGCATGGGCCATCTCGAAGACCCGCAGCTCACCACCGACCTGACCATGGCGCGCGATTTCGATCTCGGCATTACCGGGCCGCCGCTATCGATCGCAATGAATTTCACCTCCTCCGGATTGGTGGAGATGGTAGGCGGGCTGGCGTCCGCGGCCGTGCTGGCGGCCTACACCTGGTGGGCGCCGCTGCTGCTTGCCGGAGCATGGCTGGCTACGCACTGGCTGCTGCGCGAGAGCGCCGTGTGGCGCGACCGCAACACCGATGAAGTGCGCGCGGCGCAGCGGCAGGCTGACTACGCGTATCGCCTCGCGGTGGACGCTCCCGCCGCCAAGGAACTGCGGCTCTTCGGCCTCTCGGACTGGACGGTCGACCGGTTCACTTCGGGAAGAAGACTTTTGCTCGATTTGCAGTGGAAGGCAACCCGCTTGCGCGAGCGGCCAGTCCTGTGGAGCCTGCTGGTGGCGCTCGCGGCCAACGCCGTTGTGTTCTGGGTGATGGCGGACGACGTCGCCACCGGCCGGCTGGCCCTCTCGCGCCTGGTGACGTTCGCAAGCGCGGCGCTGGGCACCAGCACGATTGCGTTTGGCGGATTATCGTGGGTGCTCGACGGAGCGGCGGCGCCCGTCGAGGCGGTGCTTCGTCTGGAGTCGGCCATGGGGCCCGCCGGCGCGCTCGTCCGCGGCACTCAAGCGGCCTCCGGAATGCCGGCCCGCGAGATTCGCTTCCGGCATGTTCGCTTCGCCTATCCCGGCGGCAGCCAGCCAGTGCTCGACGGATTCGACTTGACCATTCCCGCCGGCTCCTCGCTGGCGATCGTCGGCCAGAACGGCGCCGGGAAAACCACGCTGGCGAAGCTGCTCTGCCGCTTATACGACCCGCAGGAAGGCGCGATCGAAGTCGACGGCATCGATGTCCGCCGGCTTGATATCGAGGAGTGGCGGGCGCGCCTGACCGCGGTCTTCCAGGATTTCATCCGCTTTGAGCTGCCTCTGCGCGACAACGTGGCGCCCGGCGAAGCCGCGGATGAGGTGATCGAAGCGGCCTTGGCGGAAGCCGGCGCCGGCCATCTCGCCGGCCTCGACACCGTGCTCTCGCGCGCGTACGCCGGCGGCACGGATCTCTCGGGAGGCCAGTGGCAGCGCATCGCGCTCGCGCGCGCCTTGTGCGCCGTGAAACTCGGCGCGGGCGTAATCCTCCTCGACGAGCCCACGGCGCAGCTCGATGTGCGCGGAGAAGCGGAAATCTTCGAACGGATCCTGGCGGCCACTCGCCGCACCACCACCATTCTGATCTCGCACCGCTTTTCGACGGTGCGTCACGCCGATCGCATCTGCGTTCTGGAACATGGCCGCGTCGTGGAACTCGGAACCCACGACGAGCTGATGGCCCTGGGCGGACGCTACCGCACCATGTTTGATTTGCAGGCCTCGCGTTTTGGCGGCAGCGAGGAAGAAGGAGTCGCGCTCGATGCCCTCGCCTGATGCGCTGCCCCCTTCGCTTCAATCCATGTGGCGCGCGCTCAAACGCGCGTACGAGGCCGAGCCGCGCCTGCTGGGCGTTTCGTTCGGGCTGGCGTTGCTCGCCGCGTTGCCGGACGCGCTGCTGGCGCTCTGGCTGAAGCTGTTGGCCGATGGCGTTCTCCAGCACCGGCGCTCGCTCATCGTGGGCGCCGCGATCGGCCTCGGCGTCTCAGCCGTCGCCACCTGGTTCTTCAAGGTGACCAGCGACCGCACCCAGCGTCGCTTCCGCGACCGCGTGGCCGTGGCGCTCGAATCGCACGTGGCCCGCCTCCAAGCCTCCGTCGCGACCATTGCTCACCATGAGCGGCCGGAGTACCTCGACCGGCTCTCAATGCTTCGCGACCAGGTGTTCGTGCTCGATCACATGTACATGTCGCTGTTTTCCACCTGCGGATGGATTTTGCGGCTCGCGGTGACCCTCGCGCTGCTGGTCTCGATTCACCCGCTGCTGGCGCTGCTCGCAGTCTTCGCGCTTCCCACCGTGCTCACCTCGACGTGGCGCCCCGGCGTCGAGCGAGCCATTGAGGAGAGCGTGGCATTCGCCAACCGCCTGACCCGGCACCTGTTCACCACCGCCACCACCGCGCCGCCGGGTAAAGAGGTGCGCGTGATGCGCCTCGGCGAACGCCTGGTCCGTCAGCGCCGCGAGACTTGGGAGCGCTGGTATCGACCCGTCGCGGCCGCCCGGTGGAACACCGCGTTTTGGCACGCGCTCGCCTGGGCGATCTTCGGGCTCTCCTACGTGGCGGCGGTGGTCTTTGTCTCTGCGCGCCCCGGCGCTACTCCTGGCCAAGTGCTGCTCGTGCTTGCCGCCGGAGCGCGGTTATCTGCGTACATCGGCGCGACGGTTGGCGAAATCGGATTTTTGCGCGGCTTCTGGCTCGACGGCTCGCGGCGCCTCGCCTGGCTCGAGGACTATGCCGCGGCGTTGACCGAAAACGCGGACCTGCCCGCCCCCGACCGCATTCAGCACGGAATCCGCCTCGAAAACGTCTCGTTTGCCTATCCAGGCACGTCGCGCCGCGTGCTGGAAAATGTGAATCTTGAACTCAAGCCTGGTTCAGTGGTGGCGATCGTCGGAGAGAACGGCGCTGGCAAGAGTACGCTGGTGAAGCTGCTCAGCCGCATGTATCTGCCAGACGAAGGCCGGATCCTGGTGGACGGCGCCGATCTCTCGCGCATTCGCGCCGACGAATGGCGTGCGCGTCTTGCCGGCGCCTTTCAGGACTTTTTCCGTTTCGAATTTCGCGCACGCCACACCGTCGGGTTAGGCGATATTCCCAGGCTCGAACAAGAACCCGCGGTGGTCACCGCGGTCGGTCGCGCCGGTGCGGAAGACGTCGTGGTGAAACTGGCGTCCGGACTCGAGACGCAACTCGGCGCAACGTGGCCGACGGGCGTCGAGGTCAGCTTCAGCCAATGGCAGAAGCTCGCGCTTGCCCGCGGGTTCATGCGCGATACTCCGCTCCTGTTAGTGTTGGACGAACCGACCGCTGCGCTCGACGCCGAGACCGAGCACGCCTTGTTCGAGCGCTACGCAGCGGCCGCACGCGGCGAAGGCCGCATCACGGTTCTGGTGTCCCACCGGTTCAGTACGGTGCGCATGGCCGACCTGATCGTGGTGCTCGATGGCTCGCGTGTGGTCGAAATCGGCAGCCATGAAGAGTTGATCAACCGCGACGGGCAATACGCTGAGCTCTACCGCATTCAGGCCGCGGCCTACCGGTAGCGCGTTCTCGCACTAATATGCCGGCTCGCCGGATTCGCCGACAACCTGGAGCCGATTGTCGACTTCTTGAATCCCCGGCATATCGAAAGCGATGCGCTCCGCTTCGGCCTCATCGATCCACGATCCCACCGTTCCTTTCAGCACCACCTTGGGACCTCGCACCTCGACATGAATGTGGTCGCGCCCGTACTCGGGCAGCCTGGTGAGGGCCTCTTCAATTACTCCTTTGGCCCAGTCGCCGTTGACCGTTCGGTACGTTCCGCCAGTGTGCAAATCATCCGTGGCGGAGAAGATATCCGGTTTCGTCAGATCCGGCACCGTGGAAACGCCATACTTCCGGTTCCGCTGTCGCAGCAGCATGTCCGCGACGCCGTAACCGATAAATGCGCCGACCGCGCATCCAATCGCCGCTCCTTCCGGAATATTCATCCCGAAGCGATCAAACAAGAAAGGTCCGCCCAGCCCAAACAGGCACTCGCCCATCGCTACGCCGAGCCCTTTGATGAGCAACTGCTTTTCTGAAGAAAACACGTTCATCGCGCCCATACCATTCGAGATGCAGTTGGAGAGCCAAGCGATGCTCGGTTGAGCCTTTCGGTGAATGGAATCACATTCTTCGTTGGCAAGATGTGATTCCGGTTACGCCAATTCCACGTGCCGGAAGCAGGTGATCAGATGGTCATTCACCATCCCCACCGCCTGCATAAAGGCGTAGCAGATGGTCGAGCCGACAAACGTGAAGCCGCGTTTCTGGAGATCGCGGCTCATCGCGTCCGATTCGGCGGTCCGCGCGGGTATCTGGCTCATCTCGCGCCGCCGATTCTGCAGCGGCCGGCCGCCGACGAATCCCCAGACATACCGGTCGAAGCTGCCGAACTCCTTTTGCACTTCCAGGAACGCGCGCGCATTCTGCACCGCGCTCCGAATCTTCAGCCGGTTCCGGACAATGCCGTCGTTCGCCAGCAACTCCGCCATCTTCTGCTCGTCGTAACGCGCCACCTTGCGCGGGTCGAATCGGTTGAACGCGCGTCGATACGCCGGCCGCTTGTTGAGAATGGTCGACCAGCTCAGACCGGCCTGTGCGCCTTCGAGCACCAGAAACTCGAACAGGAAGCGATCCTCATGCTGCGGCACACCCCATTCCGCATCGTGATAGCCGATCGAGAGCGGATCGCGCGCCCAGCCGCACCGCACCCGCGCGGGTTCGGGCGGCTGAATGTGAGTCGATTGACTGCGCGCGGGGACACGCGGCGCCGGCGTCTTAGATTTCATAACGCGAGTGTGGCACACCGGGGAGGCTCGGCGTCAAGAACGCCTGCGCCGAAGCAAATAGAATCCGATCATCCCAGCGATCATGCCAAGGCCGGCGGCTACGGCAACCGGTGGGACCGTACGCCTGCGGGCTGCCCGGACGCCGCGAACGTGCTCGGGGCGAACGCCAATCCCGACGGCATACCCGAGCGCGCGATGGAGTCCGGGCAGATGTACGGCCGCCTTCAGCGCCAATGGGGCTCTAACCGGCTCCGTGCTGCGGAACGTGCGCGCCATCGCCTGGTGAATCCGAACCTGCACGCTCTGAGTGGCGCGCGCCGGGAACTCCCGCCTCCTCTGCACGGCCGCCAACGCCGCGTCGGTAACCATCTTCTGTTGAAGAGGCCGCGCCAGCAGATTGGCGGCCGCCACTGCATCTTGAATGGCGAGGTTGATTCCCACTCCTCCCGCCGGCGACATTGCGTGGGCCGCATCCCCGATGCACAGCAGGCCCGTGCGATACCACTGCCGCAGGCGATTAATCTGCACGGTCAGCAACTTGACCTGATCCCAATCCCGCAGCTCGCCGACTCGCCCGTCCAGGTACGGAGCGAGCCGCCGGACGCTGTCCCGCAACACCTCCATCCCTTGCTGTTTGATCTCTTCAAACGACCCCTTGCGAATGATCAGCCCGGCCTGGAAATAATCGTTGCGATTGATCAGGATCAAGCCTTTCCCATAATTCACAATGCCGAGCACCTGCTCCGGGTCGTCCGGCTTGCGGCTGATGCGGAACCAGAGCGCGTCGATCGGAACGCCTAGTTCGATCAGCTCGAGGTTGCCGGCGCGCCGCGTTGCCGCGTGGCGGCCATCGCATCCCACCACCAGATCGGCGTGGATCTGCACTACTCGATCACCCGGTGAGCGCGCGACCACGCCGGTAATCCGATCGCCCTCCCGCAGCAGATCCACTACTTCGTGCTGCATCCGCAGATCGAAGCTTGGGAATCTTTTCGCCTCGCCCGAAAGAAAATTGAGGAAATCCCATTGCGGCATCAGCGCGACAAAGCGGCAATGCGCCGGGACGTGCCGGAAGTCAGCTGCTCGAAAACTCAAATCTCCGAACGTGCCGCCCACCCAGCGAACCTTCTGGTGCGGGATTTTCAGAAAGTCCTCGAGCAGCCCAAGCTCGTATAAAACCTCAAGGGTCGACGGGTGCACCGTGTCACCGCGGAAATCGCGGAAGAAATCGCCGTGTTTTTCGAGAACCATGACCGGGACGCCCGCGCGGGCGAGTAGATAACCCAGCATCATCCCGGCCGGGCCGCCGCCCACCACACAGCACGTCGTCGTCAAGGAAGTACCGGTCATATTTCGGCTACGCTCGTCCACATCATGTCACGCCGCCGCGCCGTCTGCCCGCGTGAAAATGCGCTCCGCGGGGTTTTTGATACAATCCTCCCCGATGGCGCTCGGGACAGAGATTACGGGGCTGGATCTCACGAATTTCACTGAACAGGATTTCACGCGGATTCACAGCGCCTGGCTCGATCACCAGGTTTTGCTTTTTCGCGCCCAGCGCCTGACCGATGAGGACCTGATCCGGTTCAGCCGCCGCTTTGGCGCGCTCGATTGGGCGCCCGTTCAGGAGACCGGACGGCGCTTCGTCGAAGGCCATCCAGAAATTTATGTAGTTTCCAACGTGATTGAAAACGGCGTGCCCATCGGAAGTCTCGGCGCGGGCGAGGCGATCTGGCACACCGATATGTCGTATCTCGAGATTCCGCCCAAGGCGAGCATGTTGTACGCGTTGGAGGCCCCTCTGCAGGGCGGCAATACCTATTTCTGCGATATGTATGCGGCGTATGCGTCGCTGCCGGCCGCGCTGCGCGAACGAATTTCCAGCCTGACCCTGAAACACGACGCAACCTATAACAGCGGCGGCTATGTCCGGCAAGGGATGAACGCGGTCGACGATCCAGTAAACTCGGCGGGCGTTTTCCATCCGCTGGTACTGACGCATCCGGAAACCAGGCGGCCGGCGCTGTATCTCGGCCGCCGCCGGAACGCCTACCTGGCCGGGCTGGCGCTCGCCGATTCCGAATCGCTCCTCGACGAGTTATGGAGTTACGCGACGCGCGATGAACTCACCTGGTCCCACCAGTGGCGGCCCGGCGACCTGGTGCTGTGGGACAATCGCTGCACCATGCACCGGCGCGACTCGTTTGACCCGAGCCTCCGCCGGGTTCTGCACCGCACCCAGATCAAGGGCGAGAGCCGCCCGGCCGCATGATCACCGCTCAACAACTGCGAGTCCGAAGCCGCATTG
>Ga0335081_10010046_pt1 | contig 15271 bp, 13 predicted proteins | sample Lox_Sample_35_FD_206713 | JGI IMG/M metagenome (GOLD analysis project Ga0335081, IMG submission 206713) | Soil microbial communities from Loxahatchee National Wildlife Refuge, Florida, United States - Lox_Sample_3.5 | ecosystem: Environmental > Terrestrial > Soil > Wetlands | place: USA...
GGTCGGGGATGAGGTCGAGGTCATGATTCTCGAGATCGACGAGGACCGGCGGCGCATCTCGCTCGGCATGAAGCAGTGCATGCCGAATCCGTGGGAGGACTTCGCGCGCGAGTTCAAGAAGGGTGACCGCGTGAAAGGGCAGGTCAAGTCGATTACCGATTTCGGTGTGTTCGTCGGTCTGAGCGGCGGAATCGACGGTCTAGTTCACCTCTCCGACCTGTCCTGGAGCGACAGCGGCGAGGAGGCGGTCAAGCGGTTCAAGAAGGGCGAGGAAGTCGAGGCTGTCGTGCTTTCGATCGACGTCGAGCGCGAGCGCATTTCGCTCGGTATCAAGCAGCTCGAGGGCGATCCGTTTACCAACTTCCTGGCCAGCCACGACAAGAACAGCCTGGTTACCGGCACGGTCAAGTCGATCGACGCGAAGGGGGCGGTAGTGGCGATTTCGCCGGAGGTCGAAGGCTATCTGCGCGCGTCGGAGTTCTCGCGCGACCGCATCGATGATCTGCGCAACCATCTGAAGGAAGGCGACACGGTAAACGCGATGATCATCAACCTCGATCGCAAGAATCGCTCGATAAATCTGTCGATCAAGGCGAGGGATCTGGCGGACGAGAGCGAGGCAATGAAACAGCTGCGCACCGAAAACGCCGCTGCGAGTGCGGGGGCGACGAACCTCGGCGCTCTGCTTCGCGCCAAGCTCGACAACCGCAATCAGCAGTAGACGGCAACGGCAATAGCTCTGGTTGCAGGAACAGAACGCTCAGGGAGACGGGCCGTCCATGACCAAATCGGAACTGATCGCTCGCCTCGCGCAGCGCTATCCGCAGTTGGTGGCGAAGGATGCAGAATACGCGGTGAAGATGATCCTCGATGCGATGACCCAAGCGCTGCTCGCGGGAGATCGCATCGAAATTCGCGGCTTCGGCAGCTTCGGATTGAACTATCGGCCCCCTAGAGTGGGACGCAATCCAAAGTCCGGCGAAAGGGTGCAGGTGCCCGAAAAGTACGTGCCGCACTTTAAGGCCGGCAAGGAGCTGCGCGAGCGGGTGGATTCCGCCCAGGGCGAGCAGACAGTCGTGCCGAAGGAGCAGTCCACGCACACGAGTCAGTGACGCGTCGTCGTGGGTGCGACTGCGCTGCCTGTGACCGGGGTCCGGCAATAGGAATCTAGTATGCGCATCGTCACCTGGACGCTCCGGCTGATCATTTTTCTGTTTCTGCTCGCGTTCGCGGCCAAGAACACTGCGCCGGTCGCTCTCAACTTCTACTTCGACCGCAGTTGGCAAGCTCCCCTGGTGGTGGTGCTGTTCGGATTCTTCGCCGCGGGCGCCCTGTTCGGCGTGATTGCGATGGTGTCGGTGCTGCTGGGCCAGCGGCGCGAAATCCAGCGTATCAGGCGCGAAGTGCGCGGGCACGCGAAAGCGACCGAAGCTGCGCGCGCCGCAGAACCCGGGCGGCCGCCCGTGGTCGACGCCTGAGGTGCGGCGGGCATGGAATTCGAGTACTGGTGGCTGCTCGGGTTTCCGCTGTTCTTCGGTCTGGGATGGCTTGCCGCCCGAATCGACATCAAGCAATTGGTGTCCGAATCCAGGGCATTGCCGCGCTCCTATTTTAAGGGCCTGAATTTTCTCCTTAACGAGCAGCCGGACAAGGCAATAGAGGCATTCATCGAGGTCGTGCGCGTCGACCGCGAGACGATCGAGCTGCATTTCGCGCTCGGCAGCCTCTTCCGCCGCCGCGGGGAATACGACCGCGCGATTCGCATGCACCAGAACCTGCTCGAGCGCGCCGATCTCGCCGCCGAACAGCGGGTCAATGCCCTATTCGAGCTCGGGCAGGACTACCTCAAGGCCGGAATTCTCGATCGCGCGGAGGAGGCGTTCGCGCGCCTGGCGGACGGCCCGCACGCAGTGGAGGCACGGCGTCATCTGCTCGAGATTTTCGAGCAGGAGAAGGACTGGCCACGCGCGATCGATATGGCCCGCCACCTGGCTGCGGAATCGGGGGAGTCCCACGGCAAGGAAATTTCGCAGTACCTGTGCGAGCTCGCTGCGACGGAAACCACGCATTCGCGACCGGACGCTGCGCGCCGGCATCTCGAGGCTGCGCTTGAAGCAAACCGCAAGTCGGTGCGCGCCAGCCTGCAGCTCGGCGACCTCGCGCGTGCGGCAGGGGACCTGGACGCGGCGATCGAGCACTGGAAGCGTATCGAGTCGCAGAATCCCGCTTACCTTGCGGTCGCGGCACAACGGCTGCTTGACGCGCATCGCGACGCGGGACGCGCCGAGGAGGGGCTCAAGCTGCTGGCGGGATACCTCGAGCAGTACCCGTCGCTCGATCTGCTAGATACCGTGTTCCAGCTCACGCTGGAGGCAAAGGGCGCGGAGGCTGCATACAAGCTGGTGCGCGACGAGCTGCGGCGTAATCCCACCCTGCTGGGTCTGGACCGGCTGCTGGAAGCGCAGATCGTCGCCGCCGGATCTCCCGAGCGGCGGCGCGACCTCGAGCTGGTGCGCAACCTGGTCCACAGCCACACCCGGCGCCTGGCGCGCTACCGCTGCGAGAATTGCGGCTTCAAGGCGCGCCAGTTTCACTGGCACTGTCCCGCATGCGGCGGCTGGGAGACCTATCCTCCGCGGCGCTCGGAGGAGTTCGATCTCGCACCATGAAGATCACCGTCATCGGCACCGGCTATGTCGGACTCGTCAGCGGCGCCTGCCTTGCGGACATGGGCAACCACGTGCGCTGCCTGGACGTCGACGCGGACAAGATCCAGACACTGAATTCGGGCGGGATCCCGATCTTCGAGCCGGGGCTCGAGCCGATCATCGCCCGCAACCGCGAGGCCGGGCGACTCGGATTCACCACCGACGTCGCGGCGAGCGTGGCGCACGGCGAGCTGCAGCTGATCGCCGTGGGCACGCCGCCGGCCGAGGACGGGGCGGCGGACCTGCAGCACGTGGTTGCTGCTGCGCGCGCGATAGGGCGGCACATGGACGGCTTTCGCGTCATCGTGGACAAGTCGACCGTCCCGGTCGGCACGGCGGATCTGGTCCGGGAAGCGGTGGCAGACGAGCTTGCAAAGCGCGGCAAGTCGGTAGAGTTCGCCGTAGTCTCGAATCCGGAATTCCTCAAGGAGGGCGCCGCGGTCGAGGATTTCATGCGTCCGGACCGCATCATCGTCGGCTCCGATGACGCGCGCGCAACCGCGATCCTGCGCCGGCTATATGGACCTTTTCAACGCAATCACGAGCGATTCCTCGCCATGAGCGTGCGCTCGGCCGAGTTGACCAAGTACGCAGCCAACGCGATGCTCGCAACTCGCATCTCGTTCATGAATGATCTGGCGAACCTTGCCGAAAAGCTCGGCGCGGACATCGAGGAGGTGCGCCGGGGCATTGGCTCCGACCCGCGGATCGGCTTTCACTTCCTCTATCCCGGGGCGGGCTACGGCGGCTCCTGCTTTCCGAAGGACGTCAAGGCGCTGCAGCGCACCGCCCAGGAGGCGGGCAGCCCGCTGCGGCTGCTGGCCGCGGTGGAGAAGGTGAACGAGGCGCAGAAACACGTGCTGGGTCGGAAGATCGCGGCCCGCTTCGGCTCTTCGCTGACGGGGCGCTGTTTCGCGGTCTGGGGGCTCGCTTTCAAGCCCAACACCGACGACATGCGCGAAGCCCCGAGCCTGACCCTGATCGCCGACCTCCTGCAGGCCGGTGCGTCGGTGCGTGCCTACGACCCCGTGGCGAGCGCGGCAGCGGCCAGACTGTTCGCGGGCAACGCGCGCATGGTAATCGCCGACTCGGCGTACGCCGCGCTCGAAGGCGCGGAAGCACTCGCCATCGTGACCGAGTGGCAGGAGTTCCGCAGCCCCGATTTCGACGCCATCAAGCGCGCGCTCAAGACGCCGGCGATCTTCGACGGACGCAACCTCTACGAACCGGCGACAATGCGGACCATGGGATTCGAGTATTTCACCGTGGGGCGACGCACATGAAGCGACCCGAGACGACGGCCGCGCGTGTGCTGGTGGTTGGCGACGTGATGCTCGACCGCTATTGGATTGGCGATGTATCGCGTATCTCGCCGGAAGCCCCGGTTCCGGTGGTTCTGGTGAGCAGCGAAGAGCGCAGGCTCGGAGGCGCGGCCAATGTCGCCTGGAATTGCGCCGCGCTCGGAGCCCGGACGCAACTGTTGTCCGTGGTGGGCGCAGACCCGGAGGGCAGACTGCTGGAGACACTCCTGAAGAAGGAGGGCATCGAGCCGCGTCTGCATCGTGACCGATCGATCAAGACGACCCAGAAGCTGCGGGTGATCGCCCGGCAGCAGCGCCAGCAGCTGCTGCGAGTGGATTTCGAGGTCCCCCCGTCGCGCGAAGTCCTGGCTTCCAAGCTGATGGAGTTCGAGTCGGCGCTGAAGCAGTGCGACATCGTGATTCTGTCGGACTACGGCAAAGGCGGGTTGACCCACGTGGCAAAGATGATCGCAATGGCGCTTCGGGCCCGCAAACCGGTGCTGGTCGATCCCAAGGGCGACGACTATTCCCGCTACCAGGGTGCGACGATCGTGACGCCGAACCAGAACGAGCTGCGCGAGGTGGTCGGCACATGGCAGGACGAGCGCGACCTCGAACGGCGAGCGCAGGCGCTGCGCAGGCGGCTCAAGCTTCAGGCCTTGCTGCTCACTCGAGGCGAGCGGGGAATGACGCTGTTCCGGGACGGGACGCGGATGAACGTCAAGACGCACGCGCGCGAGGTGTACGATGTGAGCGGCGCTGGTGATACCGTCATCGCCGCGCTCGGCGTGATGCTTGCCGCCGGGGCGTCGCTTGCCGAGTCGGTGCGTACCGCCAACCGCGCGGCGGGGATCGTGGTCGGAAAATTCGGCACCGCGGTCGCCACGCGCGAAGAACTCTTCGGATAGGACAGAAATGCACTACGTCGTCACGGGGGCCGCCGGATTCATAGGCTCCAAGCTGATCGAGGCGCTCAACCGCGCCGGCGTCACGGAAATCATCGCAGTCGACAACCTGGAGAACGCCGCCAAGGTCGGGAATCTCGGCGGGTGCGAGATCGAGGACTACCTGGACAAGCGGGATTTCCTCGAGCGTCTGGTGGCGAACCAGTTCGACGAGGAAATCGAGGCGGTGCTGCACCAGGGCGCCTGCTCCGACACCATGGAGACCAACGGCCGTTACGTGATGGACAACAATTACCGCTGCTCGCGGATCCTGCTCGACTGGTGCCAGGATGAAGCGGTGCCCCTTCTGTATGCCTCGTCGGCCTCCGTGTACGGCGCTGGACGCGAATTCCGGGAGGAGCGCGCCTGCGAACGGCCGCTCAATGCCTACGCCTATTCCAAGTTCCTGTTCGATCAGCACGTGCGCCGCCGCCTGGCGGCCCGCAGCGCGCCGATCGTGGGCTTGCGCTATTTCAACGTTTACGGCCCGAACGAGGCGCACAAGGGGCGCATGGCTTCGGTCGCATTCCATGCCTTCAACCAGTTCATGAGCGAAGGCAGGGTCGGACTTTTCGTCGGCTCGGACGGCTACGCCGATGGTGAACAGCGGCGCGACTTCATCCACGTTGAGGACGTCGTGAACGTAAATCTGTATTTTCTCGAGCATCGCGAGGTATCGGGCATCTTCAACTGCGGCACCGGGCGGGCGCAGAGCTTCAACGATGTCGCGCGCGCAGTGGTCAACGGCGTGCGCGCCGGGCGCGGCGAAGTCGAACTATCGCTGAAAGACATGGTGGCTGAAGGGCTGGTCGATTACATCCCGTTCCCGTCGCAACTGGTCGGCAAGTACCAGAGCTTCACCGAGGCAGATCTCGGGCTGCTGCGCGACGCCGGCTACGAAGAGGATTTCATGCCGGTCGAGCAGGGCGTAGCATCCTACGTTGCGCAGCTACTGCGCGGACGGCGCTGAGGAGCGGCGATGCAGCGCACGATCGAGGATTTCATCGGCAATACCCCTCTGGTGCGGCTGCAGCGCATCCCGGGGGAGCATGCTGCGCGCAACGGCAACGTTGTCCTTGTCAAGCTCGAGGGAAACAATCCCGCCGGCTCGGTCAAGGATCGGCCGGCGATCTCGATGATCCGGCGCGCCGAGGAACGCGGCCGGATCAAGCCCGGGGACACGCTGATCGAGCCGACCAGCGGCAACACCGGAATCGGGCTGGCGATGGCGGCCGCGATCCGCGGCTACCGCATGCTGCTGATCATGCCCGAGAATCAGACCGCCGAGCGCAAGCGCACCATGCGGGCCTACGGCGCGGAGCTTGTCCTCACGCCGAAGGGCGGCGGAATGGAAGGGGCGCGCGACCTGGCGCAGAAGATGGTAAGCGAGGGCAAGGGCATCATGCTCGACCAGTTCGCCAATCCGGACAATCCGCTGTCGCACTACGAAACCACCGGCCCCGAAATCTGGCGCGACACGCAAGGCAGGATCACCCACTTCGTCTCGAGCATGGGCACCACCGGCACGATCATGGGATGCTCGCGCTTCTTCAAGGAAAAGAACCCCAAGATCGAGATCGTCGGCTGCCAGCCGCAGGAGGGGGCGCAGATTCCCGGCATCCGCAAATGGCCGGAAGCCTATCTGCCGAAGATTTACGAGAAGCAGCGCGTCGACCGGCTGGAGTACGTGGGCCAAGGCGAGGCGGAAGAGATGGCGCGCCGCATGGCGCGCGAGGAGGGAATCTTCGCTGGCATTTCGTCCGGCGGTGCCCTGCACGTCGCACTGCGCATCGCGCGCAACCTGAAGAACGCAACGATCGTATGCGTCGTCTGCGACCGGGGCGACCGCTACCTGTCCAGCGGCGTGTTCCCGGACTGACGTGGCGCCGGTTCTCGCATTCGATATCGAGACGGTACCGGATGTCGCCGGCATCAGGCGGCTGTACGAGCTGCCTTCAAACCTGCCGGACGAGGAGGTCGCCGAGATCGCGTTCCAGAAGCGGCGCACGCAAACCGGGAGCGACTTCCTGCCGCCGCAGCTGCATCGGGTGCTGGTCATTTCCTGCGTTCTGCGCGATGCCGACCATGTCAAGGTGTGGTCCATCGGCGAACCCGCGGAGGACGAGCGCGCCGCCATCCAGCGCTTCTGGGACGGGGTCGAGCGCTACGTGCCGCAGCTCGTTTCCTGGAACGGCGGCGGGTTCGACCTGCCGGTACTGAACTACCGCGGCCTGATCAACGGCGTCGGCGCAGCGCGTTTTTGGGACCAGGGCGAGGACAACCGCGACTTCAAATGGAACAACTACATCAGCCGCTACCATTCTCGGCACCTCGACCTGATGGACGTTCTCGCGCTGTACCAGCCGCGCAACAATGCGCCGCTGGACGACGTTGCGCAGCTTGCAGGCTTTCCAGGCAAGATCGGGATGGCGGGCAGCGCGGTGTGGCGGCAGTACCGCGACGGCGGCATCGGCCGGATCCGCAATTACTGCGAAGCCGACAGCGCCAATACCTACCTGCTTTATCTGCGCTTCCAATTGCTGCGCGGCGCGTTCGACGCGGCGCACTACAAGCGCGAGTGCGCACTGCTGCGCGTCGCATTGGAGAAGCAGAAGGAGCCGCACTGGCGCGCGTTCCTTGAGCGCTGGAACGATCCTCTCGCCCGGTGACGCTCGAAATCGAGTCGCTCGACGCGGAAGGTCGCGGCGTCGCGCGCGATGCCGAGGGCAAGGTGGTGTTCGTCGAGGGCGCACTGCCCGGCGAGCGGGTCGAGGTCGAGCTGCTGCGCCGTAAGCCCAATTTCGACCTGGCCAGGACGGTCGCGGTCCTGCGTGAGTCGAGCGCGCGGCGCACCCCGCGCTGCAGCTACTTCGGCGTCTGCGGCGGCTGCGCCACGCAGCACATCGATGCCCGCACGCAGCTCGCGGCCAAGCAGCGCTGGCTGGAGGATTGCCTGGAGCGCATCGGCAAGGTCAGGGCGGGGGTCATCCTGCCGATCGTTTACGGCGAGGAATGGGGCTACCGCCAGCGCGCCCGACTCACGGTGCGGCGCGTGGCCAAGAAGGGCGGCGTGCTGGTCGGATTCCACGAGCGGCGCTCGAGCTACGTGGCGGACATGCGGAGCTGCGAGGTATTGCCGCCGCGAATCTCGCGCCTCATACCCCGGCTGCGCGAGCTGGTCGAAAGTCTTACGATCCGAGAGCGTCTTCCGCAAATCGAGCTCGCGCTGGGCGATGCGGCCGACGTGCTGGTATTCCGCCATCTTGAGCCGCTCGAGGCGAGCGACGAGCAGAAGCTGCGCTCGCTGGCGGACGATGAAGGAGTGTCGGTATGGTTGCAGCCCGCCGGACCCGACTCGGCCCATGCCTTTCATCCGCTACCTGCGCCGCCGCTGGACTACGTGCTGCCGGAGTACGGTCTGCGGATCACCTTCCGGCCGACCGACTTCACGCAGGTCAACCACGGTGTGAACCGGGTGCTCGTGTCGCGCGCGGTACGCCTGCTCGACCCGCGGCCGGGTGAGCGTGTCGGCGATCTTTTCTGCGGCCTGGGCAACTTCTCGCTGCCCGTCGCGCGCACGGGTGCGCGGGTACTCGGCCTGGAAGGCAGCGCGAATCTGGTCGAGCGCGCGCGGGGAAATGCGGCGGCGAACGGCCTGGCGCATCTTGCCGATTTTGCCGTCGCCGACCTGTACCGCGAAGCCGCGGGGGGATTCCCCGCGCTGGGTCCGTTCGACAAGCTGCTCGTCGATCCTCCGCGCGACGGCGCGGTCGAGGTCGTGAAGGCGCTGCCGGACGCCTGGCCGCGGCGCCTGGTCTACGTTGCCTGCGACCCGGCGACGTTGGCGCGCGACGCCAGCGTGCTGGTGCACGCGAAGGGCTTCCGGCTGGCGGCGGCGGGCGTGGTCAACATGTTTCCCCACACCGCACACGTGGAGAGCATCGCGCTGTTCGAGCGCAGCTAGAAAACAGAAAGGGCGCCGCAGCGCCCTTTCTTGCTCTTGAAGATATCCCGTCCTAGCGGCGATTGCCGCTGAGCAGCATCAGGATCGAGAGCAGGTTGACGAAGATGTTGAACAGGCTCATGTACACCCCGGTCGTGGCGACGATGTAGTTCGTCTCGCCGCCGCGGATGATGCGCGACAGGTCGTGCAGCAAGAACAGCGAGAACACGACGATCACCAGCGTCGAGATTGTCAGCGCCAGCGCCGGGATCTGCAGGAACATGTTCGCAAACATGGCCAGCAGCAGCGCGATCATGCCGACGAAGAGAAATTTCCCCATGAAGCTGAAATCGCGCTTGGTCGTGGTCGCGATCGCGCCCATGCCGAAGAAGATGATGCCGGTGCCCGCGGCGGCGTAGGCGATCAGCTGTCCGCCGTTCGCCAGCGTCAGCGCCATGGAAAGCAGCGGCCCCATCCACCATCCCAGGATGCCGGTCATCAGCAGCAGCAGCACCACGCCGAGCGGGCTGTTGCGGTTCTTGATGACCGCGAATTGCAGACCGATCACCGCGCCGAGCATGATTAGGGTGGCCGCCATCGGGTGCAGCATGATCACCGCGCCGGTCGCCATGCCGATGTAGGCGCCGATCACGGTCGGCACCATCGTCAGTGCGAGCAGCAGGTAGGTGTTGCGCAGCACGCGCTGGCTGTCGATGCCCGGCAGCTCCATGCCAGGCGCGTAGCGGGGCCCGCCACGGCCGATAGTCTGTTCGTTGCTGCGAATGGGTTGCAGGTCGGGTTGCATTGACGCTCCTTGGTCGAATCTCGAACTCCAGCCCTTAAGACTACCAGAGGAAGCTTAAGGTTCAACCCGAATAGCCCTCTGGTATCCGGGTTATTGCCATAATATGCGGACGGCGCGGCGCAATTCCAAGTGGAGAGTTGGCAGAGCGGTCGAATGCACCGGTCTTGAAAACCGGCAGGGCCTGACGGTCCTCGGGGGTTCGAATCCCTCACTCTCCGCCACCGACGTGCCGCCGATGCGGGGTTAGTCCTGTAAAATCCGCGCTTTTTCGCCCCCAGGCATGGCGCTCATCGTCCAGAAATTCGGCGGCACCTCGGTCGGCTCGGTCGAGCGCATCCGCAACGTGGCGCGCCGCGTGGCGAAGTGGCGCGCGGCCGGCCACAGCATCGTGGTCGTGCCCTCGGCGATGGCAGGGGAAACCAACCGCCTGATCGCGCTGGCGCGCGAGATCCAGGCGCAGCCCGACCCCCGCGAGCTGGACGTGGTCGCCTCCACCGGCGAGCAGGTCACGATCGGCTTGCTGTCGATGGCGCTGCTCGACCTCGGGCTGAAGGCGCGCAGCTTTACCGGCTGGCAGGTGAAGGTGCACACCGACTCCGCTTACGCCAAGGCGCGCATCGTCTCGATCGAGGAGGAGCGCCTGCGGCGCGACCTGGCCGATGGTTATGTCGCGGTGGTCGCGGGGTTCCAGGGCATCGACGCCCAGGGCAGCATCACCACGCTCGGGCGCGGCGGCTCGGACACCTCGGCCGTGGCGCTCGCCGCCGCGCTCAAGGCCGAGGAGTGCCAGATCTATACCGACGTCGACGGGGTCTACACCACAGACCCGCGCATCGTGCCCCAGGCGCGGCGGCTGAGGACGGTCACTTTCGAGGAGATGCTCGAAATGGCGAGTCTCGGCTCGAAGGTGCTGCAGATCCGCGCGGTCGAGTTCGCGGGCAAGTACAGGGTTCGCCTGCGAGTGCTGTCGAGCCTGACCGACCCCATGCTGCCGGTGGCCGAGGAGGCCCACGCCGGCACCCTGATCACATTCGAGGACGACCCGACCATGGCGATGGAAAAGGCAATCATCTCGGGCGTCGCGTTCAATCGCGACGAGGCCAAGATCACCGTGCACGACGTTCCCGATCGCCCTGGCGTCGCTTACGCCATCCTGGGGCCGATCGCGGAGGCCAACATCGACGTCGACGTGATCGTGCAGAACGTCGGTCACGACGGCATGACTGACCTGTCGTTCACGGTCAATCGGGCCGACTGCGCCCGCGCGATGAAGATCTTGCAGGAGCAGGTGCAACCTCACATCAAGTGCCGCGCGGTAACGGGCGACGAGAAGATCGCCAAACTTTCGCTGGTAGGGGTTGGCATGCGCTCGCACGTCGGCATCGCCTCGCAGATGTTCCGCACCCTCGCCGAGGAAGGGATCAACATCCAGATGATCACCACCTCCGAAATCAAGATTTCCGTGGTGATCGACGAGAAATACCTCGAGCTCGCGGTGCGCGTGCTTCACAATGCGTTTGAACTCGAGCGGGAATAGGCGATAATCCGGCCTACAGGAGAGATGCCCGAGAGGCCGAAGGGGGCGCCCTGCTAAGGCGTTATACGGGCAAAACCCGTATCGAGGGTTCGAATCCCTCTCTCTCCGCCAAGTTTCAGTCGAAGTGCGGCGGCGTTGGCGGGAGCAGGCGGCGGCACACGGACAGATGCCGCTCGGTCGCGCCGCGATGCGCGGCGCTCAGTTTCAATCCCGCGAGCGCCATGCGCTCGCGCCACTCCCGGATATCGAGCAGGTTGCGCGCGACGCGAATCGCCTCGGCGGCGTCGATGACCCGAATCGCCGCGTTCGCCACAAGCGCCGCGCGCGCCGCTTCGGCGAACTCCACCATGTGCGGGCCTATTACCGCCGGCACGCCCGCCGCGCAGGCCTCGAGCGGATCCTGGCCGCCGGCGGAGGTAAACGAACCGCCGATAACGGCGACGGTACTCACGGCGTAGTAGAAAGGCATCTCGCCCACGGTGTCGCCGAGAAGTACGCGCCGTCCGACATGCGGTGCCTCGCCCTGGCTGCGGCGCGCCACGTTCATGCCGCGCGCGGCGGCAAGCTCGGCCACGGCTGCATAGCGTTCGGGATGCTGCGGCACGATGATGATCAGGGTACCGTCGTCCCGGCCCAACGCATCAAGCAGCATCTGCTCCTCGCCTTCGCAGGTGCCGGCAAGGAGCAACGCCTTGCGTCCGCGCAGCGCGGCCATGAGCGCCCGCCCTTCTTCGACCTTGGCAGGGTCCGAGGGCACGTCGAAGGCAATGTTGCCCGTCACGCCGACGCGCCGGGCGCCGAGCCGGCGCAGTCGGCGCGAGCTTGCGCGGTCCTGCGCGCAGCACGCGGCAAGGCAGGCCAAGGCGGGCCGCGAGAGCGCTCCGAAGCGCCCGTAGCTGCGCGCGAGGTTGCTCGACAGGCGCGCATTCGCGAGCATCAGCGGAACCCCCCGCCTGCGGCAAGCTGCGAAGAGCACGGGCCATAGTTCGACTCCGATCACCAATCCGAGCCTGGGCCGGAAGTGATCCAGAAAGCGACGAGCGGGACCCGGCAGATCGTAGGGCAGGTAGGCCAGCAGCAACTGCTCGCCGAGAGCCTGCCGCAATGCTTCGCGCCCGGCGATCGTGCCGGAAGTGACGAGTATGTCGTGGTCGGGGTACTGTGCTCGCAAGGCTCGCAGCAGCGGCGCGGCGGCGTGCGCGGCGTTGCCCGAGGCCGCGTGCAGCCAGACGATGCTGCCGATCGACCGGCCCGAATAGTAGCCGAAGAATTCGCGCCAGTCGGCGTGCCGGCCGGCCGCGCCGCGGTGGCGCAACCACTGCCGCAGCGCCGCCACGGGCAGCCCGAGCCGCAGCAGGAGGCGGTACAGGGCCAGGCTCATGCTCGCGCGGGTTCGATCACTATCGGCTCTTGGCGCATCATCCCGCGAGCCGCGAATTGGCGAGGGCAAGACGCTCCACGAGGTTGCGGGCGAGACCGCGGGTGAGCTGGAGTTGGGCGCTGAGGCTGATTCGCGCCAGGGCGTCCGGTTTGAACTCGGCGAGCAACAGATCCTCCGTGGCGACGACCGTCGCGTGACGCTGCTTTCGGTCCAGGATGTACGCCATTTCGCCGAAGAACTCGCCCTCGCTGATGAGGTTGAGCAGGCGCTCGCGCCGCATGACCTTGGCCGAGCCCATGGCGAGCAGGTAGAAGTGCGATCCCGGGTCGTCCTCGCGCACGACGATATCGTTCGCCTTGGCACGCGACCAGCGCGCGCATCGCGCGATCTCTCGAAGCTCCGCCTCCGAGAGCGCCGCGAGCACCTCAACCCGCTTCAGCGCACCGAGCTTTTCGGTCTCCGACACGACCTCGGGAGAAACGACCTGGCGGGAGATCTCCGAGAGCTCGAGTGCAAAGTCGGCCCAGGCTCCGTAGCGCTGCTCGGGCCTCTTCTGCAGCGCCCGCAGCACCACGCGGTCGATCTGCGGCGAGAGCTCGGGCCGCAAGCTGCTCGGCGCCGCCGGATTCATACTGCGGATCCTGTGCACGAGATCGTCGAGACTGTCCGACACGAACGGCTGGCGTCCGGTCAGCAATTCGTACAGCACGATGCCGAGCGAATACATGTCACTGCGAAGCGTCAGTTCCTCGCCGGCGATCTGCTCGGGCGACATGTAGTGGGGCGAGCCCATAGCCGCCGTGCGGACGACTAGACTGTTGCGCAGGAAGGCGGCGCCGAAGTCCGTTATGCGCACGTCGGTTCCCTCCGCAATCATGATGTTGGCCGGCTTGATGTCGCAGTGAATGACCCCGATGCGCGAGGTGTACTCGAGCGCGGCGCAACAGTTGAAGGCGATTTCTATTACGTCGGGCACGGGCAGCAGCCTGCCCGGCGCGATGTGCTGCGAGAGGTCGCCGCCCGTGACCAGCTCCATCGCGATGTACCCCGTTTCGCTCTGCGCGGCGGCGTCCAGAATCGATACGATGTGCGGGTGGATCAGCATGCCTGCGAGCGACGCCTCGGCCAGGAACTGGGTATGGCGCTGCGCGCCGAACTCGGGATCCCGGAATACCGCGGGATTGATGATCTTAAGCGCCACGTCTTTACCCGAAACGGTGTCGAGCGCACGGTAAACGGTGCCCGAGGTGCCCTTGCCGAGCAGCTTCGCGAGCTTGTACCTTCCGACCTGCTGGTCCGGGGCGATTATTGCGGGCTGTTGCGTCATTTGGGCGGGAAGCGTTGGCGGAACGAAGATCGGCAACACACGGTACGCGGACTCGATTAGCATTTTAGGATGGAAACGGAACTCGCCGCGGCGGCACTTGCGGGACTGGCCACGCGGCGCGTGCTGGCGGTGGCGGTGGTGCGCGCGGGGCACATCGTGTGGGCGAGCCCGGCGCTGCTGGGGATGTTCGGGCTGGAGGCGGACAGGGCCGGGGAGCCGCGGTTTTTGGATCTGGTGGCGGCCCCCGAGCGCGAGGCGCTCGCCGGGGCGCTGGAGCCCAAGCCCGGGGCCGAGCTGGGGCCGCGCTCGTTCACCGGCCTCAGAGCCGATGGCAGCCAGTTCGATGCCGAGCTCACCGGGTGCACCCTGGAGCTGCCCGGGGGGGCGGGGGTGGCGATCGCGCTGAGCGACGTGACGGTGCAGCGCCGGGCGCAGGCGCAGCTGTCGTACCTGGCGCTGCGCGACCCGTTGACCGAGCTGCCCAACCGGGCGCTGTTTTTCGACCGGCTGCGCCAGGCGCTGGTGGCCGCGCGGCGCCACGGCAGCTGCTTTGCGGTGCTGGTGAGCGACCTGGACGGGTTCAAGCTGATCAACGACCGCTACGGGCACGAAACGGGCGATGCGCTGCTGCAGGTGGCGGCCAAGCGCCTGCGCGCGGCCACGCGCGAGGGCGACACGATGGCCAGGATCGGGGGCGATGAGTTCTCCGCCTTGCTGGCGCGCGCGGCCACGCCCGAGGACGCGGCGATCGTGGCCAAGCGCATGGTGCAGGCGCTGGATCAGCCGATCGTGATCGCGGGCCAGCCCTGCCAGGTGGGCATCAGCATCGGCATCGCGCTGTACCCGGCGGGGGGCAAGGACATGGACGTGCTGGTGGCGCACGCCGACGCGGCGATGTACGCGGCCAAGCGCGCCGGGGGGCGCTGCTACAAGTTCGCCGGCGAGCGCGATGCGGACATCTCCGGGCCGCTGCGGCTGCCGTTTTTCGAGTGGAGCGAGGCCCACAGCGTGGGCGTGCCGCTCATGGACGAGCAGCACAAGGAGCTCGCCGCGCTGATCAACCGCATCGGCGAGGACTTGAAGGCCGGCCACGACGCCGAGCGCCTGCACGAGTCCTTCGCCAAGCTGCTGGCGGCGGCGCGCGCGCACTTCGCCGACGAGGAGCAGTTGATGGCCCACGCCGGCCTGGGCGCGGCCGCCGAGCGCCACAAGCAGGAGCACCGGCGCCTGATCGAGGAGCTCGAGAGCCAGGCCGATGCGCTCGAGGGCCGCAGCATGTCGCTCACCATGCGCTACCTCAACTTCTGGCTGCTGCACCACATCGA
>Ga0335081_10010047_pt1 | contig 15271 bp, 12 predicted proteins | sample Lox_Sample_35_FD_206713 | JGI IMG/M metagenome (GOLD analysis project Ga0335081, IMG submission 206713) | Soil microbial communities from Loxahatchee National Wildlife Refuge, Florida, United States - Lox_Sample_3.5 | ecosystem: Environmental > Terrestrial > Soil > Wetlands | place: USA...
ACTCACTATCTGCGCATGATTGGTTTTCCACATTGCTGATATCTGAACCCACTACACAACCTGTAACTGTTTATTCATGACCTCATCCGTTTGCCAGGTTAACGGAAGGGCGGTTTTTATTTTCTGCAAGCGAAGTTGTATAATGTCGGCACCCAATCATTGGAACTTGCCATGTCCTCCATTCCCCAAGGCAGCTGGTTGCGAGCGACAATTAAAGAAGGCAGTAAGGGTCCGCTGGTATGTGAGTTTGCGTTCCTGCGGGTGACCGCGTCGCGCCAAAACTTGCCCGTCTCCGAGCTGTAATACGAAGACCGGCGGGTTATTAATTAACCACGCCGGTCGATTCATTAGATATCTTTGGTTTTGACTATTGGGCAGAGATTGTCGTCCAGCCGCTCACGATTGCATGCATGGCTTGGGTAAAGGAGTCAAAACTTGTCGGGAAGTGAATGTTGCCGTAAGCGCTCATTGGGAGCAGCTTGGCAGCCACATCGGGCGGAAGCTGAACGTCGCTGCGGGCGGGATGTGCATAACCTTGCGCAAGCATCATCTGACCTTGGTCAGAAAGCCAGAAGTCCTGCTCGAGTTTTGCGGCATTGGGGTGCGGCGCAACCGCGCTGATATATTCAACAAAATACATGCCTACGGTGGCATCCTGCGGGATGACAACCTTCAGCGGCAAGCCCGTGGCATCGCGTTTGGCAAAGCCATCAAAATCATAAACGATGGAGATGGGGCATTCGCCCTTTTGCACGGAAGCAACATTTAGCACCACACCATTGCGCCAGTTGCCGGTGTCATGCAGTTTCTTGAAGAAATCCAGACCAGGCTGAACGTCGGCTTCACCACCACCATGCGCATAGGCGGCTGCCAGCACAGCTCCGGTGGCATAGGTCGACTGGCTTGGATCGCGGCTACAGACCATATCATGGTATTCAGGCTTTAGAAGATCATCCCAGGTTTGGGGAGAATCTTTGACCAGGTCGGTATTGACGAGGAAGCTGATCGCGCCCCAGTAAGCCACCACCCAGCGTCCGTCGGCATCCTTGTACTGTGCCGCTATCTTGTCCCAGGATGTGTTCTTATAGGGCATAGCCAGGTTGTCATCGATCAAGGTACCTACAAAGTCGAAGCCGATATCGGCCACATCCATCACCGGGGCATTCTTTTCTGCCAGAAGGTGAGTGATTTCTTGGGCGCTGGTCATGTCGGTATCCGTGTGAACGATGTCATATTGAAGCTCAAGGCTTTGCCACATGTTGCCAAAGTTCACCCAGTCATCGGACATTCCATAGCTGATAATTTGTCCCTCCTTTTTGGCGCCTGCAATTTTGGCCGTTTCCGGGTCTTCCGTAGGAACCGCAGTTGGAGCAACGGGTACGGCAGTAGCCAGTGCGGCGGTTGCCACTGGAGCTACCGTGGTGGCAGTAGGGGCTGGCGCGCAACCTGCCAAGGAGGCCGCCAGAATGGCGACCACAGCACAGAGCATATAGAACTTTTTCATACCATTTTCTCCTTCTTTATATTTTCCATCCGGGTCGGGTGGATTTACACAGGGTTCAAGCAGTGGTTCTAGTGGCCTACAATGTGCGCGGTCTCGCCGCCGCTTTTGCTGGTTACCCATATAATCAGTAAAGAGGTGACCCAGGCTACTACGAAACTGACAACCGCCAGCGCACTGGCTTGGCGAGCATCAAAACGGGTGAACGCAACCAAATAAATGGGGAGTGTTTTGAAAACCGTACCGACTAGTAAATTAGTAAGTGTGAATTCAGAAAATACCGTCGAAAAGACCAAGAGACAACCGCTGATAATACCGGGCAGGATATTCGGGGTGATGATTTCGGAAAGGATCGCCCAGCCATTGGCGCCCAGGCTCTGGGAGGCTTCCGTCAGTACGCGGAAATCAATGGCATCCAGGGAATTGACAATAGGGCGGTACATGAAGGGCAGAGCGAGCACCATGCAAGCGGCGATTAGGATGACAGGATGATTGATGATGGGCAGCGGAACATTGGAATAAAAACTGATTAATCCGAGAGCGAGCACCACACCTGGAACACCGAAGGAGAAGCTGGCCATCAATTCAATGATCGATTTCCCTTGAGGCACTTTCAATCGCATCCAATAAGTGGTGGGCGTGACCAGCACCAAGAGGCATACCATGGTGCCAAATGAAGCCAAGAAGGAATTTTTGATCGTCAAGGCAAATTCCCTTCGGGCAATTACATCCTTCCACCAGTCCAGCGTGTAACCTTCCGGCCAGAGAGTGTGGTCCCAACGCGTGGATACAGAGAAGAGCAAAGTTGCAATCACCGGCAAGATCATGAAGACCAGAAATAATCCGATCACTACGGGGCGCCATAACTCATTTGATTTTTTCATTGACGGGTCCTATTTGAAAGGTTGGACAGCCGCATATACCCGATCACACAGATAATCATGATGAGCAGGGAAATGATTGCCAGAGCATCCGCCAGTTCAGGTGCGAGTTGGACTTCCCCGGTGATGAGAGCTCCAATACGAATGGTAATGAGGTCAACATCCGAACCTGTTAAAGTATAGGCGGTGGCGTAAGCGCCAAATGAATTGGCGAAGAGCAACAGGAATTCACCCATCAATGCGGGAAAGAGAATTGGCAGCGCAATCTCAAGCCAATATCGGAACGTGGATGCGCCGAGATTCAGGGCGGCCTCATGCCACTCACGCTTTAAGCCATAGAGTGACGGGATGGCGAGCAGGATCATCAATGGAAGCTGGAAATACAAATAGGCAATCGTCAGTCCGGAAATAGAATAGATGCGGAAGTTTGGGTAAAGACTGATGCCCACTTCTTTTAGCAGTAATGTAATGACTCCTGTCGAACCGAGAATCACAATAAAAGCAAAAGCAAGCGGGGCACCCCCGAAGTTGGTGGTCACATCTGAGAGGGCTGTCAGCGCATTTTGAATGGATCTATTTTTTGTTGTTATGATCGCGTAGGCCACCAACGTGCCGAATACCACCCCCAGGAATGCGGTGGTCGCAGAAAGCTGAATGCTGTTCCCAAATGATCTTAAGAATAGCGGATCCATTGCCTGCTGGTAAAACTTTAGGGTAAATGAACCCTTGGTCGTCAGGCTGGATGTGATGACGGTCAGCAGCGGCAGGAATTCAAAAGCTAGACCAAAAATAATAAACGGCAACAGGCCCAGCCAGACTGCCCAAGAGGCAGTTGCTTTGGTTGTTCGGTGAGGGGAGTTAAGTGAAACGGTCATTTCACCTTGTTATAAAAAGAGGTGCAGGCCGTCAACGGCTAACTGCACCTCTCCGTGATAGTGGCGATGGATTTGACCAATCAAATCAACTGCAAGTGCGGGCGGGTAAGAATGCGTGATCACCAGTGATTTGACTCCAGCTTCCTGGGCGATGACGCCCAAGGCATCGGCGTTGAGATGATCTTCTGTCTTCCAGCCGGAAGGAAATGAACACTCGCTTACCAAAAGATCCGCGCCTTTCGCCAGTTGAACTAGCTCACCACGCGGACTTGCGTCGCCTGAGTACACCATTGAATGCTTTCCGTCATTCAGCCGGTAGGCCACGCTTTCTGGCGTGTGGCCCGTCGGTGCAGATTGAACTTTCAGATTTCCGATCGAGAATTCATCTCGATAGACTTGATGGAGTTGCAGTTCAAAAGTCAAAGGAGCAATCTCTGGGTAAAGACCCACCATGGACTTAATGAAATCTTCGAGGCCCCGGCAACCGGTGATGGGGAAAGGGGTTATTCGCTCAGCATTCGGTGCACAATTGAATATCAAGAGCAGCGTTGCTAGATCCAGCGTGTGATCGGGGTGAAGATGACTGAGCAAAAGGTGGTTTATCTGATCGTAAGTAGCATCTGCCAGATACAGCCGCCCCAGAGTTCCTGGGCCAATATCAAAGAGGAGGCATTGCTCTTCGGCTTTGATGACCAAGCCTGCTGGCGAATGTTGCTTTATCGGAATTGCCGTACCGGTTCCGAGAAGGAAGATTTCCATGGATAGTTCTGCTAACAAGATTACGCACCCATATAGTAGGCAGGGTGGGGCGTGAAAATATATCTGTTTTAATATTCACAAAAACAATCTTATTTTTGATAACAATCTGACCATTAAGTTTCGTATTCCAAGTAAATTATAACATTATGAAATAAATATGTCAACATAAAAAAACAAATTCTAATATAAATACAAACATATAATAACGTCATTCATAAAGAAACGATATATCATTAAGTTCGTTTCGTGCTGAAACCCATCAATAGCATACTTGCAATACGCCGAACTTATCGCACCCAGCGGAAGAACCTTCGAACAGGAACGGTTCTTTGCCGCTCAATGAATGATATTTTTCCACTACTCGGCGGAAAGCTCTTTCCGCGTTTGGGTTATTTAACCCGAGGACCGCCACAGTGCCGCCTGCGCCCCCGCCGGTGATCTTGGCCCCCAATAATCCATTGGATTTCTCGGATCTGACCAGTTCAACGATCTGGTCTGTAGCTTCCGAGCCGAGTCCGCATTGGCTGTACCCGATGTGCGACTGGTACATCAGCTCGCCCAAAAGTTGAGTTGTGATCTCATTAATCGTCGTGAAGGGTTTGGAGGTCAAGCTGAAGAAATTATGCACGCGCCAATTCTCTTCAACGGCATAGCGGGTAGCACCGCGAACCGGATAATCGACTTCCGGCCGCACTGGCGTGAAGGGATCGAGGTGCACTCTGTGCTCCTTATTGAAATCCGCGCCCGCCATGACCTCCGGCAAACGTTGCTCATATTTCGATCGGAACTCAGATGGCGAAACGTTTGCAAGATAGCCATTCCATTTCGGCTCCACCCAGCGGGGAAGGGCGCCGCTCTCATCCAATTTTGGTTCCAGTTTTTCCCAATCACACAAGAAGCGGTAGCCCATAAAGGTTGCCGCACGAGCAGATTCGTACTCGATCCCGGCCACCGCATGGCGCACACCAGTATCAATTCCCCAAAATCGCAAGTGTTCAGGCAATTTGACGAGTGGCAGCGGCTGGCATGGCTGGCAAAGCATAGGGACGAAATACCCTTCATCTCCCATCACAACTGCAAATTGGTCCATGATCCCGCAGGCTGATTGCGTCAGGGCGATTTCCACCCACTGTGTCCAGGAGGCGAGCTCAATCCCTTCAACTTCCACGCCATACATCTTCGCCATGGCTTTCATCGGAGCAACCTCTAAAGCAGCAGACGAACTAACGCCTTTGCCCAGTGGCACATCCGACTCGAGGTAAAGCGCGAAGCCCTGTTTCACTTTTTCGGGATATTGTTTGATCAGGAAATATAGATCGCCAAGGAGGTAGGCGCACCATGCGCCTTCCGGGTCCCTGTTGATCCAATCACGCACCTGCTCCAGAGGTTTTACCTGACCGTTCTCGACCAGGTCGGCAAGTGCGAATTCGATTTTATCTTTCCACCCTAATGCCTTCACCGCCGGATTATAGAAAATGACTTTCTGGTCTGTGCGCGGCTGGATGGCGACCAGTGTTGCTTCGCGGATTGTGGTTTCAAATACTAAGCCGCCGGTGTAATCATCATTTCCGCCCATTAAATCCAGGCGTCCGGGCGTTCGGTTAATGAAGATGTCGATTCCCTTTTGGAAGAAATTTTCAGCGACCAACCCACCAATTCCCTTTTCGAACCTCTTCACATCAGGGTATTGAGCGGTCAATTTGCTGAGTTCCTCTGCCATTTTAGCATCTCCTGTTATAGACTGAACCTAAAATACGCACAAATACTGCACGAAATGTGATGAATATAATTATATCAATCTAAAAACAAATAGTCAAACAAAATAATACATAACATAATCAGTTGACAAACGAAACATTGTGTATATAATATCAGGTATAGGATGTAAATCGTGACACCTAAAAAAAGGAAAACCGGCGGATTCTCGAACTGGATAGGCTTTGCTCCGTTCTTGCTTTTCTGCCTCGCGTTTGAGATTGTGCCCATTCTGCTCCTGATACGGGGAAGTTTTTTTGAAAAGACGAGTGGAAAATTCACGCTTTCCCATTACCTTGGATTGCAACATCCGCTATACGTTAATTCGTTCCTGAACAGCATCAATTTATCGGGATTGACTGCTCTGATCGGCGTCGTTCTCGGCACGTTTATCGGCTATGCAATTTATTGCTGGCCGTCTGCGCGCGTTCGCGACGCCCTGATCACCCTCTCCGATGTGACAACCAATTTTGCGGGCGTTCCATTGGCGTTTGCTTTTGTGATCATCCTTGGATTGAATGGCGTTGTCACCCAATTTCTTGCACATTATTTAGATTACAAACTTTACCCAGGCTTTAGCATTTACTCTTTCTCAGGCCTGGTTCTCGCCTATGTATATTTTCAACTGCCGCTCATGGTGCTCCTCATTCTGCCTGCCTTTGCCGGGATCAAGAAGGAATGGCAGGAATCCGCTCAAAGCTTATCGGCCAGCACTTTCCAGTTTTGGTGGCAAATCGGCATACCGATCTTGATGCCATCGCTCATCGCGGGGTTCACTCTGCTGTTTGCCAACGCCTTCGGCGCATATGCAACCGCTTATGCGCTCGTTCAATCGAACATGTCACTGGTCACGCTACAGATCGGTTATATGATCTCCGGCGAGGTGTATCAGGACCCCGGCACGGGCATGGCCATGGCTGTCCTGTCCCTGATCATCATGGGGTTTAGCATTGGGGTATACCAGGTGACTGCCAACCGCGCCCGCCGCTGGTCGAAATCCTGACCAACGCCTGGATGTATGGAATTCGATGCGATGAAAGACCTCCGGAAGACCAATCGAGAATCCGCAAAAAAGATGCATCGGCCGAGATGGCAAGCGTTTTTTATTGGCCTCTTCCTTTTCTATATGTTGTTGCCGATTCTCTCGACCTATGTGTTTTCAGTGGCGACGCGCTGGGACCGCACGATCCTGCCCGAAGGGTACACCCTCCAATTTTATGCGAGGGCGGCCGGCGCCTCGTACTTTACGAGCACCCTGCGCAATTCCCTAATTCTCTCGCTTGCGACGGTCCTTGTCAGTCTGATCATTATCGTCCCAACTGTCTATTGGGTTCACATGCGTTTGACCAGTGCCCAGCCTTTGATTGAACTTTTGATGATCCTGCCTTTTGGAATCCCAACGGTGGTGTTGGCACTGGCCCTCGTTCAGGTCTATAACTTCGCTCCGCTGGCGCGTTCGCCCTTCCTGTTGATCGGTGCCGTCGTTGTGTATTCCATGCCGTTCATGTACCGTCCGGTGTCCAACGCGTTGCAGGCGATCGATTCACATACTCTGACGGAGGCAGGTCAAAGTCTCGGAGCGAACATAGTGCAGATCTTGGCGGAAGTAGTTATCCCCAATATTCTGCCGGGAATCCTGAGCGGAAGTCTGCTCGTCTTTTCCACTGTTTTTGCAGAATACACGCTAACGTCGTTAATTGTGGGCGCAAGATTTAAGACATTCCCGCTGCTGCTTCTGGAATATACCCGCATCAATGGAAATGTCGCGGCGGCCTTCTCGGTGATTTCGTTTACCATCGCTTGGCTGGTTTCCATGATGATTCTGTGGGTGGGAACAACGGGAAAGGCCACCTCACCTGAGGCGTTACGAGCAAGATAAGCAGAGGATGTATACATATGACATATCTGGAACTAAAAAATGTATCCAAAGCATTTGCGGGCGTAGATGTTGTCCATGATTTCAGCCTGGACATTGAAAAAGGAACGCTCGTCTCGTTTCTTGGGCCATCCGGCTGCGGCAAGACGACCACGTTACGAATGATTGCTGGCTTTGAGCAACTGGATGACGGTTCAATCCAGCTCGACGGCAACGATATCACGGGCGTTCCGCCCAACCGGCGGGATATCGGTATGGTCTTTCAGGCTTATGCGTTATTCCCGAATAAGACTGTGCGTGACAATATTTCTTTTGGTCTTCGGATGAAAAAGACCCCGAAGAACGAGATCAGGAAAAAAGTCGATACGGTCCTTGAAATGGTGCGTTTGCAAGAGACCGCCGATCGTTACCCCCATCAGCTTTCCGGCGGGCAACAGCAGCGAATCGCGCTGGCGCGGGCGCTGGCCGTGCAGCCGCGTGTTCTTCTTCTCGATGAACCACTCTCTGCTTTGGATGCGGGAGTGCGAGTGGCGCTGCGCGGTGAAATCCGCCGCATTCAATCCGAACTGGCGATCACTACCGTATATGTAACGCACGATCAGGAAGAGGCCTTGTCAATTTCGGATAAAGTTGTAGTAATGAATAAAGGAATCATCCAGCAGGTCGGCACGCCGGAAGAAATTTACCGCGCTCCACAAACACGCTTTGTCGCAACATTCATCGGTACGGCCAATCAATTCCTGGGAACAGCATCAGGCCGGGACTCGGTGGTTTGCAAGAATATCAAATTGCTGGCGGAGGGTGTGGAGAACTTCCGTGACGGCGAAGAAGTGGTTGCGCTGGTACGGCCTGAGAATATTCATGTCCAATCTGAACTGCCCCAACAGCGCAACGATTGGAATGCAATTCCCGGCGTGGTTGAAACTATTACCTTCCATGGTGCAGTTACACGTCTCGGTGTAAACACAGGCGGGCAGCGCATTGTGGCGGATGTGACGGTGGCCAACACAAAACCGGTTGCATTAAACCAAAAGATCTGGTTGTTATTTCCGATGAGCGCTTGTCAGGTGATGGCAGCAAAAGAATGATCTTCATCAACGCACACGAGCTGGTTCTCGATAAGCAAGAAAGGCTGGAAGCTTGGACCTCCTATGATCGCGTTGTCCATTTGGCAATGGATTTCATCCGAAATTGCCCGGTTGATCCCGCAAATGGATTGCCATGGTATTTGCAGTATTCCTGTTTTTGGACTGACCCGCTTCGACCGACCACCTGGCCGGATAACCCCGCGGGAAAATTTTCGTGGGCTGTAACCACGCTACTCAAGTATTATCCGTATTCAGGGGATGCCAGTACGATACAAATCGTTCGAACGATGCTTGACCGTCTCTGGGAATACCGCACGCCGAGCGGCTTTGATTGGCCGGATGTCCCTTATGCTTCGGCTCATCCTGGAACGGGTGTTTACTTCGGTGCGCGGGCGGACGGTGTCTATGTTACCGAGCCAGACAAGATCGCACAGGCGGGCAGGGCGTACATAGATTTTTATGAAATGACTGGCGAAAAGAAATACCTGGAAATTGGTTCACGATGTGCGGAAGTGTTGGCGCGAAAAATCCGTCCCGGCGACGAGTCTCATTCACCGTGGCCTTTTCGGGTCGACGCGCGCGACGGGGACATCGTTGAAGAATATACTGCGCACATGATTCCTGCGGTCAGACTATTCGACGAGTTGGCCCGATTAAACGAGAGCAACTATCGATCTGTGAGGAATCGGGTCTGGGATTGGATCGAAAAATATCCACTTCAAAATAATGTTTGGAAGGGGCATTTCGAAGACATCCGTCTCGATCCCGCTAACGAAAACCGGGATCAGCTATCGCCGCTGGAAACGGCACGCTATCTCCTTCAAGAAATGGGGCAGTTCCCGAAATGGAAAGAAATTGTTAAGGGATTGATTGATTGGGTGAAAAATACCTTAGGTGGACACCCTTTCTTCACGGCGATCCCGATTCACGAGCAGAAGCTCTGCTATTTTCCGATGGGCAGTCACACGGCGCGTTTCGCGAATCTTTCGGCCTTTTACGCAGAACAAACCGGCGACATGACTTATAGAGAACAGGCCCTTCGTTCCTTTAATTGGGCAAGCTATATGACGAATGAAGATGGCACGGTAACCGTTGGTGTGGATCGGCCAGATTACTATAACCAGTGCTGGTTCACCGATGGCTACTTTGACTACGTTCCCCATTTCATTGATGGCATGGCTTCGATGCCTGAGCTTGCGCCTGAGGATCGGGATCATATGCTCAGATCAACTTCGGTGGTGCAGGAAATCTCCTATCAGCCGTATCAAATCTCTTATCGGACGTTCGATGCTCTGGGAACGCAGAGGCTACGCTTGACATTTCGGCCCCGCCAAATCCTCGCGGATGGAAGTTCACTGGTGGAACATGAAGCAATCGACGACCAGCCCGGATGGCAATTTGATGCCACGCGAAATGTTTTGACGATAAGACCGGGAGCACAAGAGGTGATCATTGCGGGCCGTTGAGGCCAATCTCGTCATTTTTCAGGAAGACTCTAATGCTTGATTTATTGGCTTCCTAGATGTGAAACCTGAGAAAGGAGGCATCTTTCACGGAAGGGCAAAAATGTTTCTAATATCGTTAGGACAGTCAAACATTCATTGACTGACAAAACCTATCAAAGAAAAGGAGATGTAAGATGTCTAAGAAGATCACTTTGTTTGTGGGGTTAATCACAGCGTTCGTTCTGGCACTTTCAGCTTGCGGTCCCGCTGCAACTCCTGTACCGCCTACTCAAGCGCCTGTTCCAACCACTGCGCCTGCCACTGCGGCACCCGCGCCGACGGTGGACGTCATGGCTCAGTTGGTTGCTGCGGCCCAAAAGGAAGGCACGATTGTGTCCTACGGTTTGCCGGATGATTGGGTGAACTATGGCGGCCTGTTCAAGGGCTTTACCGCACAATATAACATTACCCATCAGGATACGGACATGGACAGCGGCACCATCATCTCCACACTGGAAGCTGAAACCACGGCGCCCGTGGCCGATACAACCGATCTGGGGCTAGGCTTTGCAAAGCTGGTGGAAGACAACAAACTCTCACAGCCTTACAAGAATTCCCATTGGGCTGAGATCCCCGATTATGCCAAGGATCCGCAGGGACGTTGGGCAGCCGCCTATTGGGGTGCCATCGCCTTCCTCGTTAATGCGGATGTAGTCAAGACGGTTCCACAAACCTGGCAGGATCTGCTCAATCCTGCGAATAAGAACACAGTCTGCATGAAGAACCCCTCCTCGTCTGCCACTGCTCAAATGATTGTTCTCGGAGCGGCCTTTGCCAACGGCGGCAGTGAGACCAATGTTCAACCAGGCCTCGATTTCTTCAAGAAGATGATTTCCGGCGGCATCCTCAATGGTGTTACACCCTCGGTTGCCAGCATTCAGAAGGGTGAATGCCCGATCACGATTGAGTGGGACTTCGATGCATTAAGCGCCAAGGACCAGAATCCGAACATGAACCTGCAGGTAGTACTGCCTTCGGATGGCACAGTGGCAGGCATGTATATTCAATTTGTCACTGCGGGTGCACCGCACGCGAATGCAGCCAAGCTGCTGCTGGAATACGAGTTTTCGGATGCGGGCCAACTGGCCTATGCTCAAGGTTTTGTGCATCCCATTCGCACGAGTGTGCAATTGCCGGCGGATTTGCTGGCAAAATTCCCATCCTCGGATGCCTACAAAGTCGTTCATTTCCCGAAGGATTATGTGGCGCTTGCTCAAGCTGGCACGGATATTGCCAATGGCTGGGCCCTGATCCAGCAATAACATTCACGAAGGAAGTTCATGAGAATGGAGCAGGTTGCCCTGCTCCATTCTGAATGCTGATTAACCTTCATTGCTGTCACAATTGCTCTATCAGTGTGTCGACCGAAAGAACCAGAGCGTGTGCCGGATGCGTTGAAGAAAGTCGTTAAGGATTTCCAGCCGCCGGACAAGATTGCCGCAAAAGATAATTGGATTGAAATGCAATACTTGCTTGCTATAGATGCCGGAACAACCTCGATCAAAGCCGGGCTATTCTCGCCAGATGGTCATTGCCTCAGCGTGAGCCGCCAGGAATACCAAATGGATATTCCCGCTGCCGATCGCGCGCAACTTGATCCAGAAGTGTATTGGCAAGCCTGTATCCAGGCTGTGCGCGCATCGCTTGAAAAATCCGGCGTTCAACCGAACGATGTAACAGCTGTTGGTGTTTCCAGTCAGGGGGAGACCACCATCACACTGGATCGCCATGGAAAAACCATTTATCCTGCCCTGATCTGGCTCGATAACCGCGCATCGGATCAGGCCGCGTTTCTTGCGGAGCAATTTGGAAAAGTTGTTTATCGCCGCACTGGCATTCCCGAAATCGTGCCGACCTGGTCCGCTTGTAAGATTCTGTGGATGCGCCAGAATGAACCGGATGTCTTTGAAAGGGCCGCCAAGTTCATTCTTGTTCAGGATTACTTGATCTTCCGATTGACGGGCACGATCGTTACCGACGGTTCAGTATCTTGCACTACACTGAATTATGACCTGCTCAATAACTGCTGGTGGAAAGAAATTCAGGATGCAATAGGAATCACAGCCAAACAATTACCGGAAATCGTTCAACCGGGAACGACGGTTGGCGCCATTTCAAAAGACGCTGCATCGCTATTGGGATTGACCGCGCAGACTGTCGTTGTCGCTGGCGGTATGGACCAAGCAGTCGGCGCGATTGGAGCGGGTAATTTCAAACCCGGGATTGTCTCGGAAACGACCGGTGCGGCTCTGGCGATTCAAGCGACCATCGCCGATCCAATGATTGACAAGTCCGAAACTGTGCCGGTTTATTATCATAGCGTGCCAGGGCGTTATCTCTTTGTTCCTGTTGGCCCGACTGCGGGCATGGCGTTCAAATGGTTCCGCGATGCTTTCTTTCAGAATGAGATCAGCAAGGCTGAGGAAGATCATGTGGATGCTTATGACCGCCTGACCCAGCTGGCCGGATCCGTGCCTGCCGGTTCAGATGGCTTGATTATGCTGCCACATTTGATGGGAGCGTTCAGCCCCGAACCAAATTCTCTGGCGCGTGGCTCCTTTACCGGTTTTACGCTGAGCCACACCCGCGGACATTTCGTCCGCGCCTTGCTGGAAGGCGTGGCGTTTCTTTTACGCCGCAATCTTGATTCCATTGAGCGCACCGGCATTGTTATCCGTGAGATCCGCTCCACCGGCGGCGGCGCGCGCAGCAATTTATGGAATCAGATAAAGGCCAATGTCTGCAATCGTCCGGTTGTGACTCTGGTCAATGAAGAAACAGCTCTGTTGGGCGATGCAATTCTGGCGGGCGTGGCAAGTGGTGCTTTTAAATCCATTGAAGAAGGCTGCAGTTCAATGGTGGTTGCAAAGGAAAAAATCCAGCCAAACGATGATGCAGAGGTTTATTCTGAATCTTACCGGTTATACTGCGAACTGGATCAGCGACTCTTTGACTACTTCAAGCACAGCTATTCCAAAAAGACCTAGATATGCTGACTCCCATAACCCAATTTGCGAAAGGAAGGTTGAAATGACAATCAAACCCAAGGTTGGTGTTCTCGTGATGGCTTTGCTCGAAGACGATTACAACAAGACCGCGCATGTCCGTCCCATGGCGCAAAAAGTGGCGGACAAAATTGGCGGCATCATCGGCAAGTATGCCGAGACCGTCTGCCCGCGGCTGGTGGAAGAGGAGTATCAAGCAGAAGCCGCCGCGCAAATGTTCAATGCAGCAGGCGTGGATCTGATCATCGCCGTTGAGGCGGCTTATACCAAAGGCGCTGTGCCTGCGCGCTGTTTTCTGAACACGACCGCGCCGGTCTTGGTATGGAATACCCAGCAGATCGAATTCCTGCCGGAGAACGCCAACTTTGATCTCATCATGGTTAATTCGGGCATGGCCGGCGTGCCGGAAATGACCTCCGGCCTGCTTCGGATGGGAAAGCCATTCTGGATGGTCACCTCGATGATGGACGATCCCGCGGGCCATAAGAGGCTGGCGGAATATATCGCGGCAGCAGGCATCATGCGGCGTTTGAAAACCGCGCGCATCGCGATCATTGGTCACGCCTTTGAAGGAATGACCGACTTGATGATTGACCAACTGAGTCTGCGGCAATATGTTGGACCGATATGCTGGCCGGTTGAGCCGGAAAAAGTTTCGGTGGCCATGAGCGAGTTATCGAACGCCGAGGTGGAAGCGCTGGTTAAAAAAGAGAGCGGTCGCTACAAGATTGATATGGCGGCGGATCAATTCGAACATTCCTGCCGCCTTGCGCTCGCGCTTGAAAAGGTCACGCGTGACGGCAAGTTTGACGCCATGGCTTCTTTCGATCAGGTATGGTTAACCGATCCGCGCGTCGGGATCATTCCATCGTATGGCACCGGCAGACTTTGTGAGATCGGCTTCCCGTGCTCGACCGAAGCGGATGTCACTACTGTGACCGCCATGTTGATTCTTCAGGAACTGGCTGGGCAAGCCACCTTCCTTGAAAATTATGTGATTGACTTCAAACAAGATGCGGTGATCCTCTCGCACGATGGACACGGCAATCCCGCTCTTGCCGCAAAAGCCGCCGAGGTGGCGGTCAAACATAGCATTTATTATCAAGGCATCAATGGATTTGGCGCGGGCTTCGAATTTGCATACGCCCCCGGACCCGTGACCAACCTATCGCTCGTCAGCGTTAGAGGAAAATGGCGATTGAACATCGCTGAAGGCGAGTCCATCGCGATCAAGCCGCGGCCTGTAGCGGCTCCGCAAATGTTATTCAAGCCGAAAAATCTCCACATCGAAGAATGGTGCGATGCGTGGTGCAAAGCCGGCTCGCCGCATCACATGGCTTTGGCATATGGTCATTGTGCCAGGAAGATCAAGCTCTATGCCGAAATGCAGGGCTTGGAAGTTGTTGAAATTTAGCCTGATGAAGATGCAATCGAGTATTCGATACGCATCGCAGTTGGATATTCATGTCGAGTAAAATGGGCAAATCTTATACTTTGCCAATGGAGAAGAAGCCATGGAAGACCTAAGCGCTGCTGAACGAAGATCGCAGATCGCACAGATGGTACTCGAAAAGGGACGGGTATTCGTGACTGACCTGGTGAGTCAGTTCGAGGTGACCGAGACATCCATCCGCCGCGATCTGACTCTGTTGGAGGCCAGCCACCGCTTAAAACGAATCCACGGAGGTGCGATTCCTGTTTCCGGCAGTTCGCGCACTGATTCTTTTGCCGAGAAAACGCAGTTGCATATCAAAGCCAAGGAAAGCATTGGAAAAGTCGCCGCAGGAATGATCAAGCCCAAGGATATTCTGCTTCTTGATTCGGGCACCACCACCTTGCAGGTTGTTCGACACGTTCAGTCCGCGCTGCGTAACAGCAGCCTGATCACGTTGGTAACGAACTCCTTGCCGATCGCGCAAGAGGTGCTCACCTGGCCTTCCCCGAATCTCACCATTCTCGGAGGCTTGTACCTGCCCGATTATCAGGCGACAGTAGGCCCACAAACGCTTGCCCAACTGCAGGAATT
>Ga0335081_10010050_pt1 | contig 15269 bp, 13 predicted proteins | sample Lox_Sample_35_FD_206713 | JGI IMG/M metagenome (GOLD analysis project Ga0335081, IMG submission 206713) | Soil microbial communities from Loxahatchee National Wildlife Refuge, Florida, United States - Lox_Sample_3.5 | ecosystem: Environmental > Terrestrial > Soil > Wetlands | place: USA...
AATCTTCATGGGCGGCAACTTGGTGTATCCGGCGGTGGTCCCGGCGCTTCTCGCCTATCCCAGCACGGTGATTTGGGCGTATTCCGTGTTCGCGGCGGTTTTCGCCGTGGGGCTGGCGGCAATTTTTCTTCGCGGCGAATGGAAAGATGCGCGAGGGCTCGACAAGCTGATTCTGTTCGGGCCGCTGTTCTACGCGGCGCCGGTCGCGGCATTCGGCACCGAACACTTCACGCTCACGGATGTCATCGCATCGATCGTTCCGTCGTGGATGCCGTGGCATATGTTCTGGGCTTACTTCGTGGGCGCCTGCTTTGTCGCCGCGGGGTTCAGCCTGGCGGCGAAAATTCAGGCGCGGCTCGCGGCGAGTTTACTGGGCCTGACGTTTTTTCTTTTCGTTGTGCTGATGGACCTTCCGGCGTGGGCGCGCAATCCGGGCAGCCGTTTCGCGATGGCGCTGGCGCTGCGCGAACTCTCCTTCAGCGGAGGCGCTCTAGCGCTTGCTGCCAGCCTCGCCGGGGAGCCGCGCAAGCGCGGCGCTCAGGTGCTCGCGGCCCTGGCGCGCTACTTCATTGCCATTCCCGCGCTCGTCTACAGCTTCGAGCAATTTCTGCACGCCGACTACGTTCCTGCCATCCCGCTGAAGCGGCTGACACCCGAATACATCTTCGGGCATTCCATTTGGACCTATGTAGCCGCGGTAGCATACGTTCCCACCGGAATCCTGCTGGCTGCTGGGAAAAAGACGCGCGCGGCGGCCTCGTGGCTGGGAGTGACCGTGCTGTTCATCGAATTGGCAGTTTATGTGCCGATTGCGGTTGTAGACCGCACAAGCCTCGGCAACGGATTCAATTTCATTGCGGATACGCTGATGTATTGCGGTGCCGTTTTTCTGCTGGCGGGCGCTATGCCGCGCGAAGCCTAGGGGCGGGAATCCGCTGGCGAGAGGGCGCGCTCGGCCGTGCGGTTGGCCAGGGCGACGCAGGCGCCGATCGCAGGGCCTTCCAGATAATTGCCCGCCAGCAAGATCCCGGGCGCATCGGCGAGCGCCGCGCGAATGCGCGAGAGCAGCGCGGCGTGGCCCATATTGTACTGCGGGATCGCGGCGGACCAGCGCTGTGCGAATCGCGCGCGCGGCGCGAGCAGGAGGCCGAGGACGCGGCGCAACTCGGACTCCACCGTCTGAAAGAGCGCTTCATCGGGCAGGCCGGCGGCGGCGGGATCGGTCATGCCACCGACGAAGCTCGTGAGCAGCGTCTGCCCTTCGGGCACGCGGCCGGGGAAGAGCGACGAATTCCACACCGTGCCGAGCACGCGCAGGCGCTCCGCGCGCGGTGCCAGAAAACCGAAGCCCTCGAGCGGCGATCTGAGGTGCTCCATGCTGTAGCTGCCGGCCACGACAGCGACGGGAGCGTATTCGATGCGCGCGAGGTCGGCTGCCGCAGGGACGAGCGGGGCGAGCAGGGAAGAGGCGGCGCGCGCCGGGGCGGCGAGGATGACGGAGGCGGCGGGAATGGTTTCGCGCCGGCCCCCGCGGTCGACGCCAACTTCGAAGCGTGCCTCGCCTCCGGCTGGTGCATGGGCGATGGAGACGGCTCGTGTGCCGCGCTGGATCGAATCACCGAGGCGCTCGGCCAGGCGCGCGACCAGCGATTCATTGCCGCCGGCGAGCGCGGCCAACCCGCCCCGCGAAGGCCGCGAAGTTCCGCCACTCGATTTCTCTCCGGCGGGCTTCGATTTCATCATTCCGCGAATGACACTGCCAAACTGCTTCTCGGCCTGATACAGCGAGGGAAAGGCGCCGCGCAGGCTCAGCCGATCCGCATCGCCGGCGTAAATTCCGGAGACCATGGGCGCGACGAGACGATCGAGCAGGTCCGCCCCGAATTTGCGGCGAACGAATGCGGCGATGGATTCGTCGTCTTCGGGCGGCGTGGTGCGGCCGAACGGCTCGGAGACGAGCCGCCATTTTGTACCGCTGGAAACGAGCCCGCTGGTAAGAAACCCGAGCGGGCCGAGAGGCACTTTCCGCAGCTTTCCGCCGATCACCACGAAGCGCGGCGCGCGCCGGTCGGCGAGCAGAAGTTCGCCGTCGAGTTCGAGTTCGGCAATGAGATCGGCGAGGGCGGGAGCGAGCAGAAAACTCTGCGGGCCGGCTTCATAAAGCACGCCGTCGCGGGAGATGGTGCGGATCACGCCGCCGGCGCGGTCTTCCGATTCGAGCAGAAGGACCTCCGCGCCCAGCCGGCGCAGGCGCCAGGCGCAGGCCAGCCCGGAAATCCCTCCGCCGATGACCACGGTGCGCACGGGGGAGGGCCTCAGAGCGTTTTCGAGAACAGAGGACGTTCGGCCAGCCGCTGCTTTTCGAGATAGGGATCGAAAATCATGGCCACGTTGCGGATGAAGATGCGGCCGAGGCCGACGACCTCGACGGAGCCGGGCTCGAGGCGGACCAGGCCGTCGGCAGCGACCGTGGCCAAGCGCTCTAGCTCGGGCGCGAAGTATTGGTCGAAGCGGAGCGAGAATTCGCGTTCGATTTCGTCTTTTCGCACGATGGTGTGGCACAGCAGCCGGCTGATCACGCTGCGGCGGATGCGGTCGTCGGCCGTCAGCCGATAGCCGCGCATAGTGGCCAAGCCTCGCGAAGAGACGGCCGCGGCGTAGCGGCCGGCGTCCCGCTCGTTCTGCGCGTAAGCGTCGCCGATGCTGCTGATGGCACTGACGCCCATGCCGTAGAGGTCCGCGCCCGCTTTCGTCGTGTAGCCCTGAAAATTGCGGTGCAGGGTGCGGTTGCGCTGGGCCAGCGCGAGTTCGTCCGTGGGGCGCGCGAAATGGTCCATGCCGATGTACTGGAATCCCGCGGCCGAAAATTTCTCCAGGCCTTTGCGGAAAATGCGGAACTTCTCCATGCCTTCGGGCAGGCGCGCGGCAAACGAGCCCTGCTGCTTCTTGAGCCAGGGAACGTGCGCGTAGCTGAACATGGCGATGCGGTCGGGGCCGATCTCGATGATCTGGTCCACGGTGCGCGCGAAGCTTTCGGCGGTCTGGAGCGGGAGGCCGTAGATGAGGTCGACGTTGATGCTGTCGAAGCCGAGGGAGCGCGCGCCCCGCACCAGGTCGCGCGTCAGATCGTAGCCCTGGATGCGGTGGACGGCCTGCTGCACTTCCGCGGTGAAATCCTGGACGCCCATGCTGAGGCGGTTGAAGCCCAGGCGGCGGAGGGTTTCTAGATGTTCGCGGGAGGTGACTCGCGGGTCCACTTCCACGCCGATTTCGGCGTCGGGAGCGAAGGTGAAGCGGTCGCGCGTGTAGCCGAAGAGTTCCTCGAGCTGCGCCGGCGAGTAATACGTGGGCGTGCCGCCGCCCCAATGGAATTGAATCACCGGACGCGCGCGGGAGACGTGGCGCGCGGTGTTTTCGATTTCGTGCTTCAGCGTGTCGAGATAGGCGGCCGCGCCGGTCTTGTCTTTCGAGATGACCACGTTGCAAGCGCAGAACAGGCACAGGCTCTCGCAGAATGGCAGATGCTGGTAGAGGGAGACGGGGCGGCGCTCGGCGTCCGCGGCGTCGCAAGCTCCTTCGTAATCCGCGACCCCGAAATTGTCCTGCCACACGGGCGCGGTGGGATAGCTGGTGTATCGCGGGCCGGGCTGGTTGTAACGATCCAGCAGCTCGTCGGAAACGTCCAGGGCCTGCACGTCGAGGGAATGCGCGAGACGGCGATGGTCGGTTTCGTTCATGGAGTTCCTGTGGAGACGGGCGCGCCGGCCGGAGCTTCTGCCGGCAGGTCGTGAAGGCGCTTCTGGCCGGCCTGGATGAAGGTGCGCGCGGCGTGCACTTCCACGTCGGGCAGGATGCCGTGGCCCAGATTGAGGACGTGCGCGCGGCCGGAAGTCTGCGCGAGGGCATCGCGCGCAGCCGCTTCGATGGCCGTCTCCGGCGAATAGAGTACCGCCGGGTCCACATTTCCCTGCAGCGGCCAGAGCCGTCCGGTGCGTTCCACGAGCGAGGCGCGGAGCTGGCGGAGGTCCACGCGCCAGTCCACGCTCAGCACCGTGGCGCCCGTGCGCGCCGCGCTTTCCAGCAGGTGATTCGAAGCCCGCGAATAGTAAATCACCGGGGCGTCGCCGGGTTTTAGCTCGGCCAACAGTTGCTGGAGGGCGGGAAGGGCGAAGGCGTCGTAATCGTGGAGGGAGAGCTCGCCGGCCCAGGTGTCGAAAAGCTGCACGGCGGCGGCGCCGGCGGCGAGTTGGGCCTGGAGATAGCGGGCCGTGTTATGCGCGATGCGGCGGAGGAATTGGTGCATCAGCTCGGGCTGGGCGCGGAGCATGCGCTTCGAGTGCGGGAAGCCGGCGTGGCCGCCGCCGTCCACCATGTAGCAGGCCAGGGTCCAGGGAGCGCCGGCGAATCCAAGCACGGGAACTTCCGGGCCGAGCGAGCGGCAGAGTTCGGAGATGGCGTCGAGGAGGAAACGAGTGTCGCGCTCGGGATCAAAATCGCGGAGGCGGTCCACGTCTCCTCGAGCGCGGATTTTTTCGGGTAGCTCCGGTCCCCCGTCGCCGAAATGGATGGGCAGGCCCATAGCCTCGGCGGGAATCAGGATGTCGGAGAAGACGATGACGGCGTCCATGCCCAGCGCCTGGTAGGGCTGGAGAGACACTTCGACGGCGAGCGACGGGGTCTTGCAGACCTCCAGGAAGGAGTGCTTCGCGCGCACGGCTCGATATTCGGGCAGATAGCGCCCGGCCTGGCGCATGATCCAGACGGGCGCGCGGTCTGTGGCCTCACCGCGGCAGGCGCGCAGGAACAGGGTCTTGCGGTCGAATTGGGAGCCTGGAGCGGGCATAGCACGCTGCATCGTCCTGGAAATGATAGCAAATCCGCGACTGGCCGGGCGGGCAGGATAGGACACACCACACTGTGACCCCTGTCACATGGCCCGTCACCGCGCGAGGGGATATACTTTGGGGCTTCGAGGTGGCACCCGAGTGGTTATCTCCTTCACCGCGCTGGGGTATGCAACGGCCGGGGTGTATGCGGGGAGTTGGGCGTGTTACCTGGGCAAGCTGTTCGCGGGGAACAAATGGACGGGCCGGGCGGCTACGCTGCTGCTGGCCGCAGGGATGACCACGCACTACTTTGCGCTGTTGCAGAGGGCGTATTCGATCCATTCGGTGCCCTACCAGGACCTGTACGGTTCGACGTCGCTGCTGGCCTGGTTTCTGGCGCTGACCTACCTGGGGCTGGAATTACTCCACCGGGAGCGGGCCATGGGTGCGTTTGTGCTGCCGCTGGTGCTGTTGCTGCTGGGGTTGGAGCTGGTGGTGGCGCCGCACGCCATGCCGAAATCGCCGGCGAAGGGAGCCATCTTCGCGCTGCACGTGACTTCGAATATCCTGGCCTACTCGGCGTTTACGCTGTCATTCGTCTACAGCCTGGTGTATCTGGTGCAGGACTATCTGTTGCGCGGGCGCCGGACGGTGGCCATGATGTGGCGGCTGCCTCCGCTGGCAGACCTGGAACGGATGGCGCGGAGCGGCGTGTGGGTGGGTTTGGGCAGCCTCATTGTGGGCATCAGTTTCGGGATGGCGGTGGACCGCCGGCTGACGGGCCAGTTGCTGACGCCGGACCCGAAAGTGGTGATCTCGTTTCTGATCCTGGCGTTTTATGCGGTGTATCTGGTGGTGTCGCGGTCGCCGGCCTGGCGCGGTGCCCGCGCCTCCGTGCTGTGCATGGCCAGCTATGTGGCCGTGGTGTTCAGCTACACCGTAGTGAATCTGTATCTTTCCAGCTTTCACAGGTTCTACTGATGCGGAGCGCGGGGACAAACCGGGCCGCGGGCAGGAGGCGCTGATGGGCGTCTACCTGCTCGGCGTGAACCACCGCACGGCGGGAGTGGCGCTGCGGGAGCGGCTGCATTTTTCGCCGGAGGAGGGGCTTCGCGCGGCGGCCCAACTGCGCGGCGACGGAGTGGTGGATGAAGTGGTGGTTCTCTCCACTTGCAATCGGAGCGAGGTGTACTCCGTTGTGGCAGAGACGAAACCGGAAGTGGAACGCGGCCTGGAGCGACATTTCTGCGCGCACCACGCCGTGGAACCGGAACAACTGAACGGCTGTCTTTACCGGCGGCGCGACCGCGATGCGGTGGAACATCTCTACCGCGTGGCGGCCGGGCTGGATTCGATGCTGCTGGGCGAAGCGGAAATCCTCGGGCAGGTACGGGAAACATATCTGGCCGCGCAGCGCCAGGGGTTGACCGGACCGATCCTGAACCGGCTGTTCCAGGCCTCGCTGGAGGTTGGAAAACGTGTGCGGGCGGAAACGCGGCTGGGGGCGCAGGCCATGTCGGTGGCCGCCGCGGCGATGAAACTGGCCGAGCAGATCTTCGGCGAATTGCGGGAAAACTCGGCGGCGGTGCTGGGCGCGGGCGCGATGGGCGCGAAGGCGGCGATGCAATTGCGCGCGCGGGGCATCGGCCGTCTGTGGGTGTCCAACCGCAATCCGGAACGCGCACACGAACTGGCCGCGCGCTCGGGAGCGCAGTGGGCTCCCTGGGAGAAAACGGCGGAGCTGCTGGCGCACGCCGACATCGTGGTGACCTCGGTGGCGGGAACGGAATGGACGCTGACGCGCGAGGCCCTGGCCGCGGCCATGCACGCGCGCGGCAACCGGCGGATGTTCCTGATCGATCTGGGCGTGCCGCGGAACATCGATGCAGCGGCGGCGGGGCTCTACAACGTGTTTCTGTACGGTGTGGACGACCTGAACGAAATTGTGGAGCAGAACCGGCAGGCGCGCGAGAGCGAAGTGCCGCGCGCGGAGGCCATCGTGCGGGAGCACGTGGAGAAATTCACGGCCTGGCAGAGCGGGGCCAGCGCGGTGGCCGCTTTGGCGGAGCTGAAACAGAAATTGCGGCTGCAGCGCGAACTGTTCACCGACGCGCGCAGCGAGGAGCTGGAGCGGTTCTCCGCGGAGGAGCGCGAACGCATCCTGCGGATGATGGACGACCTGGTGGAAGAGATCCTGCGCGAACCTTCGGAGCGGCTGATGAAAGACCGCGAAGTGCGCGAGCGCGCCGTGCTGCTGCGGGATTTGTTCGGATTGGGCCGGCCGAACTCCTCGGGTTCATCGGGGCGGGGAGGCCGGAGCGGGCAGTGAGGCCGGTGCGCATCGGAACGCGCGGAAGCGCGCTGGCGCTGTGGCAGGCGGAGCATGTGCGCGACTGGCTGGCGCGCGCGTCCGGCGCCGCCGCCGAAATCGTCAAAATCCGCACGGCGGGAGACCAGTTCCAGCAGGGCAGCGTCGCGGCCATTGGCTCGAAAGGCGTGTTCATCAAAGAAATTGAAGACGCGCTCCTGGCCGGCGCCGTGGACCTGGCCGTGCACAGCCTGAAAGATGTTCCGACGGAGATACCGGCAGGACTGGCGCTGGTGGCCATACCGCAGCGGGATGACCCGCGGGATTGTCTGGTGTCGCGCACGGGCGCGGGACTGGCCGCGCTGGCGCAGGGCGCGCGCGTGGGCACCAGCAGCCTGCGGCGACAGGCGCAATTGCGGCGAGCGCGCCCGGATCTGGACGTGCGCGAGCTGCGCGGGAATGTGGACACACGGCTGCGGCGCGTGGAAGAGGGAACGCTCGACGCGACGGTGCTGGCCTACGCGGGGCTGCGGCGATTGAAGCTGGAGGGACGCGCGAGCGAGGTGCTGTCGCAGCGAGTGATGCTCCCCGCAGTAGGACAGGGCGCGCTGGCCGTGGAAGCGCGCGAGGAGGACCGCGCGACGCGCGAGCGGCTGGCGGCCTTCGAGCACCGCGACACGCGCATAGCCGTGACGGCGGAGCGCGCCGTGCTGGCCACGCTGGAAGGCGGCTGCCAGGTGCCGCTGGGCGCGTGGGGACGGATCGAGGGCGGCCGCCTAGTGCTGGATGCCTGCGTGTGCGCGGCGGACGGCAGCGAGGTGGTGCGCGACCGCGCGGAGGGCTCGCCGGAGCAGCCGGAAACGTTGGGGCGGGCGCTGGGCGAAAAATTGTTGGCCGCGGGAGCGGACCGGCTGTTGCGCATGGCGGGAAGATGAGTGAAGCGAAATCATCACAGCCGCTGGCGGGACGGCGCATCGCGGTGACGCGGGCGCCGGAACAGGCTGGCGAGCTGGCACGGCTGCTCGAAGCACATGGCGCGGAGGTGCTGCTCTGCCCGCTGGTGGCCTTCGAACGGCCTGGGGATTCGGGCCCGCTGGATGGCGCCCTGGGGCGGCTGGGCGAGTTTGACTGGCTGCTGTTCACCAGTCAGAATGCGGTGCGATTTTTCGAAGACCGCAGGCGCGAGCTGGAGATTCCTCTCCAATGGGGGCGGCCGCGCGTCGCGGCGGTGGGTCCGGCAACGGCGAAGGCGGCGCGAGAATTGGGCTACGACGTGGAATACACGGCGGACGAGGCCACGGGACGCGGGCTGGCGCGCGGGCTGGGGGAAAAGGTGGCCGGGCGGCGCGTGCTGCTGCCGCGAAGCGACCGCGCCGGTGCGGATTTGCCGGAAACGCTGCGCGGGGCGGGCGCCGGAGTGACAGACGTGGTTGCGTATCGCACTTTGCCGCCGGGGCAGCAGGGTCTGGAGGCGCTCGAAAAAATTCAGGCTGGGGGGGTACATGCCATCGCGCTGGCGAGCCCCTCGGCGTTCGAGCGGCTGGCGGAGCAGATCGGGATGGAGGTGTTGCGGGGACTGATCGCGCAGCGCGGAGTGGCGCTGGCGGCGATTGGTCCGGTGACGGCGGCGGCCATCCGCCAAGCGGGATTGCCGGTGGCGGTGGTGCCGGCGAAACCGAGTGCGGAAGCGTTCGTCGAGGCGCTGGCGGCGCATTTTGCCGGCGCTGCGGGAGTGCGGGGGGCATGAGCTATCCCACGGAACGGCCGCGGCGGTTGCGGCGCACGGAGGCGATTCGTTCGCTGGTTCGGGAGACGCGCGTGGCCGCCACCGGTCTGCTCTATCCCATGTTCGTCGTGACCGGATCGAACATTCGGCAGGAAATCCGCTCGATGCCGGGAATTTACCAGCAGTCCGTGGACAGATTTCTGGAAGAGGCGCGCGAGGTGGAGCAGTTCGGGATACCGGGAATCCTCCTGTTCGGGATTCCGGAGCACAAAGATCCCTCCGGCAGCGAGGCGTGGTCGCCGGATGGGCCCGTGCCGCAGGCGATTCGCGCCGTCCGCGACGCGGATTTGAAATTGCTCGTCGCCGGGGACGTGTGCCTCTGCGAATACACGGACCACGGCCATTGCGGCGTAATCGAACAGGAGACCGTGCTGAACGATCCGAGCGTGGAACTGCTGGCGAAAGCGGCGCTGGCTTACGCCCAGGCCGGCGCGGACATTGTGGCGCCTTCCGACATGATGGACGGGCGCGTCGCGGCCATCCGCCGCGCGCTGGACGACGACGGGCTGGACTCGACGATCGTGATGTCGTACGCGGCAAAATACTGCTCGGGGCTGTACGGGCCGTTCCGCGAGGCGGCGGAATCGGCGCCGAAATTCGGGGACCGGCGCAGCTACCAGATGGACCCCGCCAATGCGCGCGAGGCCATGCGCGAGGTGGCGCTGGACATCGAAGAGGGCGCGGACATCGTGATGGTGAAACCGGCGGTGCCCTATCTCGACGTGATCCGCCGAGTGCGGGAGGAATTTTCGGTGCCGGTGGCGGCGTACAACGTGAGCGGCGAATACTCGATGGTGAAAGCGGCGGCCGCGAATGGCTGGATCGACGAAAAACGCGTGGTGCTGGAACTTCTCACCGGGATTCAGCGGGCCGGCGCGGAGATTATCTGCACCTACCACGCGAAAGACGTGGCGGGATGGCTGAAGGGATGCTGACCGGCAACTCACCAATACCCCTCGAATCGTGACTCCGCGAAAAAAACATATCCGGTCGGATCAGATTTTCCACGAGGCGGAAACCGTCCTGGTGGGCGGAGTGAACAGCCCGGTGCGCGCGTTCCGTTCCGTGGGTGGGGCGCCGCTGGTGATGGCGCGTGGCGCGGGCTCGCGGATCGAAGATGCGGACGGCAACTCGTATCTGGATTACGTGGGCTCGTGGGGACCGCTGATTCTGGGCCATGCGGTTCCGGCTGTGGTCTCGGCCATCAGTTATCAGGCGGGTCGAGGAACCAGCTTCGGAATGACCACGGAACTGGAGGTCGAACTGGCGCGCCTGGTCTGCCGCGCCATGCCCTCCATCGCGCTGGTTCGCTTCGTCAGCTCCGGGACGGAAGCAGCGATGAGCGCGGCGCGCCTGGCGCGCGCGGCAACGGGACGCTCATACCTCATTAAATTTAGCGGCTGCTATCACGGGCATGCCGACCCGTTTTTGTCGGAGGCGGGCTCGGGACTGGCCACGCTCGGGATTCCCTCTAGTCCCGGCGTTCCGGAGACCGTTGCCGCATTCACCCTCAATGTGCCCTATAACGATCTGGAAGCGGTGGATCGCGCGTTCACGCGCTATCCGGGGAAAATCGCAGCGGTCTTCGTGGAACCGATCGCGGCAAACATGGGAGTGGTGCCGCCAGAGAGAGGTTTTCTGCACGGCCTGCGAGAGATGACGCGGCGCGAGGGCGCTCTGCTGGTGTTCGATGAAGTGATTACCGGATTCCGCGTGGCGCATGGAGGGGCGCAGGCGCTGTACGGGATCCAGCCGGACCTGACCATTCTCGGGAAGATCATCGGCGGGGGATTGCCGGTGGCGGCGTACGGCGGGAGGCGCGATCTGATGAGCCTGGCCGCGCCGCTGGGGCAGGTGTATCAGGCGGGGACGCTGTCGGGAAATCCGCTGGCGATGCGCGCGGGGATCGAGACGCTCCGGCAACTCGAGACTGCGGGGTTCTATGAGGATCTGAACCGGCGGAGCAAACGGCTGACGGACGGCATTGTGGGCCTGCTGGCTGAATGCAGCTATCCCGCGTGCGTCAACGCCGTCGGTTCGCTGGCCACGCTCTTCTTCGCGCCTGGTCCGGTGCGCAATTTCGAGGAGGCCAAGCGCGCGGATACGGCGCGCTATGCGACGTTTTTCCGGGAGATGGCGGAGCGGGGCGTGTTCCTGGCGCCGTCGCAGTTCGAGGCCATGTTCGTCTCGGGCGCGCATTCGGACGACGACATCGGCGCGACGCTGGTGGCGTGCGCGGAATCTCTTCGCGCCGTGTTCGAGGCTTAGCGCAGCCGACGGGCCCTCCCTTCGCCGGCGCCGGCGCGGACGATTGTTTCGCTTTGCGAACTTCTTGACGCCTCGCGTCCCCGCAGGCTACGCTTTTTGCGCCGCGTTCCGCCATGCCGATCGACAACGCACTCGAATCCTCCACCCCTTCGCGAGTGCTGAATGCGCTCAAAGGCATCGTTCAGATCGTCCAGGACTACACCGTACTCTCGCTTGAAGCCATCGCGGGAGTATTCCGCAAACCGCTCTATCTGGACGACGCCATGTACCAGATGGATGTGATCGGCATCGGTTCGCTGCCCATTGTGCTGCTGACCGGCTTTTTCATCGGGGCGGTGATGGTGCTGCAGACCTCGGCGCAGTTTTCGCGATTCGGGGAAACGGCGCTGGTGGGCGACGTGGTGGCCATCTCCATCGTTCGCGAACTGGGGCCGAGCATTACTTCGCTTCTGGTGGCAGGCCGGAACTCGTCGGGAATCGCCTCGGAACTCGGATCCATGCTGGTGACCGAGCAGGTGGACGCGATGCGCGCCATGGGGACGGACCCCATCAAAAAACTGGTGACGCCGCGCGTGCTGGCCACGACTCTGATGCTCCCTCTGCTGACGGCCATCTCGGACTTTGTGGGACTGGTGGGCGGCTACCTGATTTCCCATTTCCAGTTGCGGCTGAACCCGGTGCAATACTGGAGCAGAGCGATCCATGCGCTGGAGTTCGGGGACCTGGTGCAGGGTCTGGTGAAACCGCTCATCTTCGGGTTCATCCTCTCGACCGTGGGCTGTTATTACGGGTTGAACGCCCGCGGGGGAACCCGCGGCGTAGGCCGCGCCACGACGCAGGCGGTGGTGACGGCTTCGGTGCTCATCCTGGTGTCGAATTTCTTCCTCACGCGGCTGCTGCTGTTTATCTTCCCTTAGGGTGGACTGCGCGAGCCTTCGCGCGACACCCCAGGTCAGAAAATCACTGACCGTGGCTACCCATGCGGGTTTGCCACTATAATCGTTTGCGGCGGCCGCACGTGCGTCTGGGGGAAGCGCCGCCGCTGCCGCATGAAAGCTGGCTTGCCGGAACCACCCGCCATCGCCCTGGAGGGCGTCCGCATCGCTTTCGACGAACGGGAAGTGCTGGATGGTGTGTCGCTTCGCGTGGCCCCGCGGGAGACGCTGGTGCTGCTGGGCGAAACGGGCACGGGAAAAACCGTCCTGCTGAAGCTCGTGGCCGGACTGCTTCGGCCGGACGCAGGACGGATCGAGGTGCTGGGGAACGAAGTGACGTCGCAGACGGAGGCGGAACTGCTGAATTTCCGGCGGCAGCTCGGATTCGTGTTCCAGGAAGGGGCGCTGTTCGATTCGCTGACCGTGGCGGAGAACGTGGCCTACCGGCTGCGGGAAGAGGGAGTGGACGACGACGAAATTGACGCGCGGGTCGAGGAATCGCTGCGCTTTGTGGAAATGGAGCACGCCAAAGAGAAATTGCCGGGAGAGCTATCGGGCGGGATGCGGCGGCGCGTCTCCATCGCGCGCGCGCTGATCACACGGCCGCCCATCGTGCTGTACGATTCGCCGACGGCGGGGCTGGACCCGTTGACCTCGCAGCTAATCATCACCCTCATACTCCGGCTGCGGGACGTGTACGGGGTGACGTCGCTGGTGGCCACGCAGCGAATCCAGGACGCGTTTGCGCTGGCCAATTACCGTTTCGCTGCGGAGATGAACTCCGTGATGCGCGCCGGGACGAATGGACGGGGAGCGGGCGGGAGCGCACAGGGCGGAGAGGCCGCGCCGGTCACGCGATTTCTGTTTCTGCGCGACGGCAGAGTGTACTTCGAGGGAAGCCAGGAAGAAGTGGCGAAGACGCAGGACTCGTATCTGCAGAGATTTCTCGTCTGAGAGGGAGGGGGAGAGATGCCACAACGCAAACAGGTGACCTGGGCGCAACTTCGTGTGGGGATACTGACGCTCGCCGCGCTGTTCCTGATCATGCTGGCCATTCTGTATGTGACCGGCGCAGGGATTCTGCGGCCCAAATACCAGTTGCGGACCTATCTCCCCGAGGTGGAGGAGCTCACGCTGGGGGCGCCCGTGCGGCTGGACGGAGTAGAGGTGGGCAATGTGGACGGCATCCGCATTACGCCTCCGGCGGCGCCGGGACAGAAGGTGGACCGTGCGCGAAACGTGGAAGTGATTATGCGCATTGACCGGCGGTTCCAGGACAACATCACCACGGAATCGAGAGCCAGCCTGGTGACGGAGGGCTTTCTGGGCAACCGCTACGTGGAAATTACGCGCGGGTACACCGGGAAACCGATCGCGACGAACGGCGAGGTGCAAGGGGAGCAGGAAATCGCCATCAAAGACGTGGTGCAGCGCGGAGCCGACCTGGTGCAAAACCTGGGCGAGCTTTCGAAAGACGCGCAGGGACTGGTCACCGCGGTGCGAAAAGGGCAGGGCTCGCTGGGAAAATTGCTGACCGACGACCAGCTCTACAACCATCTGAACGAGAGCGCCGCGAGACTGGACGCCATGATCGCCACCACACAGGAAGGGAAAAATTCGCTGGGGAAAATCCTGGCCACGGACCAGCTCTACCAGCGGATCGATTCCATGCTGAACCGCATCGACAGCGTGCTGGCGGAGATCCAGGATCAGAAGGGAACGCTGGGGAAACTCGTCTATGACCCGAGCGTGTACGAACAGACTCGCGAGTTTGTGGAGAAGGCCAATGACTTTCTCCGCGACGTGCGCGCGGGCAAAGGAACGCTGGGGAAACTGACCACGGATGAAAAACTCTACGACAACCTCCGGGACAGCGCGGAGAGCCTGAAGGAAGTGACCGACAAACTGAGCCGCGGGCCGGGAAGCGTGGCGAGGCTGGTGAACGACCCGCAGTTGTACGACAACCTGACCGGGCTTTCCGGTGATCTGCGGCTGCTGATCGCGGATATCCGGAAAAACCCGAAGAAATACCTGCGGATCCGCTTCACGATTTTCTAGAAAAGGGCGGGGCAGCGCCTAGGGTCAGAGAAGATGACCGTGGCTGCCCGTGCCGGCGCTCGGGGAGTGGTCTATACTGGCGTGTGCGCAATGGAGAACATCCGGAAGAGGTTACGCGAGTTTGTAATTGGGCGTTCATCTTCCCTTGACACGGTGGGGATTTGATGAAGGCGCTGGACGAACTTGTAACTCTGCAAAACGGGGCTGTGGAAATCGAGGTAGAGCCCGAGGAACGCCCTGCAGCGGCACCGAAACGGGAAGGCGGACGCCCGTATCCTGGGGCACTGGTGGTGGTGGAAGGGATTGACGGCTCGGGGAAAAGCACGCAGCTCTACCTGCTGAAACGATGGCTGGAAATCGGGGGTTACCGGCTTCACTTTACGGAATGGAACTCATCGGAGCTGGTGAAATCGGCGACCAAGCGGGGGAAGCAGCGGCGGCTGCTGACCCCGGTAACGTTTTCGCTGCTGCACGCGGCGGACTTCGCGGACCGGTGCGAGCGACAGATCCTGCCCCTGTTGCAAAGCGGCTACTTGGTGCTGGCGGACCGGTACGTGTACACGGCGTTCGCGCGGGATTCGGCGAGGGGATGCAACTACGACTGGCTGAGAAACCTGTACCGCTTCGCCCCGGTGCCGGACGTGACGTTCTACTTCCGTGCGCCGCTGGAAGTGGCGGTGAACCGCATTCTGAGCGGGCGGCCGAAGCTGAAATACTACGAAGCGGGGATGGACCTGGGCCTCTCGTTCGACCGGGCGGAGAGCTTCCGGATTTTTCAGGGCATGATCATGGACCAGTACGACCGGATGATCGAATCGGACAACTTCGTGGTGATGGATGGGACACTGAAGGTGGACCGGCTGCAGCGCAAGATGCGGGAAATCGCGGGCGAACGGGTGGACCTGGAGCGCTACCGTTCGAGGAAAAAGCCGTGAGCGGTAACGGCGAACGCGCGCGGCGGCGGGGAGCGAAGGCGAAGAACGGGAGCGTCAAGCCCCTGCCCGGTTTTTTCGGGACCGCGCTGCCGGGCTTCCATGAGGAAGAGCTGCCCGGGACGCTGATCGTGCTGGAGGGGAGCGACGGGTCGG
>Ga0335081_10010051_pt1 | contig 15269 bp, 10 predicted proteins | sample Lox_Sample_35_FD_206713 | JGI IMG/M metagenome (GOLD analysis project Ga0335081, IMG submission 206713) | Soil microbial communities from Loxahatchee National Wildlife Refuge, Florida, United States - Lox_Sample_3.5 | ecosystem: Environmental > Terrestrial > Soil > Wetlands | place: USA...
GGCGACGCGCAACGTCCCCACGCCCCAGGCCGATCGCGAGCGATATTGCATCAGTGACGAGGATGTCCTGCAGCTTGCTGACTACGCCATCAAGATCGAGCAGCACTACAGTCGCAATGCTGGTCGTGCCGAGCCCATGGACATGGAATGGGCCAAGGACGGCATCGATCAACAGCTCTACATCGTGCAGGCTCGCCCCGAGACCGTTGCCTCGCAGAAGCGCAGCACCTATCTCGAGGACTTCTCCCTCAGAGGTAGCGGGCGCACGCTCGTCACGGGACGCTCCGTGGGCACGCGTATCGGCGGCGGCGCGGCGCGAGTGATCGGCAGCGCGACGCAGATCGCGGAGTTCGTGCCGGGTGAGGTCCTGGTGACGGACAGCACCACGCCCGACTGGGAGCCGATCATGAGACGCGCCGCGGCAATCGTGACCAATCGCGGCGGCCGCACCTGTCATGCCGCTATCGTCGCGCGCGAATTCGGCATACCGGCCGTCATCGGCACGGAGGATGCCACCGAGAAGCTGAAGACCGGTCAGGCACTGACCGTGTGCTGTGCCGAAGGTGACGTGGGCAAAGTTTACGAGGGCAAGATCCCCTTCGAGGTCCAGCGAACCGATGTGTCGACGCTGGCGCGACCCCAGACCAAGATCATGCTCATTCTGGGCAATCCCGAGATCGCCTTTCAGAGCAGTTTCCTGCCCAATGACGGCGTCGGGCTGGCGCGCATGGAATTCGTCATCACCGAGTACATCAAGGCGCATCCGATGGCGCTGCTGCACCCGGAGAAAGTACAGGATGAATCGGAGCGCGCCACTCTGCAGCATCTCGCACGCCATCATCGTACCCCGGCCGATTTCTTCATCGAGCGCCTCGCCGAAGGCGTGGGCACCATCGCTGCCGCCTTCTATCCCAAGCCCGTGATCGTGCGTATGTCGGACTTCAAGACCAACGAATACGCAGGACTCATCGGCGGACGCTGGTTCGAGCCCCGGGAAGACAATCCGATGCTCGGCTTCCGCGGTGCCTCGCGCTATACGCATCCGGCCTACGCGGAGGGTTTCGCGCTGGAGTGCGCCGCCATGAAGCGTGCCCGCGAGGTGATGGGGCTGGATAATATCAAGCTGATGATTCCGTTTTGCCGGCGCCTCGAGGAAGGCGCACGCGTCGTCGCACGCATGGCGGAACTCGGCCTTGAACGGGGAAAGGAGGGCCTGGAGATCTACGTCATGTGCGAGATTCCGAACAACGTGCTGTTGATCGACGGCTTCAGCGCCCTGTTCGACGGCTTCTCCATCGGCTCGAACGACCTGACGCAGCTGACACTGGGAGTCGACCGGGACTCGGCGACCGTCGCTTTCGATTTCGATGAGCGCGACGCCGGCGTGAAGGAGATGATTCGCCTGGCAGTCGAAGGCTGCCGGCGCAATCGGCGTCACTCCGGCATCTGCGGCCAGGCCCCGTCCGACTTTCCGGAGATGGCGGAATTCCTGGTGCGGCTCGGCATCGATTCGATCAGCCTTAATCCGGATACTGTGCTCAAGACGACACAGCGCATCCTCGATGTCGAGCGGGAGATTGTGCAGCGGAACGAGCCGCGCGTGGTCGCGGCGGCTGCGGTTGCCTAGAATAGGTAGCTCTACGGACCCCCTGACGGAAGCTGCGAATAACGAGCCGAACTGCCCGAGCGCACCATGAAGCCGTCGAAACCTCGCGGGCGGCTCGTTCTGGTATGGACATTCAAGTTGATGCGCATCCGGTAGCTGTTGCGGCCAGGGGTCCAGTTGCGATCAGCCTGAGTTGGGTGCGCCGGCGACGGCTCTTAGTCATCGCCGCGGTGGCGCTGCTGATTGGCGCGGGCGCGCTGTGGTGGAAGCTGCGGCCGCATTCCACGGTGACCTACATGACGGCGGCCGCCGACATCGGGACCGTCGCGCCCTTCGTCACCGCGAGCGGCAGCGTCAACCCCGTGGTGACCGTGCAAGTCGGAACCTACGTCTCCGGCGTGATCCAGACGCTCAACTGCGACTTCAATACCCAGGTTCACAAGGATCAGCTGTGCGCCAAGATCGACCCGCGGCCCTACCAGACGATCGTGGATCAGGACAAAGCCGGTCTCGCCAATGCGCGGGCGCAGCTGCAGAAGGACCTCGCAAACCTTGACTACACGCGCATCTCCTATCAGCGCGTGCAGGCTCTGCTCGCGATCGATTCCGCATCCAAGGACACCGTCGACATCGCCCACAATGCCTGGGACCAGGCCCAGGCACAGATTGGAGTGGATCAGGCAATGATCGCGCAGCGTGCGGCCGAGCTGCGAACGGCGCAGGTCAATCTTGATTACACGAACATCGTCTCCCCGGTTGACGGCACGGTCGTGTCGCGCAACGTCACTCAGGGACAAACGGTCGCCGCGAGCTTTCAGACCCCTACCCTGTTTGTGATCGCCACCGATCTCACCCAAATGCAGGTCGACACGAGCGTCAGTGAATCGGACATCGGCGATGTGCGCCCCGGCAACGACGCCGCCTTCACCGTGGAGGCGTTTCCGAAGCACAGCTTCACCGGTCACGTCGCTCAGGTGCGTCAGGCGCCGCAGACCGTGCAGAACGTCGTGACTTACGACGTCGTCGTGAATGCCGATAACCCACAGCTGCTGCTCAAGCCCGGGATGACGGCTGCCGTGCGGATCATTACCCAGCACCATGATGCGGTGCTGCGTGTGCCGGCGCAGGCCCTGCGCTACATGCCCACCGAAGCCGCGGCAGCCCCACGCGCGATCGCTGACGCCGGAGCGCGGGCGGTGCCACGGGGAGCCACGACGGCCACGCTGTGGCTCCTTCGCGATGGCGCGCCACAGTCAGCCGCCGTCATCGTCGGGCTGAACGATGACAGCTATGCGGAGATCCTGCAGGGTGATGTGCACGCCGGTGACCGCGTGATCATCGCCGAACACGCCAACCGAACCGCGAGCGGGAGCTCTGTGCCGGGGCAGATCACCCCGCGCGCGCCGCGCATGTGAGCGCGCCCGTGAGCGCGGATCCGCAGATCGTCATCGAAGCCCGCAAGCTCGCTCGCACCTATCGCGTGGGCGATATCGAGGTGCAAGCCTTGCGGGATGTGAGCCTGACGGTCACCCGGGGTGAGCTGCTAGCCATCATGGGAGCCTCGGGGTCCGGAAAATCGACCCTCATGGCCATTCTCGGCTGTCTCGATCGCCCGACGGCGGGCGAGTACCGGCTCGAGGGACGCGACATCGCCGCGCTGAGTGAGCCCGAGCTTGCCCGGGTGCGCAGCGAGCGGCTGGGATTCGTATTCCAGAGTTTCAACCTGCTGTCACGCACCAGTGCGCTGGATAACGTCGCGCTGCCGCTGATTTACAACACAACGACGCCCACGAGCGCTGCGAGCCGCCAGCAGCGAGCGCATCGCGTCTTGAGTCTGCTCGGTCTGACGGACCGCGAGCGCAACACGCCGGCTCAGCTCTCCGGCGGCCAACAGCAGCGCGTTGCGATCGCTCGCGCCCTCATCAACAACCCGACCGTGCTGCTTGCCGATGAGCCCACCGGCAATCTCGATACCCGCAACTCGCACGAGATCATGCAGACGCTGGTGGACCTGAACCGCCGGCGCGGCGTCACCATCATCATCGTGACGCACGAGCCGGACATCGCCGCCTACGCCGACCGTGTCGTCACGATGCGCGATGGCGCCATCACTTCGGACGAGCGCAGGCCCCAGACAGCGATGCCCTCCTCCTCCGCCAGTACCGAAATGGCCCATGAGGGCGCCAGCGATGCGTTCGAGGAGGTCCCGGAAGCCGCCAGCGCGCCGGCGGTCGCGCTGCGCAGCTGGCCGTTTGCGCGCATGGTCCTCTCCACTGCCGCGCAGGCGCTCAATCGCAACAAGATGCGTGCGGGACTCACGATGCTTGGCGTGTTCATCGGCGTCGCGGCCCTGGTCGCCATGGTCGCGGTCGGTCAGGGCGCCAACGCGGCCGTCAAGCAGCAGATTCAAAGCCTCGGGACCAATATGCTGGTCGTGCTGCCTGGTGCAAGCGTGAGCGGCGGTGTGCGCGGTGGCTTCGGCAGTGCCTCAACACTGAGCGTCGCGGACGCAGAGGCGCTGCGCCGCGAGGACCCGGCCGTCGCTCAGGTGGGCTACCTCATCCGTCAGATGGCGCAAGTGCAGTACGGGGATCAGAACTGGACCACGAACATTCAGGGAATCACGCCGAGCTACACCGAAATCGCGAACTGGCACATCGCCCAGGGCCGTGCGGTGGATGCGGACGACGTTGCCAGTGGCTCGCTCGTGGCAGTCATCGGCCAGACTGTCTACAGCCAACTCTTCAACCCCTATGAGAATCCCATCGGGGCCACGATTCTGGTGAAGGGGACGCCGCTGAAGGTGGTGGGTCTGTACCAGGCCAAGGGCCAGTCAGCCAATGGTCAGGACCAGGACGATCTCGTCACGATCCCCTTCAGCACTGCCGAGCGCAAGATTCTCGGCGTCGCCGCACCCACTCAGGCGCAGTCTGCGAATTCGCTCTATCCCCCGCTCCCCAATCCCTTCGGGGTGCAGCCCCGGCTGACGGGGTACGTGAACCTGATCTACGCCCAGGCGGTCAATGCCGCCTCGGTGGATCGTGCCATCGATGAAGTCACGGCGACTCTGCGCCGACGCCATCGGATTTCAGCGAGCGATCTGCCGGACTTCAACGTCAGGAATCTGAGCCAGATCGCGAGCGCCGCAGAAGGCAGCAGCCGCGTGATGGCGCTGCTTCTGGCCACCGTGGCTTCGATCTCGCTGTTGGTGGGCGGCATCGGCATCATGAACATCCTGCTGGTGTCCGTGACCGAGCGCACGCGCGAGATCGGTCTGCGCATGGCACTCGGCGCACGGCGGCTGCACGTGCTGCTGCAGTTCCTCGCGGAAGCGGTGTTCCTGAGCGTTGCCGGGGGCCTGGCCGGGATCGCCATGGGAGTCGCGGTCTCCGAAGTCGTCTCCGCCGTCGCAGGCTGGCCGATCGTGATATCCCCGACAGCGATGGCCGGCGGATTCCTGTTCGCCGCCGCGATCGGCATCTTCTTTGGCTTCTATCCGGCCCGCAAGGCAGCAGGACTCGATCCCATCGAAGCGCTGCGGTACGAATAACGCCGCAGCAGGCAGCTCACCGGCGCGCGCGCTGCTCCCGAGTCTGTTGATGGGTGACCACGTCCGCCAGCGCCTGTGCATTCGCCGCGAGCTGCCTCACCAGATCATCGAGTGAGACGATGCCGATCAGTCTTCGATCCGCGCCCATGACCGGCACGCGCCTCACACCGTGTGTGCACATGCGCTCCACGGCCACAGCGGCGTCCTCCCCGCCGTGAGCGATGACTACCGGCGCGCGCATGACATCTCGCACGCGGACGGTGGCCGGGTCGAGCTCCCGTCCCAGCACCTCGATCACGATATCGCGGTCCGTGACGATGCCGAGCGGGGAAGCCTCTCCGGAGGACTCCATGACGATCAGATCGCCCACATGGCGCTCACGCATCAGCCGTGCAGCGGCCAGCACGCTGGTCGTGGGGCTGCAGGTGACGACTTCCGGGGTACAGATATCCTTCAGCAGCATTGGCAATCTCTCCTCATTGCGCAAGCACCTGGGCGAGCTCGACCATGCGCGGGTCGACGCCTTTTACGACCTTGACGACGGCCGCCAGGGCGGTCGCGGTCACCTGACCATTCACGATTCCAACTAGCATACCGTGCCGACCGGCGCACAGATGCTCCACGGCAGCGCTTCCCAGCTGCGTACCGCTGATCCGATCGAATACTCCGGGTGCACCGCCACGCTGCGTATGACCCAGCTTGGTGACACGCACCTCGAACCCCAGCCTATCTGAGTGCTCGGAAATGTAATGCGCGAGCGCGTCAGTGCCGCAGCTTGCGCCCTCGGCAACCACGACGATGGCGTGGCTCTTGCCGCGCTGATAGGCGCCGTGGATCTGGGCCACGATCGACTCGGGGTCGGTTTCGACTTCCGGAATGACGATCGCCTCCGCGCCCCCGGCGATACCCGCCATCAAGGCGAGGTAGCCGCAATGCCGGCCCATGACTTCCACCAGGAACACCCGACCGTGCGCCGATGCAGTCACCCGCAGGCGATCGATTGCTTCGAGCGCGATATCGAGTGCGGTCGTCGCTCCGAGCGTCGTATCGGATCCGCTGAGATCATTGTCGATGGTCGAGGCGATGCCCACGACGGGAAAGCCGCGGCGGGACAACGCCAGTGAGCCGCTCTGCGAGCCGTTGCCGCCGATCACGATGACCCCCGCGATATCCCGCGAGCGCAGCTGAGCGATCGCCGCGAGCTGGCCCGCCTCGGTCTTGAACGCCTCGCAACGACTGGTTCCCAGCATCGTGCCGCCGCGATCGATAATGCCGCCCACATCGCGGGACCGAAGCCGCACGAACTCCCCGGCGATGAGCCCCTGGTAGCCGCGCCGCACGCCCAGCACCTCGAGCCCGCGGGCCACAGCGCAGCGGACAACCGCACGGATGGTCGCATTCATACCGGGCGCATCCCCGCCACTGGTGAGCACTGCAATGCACTTCATGGGTGGCCATCCTCGGCGTGGCAGGCGGGCCTGACCATACGTGCTCTTACGCACTGAGTATACGTAGCACCCGCAATGCACTAAGCAGTGGCGCGCATTTCCGGGCTTTTGGCCCGGCGCCAGAATTTACCCATGTCAGCACGTAATGCGACCCTTCAGATCGAAGCGCGGCTGCTAAGCTCTCGCGCGGAACTGTCGGCGCGGCTTGCTGCGGTTAACGCCGATCTGGCGCATCGGCTCGCACCGTTGAGCGCGGACTTTGCCGAGCAGGCGACCGAGCGGGAAAACGAGGACGTGCTGCAAGCCCTGCTGCTCGCCACTCAGGTTGCCTTGCGCGAGGTCGACGCCGCCCTGGAGCGGTTACGCTTGGGCACTTACGGCGCCTGCGTACACTGCGGCGAACCCATCGAGCCACGCCGCCTGGAGGGTATTCCGTACGCGGATTCTTGTAGCATCTGCGCACCCAGGCGCACCCCCAAGAGCGGACACAAGCGATGAAGATTCTGATCACGGTATGGATGCTGCTGGGGTGCGCGGCACTGCAGGCGGCGGCGTCGGGCGCTGAGGACATTCGCGACGCACTGCGTGCCATGCCCGACCCGGACAACGGCGCGCGTTTGTTTGTCATCTGCGCGCAATGCCACGAGCCTCACGGCGGCGGACTGCCCCTCGGGTGGGTGCCGGAGATTGCCGGCCAACATCCGAGCGTGCTGGTGCGCGAGTTGGTCGACTATCGCCATGGCGCACGCTGGGATGACCGCATGGAGAAGATTGCCGGTCGTCACATCCTGAAGACGCCGCAGGAGATCGCCGATGTTGTGGCATACATTGGAGCGCTAAGGCCGACGCTCGAGCCGCGGGTCGGTAGCGGGCAGTGGCTCACGAAGGGGGAGCATGTGTACGCGGCGCAGTGCCGCTCGTGTCACGGCGGCGAGGGCGAGGGCAGTGCCGCGCGCGCCGTGCCGCGCCTGGCGGGACAGCAGGCGGAGTATCTGGTGCGCCAGATGCACGACTCTGCGGAAGGACGGCGTCCGAACCTGCGCGGCATCCATGCGCGGCTGTTCAAGCCATTGAGCATGGAGCAGCTGATGGGTCTTGCGGATTACCTCTCAAGACTCGGATCCGCGGCCGCCCCGGGCGAGCAGCATGCGGCACTGCCTTGATGCGGCGCATTCTCATCATCGACGGTCACCCTGACTGCCGCACTGAGCGTTACGTACACGCGCTCTCCAAAGCGTATTGTGATGGCGCACGTTCCGCAGGACATAAGGTCGAAAGCATCATCGTGAGCGAGCTGGAGTTCCCGCTGCTGCGTCGCGGTGAGGACTTCCAGTCCGGCGAGCCACCGGCCGTCATTCGCCGGTGTCAGGAGCAGATCGCCTGGGCCGAGCATCTCGTGATCCTGTATCCCTTGTGGCTGGGCTCAATGCCCGGCCTCCTGAAGGCGTTCTTCGAGCAGGTGCTGCGGCCGGGCTTTGCCTTCGCGCCGGCCCGCGGGCGCGGCTTTCAGAAAAAACTCCTCGGCGGCAGGTCGGCGCGCATCTTCGTGACCATGGGGATGCCCGCCCTGTTCTATCGCTGGTACTTCCGCGCCCACAGTCTCAAGACTCTCGAGCGCAACATCCTCGCCTTCTGTGGCATTGCCCCGGTCCGGGCGAGCCTGATCGGGATGGTCGAGGCGATGGACTCCGTCCAGCGCGGGCGCTGGCTCGCACGCGCGCAGGCCTTCGGCGTCGAGGCCCGCTAGACTCGAGCCTTCTCGGCGGCCGCCCGCTGCCACGACGCCGATGAGTAGCCGCAACTTCAAATCTCTCTTCGCGCCCTCTTGCGTCGCTGTCATCGGTGCCTCGGACCGCCCGCACAGCGTCGGGGCGACCGTCATCAGGAATCTCCTCCACGGCGGCTTCAAGGGTCCGATCTGGCCCGTCAATCTCAAACACCGCGCGGTCGCCGGAGCTCGGGCCTACGCACACGTTGCAGATCTCCCCGGCACTGCGGATCTCGCCGTCATCTGTACGCCGGCCGCAGGCGTGCCACGTCTGATCAGCGAACTGGGTTCGCGCGGCACGCGGGCGGCGATCGTACTGAGCGCGGGTCTTGAGCGCGCGGCCGACGATGGTGGCACGCTCGGCGCGGCAATGCTGCGCGCGGCGGCGCCATTTTCACTGCGGATTCTCGGGCCCAACTGCCTCGGGATCCTGGTGCCCGGAATCGGTCTGAATGCCAGCTTTGCGCATGTTGGCGCGAGCGTGGGAAGCCTGAGCTTTGTGGCGCAGTCTGGTGCCCTCACCACGGCCATGCTCGACTGGGCGCGCTCACGCGGCGTCGGTTTCTCCCATTTCGTGTCGCTGGGAAATGCAGCCGATATCGATTTCGGCGACCTGCTCGAGTACCTGGGCCAGGCCCCGAATACCCGCGCCATTCTCCTTTACATTGAGTCGATCACTTCGGCACGCAAATTCATGGCGGCCGCACGCGCGGCGGCACGCAACAAGCCCGTGATTGTGGTCAAGGCGGGACGAACGGAAGCTGCGGCGCGGGCCGCTACCTCACACAGTGGTGCCCTCGCCGGCTCAGATGCCGTCTATGAGGCGGCATTTCGCCGTGCGGGAGTGCTGCGCGTACGCACGACGCGGCAGCTCTTCGAGGCGGCCGAGATCCTCGCCTATCCCAAGCCCTATCGCGGGCCCCGCCTCGCCATCGTGAGCAACGGCGGCGGTCCGGCGGTCATGGCGACCGATGCGCTCATCGGCGGTGGCGGGCAATTGGCCGAGCTCTCCGGCGAGACGATCAAGCAGCTCAACGCGTGCCTGCCGGCGGCCTGGTCGAAGTCCAATCCCATAGACATCGTTGGGGATGCGCCTGCAGAGCGCTACGAAGCCACGCTCGGGCCGCTGCTGCAGGACCCGAACGTGGACGCCCTGCTCCTCATCCACTCGCCTACCGCGATTGCTTCGGCCGCCCAGGTCGCCGCAGCCTGCTCACCGCTCCTCGCGGGGGCGTCTCGCCCGGCTCTTGCGTGCTGGATGGGCGGTGAGAGCGCAAGAGTGTTCCATCCGCCGGGGCCCGGCGCAGCAGTGCCCAGTTACTCGACGGCAGAGGAAGCCGTCGAGGCATTCATGCACGTGGTGCGCTACCAGCGTGCTCAAGCGCTGCTGACCCAGACAGCGCCATCGCCGGCCGAGCAGTTCAAGCCGGACACGCCAGCCGTACGCTCGATCGTGGCGCGCTCGCTGGCGGAGAGTCGCGCCGTCCTGAGCGAAGCCGAGGCGAAGGACGTGCTCGCCGCCTACGGCATTGCAGTGGTCAAGACCCGGATCGCCCAAGACGCCGCCGAAGCCGCAGTCGTTGCCGGGGCGATCGGCTACCCGGTGGCCCTGAAGATCTTATCGCCGGACATCACACACAAGTCCGACATCGGCGGTGTGGCGCTCGACATCGCCAGTCCCGCGGCCCTGCAGGAGTCTGCCAGCGCCATGCTGCGGCGCTGCCGGGAGCTGCGCCCGCAGGCCCGCATCGAGGGATTTACCGTCCAGGAGATGGTGCGGCGGGCAGGCGCGCACGAACTGCTCGCCGGTATCGCCGTGGATCCCACCTTCGGACCGACCATCGTGTTCGGCCAAGGCGGTACGGCGGTCGAAGTCATTGGCGATCGGGCCTTGGGGCTGCCACCGCTTAATCGACTGCTGGCGCGCGACCTGATTGCGCAGACGCGCATCTACCGGCTGCTGCAGGGATACCGCAGCCAGCCGCCGGCCGATCTAGACGCCGTTGCGCTCGCCCTGATCAAGCTCGCACAGCTTGCGATCGACGTTCCCGAGATTGTCGAACTGGATATCAATCCCCTGCTGGCCGATGAGCACGGAATCGTGGCCCTGGATGCGCGTATCCGGCTCGAACCGGCCTCCTCGTCCCCACTGCAGCGGCTGGCGATCCGACCCTATCCGGCGGAGCTCGAGGAGGACCGTGTCTGCGCAGGCCGGCAGATCCTGCTGCGGCCCATGCGGCCGGAAGATCTGACTCAACACCGCGCATTCCTCGCCCGCACGACCCCCGAGGACCGGCGCACGCGATTCTTTGCGGCCGTGCGCCAGTTCCCCGATGCCGAACTTGCACAGGTGACGCAGATCGACTACGAGCGCGAGATGGCGTTCATCGCGACTGCGCCCGACCCTGCCGGGACGGCGGAAATCCTGGGGGTGGTGCGCGCGTGCTTTGATTCCGACAATACCGAGGCGGAATTTGCGATTCTGGTGCGCTCGGATCTGAAGCGGCAGGGTTTGGGTCGCGCGCTGTTACGCAAGCTGATCGCCTACTGTCGTGCGCGGGGCGCGCAGCGGCTCATCGGCGAGGTGCTGGGCGACAATACAGCCATGCTAAGCCTCGCAGAAAGCCTTGGATTCCAGCGCACGGCCGAAAACGCCGGCGTCATCGCCATCGTGCTTGAATTGATCTGAGCAGGGCCCTGGCTCGACGGGCGTGCAGCCACGGCTGGCGCCCGCCGAACCATCGAGCGTGCTACTGAACTTTGATCTGCGTCGCGCTCTTCGGCTGCGTCTTGCTCTTCGGGACGTGCACCGTGAGGACGCCATCCTTCGACTCGGCGCGAATAGCCGCGGCGTCGATGGTCTCCGGAAGCGCGAAGCTGCGCGAAAAGCTGCCGTAGATGCTCTCCACGCGGTGAACCTTCTCGTCCTTCTGCTCCTCGAACTGCTTGCGCTCACCGCTCACGCTGAGCATGCCGTCCTCGTAGGTCACGTGGACATCCTCTTTCTTGATGGCCGGCAGCTGCGCGCGGATAAGGTATTCCTGCGGGGTCTCGCTGATATCGACCGCAGGCACCCAATCCACCCCTGGAGGGCCGCTGACCGAGGTGCGTGGCCAACGTCCGAACGCGCCGGGCATCCGGTTGAACAGGTCATCGATCGAGCCGAACGGCTCCCAACGAATCAGACTCATGATGGCTCTCCTCACATAAGATGAGCTGGATACGCGTTGGAGCGTAGGCGCCGCACGACGCGCTCACCATCCGAAGTTCTGCGTATGTCTCGCTCACAATCAGCTGCTGGAGACTGATGTGATGAATCAAGGCGCCTCCTCGCCGCACGGCACAGCGGGCCTACCCTGGCGCCTCGGTCGCCGCCCCGCGGGCGGCGCGGGCCTTGCTCGCAAGGAGCGGATTCCGGGCGCTCTGGTGGAGCTCGCTGCGCTCGAGCTGCCGCAGGTGCTGAGCCGCCTGGGAAGCACCGAGCACGGCCTCGCTGCGGCCCAGGCCGAGCAGCGCCGTGCCGAGGTCGGACCCAATCGCGTCGCACAGGAGGCCTCCGCATCGCTGCCGAAGCAGTTGCTGCGCCGGCTCCTCGACCCGCTGAACCTCCTGTTACTGATTCTGGCGGGGATGTCACTGGTGCTGGGCGACCATCGAGCCGCAGCCATCATTCTTCTGATGGTGGTGTTGAGTGTCTCCCTGGGCACCGCTCAGGAACGCAAGGCCTCCCAAGCTGCGCAGAAGTTGCGCGCCATGGTGCACACGACCGCAACCGTGCTGCGGCCGCTCTCGAGTGAGACGCCGACCTGCGAGACTCCGATCGAGGAGCTCGTACCCGGCGATGTGGTCCGTCTCTCGGCCGGCGACATGATCCCCGGCGACCTGCGGCTGATTCTCGCCAAGGACCTGTTCGTGAATCAGGCGGCCCTCACCGGCGAGGCGCTGCCCGTGGAGAAACACGCCTGCGCTGTGATCCCTCCCGCAGCGGAAATCAGTCAGTTGACGAACATCTGCTTCATGGGAACCACGGTCGTGAGCGGCAGCGCCGCCGGAGTCATTGCCCTGACCGGACCGCGGGCCTACTTCGGCTCGCTCGCCGATCTGATCGCTGGCGACCGCACTCCCACCAGCTTCGATCGCGGCATGAATCGCTTCGCCTCGCTCATGATCCGCTTCATCCTGATCATGGCCCCGCTCGTGCTGCTCATCAACGGGTTGAGCAAGCACGACTGGATGCAGGCCCTGCTGTTTGCGACCGCGGTGGCCGTGGGACTGACGCCTGAGATGCTACCGATGATCGTCACGGTGAATCTCGCCAAGGGCGCACTGGCGATGTCGCGCCGCAAGGTGATCGTCAAGCGGCTGAACGCCATCCAGAACTTCGGCGCGATGGACGTGCTGTGCGCGGACAAGACCGGCACGCTGACGCAGGATCGCGTCTTCCTCGAGAAGCATGTCGACCTGCGGGGCGAGTCGAGCGAGGAAGTGCTGGTCTACGCGTACCTCAACAGCTACTACCAATCGGGCCTCAAGAATCTCCTGGATGTCGCGGTACTGCACCACCCGGATGCAGGCGCGCTTGCGCGCAGCGCGAGCGCATACCGCAAGCTCGATGAGGTGCCGTTCGACTTCCAGCGGCGCCGCATGTCAGTGGCGGTCGAGGGCGACGGGCACCGTTATCTCATCTGCAAGGGCGCCGTCGAAGAGGTCTTCGCCGTCTCGAGCTCAGGGCGGGCGGGCGGGGAATCGTTTCCGCTGGATGAAAGTCATCTCGAGGACCTGCGCCGCACGGTGGGCGAACTGAATGCCGACGGCTTTCGCGTCATCGCGGTGGCGATCAAGGAGTTACCGGCCTCGCAGCAGGTGTGCGCGCTGAGCGATGAATGCGAGCTTACGCTCATCGGCTATATCGCCTTTCTCGATCCGCCCAAGGCGAGCGCCGCGCAGGCGATTGCGGCACTCGCGCACCATGGCGTTCAGGTCAAGATCCTGACCGGTGACAACGAAGTAGTGACTCGCAAGATCTGTCGCGAAGTAGGCCTGTCGGTCGAGCGCGTGGCCATCGGCAGCGAAATCGAGGCACTGTCAGCGACGCAGCTGGAGGAGCTGGTCGAGCACGTCCAGATCTTCGCCAAGCTCGCGCCGTCGCAGAAGGCGGCAGTGATCGCAGCCCTGCAGAAGCGTGGCCACGTCGTGGGCTTCCTGGGCGATGGCATCAATGACGGACCGGCGCTCAAGGCGGCCGACGTCGGCATCTCGGTCGATACGGCGGTGGATATCGCCAAGGAGTGCGCCGATCTCATCCTGCTGGAAAAGAGCCTGCTCGTGCTCGATCAGGGCGTACTCGAGGGACGCAAGGTGTTCGGCAACGTCGTGAAGTACATCCGCATGGGAGCGAGCTCGAATTTCGGCAACATGTTCAGCGTGCTCGGCGCCAGCGGCTGGCTGCCGTTTCTGCCCATGGCGCCGGTACAGGTGCTCACTAACAACCTGCTGTACGACTTCTCGCAAACGGCCATTCCCACCGACAACGTCGACGACGAGTACCTGCTGCAGCCGCGGCGCTGGGAGATCGGCAATATCGGGCGCTATATGCTCTTCATCGGACCTATCAGCTCGATCTTCGACTACGCCACCTTCTTCACGATGTATTTCGTGTTCCGTGCGCAGACCCCGGCGCAGGCGCCGCTTTTCCAGACCGGCTGGTTCGTCGAGTCGCTCCTGTCACAGACGCTCATCATCCACGTCATCCGCACGCGCAGGCTCGCATTCATCGAAAGCCGCGCGAGCGTGCCCCTCATGCTCACGAGCCTGGCCGTGTGCGCGCTGGGAGTGTGGCTGCCGTACTCGCCCGTGGCTCATGCACTGGGATTCGTGCCCCTGCCGCCGCTTTATTGGCTGTACCTGCTGGCGATGCTCATCGGCTACCTCGTCCTCACCCATCTGATGAAGACGTGGTTTCACCGAAGATTCGGGCTCGACTAAACGCGCTTCGGCACGAGTCTCTTCAGGCCGCGGGGCTTGAGGATGAGGACATCGCAGGTCAACTGATCGAGCACGCGCTCGGCGGTGTTGCCGATGACGAACCGGCGCAGGCCCGATCGCGATAGCGCGCCCATGACGACCAGCGGCGCCCGCACGCGTCGCACGGTGGTTTCAAGCCCCTCCGCGACGTCGGACATGACCAGATGACGGCGGCGCGCAGGTACTTTGGCCCGGGCCGCCTCGCGATTGAACTCGCGCGCGACCTGGCTGCTGTGGACCGACTCGACCTCGGGAGACTCCCACATGACGGGCTCGCCCATGGGTCCTATGACCGTAGCCATGAGCGGCATGTAGGCATGGAAGGCGTGAACACTGCCGCGCAGGAGCTTTGCGAGCGAATCGCCCGCCGCGAGCAAGCGCTCATCGAGCCGCGTGGGCTTGGCGTGTGTATGGAACGGGTCGATGGCCACGATAACGGACGGACGCTTGTACGCGCGTGCGGATTTGACGAGCAGCAGCGGGCACGGGCAATGGCGTATCAGCTCCCAATCGGTATTGCGCAGCCATAAGCGCCCCCCGAGACCGTGAGACTGGGTCGCCGCGACGACCAGGTCGCTGCCGCTCTTCATCACACGCCGCACGATCGCTTCGTGCGGCGGATAGTCCCATTCTGCGACACAGCGCACACGGCAACCGCGCAGGAGCGGGGAGCGTGCAATGCGCTCGAGTCGCTTGCTGACCTCCTCCAGGACGGTCGCCCGCACGAAGGCCTCAAGATCGCCCGGTGCGCTGATCGCATGGAAGAGTTCAATACTCCCGCCGCTGGCACGCGCCAGACTCGCGGCCTTACGCAGCGCCGCCCGCGGTGCGTGCGCCGGGTCCCGAACAGCCAGCAAGATCCGTCGGAATCTC
>Ga0335081_10010052_pt1 | contig 15265 bp, 14 predicted proteins | sample Lox_Sample_35_FD_206713 | JGI IMG/M metagenome (GOLD analysis project Ga0335081, IMG submission 206713) | Soil microbial communities from Loxahatchee National Wildlife Refuge, Florida, United States - Lox_Sample_3.5 | ecosystem: Environmental > Terrestrial > Soil > Wetlands | place: USA...
CGACCTTGATCATGCGGTCGAACTATGAGGCACCCGCTTTGATTCTCGGCTTATTTGGCAACAGGTTCCTGACGCGGGGCGAGGGAACAATTGTCGGGATCTCCTCCGTTGCCGGGGATCGCGGGCGCGGCTCGAACTATGTCTATGGCTCGGCAAAGGCCGGTTTCACGGCCTTCCTATCGGGATTGCGCAACCGCATGGCGAAGCGCGGTGTTCATGTTGTCACAGTGAAGCCCGGTTTTGTCCGCACAAAGATGACGGAGGGAATGAAGCTGCTTGGAGCGCTGACCGTCGATGCTGCCGCCGTGGGAGAAGCGATTTTCGCTGCCGCTGACCGGCGGCGCGATGTCATCTATGTTTCGCCTGTCTGGCAGCTCGTGATGATGATCATCCGTGCGATCCCGGAGACGCTTTTCAAAAAATTATCGATCTGATGGCTGTGACCTTTCCCATCGATCATGCAAGAGCATTTCACTTCACGGCTCTGATCGCTTGGAGGTGCCGCAACCAGAGCCTCCTGCAAATGCTTCAATGGACAGGCTCGCCTCAGAAGCGCCGGCTGTGCCAATCCATCCGGTCACCCTTTATCTCTTCGTGCACGAATTTCACGAGCAGGTGGCGCTGCCGGTCATTCAGCAAGTCGTAGAGAGGCTGGGCGGCATCGGCGATGTCACGCAGATCGGCAGCCTCGATCTGGAGGGTGTCGGCCTGATCTCTCATCCCGTCGATGGCGTCTCTTGCAGCCATGCGCTTGTCCTTTTCGGAGGAGCTCTCGGCTTGGTTGTTGCGATTGGAAGTTTCGGCCATCCCAGGACTGCTGGAGGCTCGCCCGGTTTGCAACTCATTTGCCGCTGCCCAGTTCTTGGCCTGTTTCACGGCGATTTCGTGCAGTGCCGCTTGAAGACGCGGCCAATTCTGAGCCTGATCCGGCGTCAGACGCAGATCCGCTTTGAGGATCGCGATCCTTGCATCAGCGCGATCTGTGCTTTGACTGATGGCGGGCGAAATTGGTTCGGTGTTGGTGGCTTTGTTGGCATTGTTGTTCTCGTTGCTTTGCGCGTCACAGGCTAAGGGAAGGAGGATCGCCGCCACACTCACGGCCGCAAAGCCGCAGACTCTACCCTTGCGCATTTTCCTCTCCTCTTCTGCTTCCGGTTGCGCGGTCAGCCTGCCGAGGCCGTCCTGGCAGCTCGCTTGGCCCTCAATCGCTAAACAGGCCTGCTTGGCGCCGTGCCATCGAACAGGTTAACCGCTGTGGAGTTTGCAGCGGCAACGCGCGGCGCTGCCCGGAGTTCAAATCTAATCGGCTGCTTTGAGGGACGGGCCGTGTTCGCGCTTGCGTGGCTTGCTGTCTTTGCGTTCAAAAACGGATGTGGCCGTGGCTGGCGCATCCTCGCGATCTTCCGGCGCGCGCTCCCAACCGTAAACGCTGCGCCCTCCGTAGCGGTGAGAATGCCTTCGCTCCTGCGCGATGAGATCCGGGATGGGAAGGCCGGAGGCGTGGCGCTCAAGCGCGCGCGCTTGCTCATCAAGACGCTGGAGGGCGCCCAGCTCCTCGTCCTGGCCAAGTTTTGCATGGCGGACCGCCGACTTCAGAACCTGAATCGTCTGGTCATAGACGTGCAGCGGCACCGGGAAGGGATGCCGGTCCTTGCCGCCGTGCGCGAAGGAAAAGCGCGCGGGGTCGGAGAAACGATAGGGAGCGCCATGCACAACCTCAGCAACCATCGCCAGGGCTTGGACGGTCCTTGCTCCGACGCCCGGAACCAGCAGCAGCTCCGCAAAGTCCAGGGGCCCCCGGTCAGCAGCCGCTGCGAGAGTCCCGTAAAGCCGCCGTGCCAGCACGTCCGCCGGGCGCACATCATGATGCGGCGGCATCACCAAATGTGGCAGGAGCAGTTGCGCCGGAGCGGCCGTCTCCTCCGCCCGAGAAGTTCTCGAGCTCAAGGCCGACGCCTCGCGAACGATACGGTCCGGCCCTAGCGATTGCAGGAGATCGGGTTGAAGGCGGCGGGAGGCATCCGCGCGGTGATCGGCGAGATTGATGATCTCGCCCCGCCCCCTTCCCTCGATCGCCGCGTGGGGAGCATCAACGAAGCTTTTCAAGCCTTCCGAGAGCCAATGATAGCGGCGAGCCTGCTTGCTGTCGCCATTCATTCCCTGCTGAACAACGACCCATTGACCTTCATCGGTCACGATGAAACCATGCAAGTAAAGGTCAAAACCATCTTGGACAGCGGCGCTGTCGACCTTCGCCACCAAGCGGCTGGCTTGTGCCATGGCAGCCCCATCAAATCCAACGCGCTCTCCGATGGACATGAGTTCGTGTGGGGTCTGCCGCGAATGTTTTCCGCGGCCGCCGCAGACATGGATGCCAAGCTCGCCCGACAAAGGCGTGAGACCGCGTTTCAACGCACCAATCACGCTTGTGGTGATCCCGGACGAGTGCCAGTCCATCCCCATCACAGCGCCAAACGACTGAAACCAGAACGGATGGGCGAGACGGCGCAGAAGCTCGTCGCGGCCGTAGTGATGAATGACAGCTTCGCTGATCACCGCGCCGAGGCGCGCCATGCGGCTGGCAAGCCAGTGCGGGACGCGGCCGCCATGGAGGGGAAGATCGGCACTTCCGCTTCGTCGTGCTCCCACCGCGCTCTCCGGGCCGAGGGGATCTAGACGGGTCTTGTCGCCATAGCCAGGATATTGGGCGACAGCGGCAACCGCTTGGCCTCCGTCCAGCCAAACTCCGATGCAAGCTCAAGCCTTCGATGGGCTCTGAAATAGGCTCTCAAAAGCCATTTTAAGAGCGTTGGCCGCAATAAGGAAGATAAAGCAGGAAGCTGGTTCGGACTTGCTTCGTCGACAGAGATGTCGCGGAAGCCACAATTGAATAGGAGAAAATCAAGGCTGGTGTCCGAAAATGAGCAGTGATGCGTCCAGTCTATGTCTCGCATTCTCGTGGCGACCGCTGAGTTACAATTTGGGACGCGGCATAAAAAGCGGCCGCCCGGTTTTAGCGCACCAAAAATGAGGTCGAGAAGCTCCACTTGCTCATCCTTTGGAATGTGTTCCAGAACGTCAAAAGCAAAGATGAAATCTTTCGTTCCTTCTCGATCTCGCAAATAGGTCCTGGTCCGCAGGACCGGAACATGCTCAACGGGAAGTCCTCTCTTCTTGGCAGCCGAAACCTGCCCCTGGTCGGCGTCCATGCCTTCGACATCCGAATAATTGAGGTTCTTGACCGCAGCGACTGCGAAGCCCATCCCGGAGCCAATCTCAAGAACGGACGCCGACTTGTTCTCTGGCAGGACGGTCTTCAACATTTGGGCGATCATCCCGACGTTTTTGCTGAATTCGCTATCGGAGCCATCGTACCAATTCATATACTGCCGCGTATAATCCAAATCGCGCATCGGTTGACCTCCAAATTCAAATCAGCAAATGCGGTATTGCTTGCAAATTTTGTTTTGCCGCGACTTTTGATCGCTCACCGGGCGAAAGCCGACAATTTTGCTTGGTCATCATACAACAGACAATTTTGCTTGGCCATCACACAATATGAGTGTGTGATATTGGGGAGACAAGTTTCGCGTGACAGCCCCTTTCATCCCCAGAGGGACAATCGCTGTTTTAGCGCCAGAACTCTATGAATGCCCCTTCAATAGGGAGAATTCGTGATGGAATTGGAGCAATTTGGAATTGGAACAAGTCCGCAGGAAGATCGCGCTTATGACGGGTTGCGCTTTGTGGCGGTGCGCGAGGCGCGCGAGGCGATATTCACTCGGGCGCATGCCTGATGCTTGGCGCGACGAAAGAAATCCGGTAGCCGCTAAGCGCGCCACGCGCTCGTAAGTCCGCCGCACCCGCGCAGGATGGCGAATATCGGGGAGGCCAAGAGCGGCTCTGCGGCTGCGGAACCGCCCTGGCCTTCAATTTATGCACTCTTCTTGTATTTCGCGGCTTCTTCGGATCCGCTGGTCGCGTTTCCGGCGCTATAGGAATGAGCGCCGACGCCCGCGAGCTTGCCTTTGTCGACGACGAGATATTCGTCGCGGATTGGCCGGTTCTCGAAGTAGCATTCGAGGATTTCACGCGTGCCCGCCGCATAGCGTGCCTGCGCGGAAAGCGACGTCCCCGAAATATGCGGGGTCATTCCATGATGCGGCATGCTGCGCCACGGATGGTCCTTCGGCGCCGGCTGCGGGAACCAGACATCGCCCGCATAGCCCGCGAGCTGGCCGCTTTCGAGCGCGCGCACGATGGCGTCACGGTCGCAGATTTTGCCGCGCGCCGTGTTCACGATGTAGGCGCCGCGCTTCATCTTGGAAAGCATCGTGTCATTGAAGAGATGCTCGGTCTCCGGATGGAGCGGGCAGTTGATCGTGACAACGTCGCAAACCTTGACCATGTCCTCGACGGTCGGGTGCCAAGTCAGGTTCAGTTCCTTTTCCACCGATTCTGGCAGCCGGTGCCGGTCAAAATAGTGCAGATGCATATCGAAGGGTTTCAGGCGGCGCAGAACAGCAAGACCAATGCGGCCGGCTGCAACGGTGCCGACATGCATGCCTTCGACATCATAGGAGCGCTCGACGCAATCGGCGATGTTCCAGCCGCCGCGCACGACCCATTGATAGGATGGGATGTAATTACGCACGAGCCCGAGGATCATCATGACCACATGCTCGGCGACGCTGATGGAATTGCAAAAGGTGACTTCGGCGACAGTGATGCCGCGATTCATCGCCGCTTGAAGGTCGGTATGGTCCGAACCAATACCGGCGGTGACGATGAGCTTCAGCTTCGGCGCCTTCGCGATGCGCTCGGCGGTCATATAGGCGGGCCAGAACGGCTGCGAAATCACAATCTCTGCATCCGGCAGCTCGCGATCGAGGACGGAGTCTGCGCCATCCTTGTCCGAGGTCACAACCAGCGTGTGGCCGTTCGATTCGAGATATTTGCGCAGCCCCAATTCGCCGGACACGCTTCCAAGAAGGGTGCCCGGCTTAAAGTCGATGGCCTTCGGCGTTGGGAGGGTTTGGCCGTCGGGATAACGGTCGATCTTCGGAAGATCGTCCCGGGGATAAGATTTAGGATAGCCATCGACGGGATCGTCATAGAGGACGCACACAACCTTTGCCATAATTATCTCCCTTCCATTGTATCGTTGAGTTGTTGAGGAAATAGAAGAAGAGCCTGTCTCTCAAGGTTAAGTCGGCCTTATGGATGGAAATCCAAGAATATATCTTGGCCGGCCTGCTTGGATTTCAAGCGTTTCCTCATGTGCGTTGTCACGAGGAGCTTCAAGACATGGGTTTTTCCCGCACACAACGATTGCAAGCTCGCCTCAAATACAATCTTTATCCAATGAAATCTTTTGAACAATTGATAGGAAAGGCTGATCACGTTTGCCGCGTACTGCCGCCGCAAGCCCATCCGTGAAATCACTGCCGCGCGTGCAGGCGATGAGGGCGCTTGCCATGGGTGGCAAGGGATCGCGATCCGTCAGAACAAGACCGATGGATTGGCCGTGCATCGGTTCAACGAGATCGATTCCGACCAAATCGCGCGAATCGGCAAACACATAGAAAAGCGTGTGTGGAACAATGCTGGCGAAGCCCCCGTGACGGAGATAGGAGCAGATGCCAAGAAACGAATTGCTGACAACGGGGGCCCTTGGTTTGATTTCAAGCGACTCGAAAACGGCGTTGATGATGCGGCGGTTCTGCATATCCTCGCTCAGCAGGCACAGCCGTTCCTCGGCGGCTTCCCGCCATGAGATCGTCTGGCGCCCTTCGCGGCGCTTAGCGCCGGTCACGAAGATGTAGCGTTCCTTGTAAAGAGGCATCCGGCGGACGCGGTCCAATGGCTCATTGTCGAGATAGGTGACCCCCGCATCGATCTCGAAAGAATCGAGCCCTTTCTGAATTGCCCGCGACGTCATGGAACTTACCTCGACGGTTGCTGCGGGGTGGGCGCACGAGAAGCGAGCTGTCAGACATGAGATCAAGGGCATTGCCGCGGGGATGACACCGAGCCGCAAAGAACCTGAAAGCCCACTCCGTAGGCCCGAAAGGTCGATCCGCAGCCCCTCGTAGTGGCTGAGAATCTGCCGCGCCCAGACGAGGACCCGATCGCCTTCCTGGGTCAGTCCGAGGAAACGGTGGCCGCGGACGACGAGCCGGACTTCGAGATCCTCCTCGAGCTTGCGGATCGCCGCGGAAAGCGTCGGCTGTGAAATGTGGCATGCCTCAGCGGCCCGCGCGAAGTGTTTGTCGCGCGCCAGCGTGACGAAATAGCTAAGATGGCGAAGAAACATCGAGGATGACCGCTGCGCCTGAAGCTGCAGCCATCAATATATGAAATTGTTACATAACGCTATCCGGCCTTCAGGATGAGCGGATATGGCGGCTAAGCTATAGCGTTACAGGAAATCGCCTTTTAGGATCCGCGGAAGCCGACCGATGACGGCTTTGAGTGCAGCACATCGCGCAAAAAATTGCCTGCGAGGGTCATGCCCGCCTCGTCGATGGCATGGCCAAGACCCGGTCTTGCCATCGCTCTAACCGGGATGCCCGCTGTTTCGAGCACGCCTTTCGCACAGGCCATGGATTGAAAAGGCACGACGGGGTCCGCGGTCCCATGCACAAGGAGAACCGGCGGCTTGCTGACAATTTGCCCCGGCAATAAGGCGGACTCCGGCAGGGCGCCAGAGAAAGCCACGATGCCCGCAATTCGCCTTTGCCGGTGCAGTCCGGCGTAAAGCGCGGTTGCGGCTCCCTGCGAGAATCCGGCAAGTGCCAGGCGGGAATCGTCGAGTTCGTGGCTTGCCAGCATTCGATCGAGAAATCTATCGAGAACAGCGCTTGCCTCTTGCAGGCCGGCGAGAAGTTTATCGGGTGCGCGATCCTGCAAGCTAAACCACTGCCGCCCGAATGGCGCATAATCGCAGGGAAGGTGGGCATCGGGAGCGACGAACTCTGTTTGCGGCAAAAGCTTTTGCCAGGCGCGGCCGAGGTCGATGAGGTCGTTGCCATAAGCGGCGACCCCGTGCAGCAAAATCACCAAAGAGACCGCCTTGCCTCCCGCAAGCGGCGCGAGCCTGGGACCGTCAAGTTGGATAGCCGCCTCCATGATCCTCAATGTTTGTTATGGACGCTCGCCGCCCGGGACAAAGTTTCTTCGGCATGAAGGGGATTCGTCAAACTCAAGCAGTCATGAGTTATGGATCCAATCCGTGCAATTCGCATGAAGCGTTATGCTACATATACAACAACGCCTGAGAGCCAGGGATGGTCGCGAGGCTGCCGTCGCAGGGTTCCGCACCGCATCCGGCGTGTGGCTTCACGGACTATTGAGTGGCATGACACCTTGATTTCGACACTCTCCCTTGCGGCGATGGTGGTGCTACGTTTCTTGGTCTTCTAACTCGGAGAGGATGCCGATTAGCTTGCGGGGACTGCATTGCCGACGAAACCTATGCGCATATATCATGGCAGCTATTTATCATCGGAATTGCACTCATCCCATTTGATCGCGAATAGATTTTTCCTCCCGCATCACCTATTGCCGGAAAGAAAGTCGGAAGGAAGCAAGCTGTCCTAGGAGGTCCCCCAATGTTCGGCAAAATCCTGCACGCAAATGACGGCTCAAAGAGTGCCGTTCGCGCTCTGTCGTTGGCGCTTGCCATCGCCAAACAGAACCAGTCCGAGCTCCACACGGTTTGCGTCGAGGAAATCCCCTATCTGCCCGAATTTATGGAGGAAGTGCGTGATTCGTCGGGGGCAACCGCGCGCCGTATCCACGCCGTTCTCCAACGCGCCAGCGCAATGGCTGAAGAACAGAATTTGAAAATTCAGACGCATGTCCTGCGCGGCCATCCGGTGCGCGACATTGTGAAGCTTGCCGCAGATCTCGGGGTGGACTTGCTTGTCATCGGAGCGGTCGGTCATTCGGCCTTGTACGAGCGAATGATCGGCAGTCAGGCAAACCGCATCATGCAACTCGCTCCCTGCCCGGTTCTGGTCGTGAAGTGAGGGTCGTGCCGACAGCACCAAGATGTCTGCGCTCCGAACCGTCGGCCTTTGCTATGAGCCTTCCCCTTCCTCCCGGAGCATCTCAAGATTAAGCCATTGATCCTCCGCCTCCGTGAGGTCGGCCTCGGCCCTTGCCAAAGCTTCGGAGACTTGCGCGAACTTCACGGGATCCCGCGCGTAAAAGCCAGGGTCTTCGAGTAAGGACTGGAGGTTTGACCGGCGCGCGCGCAAGGACTCTATGCGGGCCGGCAGTGTCTCGAGCATATGCCTTTCCTTGAACGTAAGACGTGGCTTCGTCGCCGACTTGGCGGGAGCTGGCGCAGCTTTTGCCTTGTCCCTGGCTGGGGCTGCCGGCGCCCGCGAAACCGGGGCTCCGGTCACGCCCGTGCCGCGCTGGGCAACCATATCGGAATAGCCGCCGGCATATTCGGTCCAGCGGCCGCCTCCCTCGGCCACCAGCACCGAGGTCGTCAGCCGGTCGAGGAAATCGCGGTCATGGCTGACGATCAGGAGGGTTCCTTTATAGTCGCCGAGCATTTCCTGCAGAAGGTCGAGCGTTTCGAGATCGAGATCGTTGGTCGGCTCGTCGAGCACGAGGAGGTTGGAAGGCCTTGCCAAGACCCGGGCGAGCATCAGCCTGCCACGTTCCCCGCCAGAGAGACGTCCGATGGGCGTGCGCGCCTGTTCGGGGCCGAACAGGAAGTCCTGCATGTAGCCGATGACATGCTTGCGCTCACCGTTGATTTCAACGAAATCGCTGCCGCCTCCGGTGAGGGCATCCTTCAAGGGCGTTTGAGGATCAAGGCTCGCCCGGCCTTGGTCGAGTGTCGCGAGCATGAGATTGGCGCCGTGGCGGATGCTGCCTTTATCGGGGGCCAACACGCCGGTCAGGAGGCTCATGAGCGTCGTCTTGCCTGCCCCATTCGCGCCGATAAGGCCGAGACGGTCGCCGCGCAGGATGCGGATCGAGAGATTCTTGGCGATCGGACGGTCGCCAAAGGATTTTTCGACCTCCTTGGCTTCGATGACGAGCTTGCCGGAAAGGTCGGCCTCGGCAGCCTCGAACTTCGCCCCTTTCACTGGGCGGCGCTGGCGGCGCTCGGCGCGCATAGAAGCGAGGTTTTGGAGCCGCTTTTGGTTGCGCTTGCGCCGCGCGGTGACGCCATAGCGGAGCCAGTCTTCCTCGGCGGCGATTTTGCGATCGAACTTATGCGCCGCCCGTTCCTCCTCTTCGAGCGCGGCGTCCCGCCAGGCCTCGAATTCGGCAAAGCCGCGGGCGAGAACGCGGGTGCGGCCGCGATCGAGCCATGCCGTGCTGCGCGAAAGATTTTGCAAGAACCTTCGATCGTGACTGATGATCACCAAAGCGGAACGCGAAGCTTTCAGCTCCGCCTCGAGCCATTCAATTGCCGGCAGGTCGAGATGATTGGTCGGCTCATCGAGGAGCAAAATGTCAGGCTCCGGCGCGAGCACCCGCGCGAGAGCCGCCCGGCGCGCTTCGCCACCCGAGAGCCGGGCGGGATCTTCCTCGCCGGTCAGGCCGAGCTCGTTCAACAGCGTTTTCGCCCGGTGCGGGTCATCGGTTGGGCCAAGCCCAGCCGCTACATAGGCGAACGCGCTCAAATGTCCGGAGAGATCTGGTTCCTGCGGCAGATAGCGAAGATGAGCGCCAGGCTGCAGAAAGCGCGTCCCGCCATCAGGCTCAACAAGGCCTGCAGCGATGTTCAAAAGCGTCGATTTGCCCGACCCGTTGCGCCCAACGAGGCACAAGCGCTCGCCCGCCGAGACCGAGAGGGAAGCGCCGTCCAGCAAAGGCTTGCCGCCGAGCGTAAGCGAAATATTCTGTAAAAAAAGAAGAGGAGGTGCCATGCCGACCCGGTTTGGGAAAACGTCGGCGCATTGGTAATTCGCCTTTGCCAGCGAGGCAAACACAAGCCGCGCGCGGACTTTTAAGACCGCCGCTCAAGCCTTATGAAGCGTGGCGGTGACGAGCACCGGTTCGGCCTCATCCAGCGCGCGCAGCAGCTCGTCCTGCCTCGAAAAGCGCCCGCTGAGACGCTTGCCCTCGGCGCGAACTGCGAGGCTCGCTTGGTGGAAAGGCCAGGGATCAAGGATAAGGTCGTGCGGCCCGCCGCGCGGGCGCACGGAGAGCTCGCAGTTTCCCTCCGCGATTGGGACATGGGGAATTTTCTTTTCCTCTCTGACACCCCAGCAGATTTCAAGCGAGAGCCAATCAAGCGCGCCGATCAAATGCTGGTTGCGGGCAATGTTTTCAGCCGCCGCCAGCGCGCCAACTCCCGGCTCGGTCCGCAGGGACGCTGCCATGCGTGCCTGAAAGCCATGCTGCTCGTCGAGAAAAGCGCGCACCGCTTCAGCATCCGCGGGATGAGCCTTGGCGAAATCGAAATGGCGCGCATAGATCGTATCGGCATGCAGCGAGACCAAAAGGGCTGGATAGCGCCCAAAGGCGCGCGCGTGGCGCACCCCTTCATGCCAAAGTGCGACATGTATCTTTGGGGGCACTCGAGAAAACTGTTGCGGAAGACCGGTCTCGCTATCGAGAACGGGTGCCTTTTCCCAGGAGAGCCAGCCGATGTCATGCAGCTCTGAGGCGAGGCACACTTCCTCATGCGGCGCCGGCGCGGCGAAACGCTCATTGCCCCAGGCGCGCATCATCTGGCCGGAAAGCCAAGCATGGCTCGGCTGCGGAATGGCAATGACCTCGGCGCCGTCCTTGCGGAGCAGCATTGTTACGGCTTTCGCTTTTGCATCGGAAACAATTTGATGCGCTGCCGTTCCCGCATGGATGGGAAGGGCCGCGGGTGAGACAACCAAAACGCCCTTCAGAATTGAACAAGATGGAAACGCTGCATTTCATAGCTTGAGCGGCTCTCCGCAAGTTGAAACGCCCGAAAGCGATCCTTATATAATAGTTGGAAGATCCAGCCTCCTTGCATCAGCGTTACCTCGATGCGCTTCCAGAGCCTCGCTTTCGGCGGCCACGTGACGGTTTTCTACTGGCATTGTCCATTGCAGCGGCGGGGTAGACACACGCAGCGCCTCCCAACCAGACGTGCGGTGGATCATCAAATCGATGTGACGTCAGGGAACTAGGGTCCTGTCCTCCTATTGATAGCATGACATCGTTTCAACCTGCGGGTACGCAGCCAAATGAAAGGTGGGATAGAGGGATTAGCGGGAGGAAAACTGAATGATGAATATTCTAAAGGCCGTACTTCTAGGCTCACTTAGGATTATGCTTATGGCTTCCTTGAAGGCGGGGCTTTGTATCTATGCGTTCTTTCTCACAGACACGAGTTTAGCTAGCGCAGGGGACCATTATGCTGACTATGCGGTGCAAGACGGCCACCGCGATATGGGCGGCGATAGCGACAGCCGGGCCGCTGGCATGTCAGAGGCTCACTAATCCGTAGCGGAAACTCTTTGGGAGAGTCTTGGTATTTCCGTGCCAGCTCTTAGCAGGCAGCCCGTCAGAATTTGAGCGCGGCCTTGAGTTCCTGCATCTGATCACGCTTTTCCACCGCGACGCGGCGAGCCTCATCGGTCTTGGTGCTGGCGATCTCTTTCTCGAAATTGGCGATTTCTGCATCGAGCTTGGCAGCATTGAGTTCCGCAAGCTCGGTTGCTTGATTTGCGAGAATGGTAAGGCCCGAGGGCCCGACCTCCGCGAAGCCGCCAGGCACGAAGAGACTGTGCTTTTTTGCTGGCGCCTCCTCAATGATGACGATCCCGGGCTTAATGCTCGTAATCAAGGGCGCGTGATCTTTGTAGACGGTGAATTCGCCCTCGGTTCCCGGCACGACGACAGCTTCGACCTCTCCCGAGAAGACGAGCTTTTCGGGAGAAACGATTTCAAAATGAAAACCGGCCATCGTTTGCCTCTTAGTAGGATCTTATTCTTCGCGCGGGATACCGCGCGAGCCTAGGCCGCCTCGGCCGCGAGCTTGGAGGCTTTCTCGACCGCTTCCTCGATCGAGCCGACCATATAGAACGCGGCTTCGGGGAGATGGTCGTAATCGCCCGCGACGAGGCCCTTGAAGCCCTTGATCGTATCAGCGAGGGACACGAGCTTGCCGGGCGAGCCGGTGAACACTTCCGCGACATGGAAGGGCTGCGACAGGAAACGCTCGATCTTGCGGGCCCGAGCCACCGTCAGCTTGTCTTCCTCCGAAAGTTCGTCCATGCCGAGGATGGCGATAATATCCTGCAAGGCCTTGTAGCGCTGCAGAAGCTGCTGGACCTGGCGGGCAACAGCATAATGCTCCTCGCCGACGATGAGCGGTGACAACATGCGCGAGGTCGAGTCGAGCGGATCGACCGCTGGATAGATGCCTTTTTCGGCTATGGCGCGCGACAGAACGGTGGTCGCGTCGAGATGGGCGAAAGAGGTCGCGGGCGCGGGATCGGTCAAATCGTCGGCCGGCACATAGATCGCCTGCACCGAGGTGATCGAACCTTTGTTCGTTGTGGTGATCCGTTCCTGGAGGGCGCCCATGTCGGTCGCGAGAGTCGGTTGATAACCGACCGCCGAAGGGATGCGGCCGAGGAGCGCCGAGACTTCCGAACCCGCCTGGGTGAAGCGGAAGATGTTGTCGATGAAAAACAGCACATCCTGGCCCTTGTCGCGGAAATCCTCGGCGACCGTGAGCCCCGTCAGGGCCACGCGGGCGCGGGCCCCCGGCGGCTCGTTCATCTGGCCATAGACGAGCGCGCATTTCGAGCCCTTGGCGGAACCGCCATGCTCATGCGGATCGACATTCACCCGAGACTCGATCATCTCGTGATAGAGGTCATTGCCTTCACGGGTCCGCTCGCCGACGCCGGCAAACACGGAATAGCCGCCATGCGCCTTGGCGATGTTGTTGATGAGTTCCATGATCAAAACGGTCTTGCCAACCCCGGCGCCACCGAAGAGCCCGATCTTGCCGCCCTTCGCATAAGGGGCGAGAAGATCGACAACCTTGATTCCGGTGACTAGGATCTGCGCCTCGGTCGATTGGTCGGCATAGGAAGGCGCCGGCTGATGGATCGCGCGCCGCGCGGTAGCCCCGACCGGACCCAATTCGTCCACCGGCTCGCCGATGACGTTGATAATACGGCCGAGGCACTCCTCACCGACGGGCACCGTGATTGGGCCCTTGGTGTCGACGACCTTCTGGCCGCGGACGAGGCCTTCGGACACGTCCATCGCGATGCAGCGCACCGAATTTTCGCCAAGGTGCTGCGCGACTTCGAGGACCAGGCGGTTGCCGTGGTTGTCGGTTTCGAGCGCGTTGAGAATTTGCGGCAGATGCCCGTCGAATTTAACGTCAACGACAGCGCCGATAACCTGCGTGACGTGGCCTGTGGGCAAGTTGGATGCGGCGTCAGCCATGCTTCGTCCTCTTGGTGGATTGAAATCTCGAATTCAAAATTAGGACCGTGTCCTGGGCCTACTAAGGCAGATGGAATGACCTACTAAGATAGATGGAAAGCCTTAAAGCGCTTCGGCGCCGGAGATGATCTCGATCAGTTCCTTGGTGATCATCGCCTGGCGGGAGCGATTGTATTGCATGGTTTGCTTCTTGATCATTTCGCCGGCATTGCGGGAAGCGTTATCCATGGCGCTCATCCGCGCGCCTTGTTCCGAGGCGGCGTTTTCAAGGAGCGCCCGCAAGATCTGGATCGAAATGTTGCGCGGCAAGAGCTCCGCAAGAATTTCTTCCTCGTCTGGCTCATATTCGTAAGCCGCGCCGGCCTGTGCCGCTTTCGTTTCCTCCGGCAGGGCAAGAGGAATGATTTGCTGCGCCGTCGGAATCTGCGAGATCACCGACTTGAACCGGGAGAAAAACAAGGTGGAAACGTCGAACTCGCCCGCTGCATGCAAGGCGACGATCTTGCGGCCGATCGCGTCGGCGTCATCGAAGCCAAGCGTACGCACCGAGCGCAGATCGATCACTTCAATGATCTGCCGCCCGAATTGCCGGCGCAGAATGTCATAGCCTTTCTTGCCGACGCAAAGGATCTTGACCGTTTTGCCTTGCGCTATGAGGGACTCCGCCGTGTCGCGCGCTTTACGGGCGATCGAGGAATTGAAAGCCCCGCAAAGGCCGCGTTCCGCGGTGCAGACGACCAAAAGATGGGTTGTGTCACCGCCGCCGCCGAGCAGCCCCGGAACATGCCCGGTCGTCCCCATCGCGGCGGCGAGATTGGTGAGAACCCTCTCCATCCGTTCGGCGTAGGGCCGTGCCGCCTCGGCCGCCATCTGGGCGCGCCGCAATTTCGCCGCCGCGACCATCTGCATGGCCTTGGTGATCTTTTGGGTTGCTTTGACGGAGGAAATCCGGTTTCGCAGATCCTTCAACGAGGGCATGGTCTATCCGCTTCACCTCTGTCCGGGCGCCGTCTAGTTGAGCGCAGGCCTCGATTAAATCGCACGTTTCGATCAAGCAAAGTTCTTAGCGAAGCCATCGACAATCGATTTGAGTTTCTTCGCCGAATCGTCCGACAGATCCTTCGAGGTGCGAATCGCGTCGAGGAGATCGGTATGGCTCGCCCGCAGGAGGGTCAGCAGCCCTTCCTCGAAGGCTTTCACCCGGTCGACCGGAAACGCATCGAGATAGCCGTTGACGCCGGCGTAAATGACGCAAACCTGTTCCTCGGCCTTCAAGGGCGAGAATTGCGCCTGCTTCAAAAGCTCGGTGAGGCGCGAACCGCGCGCAAGGAGACGCTGGGTCGTCGCGTCGAGGTCAGAGCCAAACTGCGCGAAAGCCGCCATTTCACGGTATTGGGCGAGCTCGCCCTTGATCTTGCCCGCGACCTTTTTCATCGCCTTGGTTTGGGCGGAGGAGCCGACGCGCGAGACGGAAAGGCCAACGTTCACGGCGGGCCGGATGCCTTGATAGAAGAGATCTGTCTCAAGGAAGATTTGGCCATCGGTGATCGAGATGACATTGGTCGGAATATAGGCCGAAACGTCATTGGCTTGTGTTTCGATCACCGGCAGCGCGGTCAGCGAGCCCGCGCCATTGGCGTCGTTGAGCTTCGCCGCACGCTCGAGAAGCCGCGAGTGCAGGTAGAACACGTCGCCCGGATAGGCTTCGCGCCCCGGGGGCCGGCGCAGCAGAAGCGACATCTGGCGATAGGCGACAGCCTGCTTCGAGAGATCATCATAGATGATCAGGGCGTGCATCCCATTGTCACGGAAATATTCGCCCATCGCGCAACCGGCG
>Ga0335081_10010054_pt1 | contig 15264 bp, 10 predicted proteins | sample Lox_Sample_35_FD_206713 | JGI IMG/M metagenome (GOLD analysis project Ga0335081, IMG submission 206713) | Soil microbial communities from Loxahatchee National Wildlife Refuge, Florida, United States - Lox_Sample_3.5 | ecosystem: Environmental > Terrestrial > Soil > Wetlands | place: USA...
TTCAAAAAACCCAGCATGACTCCGATCACCGCGCGGTTATCCGCGAAGAGCTTGAACGGACTAAAGCGTGGAGTCTTCAGCAAGCTCATGGCCAGCCGGAGGTAATTCCGGCGCGCGCCGACGACGGCGCTGGAGAACCCGAAAATGATAAGTCGGCCCATCGGGCGCAGCAGGCGATAGCCTTTTGCCAGCGACTCACCGCCCACCGCGTCCAGCGCGATGTCCACTCCCTCGCCGTTCGTCAACCGGCGAACCTCCTTTTCAAAGTCCTGCCTGTGGTAGTCGATCGGATGCGTCACCCCGCGCTGGCGCAGGAAATCGAATTTGCTGCTCGATGCGGTGCCGAAGATTTCGGCGTCGGCCTCGCGGGCAAGCTCGATCGATGCCAAGCCGACGCCGCCTGCGGCGGCGTGAATCAAGACCCGCTCGCCCGGTCGGATGCACCCCACCTGGTAGAGCATGTGGTAGGCCGTCAAATAGACCACCGGAAATGCGGCGCCTTGCTCGAAGCTCATACCGTCGGGCATCGGTGCTAACTTGCGCTTCCGGGGCACAAACCTTCTCTGCATAGCCGCCCGACCGGACGAATCTCATGACGCGTTGGCCCGGCTTCAGGTGGACAACCCCCGCCCCCAGAACCTCGACCTCGCCGCTGACCTCGACACCGGGGGTCGAGGGCAGCTTGGGAGCGTTGGGGTAGAGGCCGTGGCGTGTGGCGATGTCCGCGAAGTTGATACCCGCCGCACGCACGCGGACCAGCACCTCTCCCGGGCCCGGTTCGGGGTCCGCCAGCTCGACGTATTTCAGAGCCCTTGGTGGCCCGTGTTTTTCCAAACGAATGGCTTTCATGTTCTCGGCTCAAGCTCTCAGTTCTCAGTAATCAGTTCTCAGTAAGCCCATTCTTACTTGCCACTGGATTGCGTGACACCCAGGCAAAATACTCCTTCGACCCGGAGCTTTCGAACTTCGATCTTGAAACTGAAGACTGATAACTGAACGCAGGTGACTGAAGGCTGTCCTCAGTGACGAAAATGTCTTTCACCCGTAAACAGCATCGCCAGACCAAGACGGTTCGCGGCTGCGGTCACCTCCGCGTCGCGAACCGACCCTCCTGGCTGGACGATCGCCGTCGCGCCCGCTCGGGCGGCCTCCTCGACGCCGTCGGGAAACGGAAAAAAGGCGTCGGAGGCCACCACGGTTCCTGCGAGGGAGTGGCCCAATTCGCGGGCCTTGGCGGCGCCGATCTTTACCGAATCCACACGGCTCATCTGCCCGGCCCCGACGCCCACCACGATTCCGTCCTGAGCGTAGACAATGGCATTGGACTTCACGTGCTTCACCACCAGCCACGCGAAGGCTAGCGCCCGCCTTTCGGCGCTGGTCGGTTGCCGCTCCGTCACGCACTTCCACGCCTCGGCATTGGCGCCCAGCGAGTCCGGTGTCTGCGCCAGCATCCCACCTCCGATGGTCGTCAATTGCAATCCGTACACGTCGCCCGCCGTAGTGGACATATCCATCAGCCGCAGATTCTTCTTGGTGCTTAGACGCTCAAGTGCCGCAGGATCGTAGGACGGCGCCACGATCGCCTCCACAAACAGCTTGCCCAGCGCCTCGACGGTCGCCGCGTCGATAGGGCGGTTGAAAGCGATCACCGAGCCATAGGCCGAGACGGGATCCACCGAGACAGCTCGCGCGTAGCTTTCCGCGAGGTTTGTGCCCGACGCGATGCCGCACGGGTTCGTGTGCTTGATGATCGCCGTCGTTGGCTCCGAAAACTCCGTCACCAGGCGCCAGGCGGCTTCGAGGTCAACGAGGTTGTTGTAGGAGAGTTCTTTCCCTTGAAGTTGCTTCGCCGCCGCCAATCCGCGTCCTCCGGCAGCCGGGTCGAGATAAAGTGCGGCTTTCTGATGCGGATTCTCGCCGTAGCGCAGATCCACCAGCTTGCGGAAGTTGAGCTGGAGGTTCTCGGGCAAGGATGTTTCTCCGGCGGTCACCGCCTCTCCCGGAGAATTGGTCTCGGCGTTCGCAGCAGCCCATTTCTGGAGCGTGGCCGCGATGGCGGCATCGTACGCTGCGGTGATGCCAAACGCTTTGCGACTCAGACGCGAGCGTGTGGCGCGCGAGATTGAACCCGCGTTGGCGCGCAACTCGTCAAGCACGGGCGCATAGTCCGCTGGGTCCACCACCACGGTCACGTCCTCGAAATTCTTCGCCGCCGAGCGGATCATCGATGGCCCGCCGATATCGATGTTCTCGATGAGTTCGTCGAAAGTGACGTCCGGCCTCGCCGCCGTCTTCTCGAAAGGGTAAAGGTTCACTGCCACCAGGTCGATGAACCCGATGCCGAGCGCGGCGGCTTGCTTCTGGTGCTCCGGATTGGAGCGGACCGCCAGTATTCCTCCGTGAATCCTGGGATGAAGTGTTTTTACGCGGCCGTCCAGCATTTCCGGGAAGCCGGTGACCTCCGCTACGTCGCGAACCTCCAATCCCTTCTCACGCAGCAATCCCGCGGTGCCGCCGGTGGAAAGAAGCTCAACACCAAACCTCGCCAGGCCCGACGCAAACTCAATCGCTCCCGTCTTCTCGCTGACGCTAATGAGAGCGCGCACGATCTTCCGCATAGTCCTCTCCTTACCCGCAATTCACAAGCATCCATCTTATCGCGATATGGCGCCCGGGCGATTCCAGATCACTGCGACGCCACCGGCAGCTCGATGTACGATGCTGCGCTCGGCGTGAAATAGACGCGCTGGGTGGCCTTTTGATAATCGGAAGGCTTGGCCGCGAAGATGTTCGGAACGAACTTCTGCGGGTTGCGATCGATGATGGGAAACCAGGTGCTCTCGACCTGTACCATAATTCGGTGGCCCTTCAGAAAGACGTGGTTGTTGGTGTGCAGATCGATGGTGATCGGCGTCGTCTGGTTCGGCGTGATCGGTTCCGGCCTTTCGAAGCTCTTGCGGAAGCGCCCGCGAAAGACGTCGTTCGCAATCATGAGCTGCCAGCCGGCGAGCTTCGGGTCCTCAGGGTAATCCTCGGGGTAAACGTCGATCAGCTTCGCGATCCAGTCGCTGTCGCTGCCGGAGGTGGAAGCAAACAAGTGGGCAACGATGTCGCCAGTGACCGTCACATCGTCCTTCAGCACGTCCGTCTGCCAGGCGGCTACGTCAGGCCGCAGGTAGACAAAGCGCTGGTCTTCCAACAACCACGTGGGCCAGCCCGGACCGGGATAAGTGGGACCGATGGGCCGATGCCGGTAAGGCACGGGGTGAGCGGGGTCGGAGAGATAGCTTTCGAAGCCCTGCCCCTCACTCGGCGGGGGCGGATCGAACGAAAGCCGGCCCTGGCTGTGGAAATAGAGCTTGCGCTCCGCGACGCCCTCGCGCGGCGGCCACGAGTCGTAGGTCCCCCACCGGTTTGAGCCGGTCTGAAAAGCCAGCGCTTCCTTGAACGGCAGGCTACCCTTGTCCTTCAGCCAGTAGGCAAACCATGCCGCCTGCACTTTCGCGCGGAAATAGGCCGCGGTGTCGCTGCCGAAGTCGAAGTTGCCGAGCCTTCGGCCCGAGCCGCCTTCCCAGCCTCCGTGGTTCCACGGTCCCACGGCCAGGTAATTCAGGTGTCGGCTGTCGTGCTTCTCTAAAAGCTCGTAGATCTCCAGCGGGCCGTAGAAATCCTCCTGGTCCCACCAACCGCCCACGTTCAAGTTGGGCACCGTCAGCTTGAGATTCTCGAGGTAAGCGCGGAAAGCCTGCTTCTGCCAGAAATTGTCGTAATTGGGATGATTCACGAAATCATTCCACGTGGGAAGCTTGCCGTGGAAGTAGAGCGCGTTGGCATTCGCGAGCGGTCCGAGGTCGTTCAGGTACCAATCGAACAGATCGGCCTTCGAGAATTTGAACGAATAGTTTTCCTTCGAGGTCTCGAGCAGCGCCGCGTATTCGAAGCCGTAGCTGAGGCGGAAGGCGCCGTTGTGGTGGAAGTCGTCGCCCAGGAACATGTCCGCGGGCGAAGCCTGCTCGGACACCGCCTTGAGCGCCGGGTGGGGATCGAGCAGCGCCATGGTGGTGAGCCAGCCTCCGTAGGAGACGCCCGCCTCGCCCACGCGGCCGTTGTTGCCCGCGACGTTTTTCACCAGCCAGTCGACGGTGTCGTAAGTATCGGTGGACTCATCGATGGCTTTGGCGTCCTCTGGGTCGCGCGGAGCCCGGTTCATTACGAACTGCCCCTCGGAGCCGTAACGACCTCGAATGTCCTGAAAGGCGAAGATGTAGCCGTCGGCGAACATCTCCCGGTAGAGCGCGAGGTGGCGGCTGAAACCCTGCTCGTCATCAGCCAGGCCGTAGGGCGTGCGGGTGAGCAGGATGGGTAACGGCTCGTTGGCGTTCTTCGGGGCATAGATTTCGATGTGCAGGTTCACGCCGTCGCGCACTGGAATCAACACGTCGCGCTTATCGAAGAGGCGGCCGTACTCGGGCGGCGCCGCTTCCTGGGCGGTGGGCCGCGGGCTCGAAGGCGCCAAGCAGATGATGATCGCGGCACCCAGCAAGACGGCGGTCACCAGGCCGCCCGTTCTGCGCCTTCGGATCTTCATCGAAAACCCTCCTCGCTCAACGCTGCCCGAGGCTAGCACGGGCAAGCTCAACACTTCAAGTCGTGCAAGCGGGCCACGCCGCGGTACGGACTCAGCGAGCCGCGCGGTCTGGGGAGAACAGAGCAAGCCGAAACATTTGAATCCGAATTCGTAAGTAAGTTGGATCAAGCAAAGGGAGTCAAACTCACCGGTGGGCAGAGTATGCAACAATGGTGACACTCCTCGCCTGTCTTTTGGGGCATCATAAAACCGAGCGTGTGTGATACGGTGGGGAAAGAGGGAGGCCTATGCCCGTGGACGGGTTGTGGAACCGATGGAACCGGGCCCGTCCTTGACCGCCCCAACCTCGCTTCCTATAATTCTAAAGTGGGGGAGATCTCAAGCCATGAAGAAATTCGTTAGCCTTGCTCTGCTGTCCTGGTCCCTGGGAAATGCTGTCGCTGCCCAGCAACCTGACAACTCGAATACTCTCAGCCAAGCTGCCCCAAGTACGGCCGGCCAGACCGCCCCCAGTAGCACAATCAAAGTCCCTGTCAATCTGGTGAACGTGCTTCTGACGGTCACCGACAAGAAGAACCATCTGGTCCTCAATCTCAATAAAGACGACCTGCGGGTGTTCGAGAACAACCAACCCCAGCAGCTCAGTTTTTTCAGCCGGGAGACCGACCTGCCGCTGAGGATCGGCATGCTGATCGACTCCAGCAACAGCATCCGCGAACGTCTTCGCTTCGAGCAGGAGGCGGCGGTGGAGTTCTTGAACGACGCAGTGAGGCCGGGAAAGGACCAAGCCTTTGTCGTGGGGTTCGACGTTGAGCCGCAGCTTCTGCAGGACTACACTGACGATGTGGATAAACTTGGCGCTGCCATACGGAACATCCAGGCTGGGGGGGGCACGGGCCTCTACGACGCGATCTTTTTTGCATGCAAGCAGAAGATGCTGATCTTCCCGCCGCCGGAGCCTTATTTGCGGCGCGTCATGATCATCATCAGCGACGGTCAGGACAACGAAAGCGGACACACGCGCGAGGAGGCTCTTTCCATGGCCCAGCGCGCCGAGGTGACGATCTTCACCATCAGCACGAGCCAAGGCGGCTCCAACGCGGGCACCGGCCCCAACTCAAGAGGCGACAAAATCCTGACGCGCTTGGCGCAAGAAACTGGCGGCCGCGCGTTCTTTCCCTTCGAGGCTTCCGACTTGACGACGAGCTTTCAGGAGATCGGTCGCGAGTTGCGCAGCCAATACAGCGTGGCTTACGTTTCCACCAACCCTGCCCACGACGGAACTTTCCGCGCCATCAGCATCGAACCCAAGGATAAGAACCTGCGCGTGCGCGCTAAAGCAGGATATTTCGCGCCCACTCCTTAAGTAGGGAACAGGGCAAGTGGACAGGGTACAGAGAAGAGTTCTGATCCTCGTGTACGGCGGGGAGTGGACGGGTTGGGAAAGAGAATTCCTTCCTGTTCCCCATAACCTGTCCCTGTTCCCTATCGTGAGGGAGCGTAGTAGCCCCGGCGGGTCTGCACCTTGTAATTGCCGCTCTTCACGTCCACCCGAATCTTACGGAAAGTGCCGTCGTGCTTGGTGTTGGTCGACGTGTAACCGAGCAGGTACTGAGTGCGCAGTTCTCGCGCGATCTGCTCGAAAGCAGCGGCGGTTTCTTTTGGGTTCTTGACCGGCACCACCCGTCCACCGGTCTCTTCCGAAAGCTTCCTGAGGACAGAATCACCGCCGCCAAAGCCTATCCCTCGGGTGCGGTAAAAGCCTTGATCGCTGATCTCGATGGAGTAGATGATCACGTCCGACCTCTGCGCAGCTTCGAGTGCCGTGGCCAGTTTTTCCTTGCTGCCCTGATCTTCCCCGTCCGTCATCAAGATCAGAACTTTCCGTCCGACCTCGTTCTTCAGCAGCTCGTTGGCAGCCAGCCACACAGCGTCGTAGAGGTGAGTGCCCCCGATGTCTCCGCCGGGAAAGGTGCTCGGCATCGGGCCCTGCCCGCCACCGTTGATCACCGTCTCGTCGATGGCGTGCGTCAGCCGTTGCAGATCGGCGGTGAAATCCTGAAGCAGTTCCACCTCCAGATCGAAGTGGAGAACAAACGCCAGGTCCTTGGGGCGCAGCACCTGGTTCAGAAAAGTCTTCGCCTGCTCTTGCTCGACAGGCAGCACCTTCTCCTGGCTGGGACTGGTGTCGATCATCATTCCCAGCGTCAGAGGCGTGTCCGTTTGCTTGGAAAAGTATTTGATCTCCTGGGGGACGTTGTCCTCTGTGATCTCAAAGTCGTCCTTGTTGAGGTCGGTAACGAAGTGGCCGCTTTTCTCCTTCACCACCGCGTAGACGTTGACCACTTCAATCGCAACCTTCAAAGTCTGGCCCGGAGGTGGCAAGGTCTTCTGGTCTTGCTGGGCGCCTGGCGCAGGCTCTTGTCGCGCCCAATTCAGTGGCGCGCCGGGAGCCAGAAAGGCGAGCGTCAACACCAGAGCCAGAATCCACCGTGACGCACTGACGAGCTTGCCGACGAGCGCCGGAGCCGAACCTCGATGGGTATTGATCATGGATTCTTAGATGCAGTCGACAAGCGACGTGTCATGACGCGCGTCGGCTGCCCTCCTCAGATTCTGGCCACATCGGCAACAACACAACCGGCCTCGATCATCATACTCGTGATCAGGAACGCCGCCGCAGATCTTGTGAGTGGCAGCTTTTGAGAACGCGCGAGCGGGGGTCGCGCATCGACGAAAGAAAACGCGACGTGAATCGACGGACTCATCGCGCGTTGGCTCCCTTCCGCGCCGAGTTCGTCTTCTTTCTTCCCGCGCGGATTACCAATGAACGGGAAACAGCGATGTTTATTGGCTCAAACGCTGATCCGCGCGCCTAAGACGATCGCTCTCACGTCTCGCAACGTGCAGCGTCGGACCCTTCTGCTCGAAATATTTTTGAAATTTTTCGCCGATGATTCACTTTCTTCTTGACAAGACCTCCGACAGTCACTATACATGAGAAATGTATACGCGCTCCGTCAGCCGAGCTGGCGGAAGATTTCAAGTTAAGAGGAGAGGAGAATAGAATGGCAGCTAAGAAGAAAGCAGCTAAGAAGAAGCGGTAAGATTCCTCCAAGACAACTTGGAACGAATCATTCGGGGATGCAGCAATGCATCCCCGAAGTTTTTTGCGGGTCTTCATTCAGCGGCTTCTCCCCGCACATTCGCCTCGAGCGCGGCCGTGGCAGCGGTGCTCGCCCCTTCCTGCAGTTCTGGGAACGGCAGCGATCTAACATTGACGTCCAGCGGCTCCACTTCGAGGATCTCGTCGCCCGTGGCCGCGCCCAGCTCTTTGAATTTCCGCGCCGAAATCAAGACGCGGCCTTCGAGTGAACCCGCCCCCTTGTTGTAAGCCTCGACTGCTCTCCTAAGAGAATCGCCGGTGTCCCCAAAGTGGCCGACGAAAGTCCTCAGCCGATCGTAGAGCTCCTTTCCGAGCTTACTAATCTCTTCCGCATTACGCGCCCGTTTTTCCTGAGTCCATCCGTGAGCTACCGCGAGTAGGAGAGCAATCAATATGGTCGGTGTCGCCAGGATCACTCGCTCTTGCACTCCATCTTCGATGAGGGTTCGGTCTTGTTCAAGAGCCGCGCTGAGAAACGATTCGTCGGGAAGAAACATCACTACCATCTCGATCTGCTCCTCGCCGAGTTGGTCCCAGTACTCACGTTTGCCGAGCTTCTTCATGTGATCGCGAACCAGCGCGGCATGCTTTTCCAGGTGCCTCGCTCGCTCGTCGTCAGTCGTGGCCGAAGCGGCATCGCGAAAAGCCTGCTCCGGGGCCTTGGCATCTACGGCCAGGCGCCGGCCACCGGGCAGGTTCACGATCATATCCGGGCGCGAGCGTCCCGTATCGCCAAACAGCATCTCCTGCTTGTTGAAGTCGCAATACCCAGACATTCCCGCCAATTCCGCCACTCGCTGCAATTTGATTTCGCCCCATCGTCCCCGGGCTTGCGGTCCACCCCGGAGGGCGTTGGCGAGACTTCCCGTCTCCTTCCGTAACTCGACGCTCGCCAGGGCAAGTGTCTTCAGTTGTTCCTGCAAGCCTCCGTAGGCGTTCTGCCGCGCTCCCTCCATCTCGCGAATTTCTTTCGCGTATCGGTTGAGCGCTTCGTTGAGAGGGCTGATCAGGGCATCGATGGCTTTCTGGCGCAGCTCGAGATTCTTCTCCGCTTGTGTCTGAATGGTCGCAAACCTGCTTTGGGCAAGGTCCAGGAAGACCTGATTGTTGTTCTTGAGAGCGTCCACCGTAAGAGCGTTGAAAGCATCCTTCAACTTCGCCCGGTCTTCTTCAAATGAACGCTTCAGTTCCTCCTGTGACGTCTGCGCCAGCTCCAGCTTGGTTTGAGCCACAACCTTCTGCTCTCCCTCTCGGTGCACCTGCTGCTGGAGGTCGGCAACGTCCTTCAGTCTCGCGTTCAGATCAGCCCGAAGGGAGTCTCTCTGCGCCTGCAATTCCTGCCGGAGACTCTCCGTAGCTTTGATTCTTCCCCAGGCCCACAGCCCGACTGCGACCGCGCCGAGGGCCAAGCCGGCAACCAGCATCATCCAATCACTCAACTGGACCTCCGCGAAAAGAAGCCCGAAGGGAGAAAAACCCAGTGTGCGCTCCCTCTTCCTTCTGACTCCTGTCTCCTGACTTCCGTCAAAACTCCTCTTCGTGCACTGGACAGATTGAAAAGAAGTCGCAACGCTTGCAAACAAAACCGGGTGTCGGATCAAACTTCTGCGCCCGAATTCTACCGGCCACCTCCCGGATCAGTTCCTCCGCCACCTCCAGATCATGTTCGGTGCGTGTCGCCGACACCGACTGGTTGTTGGTTAGATTATAGAACGTGAGGCGCACCGGATCTAATTGAAGCTGACGGCGGGCCGCCAAAGCGTAGACCGAAAGCTGCAAGCTCTTTTCCGCGTCCACCGGCTTCCGCGGCTTGCCCGTTTTGTAATCGACCAACTCGACAGGCGGCATCCCTTGCTTCTTACCGCGTTCATTCTCGGCTCCATTTCCAGCGCCCGCGGCCTCGAGCGCTCCAGCCGCGCCATCCGGTGGACCGAGGGGAGTAATCTCGTCGATGCGGCCGTCCAACAGAATGTCGCCGAGGTCGAGCGAGAAGCGTTGCTCGGTGCTGATTCGATCCGCCTCCAACCTGAGGCAGTTCTGCTGTTCGACGAAACCTCGTAATTGCTCGAGGCCCGCCTTCCGATACGATTGCTCCTGGTACGAGTCCTCAAAGCCGACGTCCTTCCACGCAGCCACATAAAACTCCTCAATCTCGCTGAAGCTCACCTCGCGCGACTTGCGCAGCTCGAAGTAGCGGCGCACCGCACGATGCATCACGTTCCCGAAAGTGAGCGCCGCCTGCGGCCCGGTTGGAATTCGCAGGAAGTGGCCGAATTTGAATCTGAGCGGGCATTCGCGATAGTCCTCGATCGCCGTGGCGCTCAGCCTGATCCTCCCGTCAGACACAACGGTGGAGTCTGCCGGGCTACAGCCCGGCGCTACAGGAGCGCCAGCCCAATCCTGCAACGGCGGATGAACGTAGCTGGACTTCGACGCATTCTCAAACAAGCTTCGCTGCTGGCTTGGGTACTTTTCCTTCTCGGAAAGCAGCACTTTGGTGGGCACACTATCCGTGCGCCCTGGGCTCACGCCCGCTGGGGAGGGTGGGGCGAGCCCGATTCCTGTTTCCGGAACCGCGATTATTTCGATGTCGCGAGCCCGGACCGCCGGGTCCGACAGCAGATCCTCGATGAACGCTGACGGTTTCTTGCTACGAGGTCCGGTGACGCTCGAAATATAGAGACGCTCCCTGGCGCGCGTCATCGCCACGTAGAACAATCTGCGCTCTTCTTGCACGTGTATGTTCGGCGGTGGCGGCGGCCCTTTACGAAGCTCGTCCGGGAATTGGATCACCGGACGCTCCTCGCGGTGCGGGAATCGCTGCCGGGCCACGCTCGCCACGAAAACGATGGGGAATTCCAGACCTTTCGCGGCGTGCACAGTCATCATCTGCACAGCGTTCTCGGCATCTTCGGGCTCCGGCGCCTCGATCTGTCCAGCGCCCTCGAGAAAATATTGGAAGTACTCCATGAAAGCAGTGAGCGTCTTCTTTTCGCGCGGGCCTCCGTCCGCCCCCTCCTCGGGTGTGGAGGGTGTGGCAGGCCGCCCGCCCCCGGGCTCGCGCCGCGGATCAAGTGGTAAGTCCTTTGCGGCCCAGCTTTCGATGAATTCGCGCAAAGTATTGACATACACTTGGTCGGGATCATCCGGCAGGAAGACGAGATCGAGCCTCGCCAGCAGCCGGTCAAACAGCGCGGTCGCGGAGATGTGGGACGCGCAAGCCCGCAATTCGCTCAGAAAGCGCTTCAGCTCGAACCAGCCGCTGCACTCCAGTTCGCTCCTGAAGAGCGTGCCCTCCATCTCTTCGATGGCGGTAAAGAGCGAGCTGCGGCGCTTGGAGGCCAATCGCCGCGCCTCGAGCGCGAGTTGCTCAGGAAAGCGCCAGTGCGGCTCGAGCAGGACGCGAGTAAGACTGATGTTGTCGTGTGGCGAATGGATCACGCTCAGGTAGGCGATCAGATCGCGCACAATCACCGTGCTGAGAATCGAGAGCCCGCGAATGCAGAAAGGAATCTTGCGGCGGCGAAACTCCTTCACCAGCAAGTCGCGATATCCATGGGCGCGGTAGAGCGTCGCTATGTCACCGTAAGCAGCGCCGCCCTGCGCCAATCTCTCGATCTCCGCGCCGATCCACTTCGCCTCGCTCGGGTAATCCGGCGCTCCCAGCAGGCAGACTTTGGGGCCGTCATCCTTCTCAGTCTTGAGCTGGGGCTTTCCCTCCTCCCGCAGGTTGCGCGCGATCACCACGTCGGCGCCGCGCAGAATTCGCCGCGTCGAACGATAGTTGCGATTCAGGTAGACCTTCTGGTAACCCGGAAACGCTGCCGCGAACATGTCGAAGGCGCCATGGGCGGCGCCGCGAAAACGGTAGATAGCCTGATCTTCGTCGCCCACGGCGGTGATGTTGTAGGGTCGACCGACCAGCCGCTTCAGCAGTTGCGCCTGGGTGTAGTTAGAATCCTGGAATTCATCCACCAGCACGTAGCGGTAGCGATCACGATGTCGGGCGAGCAGTTCCGGTTCGCGGCCCCACAACCAGAAGGCCTCGCTGAGCAGATTGCCGAACGTGCAGCAGCCGGCCTCGTCAATCAGTTCGCGACTGCGCCGGAATACGCGCGCCAACTCTCTCTTCTTGAGGATCTCCTCCCACTCCGCCTTGAGCTCGGGAGGCAGGTCGATTTTGGATTTTGGCTCCTTCGCTGCGCTCGGGACAAGTTTTTGGATTTCGGATTGAGCCGTCGCGACACCACCCGCCCGAGTCCCGAGTCCTGAGTCCCAAGTCGCGATGAAGCGCGGTTCATGCGAAACAGACGCGACTTTCTCGGTTGGGCCTGATGCCGGGCTGAAGCCCGGCTCCACACCCGGCGCTACGTCCGGTGCAAAGGCAGTCGCCCGACGGCAGAAGTCCAGCTCGAGCCCAGTCACGTAGGACTCAAATTCATCCGGCCCCACCAGTTCGTCGTGGCAGCGCGAGAAGAACTCGTTCAAGTCGTGGAGGAACGCCCCGGGCTCCGCCAGCTGCTGGAAGAACTCGAGCCCGAGTCGTTCCATGCGGCGTCGGAGGAAAATCCAGAGGTCGATCTGGTCCAACAGCTTGCGCTCGAAGTGGCGCTCGCGCAGCACGTGGTAGCAGAAGGCGTGAAAAGTGGAGATCGTCGGGAGCCGAGGAAGGTCCGGGAGCGCCCTCTGTACGCGGCGTTTCATTTCTTCCGCCGCCTTTTCCGTATAGGTGAGAGCGAGGATGTTCTCCGGGTGGACGCGCGGGACGTTTTCCAGCAGATGAACGATCCGTTCCGTGATGACGCGGGTCTTCCCGCTTCCGGGCCCCGCGATCACCAGTAGAGGACCTTCTCCGTGTTCCACCGCCTGCCGTTGTTCAGGATTGAGTCCGGGCATTGCCTCGCGCTCAGTCGATCTCACTGCCTCTCAGTGCGCGCGCGAGAAGTGCTCGTGCACGATCTGCCAGCGGCCGTCCTTCTGGACAAACACGTGACTACCGCGGCCCTTAACGATGTGACGCGGACTTCCCGCGCCCAGTTCGACGGTCCAATAAAACGTGGCGACAGCGGTGTCGCCGAACACGTTAACCTGAGGCCGGTCGATCTTGTACTGAATCCGGTTGGTGGCGTGAAGATAGTATTGGAACGTCTTCCGCATCGCCTGCCGACCCGCAACCCTCGGGTGCTGCGTCGACGAAAACCCGACGACCTCCGGATCGAAGTGCGCCAGAAGCTCGTCGATCCTGCCGGCATTGAAATCGCGGACCATCTCCTTCTCGATCCCCAAAATCGTTTGCGTCACTGAAGCCATGGTCTCCCTCTCAGCCAATCAGTCCTTTAGTTGATCCACCTTCCGTGATTATCCTTCCGCTCCTGCTTGCGCATATACACTTCGAATCTTCGACGCAACCGAGCGCGTTTCCAGTCGCGGTACCGAAGCTGGAGGCCGCCCGGAAGATGACCGCCGCGCAGGTAGAGGTACCCGAACAGCATCCCGCCCAGGTGGGCGACGTGGCTGACCCCCGAGCCTGGATTGCTCAGCGAGGAAACAAACTCGATCAGTCCCATGATCAGAACGAACCACCTGGCCTTGATGGGGATGATGAAGTAGAGAAGGATCGGCCGGTCCGGAAAGAGCAGTCCGTAAGCGAGCAGAAGGCCGAAAACCGCGCCGGAACAGCCGATGGTGCTGGCGTGACTCGAAGGCTCAAGCAGCACGTCAAAGAGACCAGCGCCAATCCCGGTCAGAAAGTAGTAGAAAAGGAATTGTCGTCCCCCCCACAAGTTCTCCAGATCGGCCCCGAACATCCAGAGCGCGAACAAATTGAAGATGATGTGGAACCACCCCGCATGGAGGAACAGGTAGGTGGCGAGTTGATATACCAGAAAAGGGTAGTGCGTCACATAGTACGGCTGAAGGCTCAGCCACGCATAGGGAGTCGCCCACCCAAAAACCTGCGCCGGGATGAAGGTAAGAAGGAACGCCGCAGAGGTGACGACGATCAGACGCTTCACCATCGGCGTCAGCGGTGGTCCAAACGAAATCGATTGGCGGTAGTAAGCCATTGGTCTAAGCGTACCACAAGAAGAGTGGCAAGTGGCGAGTGGTCGCAGGACAGTCGAGCCCCTCCATCTCGAGGATCGTCCGATATCACCTGATCTCGACGATCTCGTCCCCGGCCAAGAGTGAAGCCTCGAGGCGCCGCCATACACCGTCGAAGGCCGTCAGCAAGGCTGGGCTGCGGCAGGTCCCCAATCGAACCCACACGAACCGCGCCCCACACTTCACTCGGGCAGCGAGGTGAGCAAAGTCCTCATCCTTACTGATGACGATCTGCCCGTTGTCGCCCGCGTGTCTCCAGATCTGCTCGTCGGTTGCCTTCGCCAGCCCAACGTCGAGAACGTGCTCGCACTCAACGCCCCGCGACGCAAGGAAACGGCACAGTATCTTAGCAAGTTGGTTATCGACAAGGAATTTCACGACGCCTGCAACACAGCATGGTCGGTTTGATGTGCGGCGTATTCAATCGCCGCCAGAATATCCTCACTCTCCATAAACGGGTAGTCCGCAAGAATCTCCTCAAATGAGGCGCCGGCTGCAAGCAGTTCGAGCACATCGGAAACCCGCATCCGGAAACCCCGGATGCAAGGCCGGCCCCCGCACTTTCCTTCCTCTACCGTAATCCGCTTGAGGCGTTCGATGTCCATTGCTTTCTAGTTTACGCGAGAGAGTTCCTTGTCGCAACAACCACTAGGAGAAATGGACGTCCTGGCGACCTCCTTGCGGTAAAGGCTGAACAGGGCCGCTGTTGTCTACTCTTGGCGCTCGTATCACATGATCGCCGTCGGTGGCGCCGGTTCATCGGGTCGGCCAGCGTTTGCCAGCGGCAGCCAAATCATCACCGCGACCAGCAAGGCCAAGGCCACAAGTCCGGTAACCCAGAGGTTTCCCGATGCCAACTGGAATAGCTTCGCCTCGGCGTGCGGATCCCGCGCGAGTTTGCGCGCGATGATGGCGGCAATTGCAATTCCACACAGGGCCTCGCCGGCGATCAGGCCGGAGGCCGTCAGCACGCCCGCATTCTCCACACGAGCCTTCTGCGCATCGTTGTAACCGCGGCGATCACGCAAGGTGTCGGTAATCCAGCGGATGACGCCGCCCAGAAAGATGGCGAAGGTGGTTTCCAGCGGTAGGTACATACCAACCGCGAACAGCATCGGGCTGCGCACCTGCACCATGATCAGGGCGAAGCCCATAAGGATTCCTACGATGACCAGCGGCCAAGCCATGTTGCCGCCGACAATGCCCTGGGCGAGCATGGCCATCAGTCCGGCCTGAGGAGCTGACAGAGCAGGGCTCCCGAACGTGTAGGCTTTGTGCAGCATCATGAGAGGGAAAAACAACACTACGCTAGACACGACAATCCCGAACAGATCGCCAATCTGCATCTTGGCAGGTGTGCCGCCGAGGATGTGACCAACCTTGAGATCCTGCAACATCTCGCCGG
>Ga0335081_10010056_pt1 | contig 15260 bp, 12 predicted proteins | sample Lox_Sample_35_FD_206713 | JGI IMG/M metagenome (GOLD analysis project Ga0335081, IMG submission 206713) | Soil microbial communities from Loxahatchee National Wildlife Refuge, Florida, United States - Lox_Sample_3.5 | ecosystem: Environmental > Terrestrial > Soil > Wetlands | place: USA...
GGATCAGCCTCAAACCCGCACGGGACTGCGCATCGGACACTTCCGCTGGGTTATCTGCGCCCTGCTGCTGTTCGGCACCACTAAAAACTACATGGACCGCCAGGTGCTCGGGGTGCTCAAGACCACCTTGCAGCACGACCTCGGCTGGAGCGAAATCGATTACGGCCACCTGGTGTTCGCCTTCCAGGCCGCCTACGCCGCGGGCCTAGTGATGGTGGGCAGGCTCATCGACCGTTTGGGAACGCGGCTCGGCTTTGCGCTGGCCATGGTGTTCTGGAGCCTGGCCTCCATGGCGCACGCCGTCGCCGGTTCGCTCGCCAGCTTTGAAGCTGCCCGCGCCGCCCTCGGTCTGGGCGAGTCGGCCATCTTCCCCGCCAGCATCAAAACGGTGGCGGAGTGGTTTCCGCAGAAAGAACGCGCCCTCGCCACCGGCATTTTCAACGCCGGCACCAACGCCGGGGCCATCATCACGCCGCTGATCGTGCCCTGGATCGCGATTCATTGGGGCTGGCGCTGGGCCTTCGTCGTCACCGGATCGCTGGGCTTCCTCTGGCTGGTGCTCTGGCTCGCGCTCTACCGCAGGCCCGAGGAGCACCCAAGGCTCTCAGCGGCGGAGCTCCAATACATCCGCGGCGACTCGCCCCCCGCGGCCGGCAAAGTTAAATGGGCGCAACTGCTGCCGCATCGCCAGACGTGGGCCCTGGTGCTGGGAAAGTTTTTCACCGACCCCGTCTGGTGGTTCTATCTTTTCTGGGCCCCCGATTTTCTCGAGCGCAGGCACGGCCTGACTCTCATTCAAATCGGAGTTCCCGTCATGGCCATTTACGTCATCTCCGACGCCGGCAGCGTGGCGGGCGGCTGGTTTTCGTCCTGGCTCATCCGGCGCGGAGCCAGCGTGAACCGGGGCCGCAAAACGGCCATGCTGGTTTGCGCCGCCTGCGTGTTGCCGGTGGTCTACGCTTCCCGGGCGCAGGGACTGTGGACGGCCGTACTGCTCATCGGCCTCGCCGCCGCCGCCCACCAGGGTTTTTCCGCCAACATGTTTACCCTGGCCACCGACATGTTTCCGCGCCAGGCGGTCGCCTCCGTGGTGGGGCTGGCCGGCATGGCGGGCGCGGTGGGCGGCATGCTCATCGCTGAGGTTGTCGGCTACGTTTTGCAGACGACCGGCAGCTACAGAATCCCATTCCTGATGGCGGGCTTCGCGTACCTCGTCGCGCTAGGGGTGATTCAGTTGCTTGCGCCGCGGCTTGAGTCCGCTACACTGAAACTCTCCGGCACTTGAGCCGGCGCATCGGGTGACCATGGCACTCGCCATCAAGCCGAAGGCCTCATGCCGCTGGGACGCGCTGAGCCTGGGCGAAGTGATGCTTCGCCTCGATCCCGGCGAGAAACGCATTTGGACCACGCGCAGCTTCGAGGTTTACGAAGGTGGCGGCGAGTACAACGTGGCCCGCGGCCTGAAACGGTGCTTCGGCCTCGAAACCGCCGTGGTAACCGCCTTCGCGGACAACCCTGTGGGGAGGCTGGTGGAGGATTTGATCCTGCAGGGCGGGGTGGATCCTTCCCTGATTCGCTGGGTGGCGTTCGACGGCGTGGGCCGCGCAGCCCGCAACGGCCTGAACTTCACGGAACGCGGCTTCGGGGTGCGCGCGGCTCGCGGCTGCTCGGATCGCGGTCACACCGCGGTGTCGCAGCTTAAACCCGGCGAGATCGACTGGGAGCGCATTTTCGGTTCCCTTGGCGCGCGCTGGTTCCACACCGGCGGCATCTTCTGCGCGCTTTCCGCGACCACGCCGGAGGTTGCTCTCGAGGCGGTGCAGGCGGCGCGCCGGCACGGCACCATCGTCTCCTACGACCTGAACTATCGCGAGTCGCTTTGGAAATCGGCCGGCGGACAGAAGCACGCTCAGGAAGTGAATCGCCGCCTCGCGCCCCACGTGGACGTCATGCTGGGCAACGAAGAGGACTTCTCGGCCGCTCTCGGCTACGACGCGCCGGTCGTGGACGAGCACGCCGCCGAGCTCGCGGTGGAGGGTTTCAAGCGGATGATCGAACAGGTGGTGAAGGACTATCCATTCAAAGTGGTTGCCACCACCCTGCGGCGCGCTACCACCGCCACCCGGAACGATTGGGGCGCCGTCTGCTACTGCGACGGAAGCTTCTACGAAGCGCGCGCGCGGCGGGATCTCGAGATTCTCGACCGCGTCGGCGGTGGCGACTCGTTCGCCTCGGGGCTGATTTACGGATTCCTGGCCGGCCGCGATCCGCAGTGGGCGGTGGAGTGCGGCGCCGCGCACGGCGCCCTGGCCATGACCACGCCCGGCGACACCAGCATGGCCACGCTGGAGGAGGTCACCCGCGTGATGAAGGGCGGAGGCGCCCGGATTGCACGCTGACCGGCGAAGGGAGGCCCCATGAACAAGGACCAGGTTCACGCTCGCATCTCGCAGGCCGGCGTCGTGCCGGTGGTTCGGGCTTCGTCGGCCGAGGAGGCCCGCTTCGCCGCCCAGGCCGTGGCGGAAGGCGGCATTCCCATCGTCGAAATCACCATGACCGTTCCGGGCGCCATCGAAGTGATTCGCGATCTCGTCCAGGCCCTGCCGGACGTGGTGGTGGGGGCCGGCACGGTGCTGGATTCCGAAACCGCCCGCCGCTGCCTCGATGCCGGGGCGGAGTTTCTGGTGAGCCCCCTGCTCGACCCGAAAACGCTCGAGCTCGCGGTGCGCGAAAACAAGTTCACCATGGCGGGCGCCCTCTCGCCTACCGAGGTGTTCACCGCCTGGCATGAAGGCTCGGATTTCGTCAAGGTTTTTCCCTGCGCCCAGGTGGGCGGCGCGGAATACATCAAGGCCCTGAAAGGGCCTTTTCCCGGTGTTCCACTGGTGCCGACGGGAGGCGTGAACCTCAAAAACGCGGCCGACTTCATCCTGGCCGGCTCGGCGGCGCTCGGGGTAGGCGGGGAGCTGATCCTGAAGGAGGCTCTAAGGACCCGCAAGCCCGAAGCGATCCGCGAGACAGCGCGCCAGTTCGTCGAGATCGTAAGAAAGGCGCGCGCGCAAATGGATCGAGGGCGCGGAGAGTGAGTGGATTGGGACCTGGGACCCGGCTGCCCGAATTCAGCCCGCGAAAGGCTGATCGTGAGCTTGAACGGAATTCACTGGTTGACACCACTCGACAGCATTCCGCCGTCCACCACCAGCACATGGCCGGTGGTGAAGCTGGCGGCAGCGGAGGCCAGGTACACCGCCGCGCCCACCAGTTCGTCAAGCTGCCCGAAGCGCTTGATGGGCGTGCGCAGCAGGAACTCGCGGCCGCGCTCGGTGCCATCGAGCAGGGCGGCGTTCAGGTCCGTTCGAAATACGCCCGGTGCGATGGCGTTTACGCAAACGCCGTGCCGGGCCCACTCGACGGCGAGTGACTTCGTCAGGGAGGCCACGGCAGCTTTGCTGGCGGAGTAGGCAGCCACCTCCTGAAGGCCGACAAAGGAGGCGATCGAAGCGATGTTGATGATACGTCCGTAGCCGCGCTCGATCATGTGGCGCCCGAAGGTCCGGCAGGCGCGCAGAGCGCCGGTAAGGTTGGTGTCGAGAATGGCGTTCCAATCGGGCTCGGAGAAATCGAGCGTCGCGGTGCGCTTGGTGCGTCCGGCGCAGTTCACCAGGATTTGGACGCTGCCAAATTCACCCAGCATGGCGTCGCGCAGTCGCTCCAGACTGGACGGATCGGTGACGTCACAGGGAACTGCAAGAGACCGCCGGCCGAGCGCCTGGATGGCGCTCGCCGCGGCGCTCACCAGCTCCGCTCGGCGGCCCGTGGCTACCACGTCGGCGCCAGCCACCGCGAGGCCCTTGGCCAGCGTCAGGCCGATGCCGCTGGTGCCGCCAATCACCACGGCTGTCTTACCGGTGAGATCAAGAAGAGGGTGTCCCATGTCCGATTGTCCCCAAAGTTTCCGAAGCACGAATTAAAAGCAGGAGTTTCAAGGTTAACAATGAGAATCACGGATGCCAAGGTTAATATTTGCAGCCCCGGCCGGAATTTCGTCACCCTGAAAATTGCAACCGAAGACGGTGTCTACGGACTGGGCGACGCCACCGTGAATGGCCGCGAGCTTGCTGTGGGCGCTTACCTTTCCGAGCACGTCGCCCCGCTGCTCATCGGGCGCGACGCGCGCCGTATCGAGGACATCTGGCAGTATCTTTACAAGGGCGCGTATTGGCGGCGTGGGCCGGTGACCATGGCCGCGATCGGGGCGGTGGACACGGCGCTCTGGGACATCAAGGCCAAGACGCTGGGCGTACCGCTCTACCAATTGCTGGGCGGCGCCTCACGCGAGGGCGTGCTGGTGTACGGCCACGCCAGCGGCGACGATGTGGAGAGCACGGTGGCCGCGGTGGCCGACTACCTGAAGCTGGGCTACAAGGCCGTGCGCGCGCAGTCTGGCATCCCCGGGCTTGGGAGCACCTACGGCGTGGGCGCCGGCAAACTTTACTACGAACCCACGGAGAGGGGCCTTCCCACCGAAAACACTTGGAGCTCGGAGCTCTATTTGAACTTCGTGCCCAGCCTGTTTGACCGGCTGCGCAAAGAGTTCGGACCCGACGTGCCCCTGTTGCACGACGCTCACCACCGCTTGACGCCCATCGAAGCCGCGCGCCTCGGCAAGAGCCTCGAACCCTATCATCTGTTCTGGCTCGAAGACCCCGTCCCTGCCGAGCTGCAGGAAAGTTTCCGACTCATCCGGCAGCACACCACCACTCCTCTCGCCGTGGGTGAGGTGTTTAACTCCATCTACGATTGCCAGCGGCTCATCGAAGAACAGCTCATCGACTACATCCGCACGGCCGTCGTGCACTCCGGAGGAATTACGCAGCTCCGGAAGATCGCGAACCTGGCGGAGATTTACCACGTCCGCACCGGCTGCCACGGCGCCACCGACTTGAGCCCCGTCTGCCTGGCCGCGGCGCTGCACTTCGATTTGAGCGTGCACAATTTCGGAATCCAGGAGTATATGCACCACAGCGCGGAGACCGACCTGGTGTTTCCGCACTCGTACTCGTTCGCCGACGGCATGTTGCACCCGGGCGACGCCCCGGGGCTGGGCGTGGATCTCAACGAAGAACTGGCAGCCCAGCATCCCTACCGGCGCGCCTATCTTCCCGTGAACCGGAAGCTTGACGGAACGATGCACAATTGGTGATAGCGGTCGAGGGGCCTCGAACCCGTTCGTGCACGCCGAGTGAAGGGCGGAATTCGCTGGTGGGCCTGGGTAGAGTTGAACTACCGACCTCACCCTTATCAGGGGTGCGCTCTAGCCACCTGAGCTACAGGCCCGCGGTTTCAGTGACGCGGCGGCCCCAGAGGGCGTCCGCCGCCGCGATGATTCAGTATAGGCAGACACACTGGGATAGTGCAAGGTCGGCCTCATTCGTGCTGGCTTCGGCGCGACGATCGCCCGAGGCCGTAGCATCACTTGACAGCCGTCCGCACCTCTCCTAGCATTGAGATGATTGCCGACGGCCTCCTGCCGTCCAAGGGTCCGACCGGACCTGCAAGGTATGTTTTCCCAAGGCGTCGAAGGGGTTTCCCGGCGGTCGATCGCTGCCGCATGAGGTCGCGAGTGAGAGTCTCAGTGCATTTCAAAGACGACACTTCGGTCGTGAGCCTGACCGGAAAGTTTGTGGCCGGCAGCGACGGTCCCTACCTCCGCCAAAAGGTGAAGGACCTCATCGAGGCCGGCACTCGCAAGCTGCTGTTCGACTTCGCCGACGTGCCCTACATCGACTCTACAGGCCTGGGCTTCCTGGTGGGCAGCCGCGAGGTGGCCGCTGAGGCGGGCGCGGTTATCGTGGTGAGTGGCATGAACCCCCACGTGCGGCGAATTCTTGAAGGGGTCAAGCTGACGCAGTTTTTCGAGTTGGTCGACGACGAGAGCACGGGACTGGCCCGCCTCGAGGAGTTGTTGAGGGCCCGGCAGAACGCCTCGGACGCCAGAGGCGCCGAGCCTGCCAAACCGCGAGCGCGAAAGCGTCCGGTGGGCTCGGCAGAATAGGCACGGGCGGTCCCTGATCTGCACCCTGGCGCGCAGGCTCGTTGCGCCAGGGCAGGCGCTGTCCGGATGACTTCCACCACCGTCGCCCTCGGCCTTCTCTGGTACGTTGCGTTCCTACTCTCCCTCGCCTGTCACGAAGGCGCGCACGCGCTCGCGGCCAAACTGGGCGGCGACCCAACCGCGTTCCTTGCCGGGAGCATGACCCTGAACCCGGTGCCCCATATCCGGCGCGAGCCGTTCGGGACCGTGGTGGTGCCCATTCTCTCTTACCTTGCCGCCGGGTGGATGATCGGCTGGGCGAGCGCACCCTACGATCCCGCCTGGCGGCGCCAGTACCCGCGGCGCGCGGCCTGGATGGCCCTGGCCGGTCCGGCCGCCAACCTTGCCTTGGCGTTGGCCGCAGCCCTAGCCATCCGGTCCGGCATGGCGCTTGGGACCTTCGTCTCGCCGGCTCAAGTGAGCTTCACCCACGTCACGACGGTACCGCCGGGCGGTTCGGCGATGGCGGGCGCTGCGGCAGACCTGCTCAGCATTCTATTTTCGTTGAACCTTTTGCTAGCCACCTTCAACCTGCTTCCGGTGCCGCCCCTCGACGGCAACGCCGCGATCGGGCTGCTGCTGCCCGAAGGCATCTCCCGGCGGCTCGCAGATGCCAGTCGCAACCGCACTCTGGCGCTGGTGGGGCTCCTCATCGCCTGGAAAGTGTTTGACCTCTTCTTCCGCCCGGTTTTCATCACGGCGCTGGGCTTGTTGTATCCGGGAGCGGGATATCAGTGACCTACTTGAGGAAGCCAACAGCCCGAGTAAGGATCGGCGGAGGCAGAAGCGTGGACACGCGAGGACTGTGAAAGTGCGCGCCGACTCTCCGCAAAGAGCATTCAGAGAGATCAAGCGTCGACGAATTCAGCCTGCACGTGCGCGGGCAGAACGCCGGAAGCAAAGCCACGATCGAGCAGCAACTGCACGGCCTCCCGGCCGCGCTCGCCGTAGTCGAGGGTCCAGTCGTTGACGTACATGGCGATGAAGCGATCGGCCGTTGAAACATCGAGCCCGCGTGAAAACTGCGTGGCATAGACCAGCGCTTCTTCGCGGTGGTCGAGCCCATACCGGATGCTCTCCGTCAGCAGCTTGCTTGCTTCGCGGATCACGGTGGGCCCGAGCGACCGACGAATCGCGTTGCCGCCGAGCGGCAGCGGCAACCCGGTCTTCTCCAGCCACCACTCGCCAAGATCGACTTGTTTGCTCAATCCTTCGAGGCTGTAGGTAAGCTGGCCTTCGTGAATCACCACCCCGGCGTCGGCGCCTCCTGACGCCACCCGCTCGATGATCTGATCGAAGGGCGTCACCAACGGCTCAATTCCGCTCTCGTACAGCAACAGAGCCAGGTACGCCGTGGTCATCTTCCCCGGCACCGCCACGCGCTTCCCGCGGAGGCCGTCCGGCCCGAGCGGCCCGTGCCCCACCACAATCGGCCCGTAGCCATCTCCGAAACTCGCCCCGGAGGGCAAAAGAATGTAGTTCTCAGCCAGATAAGCGTAGGCGTGAAACGAGACCGCGGTAACGTCGTAGACCGTGGATTGGGCCTTCTCGTTCAACGTCTGGATGTCTTCGAGGACGTGGTTGAACCGGATGGCCTCCGAGCGGATTTTACTGGTGGCCAACGCGTAAAACATGAAGGCGTCGTCAGCGTCGGGGCTATGGGCGAGGGTGAGTTCCAGCCCGCCCTCCGCGACGCGTGGGATTCGTGCAGTGGAAGATCTTTTCATATGCTTGAAGAAGTCGAAAAAAGAGTGCCGCACGTATGCTAGCACGCATCGTCAGGCGGCAACAGGTGTTGACCTGGTTAACTCGCGCTCTGTTCCGGGTGTGAAACCCCGGCACAGCCCGAAGACCTGCTGACCATAACGCCGAGTCGTCACGGGGTTTTACCCGGGCGAGCGCTCCGCGCAGACTTGCATCGACGATCCCCTGCCGTGCCGGCGGGCGATGCGCTCCCACGGACCGAGCAGGGGCTTCAGCAGGTAGTAGAGCACGCGGCCGCCCCTCGGCCCGTGACGCCGCGTCATCCGGGTGAGCAGGGTGTGTTTGAAAGCGTGATAATTCTGGGTGCCGAGCGAGTTTTCGACAACTCGCAGGCGAAACCCCGTGGCTTCCAGTACCCGCGTGAGAGTGGGCGGCGTGAAGTGGTGGAGATGGTAGGGTAACGATAGTTCGAACCAGTCTTCGCCGAAATGCTGTGCCAGGTAGCTCGAGAAGTTGGGCAGGCGCAAGAGTACGATCCCTCCCGGTCGCAGCGCACGATGAGCTGTCCGCAGCGCGGCGACGGGGTCCGGAAGGTGCTCAAGCGAATCCCAGAAGGTTACGACATCAAACTGACCGCCCGGAAGCCCCGCCTCGGTGAGTTCCGACCCGATCATCGAGCCCGCTCCCAGGTGGCGGACCGCCTGCTCGTAAGCCGCCGGCATCACTTCCAGCCCCGTGCGCTCCCAGCGCGCCGGGTCGAGCGCAAGCAGGAACAATCCCAGACCGCAGCCCACATCCAGAATTCGGCCTTCGCGTCGGAACCTTTCGAGGAACTCCGTGCGCGGCGCCTCGTTACGGCGGACCCAGTCGAGATTGTCTGGCTCGGCGCGGCCCCAGTATTCGGGCGAGTAGAACGCTTCGAGCTCCTTCCCGCTCAGGCGCGGCGAGGTCATCACCAGGCCGCAAGAGTTGCAGCGCAACAGGCTGAAGATTTGCGGCAGCTGCGGCGGCCGCGGCAACGCCACCTGGAGGACGGCGTCGCGCACCGGGCACCCGCACAGAACGCAAGTTTCTCCGCTCATGACGATCGCCGTGCCCTAACCCTGCCGCAGTTTTGATATCGTGGTACGGAGCGATTATAGGTTATGCGAGTGAGCTAAGGACGACGATTCACCTGGCAAGCGCCGGGTGAGTCCACGGGAGGTGTCGAGGTGAACGGCCGGGCCAAGCTGATCGATGCGGTGCACGCCCTCGCCGCACGTTCTCAAAGCGCCCGCGAGCTTATGGAGGGCGTGGTTCGGCTGCTCAAGGCGCAGCGGCCGCACTACACCTGGGTGGGCTTCTACCTGATGGATGGGCCTGACGAGCTCGTGGTGGGCCCGTACGCCGGCAAGCCCACGCCCCACACTCGCATTCCGCTGAATCAGGGCATCTGCGGGGCGGCTGCCTCGAGCGGTGAGAGCCTGATGATTGACGAGGTCAAATCCGATCCGCGCTATCTCGCCTGCAGCCTGGAGACGCGCTCGGAGATCGTGGTGCCGGTCAAACGCGAAGGAAAGGTCTTGGGTGAAATCGACATTGACAGCGATCAGCCCGCGGCTTTCACCGAATCGGACCAGCGGCTCCTTGAAGACATCGCGGAGATCGTGGCCGCCCGGCTGTGAGGGCGCCCTGGAGCTCGATTCGAGGCTTCTTATGAACGAGAAGAACAGCTTCCACATGACTCCCGACGAATTCCGCCGACACGGCAAGGCGGTGGTGGACTGGATCGCCGACTACTGCGAACGCGTCGAGTCGCTGCCCGTCGCCTCGCAGGCGAAGCCAGGGCAGATTCGCGAGTCGCTGCCCAAAAGTCCGCCCGCGCAAGGCGAGAACTTCCAGGCCATGCTGAAAGACGTCGACGACCTGATTCTTCCGGGCATCACCCACTGGCAGTCACCGAAATTCTTCGCCTACTTTCCCTGCAACAACTCGTTTCCCTCGATGCTGGGCGAGTTGCTCTCGGCGGGCATGGGCGTGCAGGGCATGCTCTGGGCCACGAGCCCGGCTTGCACCGAACTCGAGACGCACGTGCTCGACTGGTTGGTTGAAATGCTGGGACTGCCGGAAACTTTCCTCTCGAGCGGGGCCGGCGGGGGCGTGATTCAGGACACGGCCTCCAGCTCAACCCTATGCGCGCTGCTGGCGGGGCGCGAGCGCGCTACCCGCTACGCCAGCAACCAGCGCGGCTGCGACGGCCGATTGACCGCGTACACGTCATCGCAGGCCCACTCTTCCATCGAGAAAGCGGTTAAAATCGCCGGCCTCGGGCTCGAGAACCTGCGGCTGATCGAAGTCGATGACGGTTTCGCCATGCGTCCGGAGCCGCTGGCGGCACGGCTGGACGAAGACCGGCGGGCCGGGCGGACTCCTTGCTTCGTGTGCGCCACGGTGGGGACGACGTCTTCCAACGCGATCGATCCGGTGCGCGCCATCGGCGAAATCTGCCGCCGGCACGGCGTCTGGCTGCACGTGGACGCGGCCATGTCGGGCACGGCCGCCCTCTGTCCGGAGTTCCGCTCGATTCACGACGGGCTCGAATTCGCCGACAGCTACTGCTTCAATCCGCATAAGTGGATGTTCACCAACTTCGACTGCGACTGCTTCTACGTCGCCGACCGCCAGGCGTTGATCGACACCTTCAGCGTTCTTCCCGAGTACTTGCGCAACCGGGCGACGGAGTCGGGCGCGGTGATCGACTACCGCGACTGGCACATTCAACTCGGGCGCCGCTTCCGCGCCCTCAAGCTCTGGTTCGTGGTGCGCCACTACGGAGTGGAAGGCCTGCGCCATCACGTGCGCCGCCACGTGGAGTTGGCCCAACAGTTCGCGTCCTGGGTGCGCCAGGACGACCGGTTCGAGTTGGCCTCCCCGCCGCCTCTGAATCTGGTCTGCTTCCGCCACCGGGGCGGGGACGCCGTAAACCAGGCGCTGATGGATCGCCTCAACCGGAGCGGCGACCTTTACCTCACCCACACCCGGTTGCGCGACCGGCTGACCTTGAGGCTCAGCGTGGGCCAGTCGCATACCGAATTGCGCCATGTCGAGCGCGCCTGGGAGAGAATTCGCGAGGAGGCGGCCCGCCTGAATCATGGGGTCTGAGTCCACAAGGCGAACTCGCGGTTCCGGAGCGCAAGACTCAAGGCTCATCCCGGTGGCTGCGGGCATCCTCACGCGCGGCGAGCGCATTCTTATCTGTCAGCGGCATCACTCGGACCCATACGGCCTCGAGTGGGAATTTCCGGGAGGCAAGATTCGGGATGGAGAGAGTCCGGAGGCGGCCTTGAAGCGTGAGCTTAGGGAGGAACTGGCGATCGAGGCCGAGATTGGACTGGAAGTGTTCCGGCTGCGACACCGTTATCCCGACCGATACGTCGAAGTGGTTTTCTTTCGGGTGGACTCATTCCGCGGCGAGCCGTTGAACGGCGTCTTCGAGGGCATCGAATGGGCCCGGCGAGCCGACTTGCCCGGTTATGACTTTCTGGAGGCTGATCGCGAGTTGGTGGAACGGGTGGCTCGGGGGGAAATCATCTAGTGCCTGACAAGCCTGAATCCAGCAACACAGAATGCCCGCAACCGCCGACCGTCATTCCCGCGAAAGCGGGAATCCATCTTCGGGTAAGGGCAGCCCGCATCGCGGTGACCGCGGCCTTTCTGATGCTTTCCTCCGTCGTCGCCCCGGGCCAGGTGGAGACGGCCACCGCAGCCCCGCCGGAGCCCGTGTTCACCAGTGAAGGCCGGATCGAGGGACATCTGGCGCTGACCTATTCGCCCGCCGCGGCCTTTTCGCCCGACTCGAAGTACCTGGCTGTGATCGTCGACGAGAAGGTCGCGCTCAAGGACCTTCACGACGGCAGCATTGCCAGGGTATTGCGGCCCGCCATCCCCAAGCTCTCCGAACTGAGTATGGACTCCGCCAACTTCATCTCACCTACCCGACTTCTCATCCTGGCCCGGGGCCGCATTCACGTCAAAGGGGAGGCTGGCGAGGGAACGCCGCTGCTCGCCTTCCAGTGGTACGTCGATCAGGACAGCCTCTTCGGCAAGGTGGATGCCGTGGGCGTGGGGGGCGGCTATTCACCGATAGCGTATCTGCCCGGGCTCGGATACATCGGGATGTATAGGGAAGGCAAAATCACCCTTTGGAACCCGGCCAGCAACCGCAGCGCGCAATTTACCTTTCCGGAGCTCACGCACCGCCCGGGATTGTTCGCTTTTTCGCCGGACGGCCACTGGCTTTTGCTGGGACGCGTGGAGAGCAATTCCACTGCGGATCCCATGGTGGTCGACCTCGTGCAGAAGAAGTTCGCCGACGTTCTCCAGGGCCACAAGGCCAGCGTGCTGAGCGTGATGTTTTCGGGCGACGGCCGGCAGGTGGTGACCGCCTGCGAAGACGGCAAGGTGCGCATCTTCTCGGCGGGAGATTGGAAGTTGCTCCAGACCCTGAGCGGCCACTACGGGCCCGTGCATTGGGCCGACTTCTCGCCGGACGGCAAGCTGGTGGCGTCGGTGGGCGAAGACAAGACGCTCCGCCTCTGGTCGGCGGGCGACGGCCGCCTGCTGCAGACCCTCGAGGAGAGCCGTGAGCCACTTCTGACCGTGGCCTTCTCGCCCGACGGGAACTTTTTGGCAGCCTCGTCCGAAAAAGCCGTGCTGGTGTGGCAGCGGACCCGATAGTTCCAGCGACCCGGCCGACCCGAGAATTGACTCATTGAATCGATAATTCAATGAGTCAATTCCTCGATGAATTCACTCGCAGCGCAACGCGATGATGGGATCCACCTTCGTCGCCCGGCGCGCGGGAACGTACGTCGCGACCATCGCAATCGCCGCCAATGTCACCGAGACCGCCACAAACGTGAACGGATCTGCCGCGCGGACACCGTACAGCATGCCGGAGAGGAAGCGGGTGAGCGCGAGGGCGGCCAGCAACCCGGCCGCGATGCCAACGCCAGCCAGCACCATGCCCTGCCCGAGAATTTGGCGCACCACGTCACGCCCGCGCGCGCCCAGGGCCATGCGCACGCCGATTTCGTGGGTGCGCTGGGTCACGGAATAGGCGATTACACCGTAAATTCCCACCGCGGCGAGCAGCAGTGCCAGGGCAGCGAAGCTAGCCAGCATCAGCGTGCTGAATCGCGGGCCCGCAACCGAGCGGTTGACGAGCTGCTCCATGCTGGCAACGTCGAAGACGGGTAGATCGGGGTCAACGGCCTGCATGGCCCGCCGCGCCGCTGGAGCAACGCTTAGCGCATCCGATTCCCCGCGGACCACGAACGTGATGTCGCGCATCAGGAAAGCGATTGGCGACTGCGCGTAGGGAAGGTAGATGGCCGCCGGCGGAGACGTTTCCGCCAGAGCGAACTGCCTGACATCGCCCACTACGCCCACGATCGTGCACCACGAATCGGGCGAGAATCCCGGCTTCAGGCGGTTGCCAACGGCGTCTTGATGGGGCCAGTAGCGCCGCGCAAAGCTCTCGTTGACGATGACGACATGTTGCGACCCCTCGGAATCGCGCTCGCTGAAGAAGCGCCCCCTGACAAGCGGAATACCCATGGCGCGGAAGTAGTCGCCGCCCACCACCGCTTTCAGTGCCGAGGGTGCACCCGGCTGCGGAGCTGCCTGGCCTTCCACGGTGTAGTCGCCCATGATCATCATGTCCCCGAGGGGGAGACCGGAAACTGCCCCCGCCGAGCGCACGCCCGGCACGCTCGCCAGCCGCGCGACGGCCTGGCTCTCGAAGGCGACCATGCCGGCCGGTGTGCTGTAGCCGAACTCCGGCAGGCTCACGTTCAAAGTGAGCACGCCCTGCGGCCTGAATCCCGGATCGACCTTCGTGAGGTTCAGAAAGCTGCGGATCAGCAGCCCGGAACCCGCCAGCAGCACCAGCGCCAGGGCGATTTCGGCGGCTGCCAGAGCGTCGCGGAAGCGGCCGCGCGCCGCACCCGCTGCCAGGCCGCGGCCGCCTTCTTTCAAGGTGTCGTTCAGGTCCGGCCGGGACGCCTGAAGTGCCGGCGCGAGGCCGAAGAGAATACCGGTGAGCAGGGCGACCGCGAGGGTGAATCCGAGCACCCAAGGATCGATGCCGGCGGCCACGATGCGCGCCGTGACGCTGGGCGAGACGAGGCTGCGCGGCAGCAGGAAGGCGGCGGAAGCGAGGGCGCTGTGCCCGGCCTCCGCCAGGATCAGTCCGAGCGCGCCGCCGAGGGTCGCCATCATCGCGCTCTCGGTGAGCATCTGGCGCACGATGCGCATCCGGCCTGCGCCGAGCGCCGTTCGGACGGCGATTTCGCGCTGCCGGGTCGCAGCGCGGGCCAGCAGCAGATTGGCAACGTTGGCGCACGCGATGAGAAGCACCAGGCCCACCGCTCCGAGCAGCACGAGCAGCGAACTGCGGATGTCCGGCGCCACTTCGTCCACCAGGCGAACAAGGGTGAACCGTCGGTGGTCGTTCTGGTCAACCTGCTGGCGCCTCATGATCAAAGCGGCGTCGCTGCGAGCGCGGCTGAGAGTCATGCCGGGCTTGAGCCGGGCGACCAGTTGCAGGGACGCATTGTGACAGTTTCCGGCCAGGTTGACCGGAGTCCAAAAATCGGACTGATTGGGAAAGTCGAAGCCCACCGGCATTACACCGACCACGGTGAAGAAATTCCCGTCGAGCTTCACCGGCTTGCCCACCACCGCCGGGTCAGACGCGAAGCGGCTTCGCCACAGCGCATTGCTCAACAGCACCACGCGGTTGCGGTCCGGCTGTTCCTCTTGGGGTGAAAACCCGCGTCCGACAACCGGACTTACGCCGAGCAGCGGAAAGAGGCTGGCGCTCGCCTCTGCGCCGATCAACCGAACAGGTTCGCCGGCGCCGGTCAGGTTCGCCGTTTCCCCGCGAAACCCCGCCACCTGCCCGAGCGACGGGTTCTCGTTCCGCCACTCGGGATAATCCGGATCGCAGATGGTGCCCGGACCCGAGTAGCCCTCAGCGGTATCGGACACCCAAAGCGTCATAATGCCGCTCGCATCGCGAAACGGCAGCGGATGCAGTATCGCCGCGTTGACCACGCTGAAAATCAACGTGTTGGCGCCGATTCCAAGCGCCACCGTGACCACTGCGACGGCGGTGAATCCGGGGCTGCGGCGCAACTGGCGCAGGCTGTAGCGAAGGTCTTGCAAAAGCGTCTCTGCCCAATCCCATCCCCACATTCGGCGGCCCTCCTCGCGCAGTAGCAGAGTGTTTCCAAACTCCCGCAGCGCCGCATAACGCGCTTCGCCCGGCGCCAGACCGTCGTGGATATGCGCGCGGGCTTTGAGCTCCAGGTGATGACGCATCTCCTCGTCCAGGTCGCGATCGAATCTGCCGCGCCCCAGGAAGAAGATGAGTCGCCGCCAGACCTCAGCCAGCCATTGCATGGTTTCCGACCTCAGA
>Ga0335081_10010057_pt1 | contig 15260 bp, 13 predicted proteins | sample Lox_Sample_35_FD_206713 | JGI IMG/M metagenome (GOLD analysis project Ga0335081, IMG submission 206713) | Soil microbial communities from Loxahatchee National Wildlife Refuge, Florida, United States - Lox_Sample_3.5 | ecosystem: Environmental > Terrestrial > Soil > Wetlands | place: USA...
TCGTCAGCCCGGACGCTTTGGCGCTCGTCCGCTTCGGCCTTCGCGCCCCGGACGATCCGCGCATCTTGAATACCATCAAAGTGATTGACGCGCTGCTGCGGGTGAAACTGCCTCAAGGCCCCTGCTGGTATCGCTACAATGGCGACGGCTACGGCGAGCACGCCGACGGATCACCCTTTGACGGCACCGGAATCGGCCGGCCCTGGCCGCTTCTGGCGGGAGAGCGCGCGCATTACGAACTGGCGGCCGGCAACCGCCAGGCGGCGGAGGAACTTCTCGGCGCGATGGAAGGCTCCGTCGCCGGGGGCCACCTGCTCCCCGAGCAAGTGTGGGATGCTCCCGATCTGCCCGGCGCAGAATTGTTTACCGGAAAAGGCACGGGTTCCGCTTGTCCGCTGGTCTGGGCGCATTCGGAATACATCAAATTGCGGCGTTCCCTGCGCGACGGCAAGATCTTTGACCAACCCCCGCAGCCGGTACACCGCTACCAGGTCGAGAAAAGGAAATCCGCGTATTGGGGATGGCGGTTCAACAATAAATGCCGAACCATGCGTCCAGGAAAAAACCTGCGGCTCGTCCTGCCCGCGCCGGCCACGGTGCATTGGAGCTTTGACGGCTGGAAGACGGCGCACGATATCGATGCCGATAATACCGGACTGGGTGCGCATGTAGCCGACTTGCCCTCGGATCAGCTACCCGCAGGGCGCCGGATTGTATTTACGTTTTACTGGCCGCAGGAACAACGGTGGGAAGGCACAGATTTCTTTGTCGTCGTCCAGAATGACTGAGGCAGGCACTGCGACCGCCGTCTACCCTGTATACACCAACTCCACTACCGTGCAGTCGTCGCTGAGGGGTGTGCCGCAACAGAAGTTCGAGATGGCGGCAAAAATATCTTCCAGGCCACCGTCCTTGGCGGCCACCTCGAGCCGGGAATCCTCAAAGAAGTCTCCCTTGGCATTTTCCGCTTCGGTCACGCCATCGGTGACCAGCACCATGCGGTCGCCCGGCTTCAACTGATGGTGCCCACTTTCGTATTTGGCATCCGGCAGCAAACCTACCGGAAGGTTGCCCTCGGAGGGGCGCTCGACTTGCCCGCCAGAGACCACCAAAGGCGGGATGTGGCCACAGTTCACGTACTCGAGCTCGCCGGCATCGGTAATGCGGGCAATGATGACGGTGGCGTACTTCTCGCCAATATGTTTCGCGGTGAAAAAACGGTTGACCGCGGTCACGATCTCAGTCAACGGCATGCCCGCCGTGAGTTGCGAATAAATCATCCCTTGCAGAGTGGACGCCAGCAAGGCCGCTGAGACTCCCTTCCCGCTTACGTCCGCCAACACCACGGTCAGCCCGGCATCGGTTTTTACGGCATCGAAAAAGTCGCCGCCGATCTCTTTGCAGGAAAGGTTCCTTCCGCCCAGCCGCGCGAACGGAACCTCGGGGATGGTCACCGCCATCAGGCGTTGCTGAATGGAGGCGGCAATCGACAGCTCCTGTTGATAGCGCCGGGATGCCTCTTCCGCCTGCACCAGGCGCGCATTCTCGATGAGCGAAGCCGCTTCAGTCGCGATGGCATGCAATATGTCGTTGCTCACCCCGGAAATGTCCCGCGAGGCAAAACGCGAGTCCACATACAACGCTCCCATGGCCTCGGCCGAAACCGAAGGCGCGGGAGAATCGGTATCGCGCGTAGTCTGCACCTGCGGCTTGCGCAGCGGAACGCAAATTACGGTGCGCAGATCGTACGCCACGATGCTCTTGCGTCCAGTCAGATCGAGCGAGCGGCTGGTGTCGGTGAGCACGAACTCCGAGTTGGACTTCAGGGCGTCTTCCAAAATCGAGTGCGAGATGGTGGTGTCTTCCAGCAAGGGTTCGCTTTTTGAGTTGCGCCCGGCCGCGAGCCGCAGTTCCCCTTGCTCGTTCTTCATGAATACGTAGGCACGCTCAGCACGGGTCAGCTTGAGGGTTACGTCGAGCAGCGTCATCAGGATTTCATCCAGCACCCCGACCGTGTTCAGCTTGCGCGCGGCCTCCAGAAACAGAATCAGCTTTTCCAGGTCCGTGGTCTCATCCGAGATGTGCATCCCGGAAATCTGGCTGAGGAACTCGCGGGCAGAGTTGGTGGTCCCATGCAGGGGGTTGAAAATGACGTATGCGACCTCGCGCACTCCGAATTCCAGACGGTCGTTGCGCTCCAGATTTTTCTGCTGGATCCGTTCGCCGTTGACATAGGTGCCGTGTTTGCTGCCCTGATCAACTACGCTGAATTGGCCGTTCTCGGAAACGATGATGGCGTGGTCGCGGGACACACGTGGGTCCGCGATCACCAGGTCTTTGTCCACCTTCCGTCCCACGCTGAAGGGACTGTGGTCGAGATTGATGATGCGCTGCTCGTTCCCCTGCACGAACACGAGCGTGGGAAGCTCATGTGCGTCCGCATTCCCCGGCACCGCAGGGAGCGCTATGAGAATAATGCCAGCATCGAACCGCTGTGGGAAGGGGAGAGTGTGATTTTGTTCAATCCCACCGTTGGAAAACCCGGAAACGCCCTATAACCGCTCACTTGCGGGCGCGATCAAAGGACGCCAAAGCCTCCTGCTCGGTGTCATAGACTTCGAACACGGTCACCAGTTTGGTAATCTGCAGCACATCCCGCAGTCTTTGCCCCAGGCCCGTCAGCTTGATGTCCGCACCCCCCTTGCGCGCCGACGAGTACACCCCCACCAGGGTGCCCAGCCCGCTGCTATCAATATAGTCGACCCCGGAAAGATTCAACACAATCTGCCGCGACGTGGTCAGCACCTTCTTGAGCGTATCCCGCAACCCTGCGGCTTCTTCCCCCAGCACAATGCGGCCATGGCAGCTAACCACAGTGACCCCGTCCATCTGCCGAGTTTCAACTTTGAGGCTCATAGGATCCTCCGAACCACTTCCACAATGATTGGTTCGAGAAGCCTAACGCGGGCGACGAGGGAATGCAAGGCGGGCACCGGCCTCGGCAGTGTTTAGGCGGGTTCGGTGCTCTCAGCAGGGCCCAACCCTAACAAGGCCAGCACCGCGACCGGGATCGCCAAACTTGTGTAGAGCGGCAAGGCCCACGCTCTTTGGATGGATTCCGCCGGCAAAAAGGCGGATACCGCCAACAAGGCCAACGCCGCCAGCCACGGCCAGAGCAGCATCAACCCGCACATCGCTGCCATGGCTAGCCGGCCCAGGCCTTTACTCCACAGTTTGCGACCCTGCCGCAATAGCAGAAGGACTCCGGGCAGTAGGAGCACCTGGTTATACGGCGAGGCCTTCGGGATCACGACCACCGTCGCCGCCAGAATCACAACCGTAACCTGGTTATGCACCCACGATCCCTGCGCTGCACGCCGGTGCTGCCAGGCCACAAAACCCAGTGCCACCACAATCAGGATAGCCAGCCATTTTCCCCAGTGCGGAGTAATCAGTATGTCGAGCACCGAATCTGCCCCCTGGTTGTAACCGCGGTAGGCGGCCACGGCCTCACGAAAACGGCCGGGCCATCCGGGCAATAGGAACTCTGCCCCACCCGCAAGCGCCGCCATAGTACCGGCAAATCCCCACCAGAAGCGGCGGCGGCGCGTCCAGTCACCGAACGCCCAAAGCAAGAACCAAGCCGAGATCGGCAGCGCCAGTTGAGGTTTGATGGTCGCCAAAGCCAGCAGCACTCCCGCCCAGAAAAGATGGCCCTCGGCCAGCAATAGTGCGCCGGCCGCAATCAACCCAGCAACCAGCAGACTCAACTGCTGCAGCTTAATTCCCTGTAACACGGGAAAACTCCCAAGTGTGAGCAGCACAATAATCGCCGTGGTATCAGGTGAAGGTTTCCAGCGCAACGTGCGCAACCACAGCAGCACTGAGGCCACTGTCAGCCCGAACAGAAGCCAGCGAAATCCCGTCTGTACGATGGCAAACGGCAGCGTAACCGTGGGCGCCAGCAGAAACACTACATAAGCAGGATAGGCAAAGCCCTGCTCATCCTTGGGATCATGCGGGCGTGCGGGATCTAACGGCCGCCCATAATATCCAGCCTGGATCTCCCGCGTAACCTCGGCGCTATACGGGTCACGACCGTGCATCAGCAACTCGCGCGCTCCCAGCCAGCGAGGATAGAGATCAGAGAGATTTCCGCGCGGGATGTCATAGAGCGCCGCCTCTGCCTGCTGATGAGGAATCAGCACATGCTGCACATAGAACCACATGCTTCCCGCAAGCAGCACAGCCAGAAGCCAAGGCAGCGCGGGTTTTGCTGGTCTTTTCACCACGAACCTCAACCGCCTGTCGCCGTGAACTGGCGCTGCGTCCACCTAATCTCCCGGTCGAAACCCCACATCCAAACCAGCAGCACGATGGCCATCAAACTCAGCGCGTGCCAGCGTAACCACAGCAAGGGAAAGATGGGGCCAAAAAGCAAGAGCATACCCGGCCCGAAAAGCGCCCACCGCGCGACTCCAGGCGCCCCCTCACTCCACTCCGTCATGAGCAGGAAAATCGGCAACAGCAGCACACTCAGATCGTAGGCAAAGGCGTGGTAGCTCACCAGCACCGAAACAATTACTGCCTGGCAGAAGAACAAGTCCGCGGTTCTGCCGCCGGATGCGATCTTACCCCGCACGATCACCCCCACCATCAACCCCGCAGAGAGAATCGCGATCACACTAACGATCACCGCCGGCGGCGCGAACCCCGACCCGAATCCCTCCACCAGTCCGCGCAAATTGGGATTGTCACGCGCCTGCACCAACCCGCGCCCCGTATGCTGCTCCAACTCCCATAAGTAACCGGGGTAATGCTGAAATCCACTCCAACCGACCACGCCCAGAGAAACCAGCAGAAGTGCGGCGGTGACCAGAAAAAATCCGACGCCCACTTTGTACTTCCCACGCAGGAGGGCGAGGATCACAAACGGCAACACCAGGTGCGGCTTGATCAATCCCAGGCCCAGCCAGCATCCTGCGCGCAAATCGTTGCCATCCCGCAGGGCGATATAAGCCAGACTGTAGAACAGCAGCAGCAGGATTGAGTCCTGCCCTTGCAACAACGCGAGAAACACCGGTACGAAGGCCAGCGCCACCAGCATGGGCAGCCACGCAGGAGATTCGCGAAGCGGCGCCACTTGTCTCCGCAGAAATAACGTAAGCGCGATCACCACTCCCAAATTCAGCACGAGCCAAAACACATATGCCGCGGAATAGGGCAAAAACGCAAATGGAACAAACAGCAGGGCCTCAAACGGCAGCCGCAGATAGGGCAAAGGCGCCTGCCGGATTGCCACATCCCGGGCAAACTCTTGCTGCACTCTCCACTGTTCCCGTGGAGTGTACAAGCGGCTGCCCTGCCCCTGCCGAACTAATTCCCCCGCACTATAGAAAGCTGTGAAGTCAGCATAGCCCGCAGCCAGCATCCCGTGAAGATTCCAGGCGATGCCGGCTTCAACAATAACCACGGCCAACAGAAACCAAATCGCGCCCTGGCGGAGTCGGTTGCTCATCGAGTGTCGCTGTGCATTCTACATCCAGCTTCAATGAGCTATGATCCACGCATCGCAATGAAAGAGCTTTTCCAGACCCGGCGAGTCTTCGTCTTCATTCTGGCCCTGGGTTTGTTGGTCATGGCCGCACGCAGTGCCACCGATCCCGACCTGTGGTGGCACCTGCGCACCGGGCAATTGATCGTGCAGAACCATCACGTCTTCCACAATGATCCTTACTCTTTCACCCGTTTCGACGAACCTTGGGTAGACCATGAATGGCTCTCGCAGGTTTTCGTATTCGCCTTGTATCGCCTCGGCGGATGGGGCGGGTTGATCGCCGGCTTTGCCGTGATCATTGCCGCCGCTTTTCTGCTGGTCTTTCGCCGTTCCCCCGGCCAGCCCTACGTCGCAGGCGCGATCACGGTTTGGGGCGCGGTCGCATCCATCCCGTGTTGGGGAGTGCGGCCGCAAATGCTCACGCTGTTCTTGGCCAGCGTCTTTCTCCTGCTTCTAGAGCGCTCTTATGAGCGCCCGAAATTGCTGTGGTGGTTGCCGCTGCTCATGCTGCTCTGGGTCAATCTGCACGCCGGATTCGCCGTCGGCATTGCCTTCCTGCTGATGTTCTTGATTGGCGACGGTCTCGATCTCGCATTTGGATACAAAGACCCACCCCTCGCCCCCGCGCGGTTTCGCCAGCTGGCGCTGGTCACCGCCATCTGCGCCGCAGTCGTTCCCCTGAACCCCTACGGGCTGCAAATGTATCGCTATCCCTTCGAGACCCTGCACTCGCGCGCCATGCTGGCCTACATCGGAGAATGGCTCTCGCCCAACTTCCACCAACCACGCTACCTGCCCACGCTTCTCCTTATGCTGGCCACGCTCGTGCTTCCCGCGCTCTCGCCGCGGCGCTTGCGTCCGCGGGAACTATTGCTCCTTACGGTAACCACCTATGCCGCACTGCGCTCGGTGCGCCACATTCCGATTTATGTGCTGGTAGTAGTCCCGCTTCTGAGCGGGATGATCACAGCCTGCCTGCGCGCCAAAGGCAAGACTGCATTGCTTGATGCTCCCCGCCGCAAGCTCACTCCCGCCATACAGATCGCCAATGCCATTCTTCTCTCCGGCTTTCTGTTTTTCACCGTCGCTCGATTGCACTATGTCGTCGTTCATCAGCCCGAAGCTGAAGCCAGGGAATTCCCGGCGGCCGCGGCTTCCTTCCTCATGTCTTCCCGGCCTGCGGGACCGCTGCTGAACCACTACAACTGGGGCGGATATTTCATCTGGAAGCTGTTCCCGGCCTACAAAGTCTACATAGACGGCCGCGCCGACCTTTATGGCGACGCTTTTATGGGCCAATTCGCCGCCAGTTATTATCTGAAGGGCAAATCCTGGGAGGACCCGTTGAGCGTGTGGGGAATCCGGACCGTCGTTCTTCCCCCGGATGCGCCTCTGACCGTGGCTCTTCGCCTAATGCCCGCGTGGAAGGAGGTCTACTCCGATAGCCAGGCCGTAGTCCTGACCCGAGCCGAGACTACAGTACCCTGACGACCCTGGGGGCATCGTTCCCTCAACCCCTAGCCATTACGCAAGTTACTTTTCTGGGCCCTGTGTGCAATAAATTGTCGCTCCAACCGCCATCCCTTCGCGGTATCATGGAACGGGGACGAAACATGCGTCCTTCCCCCTTCGCAAGCTATTGATTTGGAACACGCAACAAGTTCTGATGCTGCGTGCCTGGCCGCAGTGCATGGTCCGCGGCAGAAGTGTCATCGCAGTGAGGCGCATGTTTAAGGAGGTTGGCAAATGAAAAGCATTTTCCGCAGGCTTTGGCGGGATGACGAAGCCCAGGACATCGCAGAGTATGCAGTGATGCTGGCTGTGATTCTGGTCATCGTCGTAGGCACCATCCGTTTGATCGGGAGCAATGCCAACAACGTGTTTTCTTCCGTCGCCAGCTCGATCTCGCAGTAGCGCGAGCGCGCGGCGCAGCCTCGCCAGCGTCGTGGTTATCTGGCGAAACGTCGGGGGCAAATGTTTTGCGATGGCTTCCGGCCACACGCAATCAGGCAGGACTTGACTTCCTGAGGAGCAGGAATGAATCGTAACCGGCTATTGATGATTGGGTTCGTTGCCCTGGTACTGGGCGCCTTTGTGAGCTTGGCCGTTTACCGGAATCTGCAGTCCGGCCGGGGTGGCAGCCAGGCACCGGGCGAAGAGATCATAGTGGCGGCGGACGATCTGCAGGTGGGATCGAAGATCGAAGAAAAGGACATCCGCTTCGTGCGCTTCCCTTCCGCCGACCTGCCCGCCGGTGTGTTCCATATGAAGAACAAGGTCATCGGCCGGGGAGTGGTTGTCCCCATCGCCCGCGGCGAGTTCATTATTACCAGCAAGCTGGCGGGAGAAAACGCCGGATCGGGACTACCGTCGCTCATCCCGCCCGGGATGCGCGCTGTGTCCGTGCGGGTGAATGACACCACTTCGGTTTCGGGCTTCGTCTTGCCCGGAACGCATGTCGACGTGCTGCTGACCGGAAGTCCTCAGGGATCAAGCGAACCGCAGACCACCACAGTGTTGGAAAACGTGGCCGTCATTGCCACCGGACAGAGGCTGGAGCGCAACTCCGCGGGTGAGCCCCAAAACACACCCGTCATTACTCTGCTGGTGTCGCCCGACGACGCCCAGAAGCTTACTCTGGCCAGCAATCAAGGCCACATTCAGTTAGCGCTTCGCAATCCGATGGACACACGCCAGGAAGAGCTGGGAGCAGCGAAGTCGGCGTCGCTATATAAGATGCCGCCGGTCACGGCCGCAGCAGCGCCAGCCCAGCCCCGGCCCAGGCACGTGGCTGCGCCTACGGCTCCCCCGCCGCCGACCGTCTTCACGGTCGAGGTTTACAAAGGGGACAAGAAGGAAGAAAGCAAATTCTGAGCACAAGTCCGGGTTTGAGGGTAGAAAACATGGCGATTCACTCCCGTGAGAGGGAGAACCGAAAGATGCGAACTTGCAGATGGCTGATGATGGTCGCGGTTCTTCTGAGCGTCCCAATCCTGGCTCCTGCGCTCGTTCCTCAGGATCAGCCCGCGGCTAAGGGCCCAGAGGCGAGCGCACAGGCTTCGGCGCCGGAATCACAAGGCTCGGCTCCGCTACGGGTGTTGGTAGGGAAATCGATCCTGATTAATACCACTGAACGCATCAAGAGAGTTTCTGTGACCGACGCGGGCGTTGCCGATCCCATTGTGGTTGCGCCCACACAAATCCTGGTGCACGGCCGTTCCGCGGGCGAGGTGTCGCTGCTCATCTGGGATGAACTGGACCGCTCCCGCAGTTTCGATCTGCGCGTCGATGTGGACGTGAGCGCCGCGGCGGAAGAAGAGAAGGCGGTGTTTCCGGATGAACAGATCACCGTCACTCCGTCGCGCTCCGCCATTGTGCTTTCCGGCCATGTGTCCACCGAGGACGTCTCTAAGCGCGCCGGCTTGATCGCCGAGGCCTACTCCAAGAATGTCGTTAACGTGCTCACCTTCGGCCCGGTAGGCGCGCAGGAAGTTCTTCTGGAAGTGAAGTTTGCGGAAGTGGATCGTGCTGCCGCCCTGCAGTTAGGCGCCGAGTACCTGACACCGGGCACGGGCCACACCACCGGAACCGTAACCACCGGTCAATTTGGCGGGATGTCGATCTCCACCACTTCTGCCAGTACCACTACGACCGGCGGCACTACCACGACCGCCACCAGCAGCACGCCTCCCACCGTCAACCTTACAAATCCTCTGAACCTGTTTCTCTTTCGCACCGACATTAATTTCGGAGTCGTAGTCGAGGCGCTTCAGCAGAAGAACCTGCTGCAGATTCTGGCGGAACCGAACCTGATTGCGGTCAACGGAAAGGAAGCCAGTTTTCTCGCCGGGGGCCAATTCCCTTTCCCCATCGTGCAGCCCGGCCAAGGATTCGCCGCGGTGACCATTTCCTTCAAGGATTTTGGCGTGAAGCTGCAATTCACTCCCGTGATCATGCCCAATGGCAACATTCACCTCAAGGTCGCGCCGGAGGTCAGCACCCTGGACTTCACCAACGCTTTGACCATCTCGGGCTTCACCGTGCCCGCCTTGAGCACACGCCGTGCAGAAACCGAATTTGAATTGCAAGACGGGCAGAGCTTCGTGATCGCGGGGCTGCTCGACAACCGTGTCACGGACCTTTACAGCAAGATCCCCGGGCTGGGCGACATCCCCATTCTGGGTAATCTTTTCAGGAGCAGAAATCTGCAAAAGAGCAAGACGGAATTGATGGTGCTGTGTACCGTGCACCGGATCTCGCCCAGCACGCAGGCTCCGGCCGGACCCAGCTATCCGCAGCCGTTCCTAAACAAGGACAAGTTTGATCCTACGAAGCCGGCGGCGAGCGGCGGCAAGTGATGACGGGTTGTGCGATGAGAATGAGGATGTTGGGAGCGGATCCAGTTTGGCGAGCGAAGAGTTGGTAGGAGAAACCGCAGTAACATGCCTGAGCTTTCAGTCGTAATCGTCGCATCGGACAGTGAACAGCGCGCCGTCCTGCAAGTTCTGGTGGATGGCACCAGCGTCGCCCGCACTGTGCATAGCTGTGCCAGCTTTCCGGTTGCGGCCACGGATCCGGTGACGCGCCGTATTCATGCCGCCAACGCAGAGGTGATTTTGCTTGATATTCCTGCCGACAACCCCGTTCCCGCCTTGCATGCCATCGAACTGCTTCACAACGAACTGCCGCAATCGGCCCTGTTCGCCGTGGGAAGCTTGTCGCAGCCGCAGGTCATCGTGAGCGCTATGCGCGCCGGGGCGCGTGAATTTGTGGAAAGACCCACCACCACTACCGATCTGCTGGAAGCCTTCGTGCGGCTGAGCACGGCCCAGCGCAAGAGTCGCCGCGAGGAACTGCGCGGCAGAATGTTCACCGTGGTCAATGCCAAAGGAGGCAGCGGCGCCACCACGGTAGCAGTCAATCTGGCTCTGGCCCTGCAAGCTGCCCACGGCAGCACTGCCCTGGTGGACATTGCCGCTCTCGGGCACTGCGCCCTGCATCTGAATTTGAAACCACTGTTCACGGTGGCGGATGCAATCCGCAATCTGCACCGTCTCGACAGTTCCCTGTTGGAAAGCTTCATGACCCGCCACGGTGGAGGTTTGCAACTGCTGGCGGGCCCCACTACGCCGGCCTTAGCGGAGCCTTCGACTGCGGAGTTTGCCAAGCTGTTTGACATGCTGGTCGGCCACTTCCGCTACGTCGTTGTGGATGCCTCCTCGCGCATCGACGCCGCCACCCGGCTGGTTTCCAATTTGGCGCAAATGGTGTTGATGGTGGCACACACCGACGTTGCTTCATTGTGGAGCGCAGCCCGGGTGCAACAGTATTTGAGTGAAAGCGGCAGCCGCGAGAAGGTCCAGTTGATCTTGAATCGCTTTCGCAAGATTCCTGGTTTCAGCGAGAGCGACGCGGAAGCCGCCGCTGGAGTAAAACTGCTATGGAAAATCCCCAACCAGTATTTCGCAGTGTCTACGGCGATCGATCGCGGCGTTCCGCTTTCCCAGCAGCACAATACTGAAATTGCCCGCTCCTTTGCCGGACTGGCCGCGCGCCTGACAGAAGATGATCTGGATGTGAAACGCAAGGCTTGGTCGTTGTTTAAGACAGTGTAACGCAGACTTTAGTTAGAACTTTTCGGACATTCCATGGCAAATCTGCAGACCTTCGAGAGGACCGAGTACCAGCAGGTCAAGGCCGACCTTCACCGCAAGATCCTCGACCGCCTGGACCTGGAAAAACTGGGACGCGCTCCCAGCGACACCGCCCGCGATGAAGTGTTGTTGCTGATTCGCAACACCGTCAATAGTGAGGCCGTGCCGCTCAGTTTCGCCGAGCGCGAACGCCTGTCGCGCGAGATTCTCGATGAGATCTTCGGTCTGGGCCCGTTGGAGCCCCTGCTCAAAGACCCCACGGTGTCCGATATTTTGGTGAATCGTTACGACCGGGTTTACGTCGAGCGCGCCGGCAAGATTGAGTCCACCGGTTTGAGTTTCAAGGACGATGCCCACCTGATGCAGATCATTGACCGCATCGTCTCGCGGGTAGGGCGGCGCGTCGATGAATCCTCGCCCATGGTGGACGCTCGCCTGGCCGACGGCTCCCGCGTGAACGCCATTATCCCGCCGCTGGCCATCGATGGCCCGTGCCTCTCCATTCGCCGCTTCGGCCACGATCCCCTCACCGCCCGCAACATGATCGAGAACAAGACCCTTACGGAAAGCATGCTGGAGTTGCTCTCGGCCATGGTCAAGGGCCGGCTCAATATATTGGTTTCGGGCGGAACCGGCGCGGGCAAGACCACGCTGCTCAATGTGCTTTCCGGATTCATTCCAAACTCTGAGCGCATCGTGACCATTGAAGACGCCGCCGAATTGCAGATGAAGCAGGAACACGTGGTGCGCCTGGAGACCCGTCCTCCCAACATTGAAGGCAAAGGCGCGGTCCGTCAGAGACAACTGGTCATCAACAGTTTGCGTATGCGGCCGGACCGCATCGTGGTGGGCGAGGTACGCGGCGAGGAGGCCTTCGATATGTTGCAGGCCATGAACACCGGCCACGAAGGCTCACTGACCACCGTGCACGCCAACTCGCCGCGCGACGCCCTGGCCCGCCTGGAGAGCATGTTCTCCATGGCCAACCTCAATCTGCCCGAGCGGGCCATGCGCCACCAGATTGCTTCCGCCATCCACGCCGTGGTACAGATCGCCCGGCTCGCTGACGGCACCCGTAAGGTGATTTCGGTTTCGGAAGTGACCGGCATGGAAGATGACGTAATCGCCCTGCAGGAAGTTTTTGTGTTTGAACGCGTCGGGATCGATAAAGATGGGAGGGTGAAGGGGCGATTCCGGGGAACCGGGATCCAGCCCAAGTTCGCTGACCGGCTCGCAACCGCCGGTTGCCGCCTGCGCCGCGATTTGTTTGAAGCGCAACTGGAGGTTTGAACCGCCCCCCGAGTTGCCGGAGTTAAGAACGAATGTTAACGCTCATCGCTTTCGTAGTGTTCTTGCTGGTTGCGCTGCTGGTGTTCGCCTTGGGTTCCTTCCTCGACCAGCGTAGCGCCCAGGCCAGGATGCTGCGCGACCGCCTGGCCTCAGTGCAAAAAGCTGAGCAGCAAAGCGTTGAAGAACTCGCCCTGCTGCGCGATGAGATGATGAGCAAGATTCCGGCGCTGGACACCTTGCTCCGCCGCTCTGAGCGCATGGCGAATCTCCAGATCTTTCTGGAACAAGCCGATTTGAAAGTTCGCGCGGGCAATATTCTCCTCCTCTGCGTCGTCAGCGCCGTGGTGTTCGGTGTGGTCGGATACTTTGTCGCCGGTTCCCTGCCCCACAATCAGGCCCTGTTATTCGTCATGGTGGGAGTGGTACTAGGCGGAACTGTGCCCTACTCCTATGCCTCCTACCGTCGCACCAAGCGCTTTCAGAAATTCGAGGAGTTGTTTCCCAATGCCATCGATACCTTGGCCCGGGCGGTGCGTGCCGGCCACGCTTTTACCACGGCCCTGGAGTTGATTGCCAATGAAATTGCCGAGCCCATTGCCTCCGAGTTTCGTAAGCTGTTTGAAGAACAAAAGTTCGGCCTGCCGGTCCGTGACGCTCTGATGAATCTCGCCGGGCGCGTGCCGCTGGTGGACGTAAAATTCTTTGTGACGGCGGTCATGCTGCAGCGCGAGACCGGCGGCAACCTCGCCGAGATTCTGGACAATCTTTCCTATGTGATCCGGGAGCGCTTCAAGATCATGCGCCAGGTGCGCGTGTACACCGCCCAGGGTCGGCTCACCATGATGCTGCTGATGGGCCTGCCTCCCATCATTGTGGTCGTGATGCTCACCACTAATCCGGCATTCATCCGCCCCCTGTTCGCTGACCCCATCGGGCACACCTTGGTGGTCGCCGGGATCGTGTTGCAGACGATCGGTTATTTTGTAATCCGCAAGATTATTCAGATTCAGGTTTGACTATGGCGCTGGCCCTTACCATTCTCGTGTTCTTGTCGGTTGTCGCGGTGATTTTTTCCTTCGGGGCTGCGGCTTACGCGCCATCTTCCGTTCTGGGTGCCCGTCTGCGCGCGCTCGGCTGGCAACGCGAGAAGCCCCAGGAAAAGCCGGCTATGCGCGAGCGCATTGAGCAGGCGCTCGATCCGCTCAGCAAGGCCATTCCACTTTCACCCGGCGAAGTGTCCCGCGCGCGGGGCTGGCTGATCCAGGCCGGCTACCGCGACCCCCGCCATTTGACCATCTACGTCGGCAGCCGCCTGGCGTGTGCGCTGTTCGGGTTCGGGCTGGTAGTGGTCAGCAGCGGTTTCAATTCACCCATGCTGCTGGTTAGCGTTACCGCCCTGGGGTTCTTTCTTCCCCGGTTTGTGCTCAAGCGGCTGATCCGCAACCGCCAGCAGCGGATCAAGCTGGGCTTGCCGGACGCGCTCGATCTCACTGTCATTTGCGTGGAGGCCGGGCTCGCCCTCGATCAGGCTCTGATGCGCGTAGGTCAGGACCTGCAGCATGCCCACCGGGAATTGAGTGACGAGTTCCATTTCGTAAACCTCGAGATGCGCGCCGGCAAGCCTCGGCCCGAAGCCCTGCGCAACCTGGTGGAACGCACCGGTGTAGATGACATCCGATCCCTGGTTGGAACTCTGATCCAGACCGACCGCTTCGGTACCAGTGTGGCCCAGGCGTTGCGCGTGCACTCCGATTCCCTGCGCACCGAGCGGCGCCAGCGAGCCGAAGAACAAGCCGCAAAAACTACCATCAAAATGGTGATCCCCCTCGTACTTTTTGTCCTCCCCTCGATTATCTTTGTCACGCTCGGGCCGGCGGTGATTCAGTTGATCCGCACCCTGATGCCCGAGTCAGCACGGTAGCAGGTTTCCCGCGGAAAATGCGCCCAGGAGTTATGATGTCTTTAACGGGTTCCACAGGCTATGCGTTTAACCGGACGCGCCAAGCGTACCTGGCCAGTCATGTCACGCTTGCCGCGACGCATTGGTCCCGCTTCCGCGGCCTGATGTGTACGGCCGCCGCCAACTTTCGGACGGGGGATGGCTTGTGGATCGTGCCCTGCCGCGGAGTCCATAGCTTTGCCATGAATTTTCCCATTGATGTGATCTACCTGGATGGCCGCAATCGCGTGGTGCACGTCGAGGAGAACCTGCGGCCGTGGCGCGTGGCCAGGGTAAGTTTGCGGGCCGCTTCCGTACTTGAATTGCCGGCCCACACACTGCGTCCTACGCAAACCGCAGTCGGAGATGAAATCGATATCGCGATGGGTCCGGCCCAGGGGGCAAGCGGGGCGTGAGCCGCAAACGCAAAAACCACAAACTCAAGAACGGGGATCTCCAGATCGACGATCTCCGGGTCGACGATCTTCCGACCCTTGAGGCCCCGAACCATGACCTCAAGCTCCTAATCGAGTGGTCGTCGCCCTGGCGTGAATTCGTCACCGCCGTCAGGCCCGCCTTGAGCAAGTCTCCCAGGCGCCTGGCCGGCGAGGCCAAGACCGAACTTTTTCCCTACCAGGGGATGCTGCTTTCCTGGCTGGTGGAAATCATTGCGCTGCTTGCTGTCATTGTGCTGCCCGCCCGCCTGGCCAGCCTGCGGCCCTATCAGCCGCCGACCATGCCGAAGTACGACGTCATTTATTTCTCTGGAGATGAGCTGCCGCAAACCGAAGACCGCGGGGGGGCCCGCGCCGGACGATCC
>Ga0335081_10010058_pt1 | contig 15260 bp, 13 predicted proteins | sample Lox_Sample_35_FD_206713 | JGI IMG/M metagenome (GOLD analysis project Ga0335081, IMG submission 206713) | Soil microbial communities from Loxahatchee National Wildlife Refuge, Florida, United States - Lox_Sample_3.5 | ecosystem: Environmental > Terrestrial > Soil > Wetlands | place: USA...
TCACGATCGCCGACTATTTCGGCGCCGCACTGGTGACGCTCGGAGAGGTCATACGTTGCGACTTCTCGGCCTATCCCAACGTGGAACGCTGGCTCAACAACATGAAGAAGCTGCCCACTTGGAATAAGGTCAATGAAGTCTTCCATGGCCTCGTCGAGTCGGTAAAGCAGCAGCAGTTCCACGCCATCTGAGCACGACGCAAGGGGACGGACGACGGACAACGGCCACGGAAGGCGGAGCTTGCTTCCGCCTTGCGTCGCCCGTTTCCGTCTCGCGATACGCCTATGAGAATGAGCCGTGACCACATCCTGACCAGCCAGGCCGGAAGCCTGCCGCGTCCGGACGATCTGATCGAAGCCAACCGTGCGCGCGAAGCCGGCGAAACGAACGATGAGGAGGCCTTCCAGAAAACACTCGAAGCGGCGGTGGTCGACGTCGTGCGCCGGCAAAAGGACATCGGCATCGACGTTCCCGGCGACGGCGAGTTCGGCAAGTCAATGGGTCACAAGGTCAATTATCGGGCTTGGTGGAGCTACTGCTTCAATCGCTTGGGCGGGCTCGACCTCGCTGGGCCGGGCCTTTACGACACGGCGCCGAAGCCAACCAAGCCCGGCGAGGTCGCGCTGACGAGCTTCGCCAACAGGCGCGATCGCAACAGGTTCCTGCCGGTCTACAAGGAGGAGGTGACGACCGGCCCGGCGATGGCCAAATGGCCGGTTTGCGTCGGCCCCGTAACCTACAAGGGCCAGGACGCAATCAAGGCCGACATTGCCCATTTCCAAGCCGCGCTCAAAGCGAGCGGCGTCGAAGAAGGCTTCATGACCTCGGTCGCTCCGGCGAGCGCCGCGCGGTTCAGCAACACCTATTACAAGACCGACGAAGAGTTCATGTACGCGATCGGCGAAGCCATGCGCGAGGAATACAAGGCGATCGTCGACGCCGGCTTGATCCTTCAACTCGACGATCCGGCCATCGCCGAGAACTGGGACATGATCAACCCCGAGCCCTCGGTCGAGGGCTATCAGAAGTTCACGATGAAGCGCATCGAGGCCCTCAACCACGCGATCCGGGGCCTGCCCGAAGACCGCATCCGCTTCCATTTGTGTTGGGGGAGTTGGCACGGACCGCACACGACCGACATCCCGATGCGCGATATTGTCGACGTCATGCTGGCGGTCAAATGCCAAGCCTATTCGTTCGAGGCCGGCAACGTCCGGCACGAGCACGAATGGAACGTCTGGCAGGACGTCAAGCTTCCCGACGGCAAGATCATCCTGCCCGGCGTGGTGAGCCATGCCACAAACGTCGTGGAGCATCCTGAACTGGTCGCCCAGCGCATCGTGCGGTTCGCCAAGGGCGTCGGCCGGGAGCGCGTCATTGCCGCGACCGACTGCGGCCTGGGCGGGCGCGTTCATCCGATGATCGCGTGGGCGAAGCTCGAGGCGCTGGCGCAGGGAGCGGCGCTGGCGACCCGCGAATTGTGGCGCTGAGCGCCCGACCCCGGTGTAATCGAAGCGGCATGTTGTAGCGCAACAGCCGCTTCGATCTTGGGTCGCGAATTTTCAGCGTCTCAGGCTGCGTGCCTCTGCGCCCGGACCCACGCGCCGATCTCACGCTCCGCCTCGGCTTTGGCGAAGCCGTAACGGTCCTGCAGTCGCGCCACCAGTTCCTCGCGCCGGCCATTGATGCGGGTGATATCCTCGTCGGTGAGCTTGACCCAGTTTTGCCGAACCTTGCCCTTGAACAGCATCCAGTTGCCCTGAACCTGGTCCCAATTCATGTTCATCTCCCGTGCCAACTCTTGGATGCGCAACGGTCCCGCCGCGCTAGCGGTAACGGCCAATGTCAGCGACGTGGTGCGGCTTGAATTCGACGACAACGCGGTCATTCCAAGGTGAATGTTGACGCCGGTCGGGCGGTCTCGGTTTGTCAAATGAAAAACGGCTGCGAACCGATCATCCGGGCCGCTTTGCTCGATGTGGTTGCGGATCGTTAAATTGCGACGGGCAAAAACGGGGCCGCGGTGTAAAGTGCGAAGATCCACCTCGCGCCAGCCGCGAGGCGATGAGGAGGGTGTCATGATCAGCAAAGCCCCCGTGAGCCTCGCTCGCCGGCTGTTCGCATTCGCGGCGTTGGGACTCCTTGGCGGCTGCATCGATTCGGCGGAGCCGATACTCACTGACTCGCAACCGCTCCTGGGCGCAAGTCCCCGCCTGCAATTTTTCGGCCTGTACGAGGGAGCGGCTCACGGTCCCACGAAGGGCGAATACGTCTGGCGCGACGGCCGCTATGTTGCGATCGGCGGCACGGCCGCGGAGTCGGGCGACTTCACGGTCCATCCGTTCGAGGGCGCCGACCTGATCGCCCAGAGCATTCGTGGGGCGAACCTCGCGAGCGAATACGCGATTGCGCACAAGCTCGCCGACGGCACCTACCTTCTCGTTGCCATCGACGAGAACGACGCCGACGATTCGCTGCGGCAAAAGTTCTGCGGCCACGAGGGCGACGCCGACTGCCGTGTCACGACGCGCGAGGCAGTTCTCGCGTTCGCTCGCGCCACCGCCGCCAAGCCGCATTCCACCGGCGGGCTCGCAGTGTTGTTGGCGCAGGATTAGATTGTCGGCCGGTCGCCGAGGACCATCGATGACTGCACGTAACGAGCTGGCAGATGTCGCTCGTCTCGCGCGCGACATCCGATCCGGCGACCGTCCCACGCTGTCGCGCGCCATCACGCTGATCGAGAGCAAACGCGCCGACCATCGACGCGGCGCGGCAGCGCTGACCCAGGCACTTCTTCCCGCGACGGGCAAGGCGGTCCGCGTTGGCATCACCGGCGCGCCGGGGGTCGGCAAGTCGACGACCATCGACGCGCTCGGCGCTATGCTAACGCGGCGGGGCAGCAAGGTCGCGGTCCTTGCGGTCGATCCGTCGTCGCGGCGCACAGGCGGGTCGATCCTGGCCGACAAGACGCGCATGGCGCATCTCGCGAATGACCCGAACGCCTTTATCCGCCCCTCCCCCGCCTCGGGAACGCTCGGCGGCGTCGCCGCAAAAACCCGCGAGACGATGTTGCTATGCGAGGCCGCGGGCTTCGACGTGGTGCTGGTTGAGACAGTCGGCGTCGGTCAATCGGAAATCGCCGTGGCCGACATGACCGACTTCTTCCTCGTGCTGATGCTGCCCGGCGCCGGCGACGAGCTTCAGGGGTTGAAGAAGGGCGTCGTCGAACTCGCCGACATGATCGCGGTCAATAAGGCAGACGGCGACAACATCGTGCGCGCCAAGGCTGCAGCGGCCGAGTATCGCGGTGCACTGCACATCCTGTCGCCGCGTTCGCCGAACTGGACACCGCCGGTTATCACCTATTCGGCGCTGACGGGGGATGGCATCGCTGCGCTTTGGAAGCATGTCCTTGACCATCACGAGCGGCTCGGCGCGTCGGGCGAGCTCGCGGCGCGCCGCGGCGAGCAACTGGTGAAGTGGATGTGGTCGATGCTCGAGGAACGCTTGTTTGCGCCGCTCCGGACCGATCGGACGCTCAGGGCGGCATTGCCTCGAATCGAGGCGGAAGTCGCCGCAGGGCGGCTGGCGCCGAGTGCGGCCGTCGAGGAGATCGCCGACATGCTCGAGCGGTGATTTTGATTGCGTGTCCTCCTGACCGGCTTCGGCCCGTTTCCCGGGGCATCCGCCAACCCCACCTCTGCCTTGGTCAAAGCCCTCGCCGGCAGGCGGCGTCCGGCTCTGGCCGGCGTCGCGCGCGATACGCACGTCTTCGCGACGACCTATGCCGCCGTCGATCGCGAGCTGCCGGGCTTGCTCGCCCGCGATCCGGACATCGTCCTCATGTTCGGCCTTGCGAGCCGCACACGCCACCTGCGCATTGAGACCCGCGCCCGCAACGCCGTCTCTGTCCTTTTCCCCGATGCACGCGGCCATCGCCCGCAGCGGCAAACAATAGCGGCTGGTGGGCCGGCAGCATTGAAAGGCACGGCACCATTCGCGTTTTTGCTCGGCGCCCTGCGCGAATGCGCTGTCCCAGGTCGCCTGTCGCGCGATGCCGGGAACTATGTGTGCAATTACGCCTATTGGCGCGCGCTGGAGAGGGTCGACACCGGCCGGCCGCTGGTAGCGTTCGTTCACGTCCCGTCCGTTGGATCAAAGCCGCTGCCAATGCGCCTGGGCGACAGGCGTTCGATCTCGCTGCCCGAGCTCGCAGCCGCGGCTGAGAAACTGATGCTCGCGCTCGTGGCGGCAAAGCGCGGTTAACCCTGCCGGTGAAATCGGCCGCTGTGCGGCAACGGCACGGTGCTAATGGCACTTGGCCTGATGCGCCACTTGAGGGAACTTGCCGAGGAGCCCGCAAATGAACATCGATCGCCGCCGTCTGTTCGCCGCCCTCAGTGGTGCCGCCACAGCTGGCGCCGCGACCCCTGCTCGCGCGTGGCACGACGGACAACGGGCGCCCGCAGCGAGAGCGGAGTCAATTCCAGCATTGCGCGATGCCGGGCCGCGATCGTCGATCGATGCTGCCACGCTTGGCCTTCGACCGAATGCTGTCGACGACCAGTCCAAGGCCTTCCAGCGCGCCATTGAGCGAGCCGCGAACGCGCGCGCCATCTTGCTCCTGCCGCCCGGATTCTATCGTGCGGGAGCGCTCCAACTACCGCCCTTCGCTGCAATCGCCGGCGTTCCGGGCGCGACGCGCGTCCTGCTGGCGGGCGGGCCGTCGATGATGTCGGCCAACGGCGCCGACCATATCAGCCTCAGCGGACTCGTCCTCGACGGCAACGGCATCCCGCTGCCCGAGCGGCACGGCCTCGTCCATCTCAGCCAAGCCCATTCCGTACGCATCGGCGACTGCGAGATCGTCAAATCCGGCGGCAACGGCATCGCGCTCGAGGGGGTCGAGGGCGAGGTGACGGGCAATACGATCTCCGCGGGCGAGGCCGGCGTCTTCTCGATCGATGCGCGCGGCCTGCGCATCGCGGGCAACACCGTTCGCGGCGCCGGCAATGGCGGCATCCTGGTCTGGCGCAGCGCGCCCGGCGATGACGGCACGCTCGTCGTCGACAATCGCATCGAGGACATCTCCGCCAAATCCGGCGGCTCCGGCCAATGGGGCAACGCCGTCAATGTGTTCCGCGCCGGCAACGTCATCGTGCGGGGCAACCGTATCCGTAATGCCGCCTTCTCGGCCGTGCGCGGCAACCGTGCCTCCAACCTCCAGATCGTCGGCAACACCTGCACCAAGCTCGGCGAGGTCGCGCTCTATGCCGAGTTCGGCTTCGAAGGCGCAGTGATCGCCAACAACATCGTTGACGGAGCCTCGGTTGGGATTTCCGTCACCAACTTCAACGAGGGTGGCCGGCTCGCCGTCGTGCAAGGCAACCTCATCCGCAATCTTGTCGCCGGGCGGCCGCCGGAAAACGACCAGAGCGACACCGACGCGCTGGGCATCGGCATCGAGGCCGACACCGTGGTCAGCGGCAATGTCGTGGAGAACGTGCAGGGCACCGGCATCGCCGCCGGCTGGGGACAGTACCTGCGCGACGTCGCGGTCAGTGCCAACATCGTGCGCGGCGCCGATTTCGGCATCACGGTCTCCGTCGTGCCCGGCGCCGGGGCCGCCGTGATCGCTGACAATCTCATCTCCGAGGTGCGCCGGGGCGCCATCGTCGGCATGGAATGGAAGAAGCCGGTCACCGGCGATCTCAGCAAGGACGGCGCCGCCCGCTACGCGCAATTGTCGATCGGCGGCAACCGCGTGCGCTGAGCTTTCTGGCGCGTCGCTAGCCGAATCCGCATCGGCTTTGGGGTTAATCCTCGTCGACTTCCGGCGTCGGCCCGTTTCTACCGTCGCTGAGCCACTGCCGCCATCCTGGTCCCGCGTAAGGCCACTTGGCCAACTCGACGCACCAGTCCGGCGGCACAGCGGCAAGATGGCTGGCCAGACGTTGCCGCGGAGTAAGGCATCGCGGCACGCTTTGCCGCATGAACGCCACCAGCTCCCGCACGTCGGCAAAAACCGGCCAAAGTCGCAACTGCCCCGCTTCCGACTGCAGCACGATATGTTTGTCGTCGAGAGTAAATTTATCGACGAAAATTGGCGATCCGCCGTCAAGTTGCCCGATCTGCTCGCCGGTCGTCGCGTTCCAAAGCCGCGCCATGCCGTCTTCAGAGCCCGTCACCGCTAGCCGCCCGTCCGCGCTAAAATCGACCGCTTGGACAGCCGATTGATCGCTCTTGAGCAGTAGCAGCGGCGATCCGTTTGCCGTATCCACGATCCGAGCGCCGCCGTCTCGCGAACCGGTTATCAGCTTGCTGCCGTCGCGGCTAAACGATGCGGCAAAGTAGTCGTACTGCAACGTTGCCCGCTTGCTTCCTGCGCGGCCATCCCACAAGGTCGCAACGCCATCGTTCAGCGACGTCGTTATGACCAGGGTGCCGTCAGGACTGAACGATGCTCCACCGCCGCTGCGCTCAAACACGCGCAACAGCCGCCCATCGCTTGTTGACCAAATCCGCGCTGTGTCGTCGAAGCTGCGAGTCAACAACCGATCACCGGACGGGCTGAAGGACGCCCCCTCTACCAACCCTTGATGGCCGGTCAGCACACTGACGAGCCGACCGGATCGAGCGTCCCAAAGCCGCGCGGTCCTATCTTCCGACGTCGTTGCGAAGCTCGTCCCGCTCGCATCGAAGGCGGCCGCCAAGATTCCTTTCTCATGGCCGCCCATGGTCGCAATAAGGGTGCCGTCTTCGGCATTCCAGAGCATCGCCGCATCGGCGCCGGGCCAGCCATTGGGCAACAGGCCATGCGGCACGGCGTACGTCACGAGCCGGCTGCCGTCGCGGTTGAATATGGCATCGGTCACCGCATACTTGTGGCCGGCGAGGTCTGCTATCTTGCGACCCGTAGCGGCATTCCACAACGAGACCGCACCGGACGCGGTGACCGTGACGGCCCGCTCGCGGCCGCCGATGGCCGAGCCGGCCAGAATCTTCTCGGTAGTTCCTTGCAGATGAAGTAGGCGCAAGCCACTGACATCTTGCCATTGCCCGACATGCGGGCTGAACGTGGTTACAACGATTTCGCCCTCGCCGGCAGAATCCAAGCGGCCGTCGTCCAGCGCCGTTTGCGAAACGGGCGCCACGCTCCACAGCCGTGCCGTACCGTCACGGCAGGCGGTCAGAATGAATTGACCGTCCGATGAGAAAGAGGCGGCGGTGATTTGCCCGAGATGTCCGGCAAGCGCCGCGATCTGCGCGCCGGTTTTTGCGTTCCAGAGCCGCGCCGTGTCGTCATTGTTCGTGGTCAACACCGTGCTGCCGGATCGAGCGAACGTCGCGCGCGGGAACAACAGCCATTTATTCTTATCGTGACTGTGATCGATGTGAGAAAGCGAAGCGACCAAGGAGCCCGTTCGACCCTCCCACAGTCTGATCGTCCGATCATCGGTGGCCACGAGCCGCTCGCCATCCGCGCTGAATTCGCAAGATACGATGTCGCCGTCATACCCCACGAGGTCGGCGATCTTTTTCGCCTCGCCGGTCCCCCACAAAGACAGAGTCCCGCCCGCGGCACCGATTGCCAGCAGGCTGCCATCCGGACTGAGGCAACCGGTGGTAGCGTGTTTCGCGAAATCGAGGCGCACGATTTCCGCCCCGGTTGCGGCATCCCAGAGCATTGCCGCGTGATCGAACGTGGTCACCACGAAATTTCCACCCGCCGAAATCGCCATCGGCGCACCGCGCAGTATCGCCAACAACGTCCAGTCGGTGGAATCCCAAACGCCTGATTGGTCGTTCCCCAGCGCGGTCAGGAACCGGCGGCCATCAGAGCCGAACAGGATTTTATATACCGGCGCGGTCGTTTTTATTTCGGCCAGCGGACGGCCCGACAGACCGTCCCATAGACGTATGCCCAAAGCCGCGTCGGGCGCCGGCCGAGAACCGGCAATGATGCGACTTCCATCCGGAGTAAATTGCGCGGGTTGTGCTATCTCGGCGATGGCTTCTCCCGTCCAGCCGTTCCACAATCGCGCGTTGCTCTCGTCGCTCGCCGCGGTGAGCAAGCGCTGTCCGTCCGGACTAAATTCGACGCGCCTCAATTCACCCTTCTGGCCAGTCAGTGGAGCGATAAGACGGCCCGTCTGAAGGTCCCACAATTGGCCGGTTCCGTCGGCCGCACCGGTTGCGACGCGTTGTCCGTTCGCACTGATCGCGACGGCCACCATCTGGCTGTCGCCCGCGGCAAAAACCCGTAATTCGCGCCGCTCGGCCGCGGCGTCCAAGGCTGCTCGTCGCACATCGGCGACATCCGGACGCTGGTTGGCCCGGTCGGGGAGACCTTCAAGTGCGACCAAAAGCGCCGAGACTGCGTCGCCGGTGCGGCGCTTCTGATCGGCGACGCTCGCAAGGAACCGCGAGCTTTCGCGTAGCGCCTCGGCTTGGCGCTCAGCGGCGTTGCGACTGGAACGAACTATTTGCCACAGACCGCAGGTAACAATAATCGCCGCCAGCGCAGCCGCCGCGACCCACCGCCGGCGGCGCTGCGCCTGTGCCTCCTGGTCACGGCGTTTGAGCGTGTCGAAGCCAACCCCGAGAAGCCCGGCAATAAGTTTGAGCTTGACGTTGTTTCTTCCGTCGCCTTGCTGTCGAGCGTCGGCGGCGATCGGCTCAAGCGTCGCCGCAGTTGCGTTCTCGGCCAGGGACAGCGTCAACGCCGGTGGAAAGCATTCGTCATCTGCGGTGCATCCGGGCTTGCCCTCAGCGTTAGGCTCGCCGCGGACGATCATCGCGAGAATCCGGTTTTCCCGGCCCATCCGTTTGAAGGTCAGGATTTCCTCGTTGACCCATCTCGACTTCGCCGCGTTAGGCGAGCAGATCACGATCAAATAAGCCGAATCCGACAGCGCAGCCCTGATTTGCTGGCCGAGATCGGACGAAGTCGGCAGTTCGTCGCGATCGCGGAAAATCGGGAATAAGCGCCGCGGTATTGGCCCATCTCGCGCCGGCTGACCGCTGAGCCGCTTGGGCACGCGATAGCTTTCGAGAGCGCGGTGCAACCAATCGCCCCATACCCGGTCGGTATGGCTGTAGCTGATGAACGCTCTGTATTTGAACTTATCAGCCATCACTCCGTGCCGATAAATGTGCCGGCGGCTCTCTGACCGGTCCCAATTTCCGATATTGATACTAAAGGACACCATTGCGGCGGCAAAGTTGCCTGTTATTAGGATAGCCTCCACCATGTAGAACCAACGCCAGCCTATGCCGGCAAGCCAGCACCTTCAGAGTTTTCGCGCCCAATGATGATCATTCGCACTCTAATTCTCGTGACTATAGCTGCTGGGGTGCTCGGGATTGCCGGAGCCGCCTATGCGGCGTCGGATTGCTCGGATCTGATTTCTCTACCGGGCCAAGGGACGTTACGCCGATGTACCGCCGCCGACGGCACGAGCTATTGCGTGCTGTGCAAGGATGGAAAATGCACGCGGACCAGCTGCGCGCGGCCCGGGGTCGGCGGAAATTAGGCTCGCCGTCATAGCGCCTCGGTCACGCGCAGCGCGCCGACCTCGATGCCGTTCCAGTTGCGCAGGGTCGGCTGCGCGTAGCGCGTGACGGCGGCGCGTTCGCCCGGATCGAGCGGGAGAAAGCGCGCGATGAGAGCGGCCATGATCGCCTCGGCGGCGCGGCCCGCACCGTCGTCGCATTTTATCGCGAGGCCAAGACCCTGCTGCGGCAGAGCCGCGCATATGACGCCCTCGGCGCCGGTCTTAACGAAGGCGTGCGCACGCAAGAGACGCATGATCTCGGTGCAGAATCGTCCCGTGCCGGCGACGTGCCACGGGTGCCGCGCGCAGGCCGCCCGCAGCCGCGCCGCCGCCCTCGCCCGCTCGGACGCAAGGCCGTTCCCCGTGCCGAACCTGGCGAAAGCGTGCGCGATGCTCTGCAGCGGTATCGCCCAGGTCGGAACCGAGCAGCCGTCAACCGCGCATAGTTCCGGCGTCAGCGCATCTCCGGACAAATCCTCGAGTACGGCGCGCACCGCACGCTGCACCGGATGCTCGGGCCGCCAGTAGTCCGCGTGTTCGACGCCGATCGCGCCCGCGACGCAGAGAAAGCCGGCATGTTTGCCCGAGCAGTTGTTGTGCAGGGCCGATGGCTGACCCGTCGGCGCCAGCGCGAAGGCTGCCGGCTGCGAGATCGGCCAATGCGCGCCGCAATGGAGCGCGGACGCATCGAGCCCTGCCTTCGCCAGCATGCTCGCGACGCCTTCGACATGCGCCGGCTCGCCGCTGTGCGAAGCGCAGGCGAGCGCCAGCTCCTCATCGGTGAGCCGGTAACGCTCCGCCGCTCCCGACTCGATAAGCGGCAGGGCTTGCAGCGCCTTGACCGCGGACCGCGGAAAGACCCGGGCGGACACGTCGCCGACGGCAAGCAGCTTCGCGCCATCGGCATTGGTAACCGCGACAGCGCCGCGATGGCGGCTCTCCAGGTTGCCGCCGCGGAGGACTTCGACGAGAATCGGGTTGGCCGTGATGCGCGCGCCCGCAACGGTTCCCTCGTGCCCGGCGCGGCTTGACGATGGCGCGAAAGTTTCCTCATGCTTGGCCATGCGCGACACTCGACGTGAAACCTGGCCGTTGCTCGCCGGCGTTCCGTTCCCGGCGATCCGTCGCGGCAAGCTCGAAACGCTGCAGGTTAATCTCGGTTATCGCTGCAATCAGTCCTGCGTGCATTGCCATGTCAATGCCGGCCCGAGCCGCACCGAGGAGATGAGCGCGAGCGTCATCGACATCGTGATCGAATTTCTGACGCGCCAGGGAATCGGGACGCTCGACGTCACCGGGGGCGCGCCCGAACTCAACCCGCACTTTCGCCGCCTCGTGCGTACGGCCCGCGAACGCCGCGTTCATGTGATGGACCGCTGCAATCTCACCGTCCTCGAAGTCGCCGGGCAGGAAGATACGCCTGAATTCCTCGCCGGGCTCAAGGTCGAGATCGTGGCGTCGATGCCCTGTTATCTGCTTGATAACGTCGAGCGCCAGCGCGGCAAGGGCGTCTTCGACGCCTCGATCCGCGCGCTCAAACGCCTCAACGCTCTCGGCTACGGACGCGACAATTCCGACCTGGTACTCAATCTCGTCTACAACCCGCAAGGCGCGTCGCTGCCGCCGGCCCAGGCCGCATTGGAAGCTGACTACAAGCGTGTGCTCGGAAACGAGCACGGCGTCGTGTTCAACCGGCTCTACACGCTCGCCAACATGCCGATCCAGCGCTTCGCGGCGATCCTGATCGCGCAGCGGCGCTTCGATGAGTATCTGGCTCTGCTGCGGCACGCTCACCTTGACGCCAATCTCGACGGCGTCATGTGCCGGTCGCTTCTTTCCGTGGACTGGCGCGGCTACGTCTACGACTGCGACTTCAATCAGATGCTGGACCTGCCGCTCGCCCGCGATGGCGAGACCCGCGTGCACCTGTCACAGTTGCTCGACGCAGACATCGCCGGCAATGCGATCCGCGTCGCCGGCCATTGCTATGGCTGCACCGCCGGCCAGGGTTCGAGCTGCGGCGGCGCCTTGAACGGCGCCTCTCACTAGTGTCCTGAATTCGAAATTCGTGACATTAGCTGGCGCTATCGATGTTGAATCTCTTCAATAGCTTAGCCGTCGTCGTGGCCCCTGGGAGATCGAGTGAACTTCGGAATCAGGACACTAGCGCCGTGTGGCATATGATGCGCAGGCTGACCATCGTCATGCCCGTGCTCGACGAGGCGGCACATATTGGACCCGCCCTTGCCGGGCTGGCGCCGCTGCGCCAGCGCGGCACCGAGGTCATCGTGGTTGATGGCGGAAGCAGCGACGGCACCGCGCAGCTCGCGCAAGAAGGCGCCGATCATGTCATCTCTGCGCCGCGCGGGCGCGCGGCGCAGATGAATGCTGGCGCCGGCGCCGGTCGCGGCGACGCGTTCCTTTTCCTCCACGCCGACACCGCGCTCCCCGACGATGCCGACCGTCTGATCGAGGCAGCGCTCGTTCGACGCGCGTGGGGCCGCTTCGATGTGCGCATCGCCGGACGGCATCCGCTCCTTTCGATCGTCGCGCACATGACCAACGCGCGCTCGCGCACAACCGGCATCGCCACCGGCGACCAGGCGATCTTTGTCAGCCGCGAAGCGTTCGCGGCGGTTGGCGGCTTTCCTGACCTGCCGCTGATGGAGGACATCGCGATCTCCCAGCGTCTCAAGCGCGTGAGCCGGCCCTTCTGTGTCGCCACGCCGGCCATCACCTCGGGCCGGCGCTGGGAGAAGAACGGGACGATACGGACGATCCTGCTCATGTGGCGGCTGCGGCTCGCTTATTACCTTGGCGCCGAGCCGGCGGACCTTGCCCGGCGTTACGGCTATGTCCCGCGATAATCCTGAGCCGGTCACGGTCGCCGTCCTCGCGAAAGCACCGATTCCCGGTTTCTGCAAAGCCCGCCTTAAACCTGCGCTCGGCCCAGACGGCGCCGCGATGTTGCAGGAGCGCCTCATTGCGCACACCGTGGCGACGGTAAAAGCGGCGAATGTCGGCCCGGTCGTTCTCTGGGCGACGCCCGATGAGGCGCATCCTGCGTTCCACAAGCTCGCTGCACTCGGCGTCCGGCTCATGCGGCAACCCGACGGCGATCTCGGTGCCCGCATGCTCGCCGCCGCGGCGGCGGCTGACGGCCCGGTCCTCGTGACCGGCACCGACTGTCCGGCGCTGACCTCCGGGCATTTGCGCTACGCCGCCGAAGCGCTGCGCGATGGGATCGATGCGGTCGTGTTTCCGGTCGACGATGGCGGCTATGCGCTAATCGGCTCGCGCTGTCCGCAGCCTACGCTTTTCGCGGACATCGCTTGGAGCACCGCTGCTGTGATGGCGGTGACCCGCAGCCGCCTGGCGCGGCTCGGCCTGTCCTGGCGCGAGCCCGCGCGGTTGTGGGACGTGGACCTAGCGGCCGACCTCGAACGGCTACGCGAAAGCCCGCTCGGCCACCTGATCCCAGTGCTCGCCAACGCGTGATCGCGCCGCCGTTCAGGCCCGCGAGCTCGCGCCCGGCCACAGCGCCGGGCTGGCACGCTGGTATTGCGGCGGATGGACAACTTCGCCGCCCAGCGCCTGCGCGGCATGCCAAGCCCAATGCGGATCGTCGAGGAAGGCACGGGCCAGCGCCACCATGTCGGCGCGGCCTTCTGCGACGATCGCCTCCGCCTGGTGCGGGCTGACGATCAGACCGACAGTACGCGTCGGAATTCCCGCTTCCCGGCGCACCTGTTCTGCCAGCGGAACGTTGTAGCCCGGCGTTTTCGGCACAGTCCCTTGCCCCTGAACCGTCACGCCTCCGGAGGAGACATCGACGTAATCGAGTCCCGCCTCCTTGAGCGCCTTGGCGAGAGCCACAGCATCCGCAACGGTGAGGCCGCCATCGAGCCAGTCACTGCCGGTGAAGCGCGCGCCGAGCGGGGTGCCAAGCGGAACGACGGCGCGGACCGCCCGCGCAACATCGAGCGGAAACCGCATGCGGCCGTCCAGCGATCCGCCCCAGGCGTCATTGCGCGTGTTCGAAATGGGTGACACGAAGCTGTGCAGCAGATAGCCGTGGGCAAAATGCAGCTCGATGGCGTCGAAGCCGATGCGCACCGCCCGGCGCGCGGCCTCGGTGAACGCCGTCCTGACGTGGACCATGTCGTCCTCGGTCATGACGCGCGGCATGTGCCAGCCGGGACCGAAGGGAATGGCCGACGGCGCGATCGTCGGCCACGGATCCTCAGCCTGCCCCAACGCCTTGCCGCCCTCCCAAGGACGCTGCGACGACGCCTTGCGGCCGGCGTGGGAAAGCTGGATCGCCAGCTTGGCGCTGCCGATCAGCCGGCAATGCGCAACGACGCGAGCGAGCGCTGCTTCGCAGGCATCAGAATAAAGCCCGAGGCAGCCGTGCGTGATGCGGCCGCTACGCTCCACGTGGGTGGATTCGAGAACCAGCAGCCCCGCGCCCGAATTCGCGAGCGTCCCGAGATGCGTCATATGCCAGTCAGAGGCGACGCCATCGTTCGCGCTGTATTGGCACATCGGCGAAACGACGATGCGGTTGGCAAGAGCGAGATCCGCAAGCCGCAGCGGCGAAAACAGCGCGCTTGTCATGGCCGGTCATATCGTCGTGAAAGAGGATTTCGGCAAGCCCGGCCACAAAAACCGACCACCGCGATCAATCCGAAGGATCGGTATCGCGCGCCGGCAAGCCCACGACCTTGACCCACGCGTCGCGGCCGCGCGCCGCTTTGCGCATCGCCTCGTCCAGTCCGTCGGTGGTGTAATAATGCTTCCAACGGCCGCTATCGCGAAGCTCGATGACGTGAGCACGACGGCGCTCGGCCAGCGCGAGCCATTTGCGCGCAATACTGTCGTACGGACCGGGTTGCCGCGCCGACATTGAGAAGCCAAAAAGCGCCCGCCGAATCGCCGTTTCGGCATGCTCACCGGCAAACATACGCCGGGCAACGAAATTGCGCGGTATCGGAGTATGCCGCTGTGCATGGGGCCGATCCCGCAAACGCCATCCTGTGGATAAATACGGGCAAAAGCGCGACCTCAGAGCTGCACATGCAGGGCGCGGGCAAGCTCGCCAATGATGCCGCGGCGGAAGGTCAGCACGCAGAAGACGAAGATCGCGCCCTGGATGACGAGCACCCATTGCCCGAACGGCGCGAGATAATTCTGCATGGCGACGATGAGAAAGGCGCCGATCACCGGGCCGAAGACCGTCCCAAGCCCGCCGATCAGCGTCATCAGCATGACGTCGCCGGACATGGCCCAGTGCACGTCGGTGAGCGAGGCGAGCTGGAACACCAGCGCCTTCATCGATCCGGCAAGACCGGACAGTGTCGCCGAGAGCGTGAAGGCGACGAGCTTGTAGCGCTCTGTGCGGTACCCGAGCGAGATCGCGCGTGGCTCGTTCTCGCGGATGGCCTTGAGCACCTCCCCGAACGGTGAGTTGATGATGCGGTAGATGAGCAGGAAGCCGGCCAGCACGACGACCAGCACGAACGCGTACATGGTCATCTCGTTGGAGAGGTCGAACAAGCCGAACAGGCGACCGCGCGGCACGCCCTGAATGCCGTCCTCGCCGCCGGTGAATTTCGCCTGCAGGGCGAAGAAATACATCATCTGCGCCAGAGCGAGCGTGATCATCGCGAAGTAGATGCCTTGCCGGCGAATGGCGAGGCCGCC
>Ga0335081_10010059_pt1 | contig 15260 bp, 12 predicted proteins | sample Lox_Sample_35_FD_206713 | JGI IMG/M metagenome (GOLD analysis project Ga0335081, IMG submission 206713) | Soil microbial communities from Loxahatchee National Wildlife Refuge, Florida, United States - Lox_Sample_3.5 | ecosystem: Environmental > Terrestrial > Soil > Wetlands | place: USA...
CTACGGGGAATCCGGCTGCCCTGCAGAACGAGAATTACTTCGAATCTGGCTTTCGGCGCGCAGTCAAAATCGGATCTGGGTCAGAAACCGTCATAAGTATGCCGCCGTCTTCCCGCGTGAAGCGGATGCGGGCGGCGGGAGCGCCTGCCGGATAAAACACATGGCCGCCGAGATGAAAGAGCGGGCGAGTCACGCTGCCCTTGCGGGTCCAATTCAGTTGAGGCCCGTGCGTGTACATTTTGCTGGCCGCGTACATCTTCACGTCCGCGCTCACTTCGACCTGCTGGGTAACGCCCACTCCGAATACATAGGTGCCTGCGAGCTCGGCGGCCTCGGCGTCGGGAAGCGCAACGGGAGCATCCGCATCGGCGTCTCCGAGCGATTGCAGGAAATCGAATACGGGCCGCGCGGCTTCGCCTCCCACGCGTGCATGCGCGAGAAGACTGATGCTGTGCGGCCCGGAAATTCGCTGCACGCCGGGCTGCGCGGCCACAAAGGCTTTCACCACGTCGAGCTGGCCGAGCATGGCCGCGGAGAAAACGGAAGGCCGCGCGCCCTGCGAGATCAGGTATTCCGCCATAGCGCGGTTGCCCATATGGGAGGCTGCACCGAGCGGCGACTCCCAATCGCCAAAGCCCCAGTCCCAAGCTGCCTTTGCCAGCGACGGACGGGCACCGACGAGTTCCTTGATGCGCTGGAGGTCAAAGTGGGCGACTGTGACCGTCTCGCGGACGAGCTCGGGCGGGTGCGCGGGGAAATGGTCGTTGACGGGCAATCGATCGCTCGCTTCCGTGGCGGCTTCAGATTCCGGCAACCGAGCCAGCAGGTTCATTTTGCCGGCGGGAACGGCGGCAGCCGCAAGCTTGAGCACATTACGACGCGATACGCGATCAAGCATTCGAGCTCCTCCACGGGAAGATTGAGCGACACACTTTTGTGCTGGAGTCGCGCTGGGACTTCCCTGGCAAGCCAGCATGCGCCCGCATCAAGCAGGCTGCTTCTCGGATCTTGCTTTTTTCCTAAGCGCGCTGCTGCAAGCCTCGCGGGGAAACTCCGTAGTGCCGCCGGAAAAGTGTGCTGAATGAGCCGAGGCTTTCGAAGCCAACGGCGAGGCAGACGTCGGTGACCGGCCGCCCCTCGCGGAGCATGGCGGCGGCGAGTTCGAGGCGATGCCGGGTGAGCACCTGATGAGGGGTGACACCAAAGGCATGCGTGAACGCTCGATGGAAATGGAAGGGAGAGAGGCACGCGGCGCGCGCGGCGGCAGGAAGAGTGATGCGCTCCGCCGGATGCGAAAGGAGGTAGTCGCGGCCGCGGAGAACGCGGCGGAAAAGCTCCGCGCGAGTGGCCGCACGCGCAGCGGGCAGCCGGCCCGCGGCGTGCGCCGTGCTCCGTTCCTCGCGAGCCATCTGCGCGGCGATCCGCAGGAACCAGTCTTCAGCTTCGGAGAGCGCCATTCCCGACGACATCGCACGGCGGAATCGTTCGAGCATGCCGAACAGTGGACTCGCACGCGTTTCAAGCCTCTCGAGCAGTTCGGCAGGCCGGGGCGGACGCGACGGCTCATCCAGCAGGCTCGCGCAGGGTGCGGTGCGGCACCGCAACGCGTCTTCCACCAGACCGCGCTCGAAGAACAGCACGAAGGTGGTGACGGGGATTGAGGAATCGAAGCGCAGACGGTACCGATGCCGGTCGTTCAAAATTAGAAAGCTGTTTTCATCGACCGTGAATTGGCGTTCGGGCGTTTTCCAAACGGCGGAGCCGGCAAGCATCATTTTGATGGAGAGCCATCCCTCTACTTCTCCCGTGTCGTGCTGGCGGCCGGTGCCAATGAACACGGCGTTGCGCCGGCCAAGCTGCGTGCCGGGCGGATTGACGACCGTGGAGGCGCGCTCAAGCGATTGAATCCATTGGCGCGTGCCGGCCGGCGATGGTGTGGTGGCGATTTGTCTCTCCACGTGCGAGCGCACTGACAATAACTTGCTGATTGGACTCTACCGCTTGCGTGAGCGTTTCATCCGCTTGCTGCGGCGCCCACCCTTCGCGGCGGGCTTCGGTGGCGCGATGGCCACCGCTTCGATTTCCACCAGCATGGCGGGATCAATCAGGGCGCTGATCTGGATCATGGAAGTTGCGGGGCGCACCTTGCCGAAGTATTCGCCGTGGGCGCGGCCGATCTTCTGCCAATCGGCAATGTTGGTGACGAACATTCGCGTGCGCACGACGTGTGCCATCGTCGCGCCGGCATTTTCGAGGGCGCGTTCGATGTTCTTGAGCGTTTGCACGGTCTGCGCGTAGGGATCGCCGTGGCCGACCACGCGGCCTTCGCTGTCGGTGGCCGTGGTGCCCGAAACGAATATGAAGTCTCCCACGCGCACAGCGCGCGAATAGCCGACGACGGGTTCCCACGGAGTTCCGCTCGAAATGTTTTGCCGCTTCATGGCGCACCCTTGGAGCCGCGGACTGGACACGCCGCAGCGAAGCTCCTAATCTGAATGCCTATCGTATCCCGAGGAGAAGCGAATGAAGTGTCAAAACATCCTGGAGGCGGTGGCCCAAACGCCTCTGATCCGGCTGAACCGCATCGTGCAGGGAGTGCCCTGCGAGGTGTGGGTGAAGGCGGACTACCTGAATCCAGGCGGCTCGGTGAAGGACCGCATCGGCATCACGATGATCGACGAGGCGGAGAAGAAGGGACTGCTGAAGCCGGGCGGCACGATCATTGAAGGCACCTCGGGAAACACGGGGATGGGGCTGGCGCTGGTGGCCGCGGTGCGCGGCTATAAAGTGGTGTTCACCATCACCGACAAACAATCGCGCGAAAAAATCGATCTGCTCAAGGCGCTCGGCGCCGAGGTGATTGTGTGCCCGACGGCGGTCGAGCCAACCGATCCGCGCAGCTACTATTCCGTGGCGAAAAAGCTGGCGAAGGAGATTCCGAATTCGTTCTATCCCAACCAGTACGACAACCCGGACAATCCCCGCGCGCACTACGAAACAACCGGACCGGAGATCTGGAAGGACACGGAAGGGAAGATCACCCATTTCGTGTGCGGCATGGGAACGGGCGGCACGATCAGCGGCGTGGGGAAATACCTGAAAGAAAAAAATAAAAACATCAAGATCATCGGTGCCGATCCCATCGGGTCGCTCTATTACGATTACTTCAAGAACAAGCGGCTGATCAAAGCGACCACCTACGTGGTGCAGGGAATCGGGGAGGATATTCTGCCGAGCACCATGGATTTTTCGGTGCTGGACGACATCCTGCAGATTACCGACGAAGAATGCTTTGTGACTGCGCGCAAACTGGCGCGCATGGAGGGCATCTTCACCGGCGGTTCGTGCGGCGGATGCGTCTCCGCGGCGCTGCGGGTTGCGCGCACGCTCAAGCCGACGGACTTTGTGGTGGCATTCCTGCCGGACACGGGAATGCGCTATTTGAGCAACGTGTACAACGACGGATGGATGGCGGAACACGGTTACAGCGAAAAGGCGGTGGCGCTCACCGCGGCAGACGTGGTGCGGGCGAAGAACGCGCGCGGCCCGGCGCGGGAACTGGTGACAGTGAAACCGTTCCAGACCGTGTTTCACGCTCTCAAGACCATGCAGGCCGAGGACATTTCACAGATCCCCGTATGCGAGGACGTGCAGCCGATCGGCACCGTGTCCGAGGATCAAATCCTGACCATGGCGCTGCACGGAAAGGACCTGCGCAAGCTGGTGGTGCGCGAGGTAATGGGCCCGCCGCTGCCGCGCGTGCCGGCTGATGCGCCCATCGAGCGGCTCACGCGCGTGATGAGCCAGGAGAGCCCCGCCGTTTTTGTGGAGCAAGCAAACGGGCACCTGGACATCCTGACGAAGTACGACCTGATCGGAACAGTGACGAGCCTGGTGGACCAGGCGCGCTGAGGGGAAATTCTACCCTGGCGGGATTTTCTCCCCTCGAGGCCGCTCCCGGCCAGGCTGAGGACCGGAGATACCTCCCCTAGTGGCGTATTTTCCGCACTGCGGGTCGGCCGTGCGTCTGCCTCAAGTGGCCCCCTGCATTCTACTCTAGCCACAACTGAGCGCGCGAGGCGTGTCAGTTCGCGGAGGGCTCATGAAAGCCAAGAAAACGAGTAAGAGCAAGAAGCTGCGCCAGGGCAAGAAGCTGTCTGCAACCAAGACTCTCAAGTTTCAGCCAACGCCCCTACCCTACTAATCAGCACGACCGCTTCTGGCCAGACTGGCAGCTACTGCGGCGGGAGAACGCCGAGCGAGGCATAGACTTGCGCGGCGTCGTACACGGTTCCGTTCTTAATCACAGTCACGACGCGGCGAATGTCTGAAATTTTCTTCGTCGGATCTCCATCCACCAGAATCATGTCTGCCTGTTTTCCCTGAGCAATCGAGCCTCGTTCCGCGTCGTGATGCATCACGCGCGCGCCGCCGAGCGTGGCGATTTGCAGAACTTCGGGAGCGGGAATGCCTGCGGCGACGTAATTCTCCAGCTCGCGGTGCAGCGTAAAGCCGGCAATCGAGTCGGTACCCGCGATGATGGTAATTCCGGAATCGTGGAGCAGCTTGAGCATGTGCAGCATGGCCTGGAACGAGTCGAGATAGAGCTGATCTTTCCCTTCGGGAATTGGCAGACCTCCGGTGAGGCCGCCACGGCGGACCTGAGCCGGCAGGCGGGAGGCGATGGGAACCAGACCCGGCGCCATCACTCCGGGGCGCGAAACAAACAGTTCCTCGAAAACGGTAACCGTGGGATCGAGAACGGTGTGGTGTTCCTGCAGCAAGCGAATAAAGGCTTGCACCCGGTCGGAATGAAGATCAAGGCCGGCGGCGCGTTCGGCAACGGAAGTAAAGCGCGCGGGGGTGCGCGTGTCCTGCACCTGGTCGAAGAAAAAGTTGAGGAAGATAAAGTTCATGTGCTGGATTTCGTCTGCGCCGCCGCGGACGAACTGCTCCGCGGTCATAAACGCGGGCACGTGGCCGGAGAGCCGCATGCCGCGCGCGTGGGCCTGCTCCGCGATGTAAGGAACGAGCTCGGGCTTGAGCGAGCTATAGACCTTGATCTGTTCGTAGCCGAGCGACTTGTATTTTTCGATGTCGGCGAGGGCTTCTTCTTTCGTGTCGGCGAATACTTTTGTCGGTCCCTGATATGGGCCGCGGCCGTCGATGAAGCCGGCGCGAATGATGCGCGGGCCGATGAGCGTACCGGAATCGAACTTCGGCTGCAGGTCGTTGAGATGATCGATATCGTTGGCCATGTCGCGGACGGAGGTGACGCCCGCGGCGATGTGGAGCAAACCGTTGTCCCAATCGCCCAGGTGGACGTGCATGTCCCACAAGCCGGGGAGCAGCATCTTGCCCTTTGCGTCGATGACTTCCGCGCCGGAGCGCGGGAGTTTTCCGTCGGGGGCAACGGATCCGATTTTGTCGCCGGCGATCAATACGGACATGCCGTCGCGGACCTTCATGGATTCGCTGTCGAAGAGGCGAGCGTGCTCGATGAGCAGCTTGCCGGCTGGGCGATGCGTCAATTTTTTCGCGACTTCCTCGCCGCGCGATGCGGCACGCGCCTGCTGTGCCTCGAGCAACGCCGGCCAGGCGGATTCGGCTCCTTCGCGAAGCAGCACGGCCCAGCCGCCGGAACCGGTAGCGAACAGATTGCGGTCCGAATCGAGCCAGAGCGTGTCGGGCGTGAATCCCAAGCCGGAAATCTCGTAGAGCGTGACGGTCTGCTTCTTGCCGCCGAATTCCACCTGACGGTCAAGCACGCGTTCGATGCGAGCTTCGCCCTCGGGCAGGAGCGCCAGGTGATTGCCGGGAGCGGCGAGCAGAGCCGCGGCAAGTTCACTGCCTAGCGTGGCGTCCATGGGAACGTAGAAGGCGGGCGCGGCGAGCTGCTTCTCACCTTTTTCGGCTTTGTTGCTCCAGGAGACGCGGAGAGGTTTGCCTTCTGCGCGGAAATGCTCGTCCACCGGGCCTTTGTAGTAATCGTTGCCGCTGGCGTCTATTTGTGTGGGGATGCCGGCGCGGTCGAGGACCATGCGCGTCAGGATTGCCGGGCCGCGTCCGCGGTCGTTGAATGAGAAGAAATTGTGGCGAGCGCCGTCCGGGGTGTTCCAGACGGCCATCAGACCCGCCTTGTTTCCCGAAAAGAGAAAATCGTAGCGGACGGCGTCCGTTGGCACTTCTGCAGGGACCTGGATGAGCTGCGCGGGAGCATTGGACTGTGCCGCTGGCGCGGATGGAGATTGCGCGAAGACGTGCCCAGCCATTGCGGCAGAAATGAAAAGAATGGCCGCGGCGGAAGCGATGGCCACAGCGTGCTGCCGGTACGGAAATCGCACCGGTCCTGATGTGACGAAATTCATCGTAGCCCCCTTGGCCCTTAACTATACGCGCGGACTACTCCGGAAGATTCATGCGACGGAGAAGATTTTGAAACGCCTGGTCGCCGCGGAGGGCTGCGAATTCCGGATCGACGCTCAAGCCGAGCATGGGGGCATCCCGGAGCCGGAAGGCGCGTTCGAGCCAATCGAGAGCTTTTGCCCGTTCGCCCAGCCGGAGATATTCCGCGGCGATGATGGCCGGGCGGAGCGAGGGAAGGTCGGGGGAGTGCAGGAGAAAATCGATGGTTTTCTGTGAGGCGCCGCGGCAACCGCCGGCCTCCAGGCCGTTGCGGACGACGTCCGCGAGTTCGCCGAGCTGGGCGGCGCGAAAACCGCGGATGCGTTCGGCTGCGGCCTGGCGGCAATCGCCGCGCTGTTCGAACCACTGGGCCAGGGCGAAGTGAGTGACAGGGGAATCCGGATCCAAATCGAGGGCAGAACGAAACTCGGAACCGGCGCGAGCGTAGTCCCTGACGCGGAGGAGCAACAGGCCGCGAGCCAGGTGAGCCTCGGGATCGAGGGGATCCAGCCGCAGAGCCTGCCCGCTCTCCGCCATGGAATCGTCGAAACTGCCGAGCATGCCCAGGTAGATCGCATAAAAACGATGCACCGCGGAGTCGGAGGGATCAAGATTCGCGGCCTCGCGAAATTCGGCACCGACGGAGGACCAGTCCCAGGCCAGGCGATATTTCACATTCGCGAGGGCAAGGTGGGCACGTGCCATCGAAGGATCGATGGCGAGTGCGCGCTGCGCGCTGGGCTGGGCCTGTTCGAGCGCGGCCGCCGCTGTGACGTATTCCCGCTCGTGCGCTTCGAGCCACAGCTCGGCGCGGGCGAGATAGGCGGGGGCAAAGGCGCCGTCTTTTTCGATGGCCTGCTGGAACGCTTGGTCCGCCCGGCGCAGATTGTCGAATCCGGGGGATTTCTGTTCGTAACATCCCTGCAAATAGAGGTCATAAGCGGCGCCGCTGGTGGTGGCGGGGTGCGCGAGGCGTTGTTCGTCGGCTGCAGAGAGAGGCAGGCGCATGCTCTGCGCAATCGCCGCAGCTACTTGATGCGCCAGTCCCGGCAGATCAGAGCGCCGGCTGTGGTATTCGCCGGACCAGAGGACGGAGGAATCGCGAGCCAGCACAAGATCGAGATGAAGGTCAATATCGTCTCCGCGTGTCACCAGGCGGCCGGTGAGCAGACTTTCTGCCGCGAGCAATCCGGCGATTTCCTGGGCCGATTGGCGCTCCGGCGGGAGACGAAACGCGGAGACACGGGATACGACGCCGATGCCGTTGATGCGCGCCAGGCTGCCGGCAATATCCTGCGCCAGACCTTCACTCAAGTAGGGCTCGGGTGCGGATGCGGATGCAGCATCTCTCTCGAACGGGAGCACTGCAAGCGAACGAATGGCCACCCTGGCCCCCGTACGGCTGCGCAGATCCCACATGAGGGTTGCGGCGGAAAGCAGCAAAGCGACGAAGGTAAGGATGAGCCAGACGCGAAGGCCGCGTCCTGCGGGCTTCGGCGGCGGCGGCGCAGGGAGCGGCGGAATCACTTCGCCCAGCTCAGCGGACTCTCGATAGAACTTGACGCGCTTCAATTCCGTGAGCACATCGGCCATCGAGGCGTAACGCTGGTCGCGATCTCTCGCCATTCCTCGCGTGATCACGTGCTCGAGCTCCGGAGGCAGCGCAGGATTGGCGCGGCGCAACGGCTCCGGCTTGCGGTGCAGGACGGCGTAGCGGACCACGGATGAGGTGTCGCCGGAGAACGGTTCGCGCCCCGCGGCCATTTCGTAGAGCACGACGCAGAAGGAGTAGATGTCCGTGCGAAGGTCCACTTCTTCCCCGCGAGACTGTTCGGGAGACATGTATTCTGCGGTTCCGGCAATCATGCCGGTGAAGGTGTTTTTCCGCTTCACGGGGCCGGATGCGGCACCGGCGCCGGCGGCGGGAGGTTTTTCTCCGGTGCGTGCAGGCTCGCCTGCTGAGGCAGGGGTGGCGACGGGATGTGCTTCCTGCCCGATAGGCTGCAGCTTCGCCAGTCCGAAATCGAGCAGCTTGGCCTGGCCGCGGTTGGTGACGAAAATGTTTCCGGGCTTGACGTCGCGATGGAGGATGCCCTTGGCGTGAGCCGCATCGAGCGCTTCGCCAATCTGGATGCCGAGGTCGAGGAGCGAATCAACGTCGAGCGGATGCTCCTCGATCATGGTCTTCAGCGATTTTCCTTCGAGGTATTCCATCACGAGGAAGGGGACGCCGTCGGCTTCGCCGATGTCATGAACGGCGCAGATGCCGGGATGGTCGAGAGCGGAGGCAGCGCGCGCCTCGCGGTTGAAGCGCGCGAGCGCCTCGGGATCCTGCGCCATTTCGGCGGAAAGAAATTTGAGGGCCACCGCGCGGCCGAGCTTCAGGTCCTCGGCGCGATACACCACGCCCATGCCGCCGCCGCCGATACGCTCGACGATGCGGTAGTGACCGACGACTGTTCCGGTTCTCTCTCTATCGGGGCTCAATCTGCCCCCAGGGCGCGCGTAAAGGGCCAGACGTGCGTTGATCTTTGGCTGCCGGATGAATCGGCCGCCCCTGTGGCCCCTCTTGCGAATGTTATACTGGGGTTTTCACTTTCTCCACCCGGAGATGGCAAAAGAACTCCATGCGGATAGAAGACTTCAACGCACGGCTTCGCGAGTCGATTCTGGTGGCCGATGGCGCCACGGGGTCGATGATTTACGAGGCGCTGGGGCCGCAGCGCTGCTTTGAAGAGGCCAATCTGACGGCGCCGGAGACGGTGTTTCGCATTCACCAGGCGTATATCACCGCGGGCGCGCAGCTCATCAAGACGAACACGTTTGGTGCGAACCGGCACAAGCTCTCGCCACACGGGTTGGGCGAGAGCACGTCACGAATCAACCAAGCGGGCGTGAAGGTGGCGCGGGAGGCGCGCGAGGCCGCCGCGCGCGAAGTGCTGATCGCGGGATCGATCGGGCCGCTCGGCTCGGCCCGCCACGTGACCCCACTGCCCCCGGCGGAAGTGAACGGCATTTTCCGCGAGCAGGCTGCGGCGCTCGAGGAGCGCGGCGTTGACCTGTTCTTGCTGGAAACCTTCGGCGACCTGGACGAGCTGTTGCTGGCGATCGACGCGATCCGGTCGTTCTCCCGGCTGCCCATCGTGGCGGAGATGACGTTCTCCGAAGAACACCGCACGCTGGGTGGACTGCGGCCGCGCGACTTCTGGGAAAAGGTGAAAGACAAGGACGTGCAGGTAATCGGGGCGAACTGCACGGTGGGGCCGCAGATTCTGCTCGGCATTATCGAAGAATGCTCGCAACTGGGGTCGGTGCCGCTCTCCGCGATGCCCAACGTGGGATTCCCAAAACGGATGGGTGACCGGATTACGTATCCGAAATCGTCTCCCGAATATTTTGCGCTGTTCGCGCGCGAGGCGGCGTCGCTGGGCGTGCGCCTGATCGGCGGCTGCTGCGGGACGACGCCGGACCACATCCGCGCGATCGCCGAGGCCGTGGCGGGAATACAGCCGGGCGCGGCGCCGCAGACGCTTTCGCTGCGTTCCGAGCCGCGCACGGACACACATCCGATTCCTGCGCGCGACCCGGAGAGCGGCGTGTGGCGGCGGATCAAGAACGGCGAGTTCGTGGTGAGCGTGGAGATCGATCCGCCGAAGGGAATTTCCACCGAGCGTGTGTTCGAGCAGGTGGCGCGGCTGATGGACTCCGGCAAGGTGCACTCCATTGACATCAACAGCGGGACACTGGCGCGGGTGGGAATGGATGCGCTGGTGCTGGCGGGCGCGCTGGAAGCGCGCGGCGTGGAGACGTTTCCGCACGTCACCACGCGCGACCTGAACATCATCGGCCTGCAGGCGATGCTGCTGGGCGCGTGGAGCGTGGGCGGGGTGCGCAATATACTGGCGATTACTGGCGACCCGCCGTCGCTCGGCGACCACCCGGAAACCAGCGGAGTGTATGAGGTGGATTCGATCGGTCTGGTGAAAATCCTGGCGCGGCTGAATCAGGGAATGGACTGGGCGGGGAAAACACTGGGCGGCGCGACGAACTTTACGATCGGCGTGGCCTTGAACCCGGTGGCAGACGATCTCGATTACGAGATTGCGCGCTTCCGGCAGAAGATCGAGGCGGGCGCGCATGTGGCGATGACGCAGCCGCTGTTCGATCCGGAACAATGGCGCGCGTTTGAAAAGCGGCTGGGCGGAAAGTGCCCCATACCCGTGATCGCCGGGGTGTGGCCGCTTACGAGCTACAAGCAGGCGATGCGACTCAATAACGAGGTGCCCGGCATCGTGATTCCGGATGCTGTGTTGAAGGAACTGGAGGCTGCAGGCACTGCGGCGCGTGAACGTGGTTTCACCATCGCCCGGCGAGTGCTCGATTGGGCGCGGACGGAACTTGCCGGCGCGTACCTGATCGCGCCGTTCAAGCGCTACGAAGAAATCCTCGAAATCTTTAATTAAGCCGATGGCAGCGCGGCGCGTCCGTGCTCACCGGTGAGGTCTCGCAGCAGGATTGCCGCGATGCGCTCCGCGGCGTGGCCATCCCAAAGTTCGGGCACGCGGCCGCGCTTGCCGCGACCGGCGAGCGCCTCTCGCACACCATGGACCAGCGCAGTTACATTGCTTCCCAGTAGCGTGTTCGTGCCCTGCTCGATCGTGATCGGGCGTTCGGTGGAATCGCGCAGTGTGAAGCAGGGCACGCCGAGCGCGGTCGTCTCTTCCTGAATTCCACCCGAATCGGTGACTACCGCGGCAGCCCGGCTCTCCAGTTGGAGGAACTCAAGGTATCCGAGCGGTTTTACGATCCGCAATCCCGCGCCCGAATCATCCCAGGTCCTTGAGAGCCAGCGCTCCATGCCGAACCGCGCGCTTCGCTCCGCCGTTCGAGGATGCACCGGGAACAACACAGGAATCTCGCGGCCAATCTCCTGGAGCGCCTCCAGGAGCGGCTTGAATGATTCAGCGGTGTCCACGTTTGATGGACGATGGAGAGTGACGAGCACGAAGGGCCGGGCACGGCCGGTAGAGGCTTCCAGGCCGGCCTCGCGCAGCGCGGCAGTCTGCACCGCGGCGGGCAGGAATTTGCGCAGCGAATCGATCATCACGTTGCCAACCAAATGAATGCGCTCGTCGGCAATTCCTTCGCGCCGCAGGTTTTCGACGCCGCTGGGCTCGGTGACAAAAAGCCATTGCGAAATCTGATCGGTGAGCACGCGGTTGATTTCTTCCGGCATGGTGCGATCGAAACTGCGAAGGCCGGCCTCCACATGCGCCACGGGGATGTTGAGTTTGGCGGCGACGAGCGCGCCGGCGATAGTGGAATTGACGTCGCCGACCACAAGCAGCGCATCGGGGCGCCCCTCCATCACCACCGGTTCGAGCCGCTCGAGAATAATTCCCGTCTGTGCGCCATGCGTGCCCGAACCGACTTCCAGGTTGACGTCAGGACGCGGCAATCCGAGCTGGTCGAAGAACAGCCGCGACATGACTTCGTCGTAATGCTGGCCGGTATGGACGAAGCGAAGCTCGGCGCGGCCGGCGAGCGCGGGAACCAGCGGCGCAGCCTTTACGAAATTCGGCCGCGCGCCCACGACGAGCATCAGCCGCGGAAGTGGTTTGTCCGTCACGGCTCAGAAGAAAAAGAAACGGCGTCGAGCCGGTGCGGCGACGGCTGGCTCCGCCGGTTCCGGCATCCATGGAAGCGGCTCGCCACGCAGAGCGGCGAGAGGATTCTCCTGAAAGAGCGCCCGCGCCACGGGCGGCCCGTAGCGCCCGGCAACGAAATCGTAGGCCCGGCGCAATTTCGGCGGCCGGCTGGCGGCGTCGTGCGCGTCGCTGGCTACAAAATGCGCCCAGCCACGGTCCAGATATTCGAGCGCGGATTTTTCGGCGGCGGTGCCGAAGCGCCCAATCACCGAAAGCCCCGTGAGCTGGACATAACAGCCGGCGTCGAGCCAGCGGCGCATGCGGTCGGGCGACTTGCGGACGAGCGGATTGCGCTCCGGGTGGGTGACGATGAGTTTCAATCCCGCGTTTTGCAACCGCTCGAGCGCCTGATCCAGGAATGGCGGGAGCGCGAAGTCCGCAAACTCAACGAGAAGATACTGCTGCTGGCCGAGCGCAAAGCGCTGTGGAGATTCGCAGGCGGCTTCGACGTTTTCATAGCTCAAATGAAAATCGCAGCCGGTAGTCAGGCTCAAACGGCCCTCGAAGCGAGCTGCGAGCTCGCGGCACAACTGCTGATTCCGATCGCCATCGAAAGCAAAAGTGTCGTTGGAATGCGGCGTTGCCGCGATGTGCGTAATGCCGTCGGCCAGCGCCATTTCCGCCATCGCCACGGATTCTTCCATGGATTCCGGGCCGTCATCGACGCCGGGCAACAGGTGACAGTGAACGTCCACCATGGCGACGAGGATACCTGCCGCTCACGCGCGGCACAATCGAGAAGGCCGGTGCGTGTTCCGCCGCGCACGCGGCTACACGCGAGCGAAGAGATTCAGCGTACCAGCGAGTCGTACAGTTCAAATGCGCCCATCAGAAACACGAGCGCGGCAAAGAGCACCCGCATGCGGTGCGGAGCCAGCCGCAGAGCCAGCCGCGCGCCGGCCACTCCGCCGAGAAAGACTCCCGGCATGAGCAGCAAGCCGACGCGCCAGTCCACCTGGTGCGCGCGCGCATAGTTGATAAAGGCAAGCAGGCCTGTGGGCGGCACCATAGCAATAAGCGTGGTGCCCTGCGCGCGGTGCTGCTCATAACCAAATCCCAGCACCAGCAATGGCACAAACAGGATTCCGCCTCCGACGCCTAGCAGGCCGCCCGCCGCGCCGATTGCGGTCGCAGCCAGGAACATCGCGAATTGGCGGCCGAACGAGCCGTTCATTTTGTGCTCCCGCCATCCGGCAGCTGCGCCGTGCGCGATCCGGGCCGCGATTGCAGCACCAGCAAAACCGACGCAACGATAAGGAATACTCCGAAAGTGGCTTTCAGATGGCGCGCGGCGAGCAGCAGAGCCAGCACGCTGCCGCCGTATCCCCCGGCCAGCGCCCCGCAGGCGCAGATGATTCCCGCGCGCAGGTCCGCGTCGCCGGTTTTCCAGTATTCGCGCAGCGCGCCGAGCCCGATGGGAGGAAGCAACAGAAAAAGCGATGTGCCCTGCGCCAGATGCTGTCCAAAGCCCATCAGGTGCACGAGAATAGGCACCACCACGATGCCGCCACCGACGCCCATCAACCCCACGAGCGCTCCGGCGGCCAGCCCGAGCAACACGATTTCCAGCGCACCCGCACCCATTTATTTTCGGCCCGCGTCCGGCGCATGCATCGCCGCAACGCGCTAGTCTGCGCGATGCTTTGCCGCCCGGCAACAGTGATTCGCACTCGCGCACCGCTGGAAGAAACGCGCGGCAATTCCGCCGCGTTTCTGTCTCCTCCTGCGGATAACTGTTATAGTTCGATGAGCTTTCTGGCCCAATCCGAGGAGGAACCCCGCAGTCCATGCCCGTGCGACGCCCGCCCGAATATTTTGCCGGCAGGAAAATCCAGGTTGGGATCATTGGCCTCGGCTATGTGGGGCTGCCCCTGGCGCTGCGCTTTGCCGAACAGGGCCACCCAGTGAAAGGCTTCGACACGGATCCCGAAAAGGTGGCGAAACTGAACGCGGGCCAGAGTTACATCCAGCACATTCCCGCGGGCAAGATCGCGCAATACCTACACAGCGGCGCGTTCTCCGCGACGACGGATTTTTCCGGGATTGCGGGCCGCGACGCCGTAATCATCTGCGTGCCCACGCCGCTCGACGAGCGTCACCAGCCGGACCTGAGTTTTGTGCAGGAGACGGCGCGCTCGATCCAGCCGCACCTGCAGCGCGATCAACTGGTGGTGCTCGAAAGCACCACCTATCCGGGCACGACCGAAGAGCTCGTGCTGCCCATCCTGGAAAAATCGGGGATGAAGTGTCCGGTGCAACGCGACGATCATTCCGCGGATCCGGAGACGGATTTCTATCTGGCGTTCTCTCCCGAGCGGGAAGATCCGGGGAATACGAATTTTACGCTGGCGCAGATTCCCAAAGTGGTGGGCGGCATCAATGCACCCAGCCGGCGCGCCGCGGCCGCGCTTTACGGCCAAATCGTGGCGCGCGTGGTGGAGGTCAGCTCCACGCAAGCCGCCGAGATGACCAAGCTGCTCGAAAACATTTTCCGTTGCGTGAACATCGCGCTGGTGAACGAGCTGAAAATGCTGTGCGCGCGGATGGGAATCGACATCTGGGAAGTCATCGAGAGCGCGTCCACCAAACCCTTCGGGTTCATGCCGTTTTATCCCGGCCCCGGCCTGGGGGGCCACTGCATTCCCGTGGACCCGTTCTACCTTTCGTGGAAGGCGCAGGAATATGACTTCTCGACGCGGTTCATCGAGCTGGCCGGTGAGATCAACACCGCCATGCCGAATTATGTCGTGAGCGAGATTGCCACGGCGCTCAACGACCGAAAGAAGAGCCTGAAAGGCTCGCGCATCCTGCTGCTCGGCGTGGCGTACAAGAAAGACGTGGACGACCTGCGTGAATCGCCTTCGCTCAAGCTCATGCAGTTGCTGCTGGAGCGCGGCGCGCAGCTCGATTACAACGATCCCTACTTCGCCAAGCTGCACCGCATGCGGCACTACGACTACTCGCACATGCGCTCGGTACCGCTCTCGCCGCAGGCACTGGCCGGCTACGATGCCGTGGTGATCGCCACCGATCACTCGGCCTACAACTACCAGGAGATTGTGGACGCGGCGCAGCTTGTGGTGGACACACGCAATGCCACAAAGTCCATCACGCGAAATCACGCCAAGGTTGTGCGCTGCTAGGCGG
>Ga0335081_10010062_pt1 | contig 15258 bp, 9 predicted proteins | sample Lox_Sample_35_FD_206713 | JGI IMG/M metagenome (GOLD analysis project Ga0335081, IMG submission 206713) | Soil microbial communities from Loxahatchee National Wildlife Refuge, Florida, United States - Lox_Sample_3.5 | ecosystem: Environmental > Terrestrial > Soil > Wetlands | place: USA: Florida...
CCGGCAGACGTCGCGGCAAAGCGCCGGACGGGCTTCGAGCGGCTGGCGGCGTTCTACGGGACGCGCTTTGCCGAAACGATCCGGCGCACCGCCGACGCCGCCGAGAGCATTTCCGACCTGCAATTCACCGACGCCTACCGGGTGCCGTTCCAATATAGCCGCTATGTGCGCGCGCACCTGCCCTCCCCCGCCTTCATGCAGTCGAGCGAGGGTGTGACCGTCACCGACCTCGACGGCAATCGCTTCTACGATCTGAGCGGCTCCTACGGCGTCAATGTTTTCGGCTACGATTTCTACAAAGGCGCGATCGAACGCGGCGCCGCGCGCGTGCGCGATCTCGGCCCGGTGCTCGGCCCCTATCATCCCTTGATGACCGAGAACGTCGAAGCGCTGAAACGGATTTCCGGGCTCGACGAGGTCTCCTTCCATATGTCGGGCACGGAAGCCGTGATGCAGGCGGTGCGGCTCGCCCGCTATCACACCCGCCGGACGCATCTGGTGCGCTTCTGCGGCGCCTATCACGGCTGGTGGGGCGACGTGCAGCCCGGCATCGGCAACCCAGTGCCGGCTCACGAGACCTACACGCTCCGGGACATGTCGGAGGATTCGCTGCGCGTGCTGGCGCGACGGCGCGATATCGCCTGCGTGCTGGTCAACCCGCTCCAGGCGCTGCATCCGAACGCATCGGCGCCGAGCGACTCCGCGCTTCTTGACAGCGGCCGCCGCGCCCACTTCGACAAAGCCGCCTATGCCGACTGGCTCAAGCGCCTGCGGGCGGTCTGCTCCGAGCAGAATATCGTCCTTATCTTCGACGAGGTATTCGTCGGCTTCCGTCTCGCCCCTGGCGGCGCGCAGGAGTATTTCGGCGTTCGCGCCGACCTCGTGACTTACGGCAAGACGCTGGGCGGCGGGCTTCCCATCGGCGTCGTCTGCGGGCGCAAGGATTTGATGCGCCGCTTCCGCGACGATCGCCCCGCCGACATCTGCTTTGCACGCGGCACGTTCAACTCGCACCCTTACGTGATGGCGGCGATGAGCGAATTCCTGCGCCACCTGGAGACGCCGCCGGGCCAGGCCGTCTATGCGGACCTCGACCGCGTCTGGAATGACCGGGCGCAGCAACTCAACGAGCGGCTGCGCGCGCGATCGCTTCCGGTGCAAGTCGACGCCATGTCCTCGATCTGGACCGTCTGCTACACGCAGCCTTCGCGCTACAACTGGATGCTGCAATATTACTTGCGCGCCGAGGGTCTGGCGCTGAGCTGGGTCGGGACCGGCCGCCTCATCTTCAGCCTCGACTATACCGCCGCCGACTTCGCCGCCGTCGCCGACCGATTTGTCGCTGCCGCGAGCGCGATGCAGCAGGACGGCTGGTGGTGGAGCAACCCGGCGCAGACCAACAAGTCGATCAAGCGTGCGATCCTCAAGGAGATGTTCGCCCAGCGGCTCTTTTCGGCGCGCGACCGGCACTAGCGTCCTGATTCCGAAGTTCGCACGATTATGAGGCGCGGCCGGTTGCGAACTTCGGAATCGAAAGGACAAGAGCAAATGTGTTGTTCTGGTGTGGCTTTGGTTCAGAAGTCCGCATGACGAGTCAGGTCGATATAATGATGCGGACTTCTGAACGGCCACACTAGCACCGATATCGTCGTTGCAAGCGCGCGGCGCGAAGCGATCCAAGTGGTGTCTCGGGTCTGGATCGCTTCGCTGCTGCGTTCCGCGCAATGGCGGCGACGCGCGTGACCGGCCGATAAGCTCCCCTCACGTAAGCCGGGGCGCCTCTTCGTGCTCCTCGTCTTCTTCCTCCTCGTCCTCCCACGTGGCGCGGATTCCGGGATCGATCAGTTCGCCGCGCATCAGCGCCAACGGCGCCTTGTGATAGAGCTTGATGTCGTGGAACGGGTCGGTGAGGATCTTGGTGGCCCAGACCAGGCCAGTCTGCACGTCCTTGATGAAGAAAAGCTGCACGGTGCGGAAGATGACGCCGCCGACGCCGACCGCCAGCCAGATCTCCGCCACGTGGCGCACGAACTCGGTCCCATTGGCATGCGGCGTGAAGATGCCGAAGAAGGTCGGGTCGAAATAGAGCGGGAGCGGCGAGAGCGCCCAGATGCTCAACAGCACGATCTTGCGGCGCAGATTGTAGCCGACTTTGATCTCCTCCTTGTACTCGTGGCTGGCGTCATTGACGGCGTCGTAGTCCTTCGGCTCGAAGAAGAAGTGCCCGGCCTGACGCGTGGTCATCGCCACCAGCCAGCCGGCCAGCGCCGCGATGGCGGGGTCCTTGAAGATCATCACATAGGAGAACAGGAAGCTTATGGCGCTGACGAAATGAAGCGACTGGTTGATCCGGCTGTGGTGATAATAGCGATGATCATCCCAGCGCTGAGTGCGCAAAGCAGCAAGAAAGTTCTCCATCTCTCTCCCCCGTCTCTAGCTACATCGGTTCTGGCTATGGCGATTCGGTGAATCCCTTGTGACAAGAAGGCAAAATTTGTCAGCGCGGGGATTAAAGGCCGATCGGAGCCGGCTTCAGCGTGCGGCGCGCACCGCTGGATGACTGTCTTGCGACAGATCAGCGCCGGCCGAGTTCCGCCCGCCGTCCTTGGTAAAGCGGATCAGCGAGAAATGACCGAGCGGGGGCATGGCGCGGCGCTCGATGAGGCGCATCGCGGCGGTCCGCTCCGCCCATCGCGCGTAGCGCTCGAAGGAAAATTCAGTGCGCCAGCCGAGCTTGCGCGCCGCCGGAGCGAACCAATGCTCCAGCGACCGCCGCAGCCCGGCCTCGGCGCCGACGCGGCTGACCAGCACGATCTCACCGCCCCGCTTGAGGACGCGGGCGAATTCGTCGAGCGTCGCTTCCGGATTGGGGACGGTGGTGACCACGTACTGCGCCACGACCACGTCGAACGACTCGTCAGGGAACGACAGGTGCTCGGCGTCCACGACCCATAGCCCTTCGACATTGCTCAGTCCGAATTCGGCGACCCGGTCCTGGGCCTTGCGCAGCATCGGCTCCGAGATGTCGACGCCACAGATGCGCGCGGAACGCGAATAATGCGGCAGCGATATTCCCGTTCCGACGCCGACCTCGAGGATGCGACCGCCGACGCGCTCGGCCGCGGCGATGGCGGCGTGCCGGCCGCGCTCGAAGACCGCGCCGAACACGAGATCGTAGACGGGCGCCCACCGCGCATAGGCCTTGGTGATGGTCTGCTTGTCGAGTTCCGCATCGGTGAGATTGGTCATGCGCGATCCTTCCGTTGCCAACGCGTTTGTTGAAACATCAGCCGGCGGCCGATTCCGTGGCGGTCATCGCCATTTCGAATTCGTGACTGCCCCCGCCTGACGTCACCTTGCGGACGTGACCGATGAATTGGCGGGCGCTGTTTTCCCACGAATAATCGAGCGCGAATTTCCGGCAGGCGTCGCGGGAGATCAGCAACGCCTCCGTGCAGGCGCGATGGAGATCCTCGTGCAGGACGCCGATCGGGTTGTCGCCGACGACGTCCTTCGGACCGGTAACCGGAAACGCGGCGATGGGCACGCCGCTCGCCAGCGCTTCGAGCTGCACGATCCCAAAAGTGTCAGTGCGGCTCGGAAACACGAAGACGTCGGCTGCCGCCAAATGCGCGGCGAGGATGCCGTTGTCGAGCGGGCCGAGGAATTTCGCGTCCGGAAAGCTGCGCTTGAGGATCGCTTCCTGCGGGCCGCCTCCGATGACGACCTTGCTGCCCGGAAGATCCAACGACAGGAAGGCTTCCAGATTTTTCTCAACCGCGACCCGCCCAACGGTCATGAAAATCGGGCGCGGGAAGCCTAGATCGATGGCGCAATCGGGCCGGAACAGGTCGACGTCGACCCCGCGCGTCCACATGCCGAGATTTGCGAATCCGCGCTGGCCAAGCTCGGTCATCAGCGAAGGCGTCGCGACCATGGTGACGGTCGCGGCGCTGTGGAACCATCGCAGCGCCCCGTAGATCCAATCCTGCGGGATCGGCGAGCGCACCGAGATGTATTCGGGGAATCGCGTGGTGTAGCTGGTCGTGAACGGCCGTCCGCGCTTGCGGCAGTAGGCGCGCGCCGCAAACCCCATCGGGCCCTCGGTGGCGATGTGAATGGCGTCGGGGCGCGCCGCCTCGATGCGCTCCGCAATCCGGCGCGGAGCCGGCAGCGCCAGCCGCAGGCCGGGATAAGTCGGCACCGGGAATGAGGGAAAGCCCTCCGGCGACAGAAATTCGATTTCAACGCCGAGCTTGCTCGCCGCGCGCGCCAGGGAATTCAGGGTGCGCACCACTCCATTGACCTGCGGCTGCCAGGCGTCGGTCGCGACGAGGACTTTCATCTGATGGTATCCGGCCGAGGAACCCCTCGGCTGCTTGTTGTCGAATCAATGCGACAACAATTGCGATTTCATATCTCAATCGTGTGACGGTTCTCGGCCCTGCGGCTCCGCATACGCCGGTTCGTAACAATCCTGTTACAAACAGATGGGAGTTTCCCGCGAATCGCGTGACGACGTTGCCGCACCGAGGGCGCTCTTCACCGCAACCTGAAATCCGAAGTGACGAGCACCACCGCACGGACGATTATCCCGAGACTGGGAGGAGGCTGGGTCAGCGTCGCGATCAGTTTGTTGATCTGCGCGGTCGCCGCTTTCACGCTCTACACGCTGCTGCGCGATATCGACCTCGGCAAGGTCGTTACCGCGATGGAAGGCCAGCCGGCGTACAAGCTCGCGATTGCCGGGCTGTTCGTAGTCTGCGGCTACCTCGTATTCACCTTCTATGATCTTTTCGCCCTGCGCATGATCGGCTGCTCCTCCGTTCCCTACTCGATCGCCGCGCTTGCGAGTTTCACCAGTTCCACGATCGGCCACAGCCTGGGCGCCGCCGTGCTGACCGGCGGGCTCATCAGGCTGCGCATCTACTCCGCCTGGGGCTTGACCGTCGTCGACGTCGCCAAGATCGCGTTCGTCACCGGGATGACGTTCTGGCTCGGCCATGCCGTCCTGCTCGGCGGGGCGGCGGCGTTTGACCCGCAGGCCGCAAGCGCCGTCGACCAGTTGCCGCTCTGGGCCAATCGCGCGATCGGGCTGACGGCGCTGATCAGCGTCGCCGCCTATCTCACCTGGCTCGCTCAGAAGCCACGCGCCATCGGACGCTCCGCCTGGCGCATCGTGCTTCCAGATCTGCGCTTAACGCTCCTGCAAATCGCGATCGGCGCCACCGACCTCACCCTGGTCACGCTGGCGATGTACACCCTGCTGCCGCCCAATCCGCCCGTCGGCTTGGTGACGGTGCTGGTCGCCTCGCTGACGGCGACCATGCTCGGCACCGTCAGCCATGCGCCGGGAGGCCTCGGCGTCATCGAGGCGACGATGCTCGTTGCCCTGCCGCAGTTCCAGAAGGAGGAACTGCTCGCGACCCTGCTGACGTTTCGCATTCTCTATTTCATGCTGCCGCTCTGCCTCGCCGCCCTGTCGCTCGGCATCAGGGAAATGTGGATGCTCGCACGCGCGGCGTCTGCCCGCCGCGACGGCGACGCATAAGCGCTCCTCCACACCTACGGGCTTCGTTATCCAGGATGCCGGGCCGAAACCTTGTAAGGGGTGTGCACGCGCGTTAAGGTTTTCGGTCGCAGGGAACGGGGCCGGTTGTGGCGGGTAGGGCTTGGGCGCCGGGGGCTCGAAAACGGGCGCAATTTCGATCGGCACTGTCAGGGTCGCCTCGGAGCGCTGTAACCGCGATAGCGTTTGCTTCAATCGCGCTGTGCAGCGCTCTGCCGCGGGTCGCCATCGCCGAAACGATCGAGGTGGCGCTCGCGCGAGCTTACGAGAATAACCCGCAGCTCAACGCCCAGCGCGCCATCGTGCGCCAGAGCGATGAGGGCGTGGCGCAGGCGCTTTCCGGCTATCGCCCGACGCTCTCTGCGACCGCAACGCTCGGCGCGCAGTACACGAACACGACGGAGATCATTCCGCCGATTCCGCCCGGCCTTCCCAATGGCGCTCAGTTCACGATCAAGGGCGACACCGATCCGCGCTCGGTCGGGGTCACCGGCACGCAGACGCTTTTCAACGGCCTGCAGACGGCCAACCGGGTCCGCTCGGCCGAGAGCCAGATCTTCGCCGCGCGCGAGACGCTGCGCGTCATGGAGCAGTCGGTGCTGCTCGCGGCCGCGACCGCCTACATGGACATGTCGCGCGACGCCGCCAATCTCGAGGTGCAGCAGAGCAACATGCGCGTGCTCGAACGCATGCTCGCCGACACCCGCAACCGTTTCGCCGCCGGCCAAGTGACGGCGACCGATGTCGCGCAGGCGGAAGCGCAGCTTGCCGCCGGCGAGGCGAGCCTGCACGCGGCTGAGTCGACGCTGATGACGACGCGGGCCAATTATCGGCGCATCATCGGCAATGAGCCGGCCAACCTCGCGCCGGCGTCGCCGGTCGATCGGCTGTCGCCCCCGACGCTGAACGCGGCGATCGCAACCGGCATGGCGCATAATCCTACGGTGACGGCGGCCCTCTATGGCGTCGATGTCGCGCAACTGCAGGTCAAGATCGCGGAAGGCGCCCTTTGGCCGACACTGTCGCTTCAGGGCAACGTGCAGCAGCAGTTCGACGCCAACATCACCACACCGAAGCTGTTCACCGCCACCGCGCTGCTGAACCTCACCATTCCGATCTATCAAGGCGGCGCCGAATATTCGGCGATCCGCCTCAACAAGGAGGTGGAGGGGCAACGGCGCCTGAACGTCGATCAAGTCCGCGACCAGAGCCGCGCCGACGTGGTCCAGGCCTGGGGACAATTGGAGGCCGCGAAGGCGCAGATCGAGGCGGCGAAGCGGCAGAACAGCGCCTCGGAGCGCGCGCTCAACGGCGTGCGCAACGAAGCCCAGGCCGGCCAGCGCACCACGCTCGACGTGCTCAACGCGCAGCAGGCCCTGGTAAACGCGCGCGTCAGCCTGATCGTCGCCCAGCACGATCGCGTGGTCGCTTCCTACAGCCTGCTGGCGGCGGTCGGCCGGCTCTCCGCCACGGTGCTGCACCTGCCGGTCGCGATCTACGATCCGGCGGTCCACTATTTCCAGGTGCGCGACGCCTGGTTCGGGCTGCGCACGCCGAGCGGTCGATAGGCCTGAAGTTCGGCGTGCTACGGACGCGCCGGCGGCGGCACGTAGGTTTCGAGTTCCGGCGCCGGCAATATCACCACTTGGCCGATCTCGGCTGAGCGATAGAGCGCCATCAGCATTTCTGCGACCGCAACCCCGTCGTGAAACGTCTCGATGGGCCGGCGATGGTGGCGGAACGCGTCGACCATGTGTCGATCCTCGCCGATATAGCCATAGACGTCCGACTCGTTCTCGAGTACGGGCATCAGCCCCTGCTCGGCGTTCTGCTTCTCGACCAGATCCTCGCCCTGCCCTCCCCGCACGTCGCGCGACAGAAAGACCTTGAGACCGGTGTTGAGCGAACTGAACTCCATCGCGTATTCGGGGCCGAGAAGCTCGATGAGGATGCGCAGGCCGGGACCGACATAGGCCCAGGAATTGGTGGCCTCGACCATCACTTCGTTGCCTTCCCCGTCGCGGAAGGTGAGCGCGCCGCGGGCGAAGTCCTCGGCCGGGCGCCGGGTATAGTCGACCTCCGCGCCCATCATGTTTCTGAGCTTCTTCGCATAAACCGGCCGGGTCCATTTCAGGTTACCGATGGTGGCGCTGGCACTGAGCAGCGTGAGGTCGCCGCGCTCCGCGCCGGGCTTGGTGAGCAGGAAGCGGCCAACCTCGACGCTGTGACAGGTCATGTCGGAGAGAACGCCGCCGCCTTGCCGCTCACCCTGCCAGAACCAGGGCATGTGCGGACCGCTGTGCTCCTCGGCGGCGCGGGCGAGGTACGGGCGGCCGCAGACCGGCACGGCGCGGCGCCACACGATGTCCTTACCGCGCTGGACGGCGCTCGAGAACACCTGGTTTTCCAGATAGCCGTGGATGAGCCTTGCATCCTCGGCGAGGCGCAGCATCTCGCGCGCCTCAGCGAGAGTGCGCCCGAGCGGCTTCTCGCAGGCGACCCCGACGAGCTTCGCCCAGCCCGATTTCACCAGCCTATGGATCTCGCGCATGGTGTCGAGGCGGGCGAAGTTCGGCACGCCGATCCACACAGCATCGACCTCGCCGGAGACCAGCATCGCCTCAAGCGACGCGAACGGCCGACAAGGCCCCAGCTCAAGCGCGTTCGCTTTGGCGGCCAGCGTTTCCCGATTTGCGGCCGTCGGACTGTAAACGCCGGAGACGGTGACGTGGCGAACGGAAACGAACGCTTGAAGGTGGAAGTTGGCGATGAAGCCGCTGCCGATCAAACCGATCCGCAGCGTCGGGATTGGCGCACGATCATTCATGCGAGGCTCCGAGCGCATCCGCGTGGACGGTAAGTCAAACCGCCTTCATGTAATTAGCATACGGCAATTGGTGGGAGGATTGCATATCTCTCGTGCAAGCTGCCGAGATCGAAGGCAGGATGTTTGATTTATCTCAACACATAAGGCGGGCATTTTGCCAATTGTTGTAGCAATTCGCCATCCGAGCGGTCCAACGCTCATGATTGGCGGCGCCGGATCAGCCAACGCGCGTCAGACTCGGGAGGGATCAATGTGGCACGCAATCCACGCAAAATTGCGAGAGTCATACATTCTGGTTATCGGCCTATGCTTGATCGCCGGTGTGTTCTTTCTTGCGTCCCCTCAGAACTCGCCGTCGGCGGCGACGCCAGCAGCGCAAAACGACGCCACGCTCGGGCGTGACACGGCACCGTCGAAGACAGCTCTGCCTCCACACGCGGTGACCGATCCGCAGGTTTGCACAACCGCCGATACGCGCGGTCAAAGTGCGGAGAAGTCGACGGCCGGCAGCACTCGCCCGCCTTCTCGCAGCATCCGCACGGCTGAGGCCAAAGGCCACGCGATCGGCATAAGCACAGTCGCGCAGGCGAGCGCCGCGGTGCAAACGTCGCCTGCCGCTGCAGCGCCCTCGGGCGGCGATCCGGCGGCCGGCCGGCTGGTCTTCAGAAAATGTCAGGCCTGCCACTCCATGGAGTCCGGGAAGATCATTCTTGGTCCGTCGCTTGCCGGCATTATCGGCCGCAAGGCCGGCTCGGAAGCGGCCTATAGCTATTCGCCGGCGATGAAGCAGGCAGGGATCGTTTGGGACGCCAAGACGCTCGACGCATATCTCAGCGATCCGCAAAAATTCATTCCGGGAAACAAGATGCCCTTCCCGGGCCTCAAGACAGACCACGACCGTACCGACGTGATCGCCTTCCTCGCGGGGCTTGCCGGCGCCACGCCGGCAGCCGGCAGCCCAGCCGCCAGTGCTCCCGCGCCCGCCGGCACAGCCAAGGCAGCGGCGGCAACGCAGCCAGCGGCCGCGCCGAACCCGGCGCCTCAAGCCAATCCGCCGTCCGATGTCGGCTACATGTCCGACGCCAAATACACCTTGCGATCGGGAATCGCTGAAGGTCGCATGGTCTATATCGGCGTCGGCGGCGCGATCGACGGCAAGGTCAATCCGCTCCTGACCGCAGCCGAGGGACAGGTGGTCGAGCTAACCCTGATCAACGGCGAAGGCGCGGAGCACGACATCGTCTTTCCCGACCAGAATGGCAAGTCGCCGCGCGTGACCGGAAAAGGCGCCAGCACGACGATCGCTTTCCGCGCCGCCAAATCGGGAGACTTCATCTACTTTTGTAGCGTTCCCGGACATCGGCTGGCGGGCATGCAGGGCCAATTCATTGTCACGCCGCGCCCTGCTCCCCAGGCAGTCGTCGAAGCCGACATCTCGCGCCAGCCGACCGACCTCCCGCCACCGATCGCCAAGCGCGAACCGCAGACGGTGCGCGTCGATCTTTTCAGCGCCGAAGTCGAAGGGCGACTCGCGGAGGGCACCACCTTCGGTTACTGGACCTTTAACGGCAAGGTTCCCGGTCCATTCATCCGCGTCCGGGTCGGCGATACCATCGACATTCACCTGAAGAATTCCGCCGACAGCGCCATGATCCACTCGGTCGACTTCCATGCCGCGACCGGCCCCGGCGGAGGCGCCGCCGCGCTCCAGGTGGATCCCGGAGAAGAGAAATCGATGACCTGGAAGGCGCTAGTGCCCGGCCTTTACGTCTATCATTGCGCGACGCCGATGGTGTCCGAGCACATTGCCAATGGCATGTACGGCCTCATCCTGGTCGAGCCGCAGGACGGGCTGCCGGCGGTCGACCGCGAGTTCTACGTAATGCAGGGAGAAGTCTACACGGACATTCCCTTCGGTCAGCATGGCAGCGCTGAATTCAGCGTCGAGAAGCTCTTGAGCGAACGCCCCGAGTATTTCGTGTTCAACGGCTCGGTCGGCGCGCTGACGAAGCTTCATCCACTGCACGCCAAGGTGGGTGAGACCGTTCGCATCTTCTTCGGCGTCGGCGGACCGAACTTCACCTCTTCGTTCCATGTCATCGGAGAGATTTTCGACAAGGTCTACGCGCTCGGCGGAGTCATGTCGGCGCCGCTCGAAGGCATCCAGACCGTGAGCGTCGCGCCGGGCGGCGCGGTCATCACCGAATTCAAGACCAAAGTGCCGGGCAACTACACTCTGGTTGATCACGCTCTGGCGCGCGCAGAACGCGGATTGGTCGGCATCCTCAGCGTCGAAGGTCCGCCGAACCCCGACATCTACAACGGCCAAGTGATGTCCGGGATGGGACATTAGCGCTGCGCAGCCTCGTCGGCGCCGGGCGGATACGGCCTAAAGATCGGCGCCGCGAAAACTGCGGGCGCCGCGGTAAGAGGATTTGGTCATGAGCATGCCGATCGGGCTCCGCCGCCGGCTCGACTACGCCGGGCCGGCGCTTTTCTCCTACGGCTTTCGCCCGTTCTTTCTCGGCGCCGCGCTCTGGGCGGCGCTCAGTCTGGCGCTCTGGCTGCTGCAATATTCAGGCGAGCTGTCGCTGCCGACGGCGCTCGCGCCGCTCGATTGGCACATCCATGAGATGATTTACGGCTACGTCGCCGCTGCCATCGGCGGCTTCCTCCTCACTGCAATCCCGAACTGGACCGGGCGGCTGCCGGTCAACGGCTATCCTCTGGCCGCGCTCTTCGCCTTGTGGCTCGCCGGTCGTGTGGCGATCGCCGCGTCGTCGCTATGGGGGAGCTGGCTCGCAGCGGCGATCGATCTCGCTTTTCCGGTCACGCTCGCGACGGTGGCGTTTCGCGAGATCATGGCCGGCAACAATTGGCGCAATCTTCGTGTTCTGCTGCTGCTGACCGCCTTCATCGCCGGCGACGTCGTTTTCCACCTCGAGGCGATCTGGTCCGGAAGCGCATCCTATGGGATTCGGCTCGGCATCGCGGCGGTCGTCGGCCTCATCGCCCTTGTCGGCGGACGCGTCGTGCCGAGCTTCACGCACAATTGGCTGGTGCGGAACAATCCCGGACGGCTGCCCACGCCGTTCTCACGGTTCGACGCCGTGACGCTCGCCATCAGCGCCGCTGCGCTTGTGTCATTGGTCGCGTTGCCGCAGCTCGCGCTGTCCGGAGCGCTGTTGATGATCGCGGGCGTGCTGCAAATCTTCCGCCTGCTCCGCTGGGCCGGCTATCGCACTTTCTCTGATCGCCTCGTGCTCGTTCTTCACGTCGCCTATGCATTCGTGCCAATCGGCTTCCTGCTGACGGGCGCGTCGATTCTGTGGCCGGCTCATTGGCCGATCAGCGCCGGCCTTCACGCCTGGACGGCCGGCGCAGCGGGACTGATGACGCTCGCGGTCATGACGCGCGCGAGCCTCGGCCATACCGGCCATCCGCTGGTCGCTTCGACAGGGACGCAGTTGATTTATCTCTGCGCGCTCGTCGCCGCGCTGGCGCGTATATCGGCGGCTTTCGGCTCGTCGAGTGCGTGGCTTGATGTCGCCGCTGCCGCCTGGTTCCTGGCGTTCGGCGGTTTTGCCGTTGGCTTCGGCCCGCTGCTGCTGCGCCGCTCCCCCGTTTGGGAGCGAAGACACCAGCAAAGCGCGCACCCGCGCACGGTTTGACCTATATCGAACGCAATCGGGCGGCTCTGCGGCTCGCGCGATTGGCGATTGCGCCTCCCACTCGTGGCGGACGTTCCGCGCCTCATCGGGAGGTGCGCGGTGATTTCACCGCAGCAGCTTCTGCGCCGCGTACTTGATGGCCTCGACCGCGCCAAGATAGGCGACGACGATGGCGACGATCGTCAGCGACAGCTCAGTCGGAACAGGGACAAAGCCAAACACGTGTCCGATCGGCGTCAGCGCAATTGCCAGCGCGACGACGAGCGCTCCGAGCGAGGTTACGACCAGCACCGGGTTGGCGCGGCTCCGCCAGGGATGGGCCCAGGTTCGAATGATGAAGACCACCAGGATCTGGGTAGCCATCGATTCGATGAACCAGGCGGTGCGGAAAAGTTCGGCGCCGGCGCGAAAGACCCCCAGCAACACCGCGAAGGTCGCAAAATCGAACAGCGAGGACACGGCGCCCATGATCAGCGTGAAGCGCAGGATGGCGCCCATGTCCCAGGCGCGCGGTCGGGCGATGTCCTTGCTGTCGACATTGTCATAGGGAATCCCGACTTCCGAGAAGTCGTAGAGGAGATTGTTGAGCAGGATCTGAACGGCGAGCAACGGCAGAAACGGCAGCACCACCGACGACAGCGCCATCGAGAGCATGTTGCCGAAGTTCGAGCTTGTCCCCATGCGTACGTATTTGAGGATGTTGGCGAAGGTGCGCCGCCCCTCCTCGACGCCGTCCGCGAGCACGCCGAGGTCCCGGTCGAGCATGATCATGTCGGCAGCGCCGCGCGCGACGTCGGTGGCGCCTTCGACCGACAGGCCGACTTCGGCAGCGCGGATCGCCGGCGCGTCATTCACGCCGTCGCCGAGAAAGCCCACCGTCTGTCCGCGCCTTTGCAGCGCGCGGATGATGCGCGTCTTCTGATCGGGCGATACGCGAGCGAACAGATCGACGGTGTCGACGCGCGCCGCGAGCGCCGGGTCGGTCAGGCCGCCGATGTCAACCCCGGTGAGCACCTCCCGAGATGGAAGCTTCATGATTTCGGCAAGATGGCGCACGACCGCTTCGTGATCGCCGGACACGATCTTTATGCGCACGCCGGCGTCAGCGAGCCGGGCGACCGCGTCGGCGGCACCGGGCTTTGGCGGATCGACAAAAACGCAGAAGCCGGCGATCACGAGGCCCTGCTCGTCCTCGGCTTCCAAATCCTTGTGGTCCGGCGGCATCTTCTTCCAGGCGACCGCGAGCAGGCGGAAGCCTTGCGCGACGCGCTCATCGTGGATCCGGTCGAGCATCGCGCGTTCTGCATCGCCGAGCGGAGCAATGTGGCCGTCGCCAACATCGACGCTGCTCGCGAGCGCGAGGATCGGTTCCGGCGCTCCCTTCACCACCAACAAGCGCTCGCCGTCCTTCGCCGCCAGGATCGAGATCCGGCGCCGCTCGAAGTCGAACGGCACCTCGTCGATCTTGGTCCAGCCCGCGACCATCTCGGCGGGACAATGCGCGATGACCGCCTGATCGAGCGGGCTGCGGACGCCGCTCTCGAACTTGCTGTTGACTGCCGCGAGACCGAGCACACGGTCGGAGTCTTTGCCGTCAATGGCGGGATGGCCGACGAGCGTGATACGCGCTTCGGTCAGCGTACCGGTCTTGTCGGTGCACAGCACCGCCATGGCGCCAAGATCGTGGATTGCCGCCAGGCGCTTGACGATCACCCGCTTCCTGGCCATCCGCGCCGCGCCGCGCGACAGCGTCACCGTCATGATCATGGGCAGCAATTCGGGCGTAAGGCCGACGGCGAGCGCGATGGCGAACAGGAAGGAATCGAGGGCCGGGCGTCCGAAGGCGATATGAACAAGAAGGACGAAGAGAACGAGAAAGATCGTCAGGCGGAGGATCAACAGGCCGAGGCGATGAACGCCGCGTTCGAGGGCGCTCGGCTCATCGCCCGCCGCAAGCGCGGCCGCGATGCCGCCGAAGCGGGTTTGCGAACCGGTGGCGACCACCAGCATGACCGCTTCACCGCTGACGACGGACGTGCCGGCAAACGCAGCGTTGAATGCTTCCGCCGGAATGACGGCAGCGCACGGCCCGGCGCGTTTCTCGACGGGAAACGGCTCGCCGGTCATCAACGCCTCGTTGACATGCGCGTTGCGGCTCTCGAGCACAACGCCATCGGCCGGCACGAGGTCTCCGGCTCTGAGGTCGACGATATCGCCGGGCACGACCTCCTCGACGGGAATCGATACGACGGCTCCGTCGCGCCGGACGTCGGCGCGAATGGCGATCGAACGCTTGAGCGCGTCAGCGGCGAGTTCGGCGCGCTCCTCCTGAAACACATCGAGGATGATCGACAGGCTGACGACAGTAGCGATGATTGCGAAGCTCGCAAGATCGCCGGTCGCGCCCGAGATAGCCGCAGCAATGAGCAGTATCGCGATCAGCGGCTCGGCAAAGCGCTTCACCACCTTCGCCAAGAGCCGCGTGCGGTGATGCTCGGCGACCACGTTCGGGCCGAACCGCAGCAGGCGCTCCTGCGCCTCCCCCTGGGTCAGGCCGGCCGCTCGGCCGGCCACCCGGTCGAGCAGCGTTTCGACGGAGAGGGACCAGAATGCGCCATTCGCAGCCCGGGTCATTGACGTTCAGTGCTCCAATGCGCCGCGCCCGGCCCAGGCGATAGCGTCCGCGCGGCCCACTCCAATCCGTATGTGGACGCAATAGTGGCTATCGCGCCGGACCGACGGCCGCAACCCGCCGCTGTCGACACGTGTTGCTTAAGCGGGAATTCAGCGCGTCTCTTCCTAAATCGGCGGCAGGCCCCGGCCGCATTAGCCTGGGCTTTTTTTCACCCGGGAGCTTGTGGCCCAAGAAGGATAATTTCGCCGTTGTCGTAAGTTCCGGCAAACTCTTTAGCATAGTATCGCTACAGCCAATCGAAGTTGCGTCCATTGGCCAGGATATAGCTCTTGATGCAGATCAAGGGACAGGACGGGAGAAGGCGCCATTTTTATTTCGCGCAACGTGTTTGCCGGCGGCACCTTCAATGATTGGAGGTATCTGCACCAATTCATCCGATATCGACAGCGAACGGCAGTGAAAAGCGAGCCGCAAGATGAATGAAGCGGCGACCGGAGAGTCCTCACGATCGCAGGCAACGCATCCGGCCCCGTCGGCCGATAGCGCCTTCTCGCTA
>Ga0335081_10010063_pt1 | contig 15257 bp, 17 predicted proteins | sample Lox_Sample_35_FD_206713 | JGI IMG/M metagenome (GOLD analysis project Ga0335081, IMG submission 206713) | Soil microbial communities from Loxahatchee National Wildlife Refuge, Florida, United States - Lox_Sample_3.5 | ecosystem: Environmental > Terrestrial > Soil > Wetlands | place: USA...
TCACTTTGCCAAGGTGCGCCGCGTGCTCGAGGCGCTCGGCCTCGTGGAGAGCGCGCGCTATGTCGAGCGCGCGAGCCTCATGAGCGAGCAGGTGCTGCCGCTGGCCGCGGTCGATGCCGCGCGCGTGCCCTATTTCTCGATGATCCTGCTGCATCGGCGCAGCGCCGCCCTGCGATGAGCGCGGCGCTGCCAGCGAACGCCGCCATCCTCGTCCTAGGACCGAGCGCGCTGCCGCTCGCCCGGCGCATCCGCGCTATTCTGCCCGAGGCGAGGATCCATGGCCCCGCGACGCGCGCCATGGGCGACATCCGCTTCACCGACGCCACCGCGCATATCGCCGCGCTCTTTGCCGAGGGCAGACCGATCGTCGGGCTTTGCGCCGCCGGCATTCTCATTCGCGCGGTGGCGCCGCTGCTCCGCGACAAGACGCGCGAGCCGCCGATGGTCGCCGTCGCGGAGGACGGCTCGTCGGCGGTGCCGCTCCTCGGCGGCCATCACGGCGCCAACGTGCTCGCCGGCGCCATCGCCGTGCTCACCGGCGGACATGCCGCGCTGACCACGGCCGGCGAGCTGCGCCTGGGCTTCGCGCTCGATGCGCCGCCGCAGGGCTGGCGCGTCGCCAACCCCGAGCGCGCGAAGGGGGTGACGGCCGCCTTGCTTGCCGGCGAGCCGGTCGGCCTCGCGGTCGAAGCGGGGAACGCCGACTGGTTCGCCGCCGGCGGCTGCCGCTTCGCCGCAACGGCGGCGGCAATGATCCGCGTCACCGACCGAAGGCCCGAGCCCGATGCGGCGGCGCTCGTGCTGCATCCGCCGGTCCTGGCGCTCGGCCTCGGCTGCGCCCGCGGCGCTTCGGCCGACGAGATCATGGCACTGGTCGAGACGAGCCTCGCCGAGCAATGCCTCGCCGCTGCGGCGATCGGGGTTGTCGTTTCCATCGAGCTCAAAGCAGACGAACCGGCGCTGCATGAGATCACGGCGCGCCTCGGCGTTCCCGCGCGCTTCTTCTCGGCCGCCGAGCTCTTGGCGGAAACCCCGCGCCTGGCGACGCCGTCGGAAGCGGTGTTCCACGAGACCGGCTGCTACGGCGTCGCCGAGGGCGCGGCCTTGGCAGCGGTGGGAGCCGAGGGCACGCTCATCGTGCCGAAGCGGAAATCGGCGCAAGCGACCTGCGCCGTGGCGCGTGCGCCGGCGCCGCTCGATCCCCGGCGGATCGGCCGCGCGCGCGGCACGCTCGCGGTGATCGGCATCGGGCCGGGCAACGCCGGCGCACGCACGGCGGAGGCCGATGCGGCGTTGGCGGTGGCGAGCGACGTCGTCGGCTATGGCCTCTATCTCGATCTGCTGGGGATGGCGCTCGACGGCAAGACACGGCACGAGAGCGCGCTCGGCGCCGAGGAAGCGCGGGCGCGCCAGGCGCTCGATCTCGCCGCGGCGGGGCGGCGCGTGGCGCTGGTTTCCTCCGGCGATGCCGGGATCTATGGGGTCGCGACGCTAGTCTTCGAGCTCATCGAGCGCGACACCCGGCCGGAATGGCGGCGCATCGCCATCGCCGTGGTGCCGGGCGTGTCGGCGATGCAGGCGGCCGCGGCGCGGCTCGGCGCGCCGCTGGGGCATGATTTCTGCGCCATCTCGCTCTCGGATCTGCTGACGCCGTGGGCCGTGATCGAGCGCCGGCTGCGCGCCGCGGCGGAAGGCGATTTCGTCGTCGCTCTCTACAATCCCCGCTCGGAGCAGCGGCAGACGCAGCTGGCGACGGCGCGCGACCTTCTCCTCGCCCATCGCCCGCCCGAGACGCCGGTGGCGCTGGCGCGCAATCTCGGCCGGGCCGGCGAGAGCATCGCGGTCACGACCTTGGGGGCGCTGGCGCCGGAGGCGGTCGACATGCTGACCCTGGTGCTGGTCGGCAGCAGCGTGACGCGGCTTTTGCCAGGGAGGCTGCCCCGTCTCTACACGCCCCGCGGCTACGCGGCCAAGCGATGACCGTGCATTTCATCGGCGCCGGTCCCGGCGCCCCCGACCTCATCACGCTGCGCGGACAGAGGCTGATCGAGCGCTGTCCCGTCTGCCTTTATGCGGGCTCGCTGGTGCCGGCGGAGATCGTCGCATCGGCCCCGCCGGGTGCCCGCGTCATCGACACCGCGCCGCTGACGCTCGACGAGATCATCGCCGAGATGGCCGCGGCGCATGGCGCCGGCCTCGATGTGGCGCGCGTCCATTCCGGCGACATCTCGCTCTATGGCGCCATCGCCGAGCAGATGCGGCGTCTCCGCGCGCTCGACATTCCCTATGACCTGACGCCGGGCGTTCCCGCTTTCGCCGCCGCCGCCGCCGCGCTCGGCACCGAGCTCACGCTGCCGGAGCTGACGCAGACGGTGGTGCTGACACGGACGGCGGTGCGCGCCTCGCCGATGCCGGCGAAAGAAGACCTCGCAACGCTGGCCGCCAGCGGCGCCACGCTGGTGCTGCATCTCTCCATCAACAACCTGGCGAAGATCGTGCGCGAGCTCATGCCGCTCTATGGCGGGGACTGCCCCGTGGCGATCGTCTGGCGCGCGAGCTGGCCCGACGAGACGATCCTCCGCGGCACGCTCGCCACCATCCGGGCGCAAGTGAAGGCCGCGGGCTTCACCCGCACCGCGCTCATCATCGTCGGCCGCGTTCTGGCGGCGGAAGATGCCGCCGAGAGCCGGCTCTATGCGGTGGATCACCACCACGTGCTGCGGCCGCGGCGCAATCCTTGATCGGTTCAGCGATGAACCCCCGACGGCGCAACGCCGTCTCCGGACCCGACGGCTTCCGCGAGTGCCAGAAGGAGGCGTGCCTCGAGACCTCCGCTGGCGCGATTGGCGAGGATCAGGCTGCCGCCCAGCGCGCGAGCGAGCTGATGGGCGATGGCCAGCCCCAAACCGGCGCCACCGGTATCACGGTTGCGCGAACTCTCCAGACGATAGAAGGGCTGCAGCACAGCACTCAATTCGGCCGGCGGAATTCCGGGACCGCGATCGCACACGGCCACCAAGACACGATCCCTCGCTTCGGCATCCAGGCGGATTTCCACGTCCTTGCCGAATTTGAGCGCGTTGTCCACGAGGTTGGTGATAATGCGGCGGAGCGCATGCGGACGAGTGACGATCGAGTGCTCGATGCGACCGGTGAGGCTTAGACGCTCGCCGCCATCCACGTAGTCGCAGACCAAGCTATCCAACAAGGCGTTCAAGTCGACGCGGCAGGCAGGCTCGGTGATGCCCTGGGCGCTCCGCGCGAAGGCGATCCCCTCTTGCACCAGCATCTGCATCGCGTCGAGATCGGCCTGGAGCTTGTCTCGGAGCGCGGCGCTCTCCAGCAGGTCGGCGCGCAAGCGCATCCGCGTGATCGGCGTCTGCAGGTCATGCGAGATCGCGGCGAGCATGCGAAGGCGCTCGGCCACATGCTCGGCGATCCGGCGCTGCATCAGATTGAACGCAACCGCGGCACGGCTCACTTCGATGGGACCGTCCTCGGGCAACGTCTTGCCGTTGAGCTCGAGGCCGAGCTCATCGGCCGCTTTCGCAAGTTGCGCCAGCGGGCGCGTCGCCAGTCGCACGGCAAGCCAGGTGGCGACGGCGAGGAGCGACAGCTGCGCTGAGAGGACGGCCGCGACCCAGGGCGAGATGGCCAAGCTCGGCGGCGACATGTCGATCGCAAGCGGCGTGCCGTCAGCGAGCCGCAGATTGACCTGCAGCAGGGCCCGATCACCGGCATCTCTCGGCAGCGTGGCCCTCACTTCGTAGCCACGACCCAGCGCGTTCGCCAGGGCGGCCGTCACCTGCTGCGCCAAAGCCGAGTCGGTTGGCGCGCCGGCAGCCGGCGTGCCCAGGACATAACGATAATTCGGACGCTCGATCCGAGCGAGCCAGAGCGCGCGCTCGCCGGCGGGCACGCGATCCAGGATCGCGACCGAGGTGGCAATATCCTTGGCGAGATAGGAGATCATCATCCGGAGCGAGGCCTGACCGCGCTCCTGAAGGACGAGCCAGAAGGTGAGCGCATGCGCCGCCGCCAGGCCCAGGAACAGGATGAGCGCCACGCGTCCGAAGAGCGAACGCGGCCACCAGCGCAAAAGAACACGTCGGCCTATGCGGCTCACGGGGCATCCTTGCGCGGCATCACCGCGGCGGCGAAGACATAGCCCTCGTTGCGGATGGTCTTGATGTAGCGCGGCTCGCGCGCCTCGTCGCGCAGTCGCTGGCGGAGCCGGCTCACCAGAAGATCGATCGAGCGGTCGAAGGCGTCGGCGCCGCGGCCTTGCGTCAGCGTCAGCAACTGGTCGCGGTTGAGGACTCGCTGCGGATGGCTGAGAAAGACGCGCAACAACCGGTATTCGGCGCCGCTCAAGGAGACCATCGTGCCGGCAGCGTCGATCAGGTGGCGTTCGGTCGTGTCCAACGACCAGGCGCCGAAGGCCAGCATCCGCGCCGGCTCCGCGGCGCCACGCAAGTTCGGCGGCAGCATGCGCGTTCGGCGCAGCACGGCGGCGATGCGGGCCAGCAATTCGCGCGCCGCAAAGGGCTTCGTCAGGTAGTCGTCCGCGCCCATTTCCAGACCCACGATGCGGTCGGTTTCTTCGTTTCGTGCCGTCAGTATGAGCACGGGCACGGATTCCGGTCCGCCGGCGCGCAGATGTCGGCAGAGAGCGAGCCCGTCCTCGCCGGGCAGCATCAGGTCGAGGACGATGAGATCGACCGAGCCTGCGGCGAGCGCCACGCGCATCTGCCGCCCATCGGCCGCGGCGGTGGCCTTGAAGCCGTTCTTCTCCAAGTATTCGGTCAAAAGGCCGCGGATCTCGATGTCGTCGTCGACGATTAAGATGTGGTCGACCCGTTCCATGACGGTTCTTTTACCGGAACCGAGCCCGGTTGGGGCGATTTTTTTGTATCTCAATGTATCGGCGGCAGTGTTCGATGCATGGGAGCGCAATAAGGCCGTTTCTCCGACATATCGGGGATACACGGGTGAGCGATCGTCAGGCTCCGGAAAACGCGATGGGAGACCTGAGATGACTTGGACGGGAAATTCTGACCATCGATCGAGCGCGCGCAGGGCTGTGGCCTTCGCCGCGGTGCTGGCCCTCGGGGGATGCAGCCAGCAAGCGACGACGGCACCGGCGGCCGCCAATCAACAACTCGGTCGCTGGGTGACCGAGAGCGGCAATCTCGAGATCGATATCGCACCCTGCGGCAAGGCGCTGTGCGGCACGGTGGTCAAGGTGCTCGCCAACCGATCGATGGCCGATCCGAGCAAGACGATGGCGGCCGACGCGCCGTCCCCGCTCGGAATGAAGGTCCTGAGGGATTTCATGCCATCGGGCGACGGCGAGTGGCAGGGCCAAATCTATAACCGCGAGAGCGGAAAGACCTATGACTGCCTGATGTCGCTCGCATCTTCGGATCAGCTCAAGATCCACCCCTATGTCGGCGTCCCCTTGTTCGGCAAGACGCAGATCTGGCGCCGTGCGGTCGCGAGTTCAGAGCAGCCGTAGCAGCCGAGGGCGCAGCCGCCATGATCGAAATCTTGCTGGCTTCAGCCGCGGGTGCGCTGACAGTCGCGGCGCCTTGCGTCTTGCCCATGTTGCCGATCATCGTCGGCACCTCCATCGGCCAGACGAGCTGGGCGCGACCGATCTTCATCGCCTTGGGTTTCGCGCTGGCGTTTTCGTCGGCGGCGTTGGTGTTCGGCGCGTTTTCCGACGCGCTGGGATTCTCCGACGACACGCTCAGAAGCGTGGCCGCGCTGCTTTTGATGGCGTTCGGCGTTCTGATGGTCTGGCCGGGGCCCTTTGCGCGGCTTGCCGAGATGCTCGACAGCGTCGTCAACCGTGTCGGTGCGATCGGTCGCCGCGCCGGACCGGACAATCTCGGCGGATTGGTGCTCGGCGTTACCCTGGGGATCCTCTGGACGCCCTGCGCCGGCCCGATGCTCGGCGCCATTTTAACGCTGGTCGCCACGGCCAAGCACTTGGGCCACGCTGCCATCCTCCTCGTTTGCTATGCGATCGGGGCCGCCACGCCGATGCTCGCTATCGCCTATGGCGGCCAGTACGTGTCCGCGCATGTGCGACGGTTCGCGCGGCACACGGGCCGCCTGCAGCAAGGTTTCGGAGTCCTCGTGGCCCTGATCTCGATCGCCATCTACTTCCAATATGATACGGCGGTCACGGTGTGGCTCGCGAAGTTCTACCCAACCTTACCGAGGTTATGACGATGATGGTGTCGCGTCGCATATTCTCAGCCGTGGGCGTGGCGCTTGCTTTCGTCATCAGCAACGCCGGTGCCGGCCGGGCCGGCAATCCGCCATTCTACGACTACGGCCCGGCGCCGGAATTCGCGGGCATCGATCGTTGGATCAATGCCGCGCCGCTCGCCATGGCGGGGTTGCGGGGAAAAGTCGTGCTCGTGGATTTTTGGACCTACTCCTGCATCAACTGCCTGCGCACGCTGCCAGAGATCATCGGCTGGTACGACAAGTATCAGAACAAAGGACTGATCATCGTGGGTGTCCACACGCCGGAATTCGCCTACGAGCGCGACGAGCAAGACCTGCAGGCCGCGGTTCATCACCTCGGCATCAAATACCCGGTCGCGCAGGACAACCACTATGCGACCTGGAAAGCCTACGACAATGAGTATTGGCCCGCCCTTTATCTGATCGACCAACGCGGCAGAATTGTTCTGAAGCATTTCGGCGAGGGCGAGTATGGCGACATCGAGCAAGCCATTCGCGCCCTTCTTGCAAACGAGGCGCGCGGCTAGCCAGGGAGCGGGGCTCCCGCGAAGCGAATCTCGATAAAATTTTAGCGGTAATTTCCGCGATTTGTCGCGCCAACTGCTGTCGTTATTGATACCCTAACCTTACTCAATCGGTAACCATTCCGCACCGCGATCCAGCTCATGCCACGCCCTCGGACCAGCGCAACTTTCGGATGGAGCTCGAGACCGGCCCGCGCCGCGGCGCTGCGGCAGCGCCGGTCGCGGCGTCAAGCATCGGCGGCGGTTGCCACCGTGGCGCTCCTCGCCACCACGCTGCTCATCATGCGAAGCACGGGGGACGCGAATGCGACGCCGCCGCTTGCGATCACCTATGGCGCCAGCGATCAGCATCAATGCGGCATGCTCGTCCATCGCACCGTCGCCGCCACCAACCAGATCGATTTCAACCTGCGCGCGGCCGAGGCGCTGCGCTATGGCTGCCTCGAATATCGCGACGGCGAACTCACCAGCCGCGTGCCGGCGCTTTTCGGCCACATCGTGCGCGTCACCAAGGTTGGCATCGACGAGCGCTGACGTCCGCCCTCAGTGGGCGTGTGCCAACTCCAGCGCGGCGAGCGCATTGGGCTTGCCGGCGGCCCAGGACCGGGCGTCCCGACCGGTATAGTCCTGCTTCTTCGCGTCGGCGCCGGCCTGGAGCAGCAGCCGGATGGCGGCGGGCTTGTTGGCCTCGGCGGCGAGCATCAGCGGCGTCACCCCCTCCTTGGTCACGGCGTCGACCGGCGCCTTGGCCTTGAGCAGCATCCGGATCACCTCGCTGCGGCCGAACTGCGCCGCCCAATGCAGGGCGGTGGCGCCGGAAGTGTCGCGGTAGTCGATCCGCGCGCCGCCATCGAGCAGCAGCTTGACGGCCTCGGTATTGCCGACCGCCGCCACATAGGAAAGCGGCGTGCGGCCGCGAGGGTCGTCGAAATTGGGGTTGTCACCCCGGCGGAGCATGAAGTCGATCTCCTCGCTGCGGTTATTCGCGGCGGCGTTCGCCAGCGTGTACCAATCGGGGAAGGTCATGAGCTGAGCGCGGCCGCTCACGGGCACGAGGGCCATGAAGGCGAGCCCCCCGACGCCAGCGCGAAGGTGACGGATGATCCTTCTCATGATCCTCGCTCCTCCCTCAAGCGTCGCGCGATCGGCAGTTGGGATTGGATCCAGCCGATCGCTGCGGCGACGCCATCGACGCGCTCTCCGACCGGCTTCGACGGGCGGCGCACCATGACGACCGGCAGGCCGCGCTCGCGCGCCGCCACCAGCTTCGCCTCGGTAGCGCCGCCGCCGCTCGCTTTGGCGACCAGCACCTCGATGGCATGCTCGGCCAAGATACGTCGTTCGTCCGCGAGGGTGAAGGGACCGCGCGCCAGCAGCAGCGCATAAGACGGAAGTGGCGGCGGCGCGGCCGGCGCGCCGACGAGGCGCAGCAGAAAGTGGTGGTGGGCGAGCCCGGCAAACGCCTCGAGCCCGCGCCCGCCGACGGTGAGGAAGACGCGCCGCCCGAGATCGGACAACGCCGTTGCCGCCGCGCTGAGATCGCCGACCTCGATCCAACGATCGTCGCGATGGCGGCGCCAGGCCGGGCGGTCGATGGCAAGAAGCGGCACCGCCGCCGCGCGGCAGGCCTCCGCCGCCTCCGCCGAGATGCGGACGGCGAAGGGATGGGTGGCGTCGACGACGAGAAGCACGCGCTCGGCCACAAGATAAGCCGCCATGGCCGCGGCGCCACCGAAGCCGCCCATCCGCACGCGGCCAGGGAGCGGCGCCGGACGGGGGGTGCGGCCTGCCAGCGACGTGGTGATGCGGAGCGCCGCGCCGAACGCGGTCTCAGCCGCCGCGGCGAGCGCCGCCCCCTCGGCGGTGCCACCGAGAATCAGCAGATGCGGCGGCTCAAGGGCCGACATGCGCGAGAAGCTCGCCGTGGCGATCGAAAATCGCGACATCGACGGCGATGCCGCCCGCCAACGTCGCCAACGCCACTTCGCGCGCCTGCAGCGCCACGCGCTCGCTGAGCATCGAGCGGTCGGCGCCGGCGAGCGCCAACACCTCACCCGCGCCGGCCGCGCCACGCGCCGCGGCGACGGTGGCGGCGTCCGCGCTCAGCGCTGCCAGCAGCTCGGCCAACGCCGCTGCATCGACGCGGCTTGCGCCGGAATGAAGGTCGAGATGGCCTTGCGCGAGCTTCGCCAGCTTGCCGAAGCCGCCGGCCAGCGTGAGCCGCGGCACGGGATGGCGGCGCAGATATTTGAGGGTGCCGCCGACGAAATCGCCCATGTCGATGAGGGCCGTCTCCGGCAACCCGAGGAGCCGCTGGACGGCGGCCTCCGACGTCGAGCCGGTCGCCGCCGCGAGATGCTCGAGGCCGGCGGCGCGCGCCACGTCGATGCCGCGCTGGATCGCATGGATCCAAGAGGCGCAGGAATAGGGAATGACGATGCCTGTGGTGCCGAGAATGGAGAGGCCGCCAACGATGCCGAGCCGCGCATTGAGCGTCTTCGCCGCCAGTGCCGCGCCCCCGGGGATGGCGATGGTGACCGCAAGGTTGGGAAGCGTGCGGCCCGTCGCCGCCTCGGCTGCGGCGAGCGCGGCGCGGATCATGGCGCGGGGCGCGGGATTGATCGCCGCCTCCCCGACGGCGAGCGCCAGCCCCGCGCGCGTCACGGTGCCAACGCCTTCGCCGGCGTGAAAGGTGACGCCGCCGCCGGCCGGGCCGGGCGAGAGCGCGGCGATCACCGTGGCGCCATGCGTTACGTCGGGATCGTCGCCGGCGTCCTTGACGATGCCGGCGCGCGCGAGCCCGGGGCTCAGTTCCCGCAACGCGAGCGGGAAGGACGGGCACTCGCCGCCGGGAAGGCGAATGCCGACGGGGTCGGGGAAGACGCCGGTGAGAAGCGCCTCGGCCGCCGCGCGCGCCGCCGCCGCGGCGCAAGCGCCGGTGGTCCAGCCGCGCCGCAACGGGCCGCTCGGTCGCCGTGACATGGTCACAGTCTATCGAGCGGCGGCGCCGGGGTGTAGGTTCACGCCATGGAGATCCCGCTTCCCTTGCCGGACTTCGCCCCCGGCTCGGTCTGGCTGGTGGGCGCCGGACCGGGCGATCCCGGGCTCTTGTCGCTGCTGGCGCTGCATGCGCTGCAGCAGGCCGACAGCGTCGTCTATGACGCGCTGGTCGACCCGCGCATTCTCGCTTTGGCGCGACCCGGTGCGGCGCTTGACTATGCCGGAAAGCGCGGCGGCAAGCCTTCGCCGCAACAGCCCGACATCTCCGAGCGCCTGGTGCGGCTGGCGCGCGCCGGTCGCCGGGTGCTGCGCCTCAAGGGCGGCGACCCCTTCGTCTTCGGTCGCGGCGGCGAGGAGGCGCTGGCGCTGGTGGCGGCGGGGATACCGTTTCGCGTCGTCCCGGGCGTCACCGCGGCGATCGGCGGGCTCGCCTATGCCGGCATCCCTGCGACGCATCGCGACATCAACGCCGCCGTCACCTTCATCACCGGCCATGCCAGCGACGGCGAGGTGCCGGACGGGCTCGACTGGGCGGCGCTGGCGCGGGGCGCACCGGTGCTGGTGCTCTACATGGCGCTGAAGCATCTCGATGCGATCGCGCAACGCCTCGTCGCCGCCGGCCGGGCACCCGACGACCCCGTCGCGGTGGTGAGCAAAGCCACCACCCAAGCGCAGCGCGTCCTCGAGACGACGCTCGCCCGCGCCGCCGCGGACGTTGCCGCCGCCGCGATCGAGCCGCCCGCCATCGTCGCCATCGGCGCGGCCGTGAAGCTCCGCGCGAGCCTCGATTGGCTCGGCGCCGCAGCGAAGGTGGTGACGCCGGCGCGGTGATAGAGGAATCTCACGGATCGGAGAAGAAATGCGAGGAGGGGGATGACGTGGAGATGAGGGGGGTCACGGGGATCAAGGGAATTGAGCTATTCTTCTTGTCCCATCCCCTTCTTCATCAAGACGTTATTGCATCACGAGCCCGCCATCGACGGTGATAATGGCGCCGTTGACGTAAGACGCCTGCGGCGAGAGCAGCCAGGCGATAGTCTCGGCTACTTCCGCCGCCTTGCCGGAGCGGCCTTGCGGGATCATCGCCTCGACGCGCTGGCGCACGCCGGGCTGCGAGTAGGGGCTGTTCTCGAGCATCGGCGTCTCGATCGGGCCGGGCGCCACGGTATTGACCGCGATCCCCTTCTCCGCCAGCGAGCGCGCCGCGTTCTTGGTGAGCGCCAGCACGGCGCCTTTGCTTGAGGCATAGGCGGCGGTGCCGGCGAGGCCGCCCCCGCGCAGGCCGGCGACGCTCGCCACGGTGCAGATGCGCCCGCCTCGCGGCATGTATCGCGCCGCCTCGCGCATGGCGAGGAAGGTGCCGATGACGTTGACGTCGTAGAGGCGGCGAAAGCTCGCGACCGTCACCTCCATGAAGGGCGTCGTGTCGAGGATCCCGGCGCAAGTGGCGAGCACGTCGATCCCGTCCGCGGTCTTGGCGATCTCGGCGAACGCCGCGACCACGGCTGCCTCGTCGGCGACATCGAGCGTGCGCGCCAGATGACCTGCACCCGCGGCGCGCGCGACGCGCTCGGCGGCGGCGCCGTTCTGGTCGAGGCAGGCGACGCGGTATCCCTCACGCGCGAGGACGGCGGCGGTGGCGGCGCCGATGCCACTGCCGGCGCCCGTGACGATGGCGGTCGGATGCGCTTCCATCGGCCTTTCCCCTCTTCTCGTTGCCGCTTCTCGCGCGGGCGATGATCCCGCGCGGCTGGGACCTTGGCAAGCCCGTCACGGCCCGCAATATAGAGCGTGGCGTTGTGCGGAGAAGCGGCGATGCGCGCGAGCGGTGCGGCTCTCTTGGCGGCGATGATGCTGGCGGCGTGCGGCGAGCGCCAGGAAGCCGCTCCCTATTTCGCGATCCCGCCGGTAACGGCGGTGGAAGCGCGCCCCGAGCCCGCCGCGGAGCCGCCACTGGTGCCGATGACGCCGTCGCCCAATCCCGAAGTGCAGCAATTCCTGCAAAGCCATCCCGAGGATGTCGGGCGCGGCCCCAGGCCGGTGCCGCGGCCGAGCGCGGCGTCGCAGCCTTTTTACGCGCAGCCGGCCAATGTCGGCCCGGTCACGGGCTACGGACCGGGCGGCATGGCGCTCCCGCCGGGCGCGCCGCCCAATCCGCCCTATCCGCCGGGCGGCCTCACCGGCCAGCACTGACAGGCGCTATTCGACGGTTTTGCCGGCGTGCCGTCTTCGACCACCAAATCAGGTCGGCTCGGCCGACGAGATGGTCGCGTGCGACGAAACGGAAATCGCCGATGCGGCTGTCCTGCGAATTGTCGCGATTGTCGCCCATCACGAAATAGTGGTCGGGCGGCACGACGTAAGGACAGGTGTTCTCCGCGTCGCCACTGTCGCCATTGGCGCGGTCGCACGCCTTCTCCGCCGCCGGCGCGTGCAACGAATCGAGCAGGATCGAATAGGCGACGCCGTTGGGCAGCGTCTCACGGTAGACATCGCGCGGTGAGCCCAGCAAGGGATCGACATTTGTCCCTGTGCGTTCGCGCTTGACCGAGGCGTCGTTGATGTAGAGCGTACCGTCCCGCATTTGAATCGTATCGCCGGGCAGTCCGATCAGCCGTTTGATGTAGTAGATGTTGAGATCGCGGTAGAGGAAGACCGCGACGTCGCCCCGTCGCGGCTCGATGAAATGATAGTGCCGCACAAGGAGGTAGTCGCCGACCTGGAGCGTCGGCGCCATGGAGCCCGATGGTCTGTTAAAGGGCTGCCATTCGAGGCGCCAACAAGAGGAGCGAGGCGACGACCGCTCCGCCGGCAACAATGAATTGGGCCGCCGATCGTCGTCTCGGCATGTGCTTGCGCCCCAATCGGGAACGAACCTCGGTCGGTACTAACAGGACGTGCGGCCGTCGGCAAGGCTACGCCTTCACCCCGGCACCGATGGCCGGCGCCGCATCGGGGTCGAGCGGCCAGCGCGGGCGCGGCGCGAAATCGAGGCCGTCGCTGAGGCCCCGCTGCAGCCGCTCGAGCCCGGCCCAGGCGATCATCGCGCCGTTGTCGGTGCAGAGCGCGGGCGGCGGCGCGGCAAAGGCGAGGCCATGCTCGCCGGCCAGCGCGGCCAGCCGGGCGCGGAGCACGGCGTTGGCAGCGACGCCGCCGGCGACGACCAGCGAGCGGCCCTCGGGCCAGCGCCGGCGGAAGAGCGCCGCTGCGTGCGCGGTGCGGTCGATCAGCGCATCGCCGATCGCCGCTTGCAGCGCCGCCGCCAAGTCGGCGACGTCGGCGGGCGAGAGCCCGGTCGCGGACCGCGCCGCCACTTGCTGGCGGAGCGCCGTCTTGAGGCCGGAGAAAGAGAAGTCGCAGCCGGGCCGGCCCTTCATCGGCCGCGGCAGGGAAAAGCGCCGGGGGTCGCCGTCGCGCGCGACGCGTTCGATCGCGGGGCCGCCGGGAAAGCCCAGTCCCAGCAGCTTCGCGCCCTTGTCGAAGGCTTCGCCCGCGGCATCGTCGATCGTCGTGCCGAGGCGTCGGTAGCGCCCGACATCCTCGACCACCAGCAACTGGCAATGCCCGCCCGACACCAAGAGCAGAAGATAGGGAAACGCCGCGTCGTCGCCGAGTCGCACCGAGAGCGCATGGCCTTCGAGATGATTGACGGCGATGAAGGGAATGTCCCGTGCGAGCGCGATCGCCTTCGCCTCCATGACGCCGACGAAGACGCCGCCGATAAGCCCAGGCCCACCCGTCGCCGCCACCCCGGCGAGAGCATCGAAGCCGATGCCGGCGGTCGCGAGCGCCCGGGCGATGAGCCCGTCGAGATGCTCCAGATGCGCCCGCGCCGCCACTTCCGGCACGACGCCGCCGAAGGGCCGATGCTCGGCGAGCTGCGAGAGCACGAGGTTGGCGCGAATGCGCTCCCCCGCATCGCTCACCACCGCCGCCGCCGTCTCGTCGCAGCTCGTCTCGATGCCGAGGATCAGCATGGAGGGAGGGTAGGCTGTCAGCTGTCAGCTGTCAGCTAAGAGCTGACAGCCAACGGCTTATCCTCTAAACCCCCGGCCATGGTCCTTCTGCGCATCGGCACGCGCGGCTCGGCGTTAGCGCTCGCGCAGGCGGCGGAGGTGAAGGCGCGGATGGCGGCGGCGGACCCCGCCTTGGCGGCGCCCGGGGCGATTGAGATCGTCGTTATCAAGACCAGCGGCGACACGGCCGCCGATCGCAGCCTCGCCGAGATCGGCGGAAAGGGACTCTTCGCCAAGGAGATCGAGGAGGCGCTCACCGATCGCCGCATCGATCTCGCCGTCCATTCGCTGAAGGACCTGCCGAGTCTTCTGCCGCAGGGGTTGACGCTCGCGGCGCATCTGCCGCGCGAGGATCCGCGGGATGCGTTCTTCTCGCTGCGCGCCCCAAGCCTTACCGCGCTCGCCGCGGGCGCCACTATCGGCACCTCGTCGCCGCGCCGCCATGCGCAACTCCGTCATGTGCGCGCCGATCTCGCGCTCGTGGCGCTGCGCGGCAATGTCGATACGCGCCTGAAGAAGCTCGAGACCGGCGCCGTCGACGCCATGCTTCTCGCCGTCGCCGGGGTGAAGCGCTTGGGCCTGGCGCAGCGCATCACCGCCATCCTTTCGCCCGAAGAGATCCTCCCGGCGGCGGCGCAAGGCGCCATCGGCATCGAGTGCCGGACCGACGATACGCGCGCCCGGGACTGGGCGGAGGCGATCGACCATGCGCCCTCCGCCCTCTGCGTCACCGCCGAGCGCGCGGTGCTGACGGCGCTGGGTGGCTCCTGCCGCACGCCGATCGCGGCGCTGGCGGAGCTCGAAGGCGGCGGTCTTCGACTCCGTGCCATGATCCTCCGCCCCGACGGCAGCGAGTGTCTCTCGGCCGAGCGACGCGGCGCCACGGCGGACGCGGCGGCACTCGGCCGCGATGCGGGCGACGAGCTGCGCCGCCGCGCGGGTCCGCGCTTCTTCGCGGAAGCGGGTGCGTGAAGGCGCTCGTCACCCGGCCCACTGACGACGCGGCGCCGCTCGCGCGCGCGCTCCAGCACCGCGGCATCGAGCCGCTGCTCCAGCCCTTGCTCGAGATCCAGCCGGCCGCCGATGCGGCGCGGCGGCTCGGCGACGCGCTCACCGGCGCGCAAGCGCTGCTCTTCACCAGCGCCAATGGCGCGCGCGCCTTCATCGCGGCCTCGCCACGGCGCGAGCTTCCCGTCTTCGCCGTGGGCGATGCCTCGGCGGCGGTCGCGCGCATCGCCGGATTCCGCAGCGTCGCCAGCGCTGGCGGCGACGTGACCGACCTGGCGCGGCTGGCGGCGGCGCGCCTCGCACCCCAGCACGGGCCCCTGGTGCATGCCGCGGGCAGCGCCATCGCCGGCGATCTCGCGGCGCTGCTGCCGGCGTTCACGCTCCGGCGGGTCGTCCTCTACGAGGCGAAGGCGGCGGAGACGCTCTTGCCGGAGACGGTGGCGGCGCT
>Ga0335081_10010065_pt1 | contig 15255 bp, 11 predicted proteins | sample Lox_Sample_35_FD_206713 | JGI IMG/M metagenome (GOLD analysis project Ga0335081, IMG submission 206713) | Soil microbial communities from Loxahatchee National Wildlife Refuge, Florida, United States - Lox_Sample_3.5 | ecosystem: Environmental > Terrestrial > Soil > Wetlands | place: USA...
CCAGATCTTTCTTCAGTCCGACCTCTTCTTCTCCGGCGTGCGGCCGGCGGTCAACGTCGGAACGTCCGTCTCGCGCGTGGGCTCGTCGGCGCAGACGAAGGCGATGAAGAAGGTCGCCGGGCGCCTTCGCCTCGACCTCGCCCAGTACCGCGAGCTCGAGGCGTTCGCGCAGTTCGGCTCCGAGCTCGACCAGGCGACGCAGTCGGCGCTGAACCGCGGCGAGAAGATGGTCGCGACACTCAACCAGCCGCAGTACCAGCCCTGGCCGATGGAGGAGCAGGTGGGGGCGCTGTACGCCGGCGTCAACGGCTACCTCGACGACATCGCGACCGAGGACGTGCCGCGCTTCCAGGACGAGCTGCGCGAGTCGCTGCGCACGCAGGCGGAGATCTACAAGGGGATCCGTGAGACCGGCGACCTCTCCGACGAGGCGGCCGAGCGCCTGAACGAGGAGATCGAACGGGTGAAGGCGCGCTTCCAGCCGAGCTCCGGAGAGCAAGCCGCCTAGTGGCTTCGGTCCAGGATCTCAAGCGGCGCGTCCGCTCGATCACCAATACGCGCAAGCTGACGCGGGCGATGGAGCTCGTCGCGTCGGCGCGGCTGCGACGCGCCCAGATGCGCATCGAGGCGATGCGGCCCTACGCGGACCGCATGCTCGAGCTGATGGCCGGCGTGTCGCAGGCGGCGGGCGCCGTCCGGCTGCCGCTGCTCGAGCGGCGCGACCCGATCCAGACGGTCGCGCTCGTCCCGGTGACCGCCGACCGCGGTCTCGCCGGCGCGTTCAACGCGCAGGTGCTGCGCCGCACGTTCGCGTTGCAGCGCGAGGCCGAGGCCGCCGGCCAGAAGGTCCTCTACTTCTCGTCCGGGAAGAAGGCCGCCTCGACGCTGCGCTTCCGCCGGCTCGACGTCGGCCACGCGTGGACCGGGTTCAGCGAGCGGGCCGCGTACAGCGACGCCCAGGCGATGGCGCACGAGCTCGCCGAGGCGTTCGTCGAGCGCCGCGTCGACCGGGTCGTTCTCGTCTACAACGCGTTCGTCTCGCCGCTCGTCCAGCGGGTCACCGTGCGCGACGTCCTGCCGATCCCACAGGACGTGCTCGCGGGCGAGGCCGGCGAGGAGGCCGAGTCGTCGGAGCTCGCCCATCCCGACTTCATCTACGAGCCGGAGCCGCAGGAGATCCTCGCGCGGCTGCTTCCCGTGTACGTCGAGACCGAGCTGTACCGGGCGCTGCTCGAGTCGGGCGCCTCGGAGCAGGGGGCGCGGATGACTGCGATGCGCAACGCCTCGAAGGCGGCCGGCGAGCTGATCGACAACCTGACGCTCGCAATGAACCGGGCGCGGCAGGCGGCGATCACGCAGGAGATCCTCGAGGTCGTCGCCGGCGCCGACGCGCTCTCCGGCTGACGCATTTATCGATCTCCTTCTTCTCGGATTTCGATCAACGATTTCGCCTGGACTGCGGTACAGTTCGCAAACCGTGGCGCAGACCGAGCACGAGGCTGTCGCCGCCGGCGACGGCGGCACGGCCGTCGACGACGCCCCGCTCATCCTCGGCGACGAGATCGAGGCGCGCGGCTACTGGGAGTCGGTCTGGCGGAGCCTCAAGCAGGACAAGGCCGCGATCGGCGGTGGCATTGCCGTCATCGTCCTCATCTTCCTGTGCTTCATCGGGGCGCCGATCTTCGCGTGGATCCTCGGCCACGGGCCGAACCAGATCTTCGACGGCGGACTGACCGCGGGAGCGCTGCCGCTCGGGCCGTGGTCGCACTTCAAGGATGTGCCATATGTCGGCGCGACGGGCAACTTCCCCTCGGTCTTCTTCCCGCTCGGGAGCGACGGCGCCGAGGGCCGGGACGAGTTCCTGCGCCTGCTGTACGGCGGCCAGGCCTCGCTCGAGGTCGCGATCTTCGCGACGGCGATCTCGATCACGCTCGGCGTGATCTTCGGCGCGGCGGCCGGGTACTTCGGCGGCGGGATCGACATGGTCATCTCCCGCGTCACCGAGCTGACGATGGCCTTCCCGGTGATCCTCTTCATCATCGCCCTCTCCGCGGTCGCCGGCCCCGAGCTGAACAAGATCACCTTCGGATTCCTGCCGGAGGGGGTGTTCACGATCACCCTGGTGCTCTCGATCTTCGGGTGGTTCTACCCCTGCCGAATTGCGCGCGCCCAGGTTCTCTCGCTGAGAGAGAAGGAGTTCGTCGAGGCCGCCCGGATGGTTGGCTCGAGCGACTCCAAGATCATCCGGTCGCACCTGCTCCCGCACCTGGTCGCGCCGATGATCGTGCTGGCGACGATTTCCGTGGGCGCGAACGTGTTGGCCGAGGCGGGCCTGTCCTTCCTCGGGATCGGCATCCAGGAGCCCACGGCGAGCTGGGGGAACCTCCTCGAACAGGCGCCGCAGTTCTACCTCCAGGTGCCCTGGCTGATGCTCTGGCCGGGCCTGGCGGTGCTGATCACGACCCTCTCCTTCAACCTGCTCGGCGACGGCCTCCGGGACGCCTTCGACCCGCGCGCCGCGCGCTGAAATGCCCCGCCAGGCAGGGCTAACAATCGGCGGCTGGAATCGTCTCAGCATGGCGAGACGACACCGGGTTCGTTTGCGCCCGGTCCACCATCGAAAGGAGCAGGATGCGTAAGACCCTGTGGTACCGGGTCCCGCTCAGCGTGATCGGCGTGGCAGCCCTTGCTGCAATGGTCGCCGTGACCGCTTCCGGCGGCACCAGTGCCAAGAAGGCTTCGAAGACGCTCAACCTCGCCGTGGCAGCGACTGACGTCGACTACACGGACCCCGCTCTGGCCTACGGCGTTCTGTCGTGGCAGATCGAGTACGAGACGTGTTCGAAGCTGCTCGACTACTCGGACGTCGGAGGTGGCAGCTCGGAGCTTTCGCCCGATGCAGCCGCCGGCTTCCCGGTCGTGTCGAACAACGGCAAGACCTACACGTTCACGATCAAGTCGGGCATCAAGTTCAACGACGGCGCCCCTGTCACCGCCGATAGCTTTGTCGCGGCGTTCAACCGGGATGCGAACCCCTCGATGAACTCCCCGGTCAATGCCTTCATGAGCGACGTCATCGGTTACGACAACGTCGTCAACAAGAAGGCCTCGAAGGTCAGCGGCGTGACCGCGTCCGGCAACAAGCTCACGATCAAGCTGAGCGAGTCCGACGGTGGTCTGCTCGACAAGCTCGCGATGCCGTTCTTCTGCGCGATCGAGCCGTCGAAGACTCCGGTCAACCCGCAGGGCGTCAACACGCTGCCCGGTTCCGGCCCGTACTACATCGCGGACCGCACCGTCGGCAAGCAGATCGTCCTCAAGTCGAACCCGTACTACAAGGGCAACCGCCCGCATCGCTCGGACACGATCGTCCTGACGATGAACACGGATCCGCAGCAGACGTACCTGCAGGTCTCGAACGGCACGTACGCGGCCGATCCGTCGGGTCTCGACAACCCGGCTGCTGCAGCGCAGCTGCAGAAGCAGTACGGCGTCAACAAGAGCCGGTTCTTCGTGCACCCCACGCCGGAGACCGACTACGTGGCGATGAACACCCAGGGCAGCGCGTTCAAGTCGGCCGCGATGCGGAAGGCCGTCAACTACGCGATCGACCGGCCTGCACTGCTGCGTGTTCGCGGCGTGCTCGGCGGATCGCGCACGACGACGATCCTCCCGCGCTCGCTGACCGGCGGCGTGTATGACCAGCGGCTGTACCCGATCGCGGGTGCCAACTCGGCGAAGGCCAAGGCCGTCGCCGGCGGCGCCTGCGGGAACGTCAACCTCTGGTACGCGACGGGCCCGGTCGGGACCCCGCAGTCCGGGATCCTGAAGTACAACCTCAGCCAGATGGGCTGCAACGTGACGACGAAGTCGTTCGTCGGCTACGCGATCTACACGGCGGCCGGCGTCAAGGGTGCTCCCTTCGACGCGATGTTCGCCGGGTGGTATCAGGACTACGCCGACGGTTATGACTTCTTCCACATCCTGCTCGACGGCCGCACGCTCCAGGCCTCGAACAACAACAACCTCGCGTACTTCAACGAGCCGAGCGTCAACTCGAAGATCGACGCTGCCAACAAGCTGACCGGCACCGCTCGTGCGAAGGCGTGGGGCTCGCTCGACATCTACACGATGAAGAACTACGCCCCGTGGGCGCCGATTGACAACCGCAACGTTCGCGACTTCATCGGTCCGAACACCGCCGGTTATCAGTTCTCGCCCGCCTGGGGTTCGATGGACCTCGGCACCCTCTATCTGAAGTAACGAGGGGCACCGAACGTAGGACAAGCACGAAACCCGAGTGTGAGCGCCGGCTCGCCGGCGCTCACACTCGACAATCGAACGGCAACCCCAGCCGAAAGCGAAGGTGACGAAGCCTTGGTTCGCTACATCATTCGTCGTTGCATTTGGGCCGCGGCGCTTTTCATCGTTGTGACGATGATCGGCTTCGTCCTCTTCTATCTGATCCCCGCAGACCCCGCGAAGTTCGCCTGCGGGCGGGCCTGCGACGAGGCGCAGGTGCAGAAGGTCGCCCACTACCTGGGCACCGACCGTCCCCTGTACGTCCAGTACGGCAGGTTCCTCGGCCGCCTGGTTCCGTTCAGCTTCTCGGGCGGCCCGCACTTCAAGGCGCCGAACCTCGGCCACTCGTTCGTCAACCGCCAGCCGGTGACGAGCATCGTCGGCGCTGCAGCGCCCGTCACGGCCTCGCTCGTGTTCGGCGGGATGATCCTCTGGATGATGATCGCCCTGCCGATCGGCATCCTCAGTGCGATCCGACCGCGATCCCTGCTCGACCGATTCTCGATGACGGGAGTGCTGATCGGGATCTCGGCGCACCCCGTGTGGCTCGGGCTGATCGCCTCGTACCTGATCGGGTACCGCCTCGGCTGGACGCCGATCGCCGGCTACGCCAATTTCTTCCACCCCCTGTACGCCCAGCCGGGCGGACCGGTGCAATGGGCCTACCACCTGATCCTCCCGTGGATCACGTTCGCGATCCTGTTCGCGGCCGTCTACGTCCGGATGATCCGAGCGAACGTCCTCGAGACCATGAACGAGGACTACGTGCGCACCGCCCGGGCCAAGGGGGCCCCCGAGGCGCGCGTGATGCGCGCGCACATCCTCCGGAACGCCCTCCTGCCCGTGGTCACGATGCTCGGCATGGACGTCGGGCTGGCGCTGGGCGGGGCGGTGTTCACCGAGAGCGTGTACTCGCTGAACGGCCTCGGGTACCAGACGATCCAGAGCCTGAACAACTACGACAGCCCGACCGTGCTCGGGATCCTCGTCTTCGCGACGACGGCGATCATCGTCCTGAACCTGGTCGTGGACCTGCTCTACGCCTGGATCGACCCCAGGATCAGACTCACCTAAGCTTTCGGGTAAGGAGTATCTTTCCGGCCCTGATGCCCCTGCTCGAAGTCAAGGATCTCAAGACCTACTTCGCCACCGGCGACGGCGTCGTCAAGGCCGTGGACGGGGTGAGCTTCTCGATCGAGAAGGGGCAGACCCTGGGCATCGTCGGCGAGTCCGGCTCGGGCAAGAGCGTCACCTGTCTGACGATCATGGGCCTGAACCCGAAGCGCCGGACGACCTCGACGGGGGAGGCGCTCTTCAACGGCGAGGATCTCCTGAAGGCGAGCCCATCGCGGCTGCGCGAGATCCGCGGCAACGACATCGCGATGATTTTCCAGGACCCGATGACGAGCCTGAACCCGGTGCACACGGTCGGCACGCAGCTCGTCGAGGCGGTCACACTGCACCGGAACGTCTCGCGCGGCCAGGCGAAGAAGCGCGCCCTCGAGCTGCTCAAGCAGGTCGGCATCCCGCGCGCCGAGCGGCGCATCGACGACTATCCGCACCAGTTCTCGGGCGGTATGCGCCAGCGCGTGATGATCGCGATGGCGCTGATCAACGATCCCGACCTGCTGATCGCCGACGAGCCGACGACCGCGCTCGACGTGACGACGCAGGCGCAGATCCTCACGCTGATCGAGAAGCTGCAGTCCGACTACGACAGCGCCGTGATCATGATCACGCACGACCTCGGCGTGATCGCCGAGATCGCCGACGACGTCGTCGTCATGTACGCCGCCGAGGTCGTGGAGAAGAGCCCGGTCGACCGCATCTTCAAGAAGCCGCACCATCCCTACACGTGGGGGCTGATGGGGTCGCTGCCGCGGCTCGACGCCGACCTCGAGCGCCTCACGCAGATCCCCGGCCAGCCGCCGTCCCTGCTCCGGCCTCCGGCCGGCTGCCGGTTCAACCCGCGCTGCGCCTACGTCATGGACGTCTGCCGGACGAAGGCGCCTCCACTCGAGCCGGTCCGCGGCGACGCGACCCACCTGCAGGCGTGCCATCTCGACGAGGAGACCAAGGATCGCGAGGCGGCGCGGCTGCTGCACATGTTCGCGAGCGGAGCCGCATGACGACGCCGGCGCAGCCGCCCAACGAGACGGCGGACGGCACGCCCCTCACGGGCGACGAGCTACTCGTCGTCGACGGGCTCCAGAAGTACTTCCCGATCACCCGCGGGATCATCTTCCAGAAGCAGATCGCAGCCGTCCAGGCGGTCGACGGCGTGACGTTCACCGTGAACGAGGGCGAGACGCTCGGCGTCGTCGGCGAGTCCGGCTGCGGGAAGTCGACGATGGCGCGCTGCGTGATGAAGCTGCTCGAGCCGACCGGGGGGCGGATTCTCTTCCGCGGACGCGACATCACCAACCTCTCGCGATCCGCGATGCGCCCGTACCGGCGCGAGATGATGATGATCTTCCAGGACCCGTACGCGTCGCTGAACCCGCGCAAGCGCGTCGGCTTCATCGTCGCCGAGGCGCTCGAGCTGCACAAGCTGGGGACGCAGGCGGAGATCAAGCGGCGCGTGCAGGAGCTGCTCGAGGTGGTCGGCTTGAACCCCGAGCACTACAACCGCTTCCCGCACGAGTTCTCCGGCGGCCAGCGGCAACGCATCGGGATCGCGCGCGCGCTCGCCGTCAACCCGAAGCTGATCGTCTGCGACGAGCCGGTCTCGGCGCTCGACGTCTCGGTGCAGGCGCAGGTGCTGAACCTGCTCAAGGACCTGCAACGCGACTTCAACCTGACGTTCATCTTCATCGCGCACGATCTGAATGTCGTGCGCTACATCTCCGACCGGGTGCTCGTGATGTACCTCGGGCAGATCGTAGAGTCCGGCGACCGGAACAACCTCTACGACAGCCCGCAGCACCCCTACACCGGGGCGCTTTTGTCGGCGGTTCCCGTCGCCGATCCGGAGGTCAGCCGCGGGCGCCAGCGGATCGTGCTCGAAGGAGACGTGCCGAGCCCGATCAACCCGCCGAAGGCGTGCCGCTTCCATCCGCGCTGCCCGCGCTTCGTCGAGGGCCGCTGCGACGTCGAGCCGCCGGAGCTCGTGCTGCGTGGGGCGGCCGCGCCGGATCACCTGACCCGGTGCCACTACCCGCTCGAGCGCTGGCCCCTGACGGTCGACGAGATGCGACGGCGCGAAGAGGCCCCGGCAGCGGCGGCGTCCGAGGGCTAGTCCGTCGTGCTCCGCGCCGCGCTGCGCCGGTTCGCGCTCGTGCTGGCCGTCACGATCGCGGCCGCAGCGGTGCTTGGGCTCGTGATCGTCGGAGTCACCGGCGATGCGCTCCAGCGCGGGCTGGCCGTCGGCTTCTACGCCATCGGAGCCGGGCTCTGCGGGCTGGCGTTCCTGGTGGGCAGCCGCCCGCCCGTCCGCGGGAAATCCGACGGCGGGTTCATCGGGTTCGGCCGCTGGATCGGCGGCGGCGTCCGGTGGTCGACCCGCAAGGAGCACGTCGAGGCGCTGAACGTGCCGGCTCTTCTTGCAGTCTTAGGTTTTTGCCTCATCCTGATAGGTGTGGCGGTCGATAACCGCCACTAACTTGTGACGCAAAATCCGTCTAATCAAGTAATGGCTCTGAATGAAGAGTGCAGCCGGGTTCGTGAGCTCATCTCGCTCGAGCTCGACGGCGCCCTGTCGCGGTTCGAGACGGCCGGCCTGCGCCGGCACCTGAAGGCCTGCGCCGACTGCCGGGCCTACGCGACGGATGTCCGCCAGGCGACCGGGCTCCTCCGCGGCACCGCGCTCGTTGCAAGGCCCACGCCGGTGACGGTCCCCGCCGCGGAGCGCGGCCGGGCGGGCCGCGGCGCGGTCAGGGTCGGCGCCGCCGCGGCGGTCGTCGCCTCGCTCGCCGCCCTCGTTGCCGGCGGGCTCACGACCGGGGGCACGCCGAGCGCCAGCGCGGGCGCAACCGCCTCCGGCAGCGGCGACCTGAGCGCGATGCGCGCGATCCGCCGGCAGCAGCTCGCCGTGTCGACGGCGGCAGACACGCCCCGCATCCGGGTCATCGAGATCGACTAGCGCCCGCTCCCTCCGCGTACGATGAGGACGTGGAGGTTGCTGCCCCATGATGGCGGGCCCGATCAGCTCGTACGTCTGACGCCTCGATCATGTCGACCGTGTGTCGGCGGCGTTGAAGCAGGCGGAGCTGGACAGGGCCGGTGTCTTCCCGGCATCGGCTAGGCTGCGCCTGCCGGGGGCGCTGGCGGGCTTGTTGCGCGTCGACCGGCGGCAACGTCGTGCACCCAAAGCAGCCGAGGAGCTCTAAATCGTGTCCACGAACGGCAACCAGAACGTCGGCAAGCTGCTCGAGATCAAGGGCGTCGTCGTCGACGCCGTCTTCCCGGGCACGCTCCCGGCCATCTACTCGGCTCTGCGGATCCCGCGGCCCGACGGCAGCGACCTGATCGCGGAAGTGCAGCAGCACCTCGGCGACGACCGTGTGCGCGCCGTCGCGATGGATGCGACCGACGGGATCGCACGCGGCACCGACGTCATCGATACCGGGGGGCCGATCTCCGTGCCCGTCGGGGACGTCACGCTCGGGCGCGTCTGGAACGTGCTCGGCGATCCGGTCGACGAGAAGGACCCTGCGCCGGCTGACAACCCGCGCTGGTCGATCCACCGCGACCCGCCCGCGTTCCAGGACCTGACGCCGAAGGTGGAGATCTTCGAGACGGGGATCAAGGTGATCGACCTGATCGCCCCGTACGTCCGCGGCGGCAAGATCGGGCTGTTCGGCGGCGCCGGCGTCGGCAAGACGGTGCTGATCCAGGAGCTGATCCACAACATCGCGCGCGAGCACGGCGGTGTGTCGGTGTTCTCGGGCGTCGGCGAGCGGACGCGCGAGGGCAACGACCTGCTGCTCGAGATGACCGAGTCCGAGGTGATCGACAAGGTCGCGCTCTGCTACGGGCAGATGAACGAGCCGCCGGGCGCGCGCCTGCGCGTCGGGCTCTCCGGCCTGACGATGGCCGAGTACTTCCGCGACCAGGGCCAGGACGTGCTGCTGTTCATCGACAACATCTTCCGCTTCGTGCAGGCCGGCTCCGAGGTCTCCGCGCTGCTCGGGCGCATGCCGAGCGCCGTCGGGTACCAGCCGACCCTCGCAACGGAGATGGGGCAGCTGCAGGAGCGGATCACGTCGACGACCAAGGGAGCGGTCACGTCGGTGCAGGCGATCTACGTGCCGGCCGACGATCTCACCGACCCCGCGCCGGCGAACACGTTCGCCCACCTCGACGCGACGACGGTGCTGAGCCGTGCGATCGTCGAGCAGGGGATCTACCCCGCGGTCGACCCACTCGACTCGACCTCGCGCGCACTCCAGCCGGGCATCGTCTCGCCGGACCACTACCGGGTCGCGACGCGCGTGCAGGAGGTGCTGCAGCGCTACAAGGACCTGCAGGACATCATCGCGATCCTCGGGATCGAGGAGCTCTCCGACGAGGACCGCCTGACCGTGTCGCGCGCACGCAAGATCCAGCGTTTCCTGTCGCAGCCGAACTTCGTCGCCGAGCAGTTCACGGGCACGCCGGGCCAGTACGTCAAGCTCGAGGACACGATCCGCGGGTTCGACGAGATCCTCGAGGGCAAGCACGACGATCTCCCCGAGCAGGCCTTCTACATGGTCGGCCCGATCGAGGGCGCCGTCGAGCGGTCGCAGCAGCTGCAGGCCGCCGCGTAGGGCGGACCGGTGGCGGACCGCAAGCTGTTCTCGGTCTCCCTCGTCACCCCGGATGGGGCGGCCTACGAGGGCGACGCCGAGATGCTGATCGTCCCCGGCGCCGCCGGCGAGATCGGCGTGCTCGCGCGCCACGCGCCGCTGATCGCAAGTCTCAAGTCGGGCTCGACCCGGATCCACCTCCCGGGGGGCGAGGTGCAGGAGTACGCAACCGGCCCCGGGTTCTTCCAGGTGCTCCGTGACCGCGCGATCGCGCTGGTGGACGACGCCGTCGAGGCCTCGCAGATCGACGATGGGCGTGCGCGGGAGCAGCTCGAGGCGGCCCAGCGTGAGCTCGAGGCGATCGACCGGGGAGAGTCGACGGCCGACCGGTGGCAGGTCGAGCAGCGGCTCCGGCACGCGGAGAACCAGCTCGCGGTCGCCGGGCGCTCGTAATTCGCCTGCAGTTCACTACAATCAGAGCAGCTTCCCCGGAGAGCTTTGACGAGCAGCTTGGCGACCGGGTCACCAAACGCCTAAAGAGCCCATGGCCGAGACCGTCGCAGCCAACATCCGCAGACTCGCCGAGGAGCGCATCCTCCTCCTCGACGGCGCCTGGGGCGTGCTGCTGCAGAACCGCGGCCTCACCGAGGCCGACTTTCGCGGCGAGCGGTTCGCATCGCACCCGCGCGACCTGCTGAACAACCCCGACGTGCTGAACCTGGCGCGGCCCGAGGTCGTGCGGGCCGTGCACGATTCGTACTTCGCCGCCGGGTGCGACATCGCCACCACGAACACGTTCACGGCGACGTCGATCGGCCAGGCCGACTACGGGCTCGAGGACGCCGTCTACGACCTCAACGTCGCCGGCGCCGGCATCGCGCGCGCGGCGGCGGACGAGCACGGCGGCTTCGTCGCCGGCTCGGTCGGCCCGCTCAACGTCACCCTCTCCCTGAGCCCGCGGGTGGACGACCCCGGCTACCGCACCCACACGTTCGACGAGGTCGTCGAGTCCTACAGCGAGCAGATGCGCGGGCTGGCCGACGGCGGCGTCGACCTGCTGCTGATCGAGACGATCTTCGACACGCTGAACGCGAAGGCCGCGATCGTCGCCGCGCGCACGGCGGCGCCGCAGCTGCCGCTCTGGATCAGCGCGACGATCGTCGACCTGTCGGGCCGGACGCTGAGCGGCCAGACGATCGAGGCCTTCTGGACCGCGATCGAGCACGCGGAGCCGCTGATCGTCGGGATCAACTGCTCGCTCGGAGCGCGCGAGATGCGGCCCTACGTCGCCGACCTGGCCCGCGTCGCGACGTGCCTCACGTCGTGTCACCCGAACGCCGGCCTCCCGAACGCGTTCGGCGGCTACGACGAGACCCCCGACGTCACTTCGTCGCTGCTGCGCGAGTTCGCCCAGGCGGGCCTCCTCAATGTCGCCGGATCGTGCTGCGGCTCGACGCCCGACCACACGCACGCGATCGCCGAGGCGATCCGAGGCCTCGAGCCCCGCCGGGTGCCGCCGAACGAGCCGCGCACGCGGTTCAGCGGGCTCGAGACGTTCGAGCTCGGACCGGACACAGGGTTCGTGACGATCGGGGAGCGGACGAACGTCACGGGCTCCGCACGGTTCCGCAGGCTGGTCGAGGCCGACGACTTCCCCGCGGCCGTCGACGTCGCGCTCGAGCAGGTGCGTGGTGGCGCCAACCTGCTCGACGTCAACATGGACGCCGATCTCCTCGAGGGCGAAGAGGCGATGCGCACGTTCCTGAACGTGATCGCGACCGAGCCCGAGGTCGCCCGCCTCCCGATCATGGTCGACAGCTCGAAGTGGACGGTGCTCGAGGCGGGCCTCAAGTGCCTGCAGGGGAAGGGCATCGTCAACTCGATCTCGCTCAAGGAGGGCGAGGAGGAGTTCCTGCACCAGGCGCGCCGGATCCGCGACTACGGCGCCGGCGTGATCGTGATGGCGTTCGACGAGCAGGGCCAGGCGACCGAGGTCGAGCGGCGCGTCGCGATCTGCGGCCGCGCGTACGACCTGCTCGTCGGCGAGGTCGGCTTCCCGCCCGAGGACATCGTCTTCGACCCGAACGTCCTCGCAGTCGCCACCGGCATCCCTGAGCACGACGACTACGCGCGCGCGTTCATCGAAAGCATCCCGCTGATCAAGGAGCGCTGCCCGGGCGCCCGCACGTCGGCCGGCATCTCGAACCTCAGCTTCTCGTTCCGCGGCAACGACCGCATCCGCGAGGCGATGCACGCCGCCTTCCTCTACCACGCCGTCGGCGCAGGCCTCGACATGGGGATCGTCAACGCCGGCCAGCTGGCCGTCTACGAGGACATCGAGCCCGAGCTGCTCGAGCGAGTCGAGGACGTGATCTTCAACCGGCGGCCGGATGCGACCGAGCGCCTCGTCGAGCTCGCCGAGCAGGTCAAGGGCGGCGGGACGCGGCGGGAGCTCGATCTCGCCTGGCGCGAGCAGCCCGTCTCCAAGAGGCTCGAGCACGCGCTGGTGCACGGCATCGTCGACCACGTCGAGGAGGACGTCGAGGAGGCACGGGCCGCCTCGGCGCGCCCACTCGACGTGATCGAGGGGCCGCTCATGGACGGGATGCGCGTCGTCGGCGACCTGTTCGGCTCGGGCCGCATGTTCCTGCCGCAGGTGGTCAAGTCGGCCCGGGTGATGAAGCGCGCGGTCGCCTACCTGCAGCCGTTCATGGAGGCCGAGCGCGGCGGCGGCCGGTCCGCGCAGGGGAAGGTGCTGCTCGCAACCGTCAAGGGCGACGTGCACGACATCGGCAAGAACATCGTCGGCGTCGTTCTCGGCTGCAACGACTACGAGGTGATCGACCTCGGCGTCATGGTGCCGGCGGCGACGATCCTCGAGACGGCGGAGCGCGAGCGCGTCGACGTGGTCGGGCTGTCGGGGCTGATCACGCCGTCGCTCGACCAGATGGTCAACGTCGCGCGCGAGCTCGAGCGTTCGCGGCTCGAGCTGCCGCTGCTGATCGGCGGCGCCACGACCTCACGTCAGCACACCGCCGTGAAGATCGCGCCCGAGTACACGTCGGAGACCGTCCACGTGCTCGACGCGAGCCGCGTCGTCGACGTCGTCTCGAGCCTCCTCGACCCAGGCCGCCGGGCCGCGCTCGACGTCGAGAACCGCGAGCTCCAGGAGCGCCTCCGCCGCCAGCACGCAGAGAAGCTGAAGCGGCCGCTGCTCACGCTCGCGGAGGCGCGCGCGAACCGCGCGAAGCTCCCGTTCGACGACCTGCCGGCGCCGCCGTTCATCGGCTCGCGCGAGATCGACGTCGAAGTCTCCGCGCTGGTCGACTACATCGACTGGCAGTTCTTCTTCCACGCGTGGGACCTGAAGGGCAAGTTCCCGGCGCTGCTCGAGAACCCCGCCGCACGCGAGCTGTACGAGGACGCGACCGCGCTGCTCGCCGAGATCGCAAGTAACAGTCTGTTACAAGCGCGCGGGGTCTACGGCTTCTGGCCCGCGCACGCCGACGGCGACGACGTGGCCGTGGGCGACACGCGCTTCTCGTTCCTCCGGCAGCAGGCCGCGAACGGCGACAGCCGCCCGAACCGCTCGCTCGCGGACTTCGTGGCGCCGGGCGGCGACCACGTCGGCGGCTTCGCGGTCTCGATCCACGGCGCCGACGCGGTCGCGGAGGCATACGTGGCCGGCCACGACGACTACCAGGCGATCGTCGTCAAGGCACTCGCCGACCGGCTCGCGGAGGCGTTCGCCGAATGGCTGCACGAGCAGGTGCGCCGCGAGTGGTACGCGCCGCAGGAGCACTTCAGCCGGGACGAGCTGATCGGCGAGCGGTTCCGGGGCATCCGCCCGGCGCTCGGCTACCCGGCGTGCCCCGACCACAGCGAGAAGCCGAAGCTCCACGCCCTCCTCGACGCCGAGCGCGTCGGGATCACGCTCACGGACTCCTTCGCGATGCTGCCCGCCGCCGCGGTCAGCGGGCTCTACTTCGCCCATCCGCAGTCGCGCTACTTCGCCGTCGGGCGGATCGGGCGCGATCAGGTCGCCGACTACGCGGAACGCCGCGGCGTCTCGATCGCGGACGCCGAGCGCTGGCTCGCGCCCAGCCTCGCCTGACCGAGCGCGCCGACGGGTCGGCTATCCTGCCTCGCGGCGGGCGCCTCTTGCGGGGCGCCGCCTACATTTATGCGGACGACACTGAAGAGAGGCGTCGGGCGCGGAGCAGGCCTGAACGGCAACGGCCGCGCCACATTCCCGCCGTCGCCACCGTCGACCGTCGCCCATTACCAGCCGCCGCCGCCGCCCCGGCGCTCGCGGATCGGGCTCGTAGGGAAGATCCTCCTGGTCGTCCTGCTCACGCTGCTCGCCGTCGGGATCGGGTCTGCGGGCGGCGCATACCTCTACTTCCATCAGTCGGTGGCCGCGGTCCGGCCGCATTCACGTGACGTCATCCGTGCCGAGAAGAGCCTCGACATTCCGGTCGCCCATCATGCAGCGATCGCGCTGGTGATCGGCTACGACCATCGCGCCGGCGAGGCGGCGACCGACCCTTCGCGCTCCGACACGATCATGCTGATCCGGGCCGACCCGGTGACGGACTCGATCTCGCTCCTCTCGTTCCCGCGCGATCTCGGCGTACCGATCTACTGCAGCGCTACGCCGATCACCGTCGACCGGATCAACTCCGCCTACGCGCGGTGCGGCGCGAAGGGGACGCTGCTGACCGTGAAGCACCTGACCGGCCTCAAGGTCAACTACCTGATCACGGTCAACTTCCACGGCTTCAAGGAGATCGTCGACCAGCTCGGCGGGATCTGGATGGACATCGACCGGCGCTACTACAACAAGAACACCGGGGCGTCGTACGACAACTACGCGAACATCGACCTGCAGCCCGGCTACCAGAAGCTCGACGGCGAGCAGGCGCTCGACTTCGTCCGGTTCCGGCACACCGACGACGACTACCACCGCGTCGCCCGCCAGCAGGAGTTCGTGCGCGCGTTCAAGGAGCAGGTCGCGCAGTCGTTCTCGATCACGAAGCTCCCCCATCTCGTCGACGCGATCGTCAACAACATCGAGGTCGCAGAAGGTGGCCGCAAGCTCCAGGGCAGCGAGGTGCTGTCCTACGCCTCGTTCGCCCTGGGCTTGCCGGGCGGCCACTTCTTCCAGCCGCAGATCCAGGGGATCAGCGGGGCGACGGTGACGTCGGCTCCTGCCGGTGCGATCCAG
>Ga0335081_10010066_pt1 | contig 15253 bp, 11 predicted proteins | sample Lox_Sample_35_FD_206713 | JGI IMG/M metagenome (GOLD analysis project Ga0335081, IMG submission 206713) | Soil microbial communities from Loxahatchee National Wildlife Refuge, Florida, United States - Lox_Sample_3.5 | ecosystem: Environmental > Terrestrial > Soil > Wetlands | place: USA...
TTCGCTCTCCCGCCAGCGCTTTCGCCCATGGCATCGCCATGGTTACGGAAGACCGTAAGGAGTTCGGTTTCGTGCCGGATATGTCGGTTAAGGAAAACGTTACTCTTTCCAGCCTGGCGCGGTTCGGCTGGGGGCCATTTATTCGCCCGCGGGCCGAAGCGCTGGCCGCCGATGAACAAATGCTGAAATTCGATGTGCGCGCCGCCGGGCGCGATCAGGCGGTGAAATTCCTCAGCGGCGGAAACCAGCAGAAGGTGGCGATTGCGCGCGCGCTGTTATCCGATCCGCAAGTTCTCGTTCTGGACGAGCCTACTCGCGGCATCGATGTCGGCGCCAAGGCCGAGGTTCACGCGCTCATTGCCGGCCTGGCGCGCGCCGGCAAGGCTATCCTGCTGATTTCATCCGAAATGGACGAAATACTCGCGCTGAGCGATCGGATTCTGGTGATGCGCGAAGGCGCCGCGGTCACCGAGCTGCAGCCGGCCGCCACGTCTCCCGAAGAGATTCTTCGCTATGCCATGCCAAGCTGACGGGACCGAACGCAGCCGGTCGGCGGCATTGCCTTCCCAAGGCTCGGACACGCCTGCGCCCCGGGCGCCAGGCCAGCGGCGAAAACCCTGGCCCGCGGAGCTGACACTGGCCGGCGCCCTCGCCATCCTGATGGCCGCGCTTTCGCTCCTCCGGCCGAATTTCCTGAACCTCGCCAACCTGGTAAACCTGTTCCGCCAGATCTCGATCAATGGCATTCTCGCCGTGGGCGTAACTTACGTTCTGCTTACCGGCGGCGTAGACCTCTCGCTCGGCTCGGTGGTAGCGCTCAGCGGAGTGGTGGCCGCTTCTTTCGCGCATCCGCATCAGACCCTGCCGTTCGTCCCCGTCTTATTGGGAATTGCGGCCGGCGCGGTTTGCGGGGCCGCGAATGGAGTCATTGTCACCCGCGGCCGCGTGGCTCCTTTCATCGCGACGCTCGGCATGATGACAGCGGCGCGCGGTCTCGCCCTTCTGCTCAGCAGTGGCATGCCGGTCTCGAATCTTTCCGCGTCTTTTACCAGCATGGGTGGCGGCAGCGTTTTTTCCGTGCCGGTCCCGATCCTGATCTTCCTCGCGGTGGCATTCCTGTCGTGGGTGCTTCTCACCCAGATGCGCATCGGCCGATACATCTACGCGGTTGGCGGCAACGAGAACGCCGCGCGCGCGTCCGGTCTGCATGTTCGCAGCATCAAGATGGCCGCTTATACGCTGTGCGGATCGCTCGCAGGCCTCGCGGGAGTGGTGCTGGCCGCGCGCATCACCACCGGCCAACCGAACGCGGGAATCGGCTATGAGCTCGACGCCATTGCGGCGGTGGTGATCGGCGGCACCAGCCTGAACGGCGGCACGGGCGGCGTGGGCGGCGCCATTCTCGGCGCGCTGCTCATCGGTACCATCAACAACGGGCTTGACCTGCTCAACGTATCCTCGTATTACCAGCAGGTGGTGAAAGGACTGATTATCGTGGGCGCTGTGTGGCTTGACAGGAGCAAGCATCGAGCATGAGCAGGATCCATTCCGGCAGTGCAATTTTCTTCAGCGCCATCTTCGCGCTCATAGGTTGCTCGGGCAATCGCTCCACCTCCGGCGGGCCGGCAGCCGGTCCGGTAGTGGGTGTTTCCCTGCTGAATCTCTCCAACGAATTCATAGTTATGCTGAACCGGTCGATGGACCAGCGGGCGCGTGAGCTTGGCATCCACCTCATTGTCAATGACGCCCAGCGCAGCGCCGAACGGCAGGTTCAACAGGTGGAGTCCTTTATTGCCCAGAAGGTGGACGCCATCATACTCAACCCGTGCGAGGTGGAAGCCAGCGCCCCCGCGGTGGATAAGGCCCTGGCGGCGGGCATACCAATCGTCAATGTGAATTCCGAAACCCGCACCGCGCCCACCGCGTTCATTGGTTCGCGCGATGAGGATGCCGGACGTATTGCGGTCGAGTACATCGCGCGGCGTCTTGGCTCCGGAGGAAACGTGGTGATGATGCACGGCTTCATGGGCCAGGCCGCTCAGATCAAGCGCACCCAGGGAGCCCACGAAGTGCTGGGCCAGACTCCCCGCCTGCATCTGCTGGCCGAGCAGACGGCGGAGTGGGACCGCGCCAAAGGCATGAGCCTGATGGAAAACTGGATTCAGTCGTACGGCGATCGCATCAACGCGGTCTTCGCGCAGAACGACGAGATGGCCATGGGCGCGCTCATCGCCATCGAGCAGGCCGGACGCAAAGGCAAGATCGTAGTTGTAGGGGTAGACGCCATTGCCGATGCGCTCCAGGCTGTCCGCGATGGGCGCCTCGATGCCACCGTCTTCCAGGATGCTACGGGGCAGGGCCGCGCCGCCGTCGAGACTGCCGCGAAAATCATCCGGCACGAGCCATATGAAAAGCAGGTGCTGATTCCATTCCAACTGGTGACTCGCGATAATGTGGCACGGTACCTGTCACCCCATTAATATGCCTGGCTTGAAGCGACACTGGTTCTTCGCGTTCTTTTTCATCTCCGGAGCCTGCAGCCTCATTTACGAGGTAGTTTGGCTGCGCCTCAGTATGGCGAAATTCGGTGTGACCACGCCGATGGTCTCCATCGTGATTTCAGTCTTCATGGCTGGTCTGGGATTGGGATCCTGGGCCGGAGGAAAGTTTATCGGCCGCTTCGACCGCTTTCCCGGAGCCGTTCCTCTCCGGCTTTACGGAACGCTGGAGCTGCTGATCGGCCTCTCCGGACTCATCGTCCCGTATGCTATCGACCTGGGCTACGCTCTGCTGCGTGATTCGGGCGGTGGCTTGGCCTGGGGTTCCTTCGCCTACTATCTGTCGTCGGGAGCATGGATGGCACTGGCGCTGCTGCCGTGGTGCACCGCCATGGGGGCCACGTTCCCGTTTGCCATGGCGGCGATCCGCAAAAGTCTAAGCGGGGAATCGGAGCGCGCCTTCAGCTATCTCTACCTGGCAAATCTGCTGGGAGCGCTTTTCGGTACCCTGGTGCCGGCGATTGTGCTGATTGAGCTATTCGGTTTTCACGGCACGCTCCACATAGCCATGGCGCTGAATGTCACGCTGGCGGCGGGCGTTTTTCTGCTTAGCTCTATACTGCCGAAGCAGGCGGACGGAGCACAAATTTCGATGTCGGTGCCGGTTGAGAACTCCACACCGGCGGCGCCCGCGGCCGGACTTTTGTGGCTGCTGTTCGCCAGCGGGCTTTGCAGCATGGCCATGGAAGTAGTTTGGATCCGCCAGTTCACCATCTATCTGGGCAGCGTGGTGTATGCCTTCGCGGGCATTCTGGCGCTCTATCTCAGCGCCAACTACATCGGATCGTTGGTGTATAGAAGATGGGCCGCCACGCATGCCGCCAACCAGAGCCGCACCGTATGGATTCTGATGGGGCTGGCTGCGCTGCTGCCGCTGCTGGTGGCCGATCCGCGTTTTCCCATAGCGGGAAAGCTCGACCCCGATTTCGATGTCGATTTTCTCTGGGGCATGCTGCGTGCCGCCATTGGCGTGATGCCGTTTAGCGCCCTGGTGGGATTTGCGACCCCGATGCTGGTGGATCGGTTCTCGCGCGGCAAGCCGGACTCGGCGGGAAGAGCCTATGCGGTGAACGTGCTCGGTTCGATCCTGGGGCCGCTGATGGCGGGGTTCTGCATTCTCCCCTGGGCGGGCGAGCGCCTGGCCTTGTGTGCCATTGCCGCACCGCTGTTCGGGGCCGGCCTGGCCATTGCCTTCCGCGCGCCGCATGGCACCGGCACCATTCTGAGGCTCTCCCCCCGTCCGCTCTATGCGCTGGCGGTGGCGCTGTGCGTCCCGTTGGTGGGGCTAACCCGTGGCTACGAAGCCAGATATCCCCAGCGTGTGGAACTGCGGGATTATACCGCCACGGTGATTGCCGCGGGCACCGGCATGAAAAAGCATCTGCTCACCAACGGCACCGGCATGACAAAGCTCACCACCGTCACCAAGATGATGGCTCACATCCCGCTTTCCCTTTTGCCCCGTCCGGCATCCAGTGGACTGGTGATCTGCTTCGGCATGGGGACCACGTTTCGCTCAATGCTTTCCTGGGGGATTCATGTCACCGCCGTGGAACTGGTGCCCAGCGTGCCGAAATTGTTCGGCTACTTCCATGCCGATGGCCCTGAACTTCTGCAATGCCCGCGGGCGCGAGTAGTGATCGACGACGGCCGCCGTTTTCTGGAGAGGACCACTCAGCAGTTCGACGTGATCACGGTCGATCCGCCTCCGCCCATCCCCGCGCCGGCGTCCAGTCTGCTCTACTCGCGCGAGTTCTGCGGCATCCTCAGGCGGCATCTGCGCCCTGGCGGAATTGCGCAGATCTGGCTGCCGGGAGGCGACGACCAGACGCAGGCCGCGGTGGCCCGGGCGCTTCTCGCATCGTTCCCGCATGTGCGCGCATTCGTTTCCATCGAAGACTGGGGGACTCATTTCCTGGCGAGCATCGAACCGCTGCCCGAAATCGATATCAGCCGGCTGCCACAACCGCTGCCGCCTGCCGCGGTCCGCGATTTAGTGGAATGGGATCCCGACTGGACTCCTGACGAGCTGCTGGGACAGGTGCTGTCGCAAGAGGTGAAGATGACGAATTTTCTCGCGCTCTCCCCGGAAACTCCGGCCATTCAGGACGATCGGCCGATCAACGAGTATTTCCTGCTGCGTAAGGTCTGGCCAGGCTTGGACCGCTGATTCCTCCCACGGAACCCTGGCCACAAAGATCACCTCCCAGGCTTGCACTAAGGCGAATAAACAGCGAAAATAGCCTTATGGCACTCGTGGGAATCGCCAGGCTGGCTGCGGAAGGGCCGCTCCTCGAATCCAAGCGCCGGGTGCAGTATTTCGAGATCGCGGCCCGCAGCATCCTCAACCGCACCAAGCCCAACATGCCGTTTCAGTGGACCATCAATCCCTATCGGGGCTGCGAATTCGGATGTAAGTACTGCTACGCGCGCTATACGCACGAATTCATGGAAATGGCGCCGGCCGATTTTGAAGATAAGATCTACGCGAAATCCGCCGGGGCCCTGCTGTTAAGGCAGGAACTGCGAAAGGTCGGCGCCAAAGAGCATATCGCGCTCGGTACGGCTACGGATCCTTATCAACCGGCAGAGCGGCGCTTCGAGCGCACGCGCGCCATTCTGGAGGTGTTTGCGGGCGAGATCGGCCGCTACCTGGGTATCACCACCAAGAGCGACCTGGTGGTGCGGGATCTGGAACTGCTGCGCGAGATTGCACGCCAGAACGTGCTCGGGGTGAACGTCACCATCACCACGCTAGATGAAAAGCTGGCCCGGCAGCTCGAACCTAGGGCGCCGCGTCCAGCGCTGCGCCTGGAGGCGTTGGAAAGGCTGAGCCGTGCCGGCATCCGGACGGCGGTTTTTCCTAACCCGATCATGCCGGGCCTGACCGATAGCGAGCGCTCGCTCGATCGCCTGGCCAGGGCGGCGCGCGACCATGGAGCGCAATCCTTCGGCGGCGGCCCGTTGTTTCTCATGCCCAGCGCGCAGGCGGTGTTCCTGCCTTTTCTGGAACAGCAGTTCCCGCAGCTCGCGCCGCGCTACCGCGAGCGGTTCGAGCGCAGCGCGTACCTGGATAAAGCCTACAAGGACGAGTTGAAGGCGCGCGTGGATCGCATCCGCGAGCGCTACGGGTTAGCTTCCGGGCCGATCGACTATCGGCCGGAAATCTGGGTGCAGGATGAGCAGATGACGCTGTTCGAGCTGTGAGCTAGACGTTTTCCATCGACGGCACCGGCTCGCATTCGTGCTTGCCGTTCACCTTGGCGGTTTTTCCGTACTCGAAGCCTTTGTCGAAGGCGTCCAGATCGAGCTTGCGCATGTTGGACGGAACGGAATCGGCGACGGCTTTGCGGACGGCGTCCGGCTCCAGCAGGCCGGTGACGGCGCAGAAGAACCCGACCATTACGATGTTCAGCACCACGCGGCGGCCCAACTCTTCGGCCAGCCGGGTAGCCGGAACGGCGTAGACGCGCACGCCTTCTGGAATCTGGTCCACGCGCACCAACTCCTGCTCGGTGATCAGGATTCCGCCGGCTTTGAGCTCGGGCGAGAAGCGCGTGTAAGCCTCCTGCGACATTACTACCAGCACGTCGGGCTGGGTAATGTAAGGGTAGAGAATGGGCGTGTCGCACAGAACCACCTGCGCGCTGGAGGAGCCGCCGCGCGCTTCCGGCCCGAAGCTTTGCGTCATGGTGGCGTAGGCGCCCTGGAAAATAGCCGCGGCTTTGCCGATCACCGTGGCCGCCAGTATTACACCCTGGCCGCCGAAGCCGGCAATTCGAATTTCGGTTAGCATTCGCACATCACCTCGGGTTCGGCGTAGCGGTCGCCGAGCGTTTCGGTCATTTGTCCGCGCAGCAGCTCGCCGTAGTCGGGCCGGTCGCGGTCCACAAACTTGCCCACCACGATTTCGCCGGTGGCGGATAGGCCGCACTCGCTGGTAGACGCGCCGTGCCGCACCTTGCTGGCCTGTTTGTAGTACTTCATGGTGTCGAGGCCGTCGCCCATTTTGTTACGGCGCTGGTAGAGGGTGGGGCAGGGCGAGATCACTTCGATGAAGCAAAAGCCCTTCTTTTTCATGATCTCTTCCATGGACCGGCTGAGCTGCTTGACGTGATAGGTGGTCCAACGCGCCACGTAGGCGGCGCCGGCGGCCTCGGCGAGCTGCACCAGGTTGAATGCCGGCTCGAACACGCCATAGGGGTTGGTGGCGCTCACCACCTTGCCGGGCGTGGTGGGAGCGGTCTGGCCGCCGGTCATGGCGTAGGTCAGGTTGTTGACGCAAATCACCTTCAGGTCCATGTTGCGCCGGGCGGCGTGAATGAAATGATTGCCGCCGATAGCGAACAGGTCGCCATCGCCCGAGTAGACCACTACCTGCAATTCGGGGTTGGCCAGCTTGAGCCCGGTGGCGAAGGGAATGGCACGGCCGTGGGTGGTGTGGAAGGAATCCAGGCGGGCGTAGCCGGCCACGCGGCCGGTGCAGCCGATGCCGGACACAATGGCAACCTTATCCAGGTCGGCCTTGGAATCGAGCAAGGCGCGCGTGAAGCAGTTGACGGTGGTGCCGATGCCGCATCCGGGGCACCAGATGTGCGGCATACGGTCCATGCGCAGGAAAGGTTCTACCGGATTGTGCGCATCGGCGGGAATCTCGACGGGAATCTCCAGGCTCAATTCGTTCATTGGGCTGCCTCCACGATAGCCTGCAAAATAGTTGAGGGATCGTGCACCGTGCCGCCGGCGTGGGTGACCGGAATGACGTGCGCACGGCCGGCGGCGGCGCGCTCCACTTCGCGCACCATCTGACCCAGGTTGATTTCGGGCACCACGAAGGCCTTCACGCGCGCCGCCAGTTCCGCAATTCGGGTCTCCGGGAAGGGCCAGGCGGAAATGATGCGGAACTTGCCTGCCCGCACTCCCCGCTGGCGCGCCAGGTCTATGGCGCGCTGCGCCACGCGCGAAGTGATGCCGTAGGACACCACCACCACATCGGCATCTTCGAGCTGCGCGGTATCGCAAATGGCGCGGCCGTTGGCGAGCGGCTTCAGCTTGTCCACCAGGCGGCGCACGCTGCGGTCCTGCGTGGAAACGTTCATACTCGGGTAGCCGCGTTCATCGTGGGTCAGCCCGGTTACATGGAAGCGGTAGCCTTCGCCCGCCCGCACCATTTCCGGCACGAGATCGTCCAGCGGCTCGTACAGCTTGAATTCGTCGGGCGCGCGGTGCGTGTAGCGCCGCGGCGTGATTTGGATGGTGGCGGCCTCCGGAATGATCACCTTCTCCGTCATGTGGCCGACGCATTCATCCAGCATCATCATCACCGGGACGCGGAACTCTTCGGCCAGATTGAAAGCCTGAATCGTCAGGTCAAAACATTCCTGCGGAGAGTTGGGGCAAAGAGCGATGATGGCGTAGTCGCCATGCGAACCCCAGCGCGCCTGCATCATGTCGGCCTGCGCCGGCAGGGTGGGCAGACCGGTGGAGGGGCCGCCGCGCTGCACATTGACGAATACGCACGGGGTCTCCGTCATGGCGGCGTAGCCGATGTGCTCCATCATGAGCGAGAAGCCCGGTCCGGAGGTCACTGTGAACGCCTTGGCGCCGCCCCAGACCGCGCCCTGGATAGCGATGGAGGCGGCCAGTTCGTCTTCCATCTGAATGAAGACGCCGCCCACGATGGGGATTCGCGAAGCGAACCGTTCGACTACCTCGGTGGACGGCGTGATCGGATAACCTGCGGCAAATCGCGCACCGGCTGCGAGCGTTCCCTCACAGCAAGCATGGTCGCCGTCGAGAAAATGGACACCTGTAAGAACGCCTTTGGGGTCAGCGTGCATGGCGCGCTCCGAAGATGGCGAAATCCGGGCAGTACATTCCGCAGAGGTCGCAACCGCTGCATTTTTCCGAGGCGATGACATGGGGGGGATGGTAACCCTTTGAATTATAAGCAGATGAAAGAGCCAGGACGTGGGTGGGGCAGAATTCCACACAGAATCCGCAACCCTTACAGCGCTCGACGGTGATGGCGACAAAGCCTTTTGCCATATAACCCTCCTGATTGGTCTTCGGTCTTGAACTTTGCACGCAGTGGGCCAAAAAGAGACATGTACATCTGAAAAGTCGTTCAACCGGCTTTTTCGCTCACTCGCGCGTCTTTAAAAGAAAGTGTCTCGTGGTAAAATGGAGAACTCCGCTACTGGTATGAAAAGCCTTAGTATTCTTGTGTTTACGGTGGTCGGCGCGGTGTGGGCGCAGACTGCGCCGGGCGCTGCCCAGGCCCCCGTTCTGCCGGACATCCCCGGCGATAAAGTGATCGCCCGGTTCGACGACGGCACCGAGTTCACCATGGACGAGCTCAGGCAGCTCTATCCGGTGCTGCCGCCTTCTCTGCAGAGCGCCGTCACCAAAGACCCGGTCGAGTTCTTTCATGAGTACGCGGTGATGCGCGCTTATACGAAGATGGCCGAGAAGGAGAAGCTGGACGAGCAGAACCCGTATAAGCAGGCGCTGTCGTTCAACCGCATGCTGATCCTCTACCAGGCGGTTCTGGACCGGGCGTTTCGCGATGCCGCCGTGCAGCCGACCGAAGTCGTGAACTACTACGACGGCCACAAGGATCACTACAAGCAGGTGCGCGTGAAGGCGATTTATCTTCCCTTCAGCGACGCGCCGTCGATCACCGAAATGACCGAAGCTCAAGCCAAAGCCAAGGCCGCCCAACTGGTGACCGAAAGCCGCGGCGGAGCCGATTTCGTCAAGCTGGTGAAAGAGAATTCGCAGGACGAAACCTCGCGTGCGAAGGACGGCGAATTTGCCACACTGCACGCCGGCGACAATATCCCGGATGCCATCAAAGCGGCGGTGTTCGCCTTGAAGCCGGGGGATACTTCCGATCCCGTCCGCCAGGCACGCGGATACTATATTTTCCGCGCGGAGGACGTGACCTACCTGCCGCTTTCCAAAGTGCGCGACCAGATCTTCACCGAGCTCAAGACTGCCCGCGCGCAAACGTGGGTGACGCAGACGGATAAAGAGACGAAGGTGGAGTTCCCCAACCCCGATTTCCCGCCGAAGAAGCAGCCGGTGGGATCGGGGAAATGATTATTGGCCGCAGATGAACGCTGATGAAGGCCGATTCTAGATAAATCTTTATCGGCTTGATCCGTGTTCATCTGCGGTCATATCTATCTTTTTCGCCGCAGCTTTTCCAGCGCTTCCTGTATTTGCGGATCGGAATGGACGCGCAACGCGGCTTCGAGTTGTTCGATGGCTTCCGGCACACGTCCCGCGTCGGCCAGGGCCACGGCCAGGTTGTAACGGGCGTCCACGTAATCCGGCTGCAGACGGACGGCTTGCTCGAAATCCGCAACCGCTTCGCGCGCGCGACCGGGGATCTGCGAAAGCAAAACTCCCAGGTTGTTGAGCGCCTCGGGATATTCCGGTCGCAGGCGCAACGCCGCTTCCAACTGGGCCATCGCTTCGGCGGAGCGGCCGGGCGCCTTGGCGAGCTCAAGACCGAGGCGATAGTGCACCTCCGCCAGATCGGCACGCGCGGCGGCGTACTCCGGATCGAGCCGCAGCGCTTCCTCATATTCGCCGATTGCCGCGGGCAGGGAATCCGCTTCCGCCAGCGCGCTTCCCAGATTGTGGTGCGTTATGGCCGATGCTGGATCGAGCCGCAGGGCCGCGCGGTATTCGGCAATGGCCTCCGGAAATCGGCCCATCTTCGCCAGGGCGCTGCCCAAGTCCGTATGGGCGCGCACGGAATCGGGATCGAGCTGCACGGCCCGCTGAAGGTGCTGTTCGGCTTCGGCGAGCCTTCCCGGTTCCTCCAACAGCGCGCTTCCCAGGTTGTGTTCGGCCAGGTAGTTGTCGGCGGTCACCTTTAAAGCATGTTGAAAGAGGGTTTCGCTGTTCCGCCAATCGGCGGCCTGCGCCCACGCCGGCGGCAGGCAGGCACAGCAAGCCAGCGCGGCCGCAACGGCCATGGGCATGCGGAATTGGGGCCGCCGCGCCAGCAGTGCCGGAACGCCCCATGCCAGCATGATCAGCAAGCCGACCATGGGCACATACATATAGCGATCGGCGCGCGCCTGCGAGCCCACCTGCACCAGTCCGATCACCGGCGCCAGGGTGACGAGATACCAGAACCATCCGACCGCCAGGAAAGGCCGCTCGCGAAATCCACGCAATACCAGAAAGGTTGCGGCGGCGAGTGCCAGAGCGGCCAGAACGGGCTGCCAGAGCGGGATCTCGGCCGGATACGGATAGAAGACCGCCAGGCCGCCCGGACAAATCATCTCGGCGAGGTAAACGATGTACGAGACCAGGGCGTTTTCCATGCGCATGCCTAGCGGAACGATCGCCAGCGGGCGCACGGCGCCGCTCTGCCGCTGGACGAAGAATGTAAAGATGCCGGCGGCAATTGCCAGTGCGAACAGGGACAGCTTTTCTTTGAACGCCGGCTTGCGCCGAAGCGGCCAGACGTCCAGCAATAGCAGCAGCAGCGGCAGCGTGACGATCATCGGTTTGGACATCAGGCCGCCGCAGAATGCCGCCGCCACCAGGGCGTATCGTGCGGGCGATGGGCGCTCGGCATAGCGCACGTACGCCCACAGCGTGAGAAACCAGAAGCAGGCGCTAAGCACGTCCTTACGCTCGGCGACCCAGGCCACCGATTCCACGTGCAGCGGATGCAGCGCAAACACGAATGCCACGAATGCCGCCGGCCACCGCGCGCCCGTAGCGCGCCGCAGAAAAGCGAAGAGTAACAGCGCGGCCAGCGCATGCAGCAGAACGTTGGTGAAGTGATGCCAGCCCGCGTGCAGGTCGAACCACTGGCAGTCCAGCATGTGGGAGAGCCGGGTCAGTGGAAACCAGTTGGCGGCTTCGGTAGACGTGAAAGCCCAGGCGACACCGCCGGCGGTGACGCCGGCGCGCACGTGCGGATTCGCGGTGACGTATTCGGGATCGTCGTAGTTGACGAAATCGGCACAGAAAACGGGGGCGTAAGCGGCAAAGGTGGAGAGAATTAGAAGGAGGCAGACGAGGAAATCGGCCGCCGGCAAACGCCGGTTAACGCCGCTGGAGCTGTTGCTTCGAACGGGCGTTGATCTGCGTTTACCGGCGGCCAACGGGCTTAGAATACCACTTTCGCACCCAACTGCAGGGAACGGCCCCCGCCGGTGCCGTTAACACCCGTGCCGCTGCCGAGTGTGCCGGTGACGTAGCCGAAACTCGAATTCGTCAGCGACCCTTGCGGATTGCTGAACTGCGGCGTGTTGGTGAAGTTGAAGGTTTCCGCGCGCAATTCGAGGTTGACTCTTTCGCTGAACTTGAAGTTCTTGAACAGCGAAAGATTCAATCCGAACAGGCCGGGGCCGCTGAGGATATTGCGGCCGGTCGAACCGAAGGTCACGCCCGTCGGCTGGGTGAAGCTTGACGTACTGAACCACTGGTTGCCGGTATTGATGCCGTGCAGAATCTGAACGGACGACACCTGGTTCGCGGTCTGGGTTTCACCCGGCGTATTCAGGCTGCTGCCGCTGGCGGAGATGTAAAACGGAGTCCCCGTCATGAGCGAGAGAATGCCGGAAATTTGCCAGTTGCCCAGTGCGCGCGCGGCCACTCCGTGGTTGAGCCAGCGCTTGCCCACGCCCCACGGCAACTGGTAGACGTAGCTCTGCGAGTAGTTGAGCGTGCGATCATAATCGGCGCGCGCATAGTTGCGCTGCTGATCGATCAGCCACAGCAGGTTGCCGTCGTCGCCAGTCTGGTAGTTCATGGCCTTGCCCCAAGTGAACGCGGTGGTGACGGTCAGACCGCTGAAGTGGCGGTCCATCTTTACTTGCAACGCGTTATAGCTGGAGGAATATCCCGCCCAGCGCAGCGTCGTACTGGCTGTTTTTCCATAGAGGATGTTCAGCGGTTCGCTCGCCGAGCCCAGCCCCAGAGGGCCGCTGAACGGGTTGTTGATGTTGATATTGGCGACCGAATCCACACCGTGGACGCCCAGATAGGTTACATCCAATACCCAGTGTCCCGGCAGGGCGCGCTGCACCGCAACGTTCCAGCTTTCGGTGTAGGGGTTCTTGAAGTTCAGATTGATTACATCCATGCTCTGGCTGATAAGCGATCCCGAGGCGGGAATGATGCCGTTGGAGGGAATCGTCACCGGAACCGGCAGCGGGAAGCCTTGCTGGAAGGTAGCCCCTTGGCCGCTCGGCAGAAGCGTAGTGGCATATCCGTCGCCCACGTTGCCGTAGAAGTTGTTGGAGCGAACCGGATAATTGTAAGCATAGGTGTTGTCCGGGAACGGCGTGTAGCTGGTGCCGAAGCCGGCCCGCAGCACGGTCTTTTCGGTCAGACGGTACGCCAGACCGATGCGCGGTGCAAAGTAGTTGTAGTGGGTCTTCATCCCCAGGTTCATGGGGTTGCTGCCTATGCCGGCCATCACGAGCGTGTTATTGTCCGGATCGTAGTTCGAGAACCCGCCGGGGAATGCGGGCTTGGCCGGCGGATAGAATTCCCAGCGCACGCCCAGATCGAGGGTGAGCTTCGGGGAAACCTGCCACTTGTCTCCGCCGAAACCGAAGAACTCCCACTGGCGGTAAGCGGGGAAATAAGTGTTGACGTCGCGCCCAAGCTGGTAAGGAACATCCAGCAGGAAAGCGGCCATATCGTTGGCAATCCCCAATTTGGAGGAATTGCAACTGGTGGCCAGGCCGTTGGAGCCGACGTTGATGGGAGTGCACAGCGCGGTCTGCTCGTTGCCGAAATAATAGATGCCGCGCGGGCTGTAGGTCTGGTCCTGCAGCAAATCGTCGCGGATGCGCTTGAGATCGACGCCCCACTTGAAGGTGTGGTTGCCCTTCATTTTCGTCCAGGTGTTGACAACATCAACGTTGGCCTCAGCGCGGATCCAGGGAAGGCTGGCGGAATAGCCCACGACCGGGTTGGAGAAGCCGTCGTTGATCTGAATGCCGACCATGCCGCTGGTGAATTGGTTGATATTCACGCCCGGAATGCCTAGCTTCTGCGAATCGGTGGAACCGTAATCGGAAGGCTGTGCCTCGTTGTGATAATGGGCAATACCGATGCGCAGTTCGCCTACCAGCGTGGGCGAGAAAACGCGGTCGTAGTTGACGTTGCTGCTATAGGTCTTCTGGGTGCCCGTACCCATGAATGCGCCGCCGGGGCCATCGCCGCCGGCCATGCCGAACAATGGAGCCTGAAAGACTACCGGCCGCGAGTAGCTGAAACGGCCGGTCAACCGGTCCTTATCCGACAGGTTGTAATCCATCTTCACGTCGAAGGAGTCGACCGTTCTGGCGAACGGCAGCAATGCGAAATAGTTATTGCTGGGGCTGGCCAGGTTGTACGACTGGTTGGTGGGAGCGATCATGCCAAGAATCGCCGTCGAGATCGGGTTGATGCGGCTGCCGGGGATGATATTGCCCGGGAACATGGTCCGTCCCGTTCCATCGAGCGGATTGCCGCTGGCGGGGTCGTAGATGGGGGTGCTGGAGGCGCTCGAAAGATCGCCGGTACGCCAGGGGTTCGGCGGGATCGTAACGAGATTCGTGTTGGCCTCGTGATCCATCGTCCGCAGGTAATCGCCGAAGATGAACAGCTTGTTCTTACGGATCGGACCACCGATGTTGCCGCCAACATAGTTGTAGGCCAGATGGCCGACGGAGGGATTGAAGAACGAACGCGCGTTGAAATCGCTGTTCTGCAAAAATTCATAGGCCGCGCCATGGATCTCGTTGGTGCCGGACTTCAGCACGGCGTTCACGACCGCGCCCGAAGCGCGCCCCATCTCTGGATCGTGATTGGTGAGCGAAACGTCCACCGTCTGAATGGCTTCGATCGGCGGAATGTAGATCTGCAACAGGCCGGTGCGTTCGTTGTTGTCCGTGCCTTCGATCATGAAGTTGTTGCCCTGCCGCATCTGGCCGTTGACTTCGGTTTGCAGCGAGGTGGATGCATTGAAGAATTGCGAATGCTGCTCCTGCACCGGTGCGACACCGGGCACCAGGTTCAACAGGCCCTGGAAGTTGCGATTGGAGCTGATCAGAGGAGTGTCCGCCAGCACCGTTTTATCGATCTTCTGGCCGGTGGCGGCCGAATCGGTTTGCAGCAGCGGCGGAGCTGCCGTGACTTCGACGGTCTCCGTTAAGGCGCCGGGGCTCAATTGCAGGTCGGCGCGGGTGTTGGTGTCCACCAGCACGTTGACATTGCGCTGCGTTTCTTTCTTGAACCCGGCAGCTTCCACCACCACGTTGTAAACGCCGGGCGCCAGGTTGGTAAATGAGTAGTTGCCGCTCTCATTGGTCTGACCGGTCCGGATGGCACCGGTGTTGACTTCCTGGATGGCGACTTTGGCGTTGGGGACAACCGCGCCGCTGGAATCGGTCACATTGCCCAGCAGCGTGGCATTGACTGTCTGTGAAAAAGCGAGGTTGCCTGTGAGAAGGACCAGGAGCAGGCCCAGGCACAGGAACTGCAAGCGTGGCATTTCCTAACCTCTTTTCATGAAATCCCGGCGTACGTTACGACGCTACACCGTTTGAGGTCATTATAATCCGAATACCTGAAAGAATACAGCCCAACAGGCCTCAATAGGTTAATTCGGTAGCGTTTACATCTTGAAGCCATAAAAAACCGGGAGCGGTCGCCCGCTCCCGGCT
>Ga0335081_10010067_pt1 | contig 15252 bp, 8 predicted proteins | sample Lox_Sample_35_FD_206713 | JGI IMG/M metagenome (GOLD analysis project Ga0335081, IMG submission 206713) | Soil microbial communities from Loxahatchee National Wildlife Refuge, Florida, United States - Lox_Sample_3.5 | ecosystem: Environmental > Terrestrial > Soil > Wetlands | place: USA: Florida...
TTCCAGTTGATTGCCACTTCGTTGCTGGAGTAGGAACCCTGGTCGTCCGCGTACACTTTGGCGGGCGGCAGGTCAGGGAGGGCTTTCAAGACTGGGTCCTGGCGATTGCGGTTAGGGCCACCGGCCAGGAGTCCGGGCCAAGGTTGGCGGCCCGGCTGCGCGCCGCTCGGGCGGTGATGGGGATGTTGGTAAGGATGATCGCCAAGCCGACTTACCCAGCACAGCGAAAAGGTGTTGCGGCCCAGCAGGTAGTGCAGGTTGTCGAGCGCTGTTTCCACGTATCGCTGGTCCGGATGGAGTGCATTGGCGATGAGCAGCGCGACACCATAGTCCGCGGCCACACCGTTAGAGCCCCATACGTAGTCCACTGCAGCCAGACTGTGCCGGTATGGGTTGCGCGCACTGCGCACGACAACTTCATCGGCACTCTTCCGGACTTCCTCGCGAAGCGTTTCTACCGCGGCATGGTTGGATCCACCACCCAACAGATAGGTCCATATTCCCATCGGCCCCATGCTCGCCCAGGATTCGGGACGAGGTTGATGCAAGGCCCCCACTTGCTGGCGGAAGTGATCGAGGAAATAGCGTTCGTAGACGGTTTCGCGCGTGGTGCGCCACAATTCGGCGGCAGCCCAGAATCGCTCGTCGCGGCAGTCCGCATCGCCGTATTCTCCAGTAGTCACGCCGGGCGGATTGCGGAAGGTGACGTTCGGATTCTGCCGGAGCCAATCCCAAGCTTTGCGCGCGGCTTGCAGATTCTGGTTCGCGTAAGCCCGATCGAGACGCCGGAACACGCGGGCGGCAATGGCAGCGACGGCTGCGAGATCTCCGGTAGCACAGGAGCTTTTGTAGGGCACGTGGTCGGTCCCGATGACGAGACTGATGCTTTTGTCCGCGTCGGGCATGATGAATGGGGGGAAGGTTTCGCTGGTCTGCTTGTGCCAGACGCCGCCGTCCTCATCCTGCATCGATAACATCCAATCGAGGTTCCAACGGATTTCGTTCAGCAGGTCAGGTCTGCCATTCCCGGACTCCGGAATGTTCAGAGAGATCCCTCGCAGATTCTCCCCGAACAGCTCCCATGCCCAGAGCAGAGTCGCCGTGGTGATACCGGAATTGACTACGTAGCGGCCATAATCGCCGGCATCGTGCCAGCCGCGCAGGCTGGGACTCGGGCCGGTTCGGCCGGACGAGGAGTGGTAAGCCCCGAGGAGGTGACATGCGTCGTGGCGATAACCCGGAAATTCCAGACCGAGATCGACGGCAGTGCCGCAGCGTTGTCCGTAGAATGCTCGCGCGCTGAGGTAGTACGCATGTGCGTAGACGTCGCCCGCAATCGCGAAATTCCAGCTTCGGCCGGTGCCGGGGACGTCGAGGTAGTAGTTCCCTTCCGTGCGCAGTTCCGAAAAATCGGCGGCGCGGACGCGGTCACGCGTATCCGGATCCGCCACCGGTTGAGCCAGAGTGCCGTGATACGCTACCGAACCATCGCGGACACTGCGAACGGTAAATTCGGAGACGGGTCCATCGGCGACTACAAGAGCTACTTTAGAAGCGAGGGGAAGGTAGCCGGCTTGATCGAGCTTGATAGCAGTCGACGGAGGTTCGCTGTGCGGCTGCCCCACCGCCGCCAGCGCTACCACAACGACGGCGAGAAACCGCGAACTGGACATGCGTCGAGCACCATGCTAGCAGATAATCAGATATGCTCACCGGAAAACGGATGCTGGTTTTGGGCCTCGTGTTGGCGTGCGTGGCCGTGCTCCAGAGTTCGTACCGGCCTTCGCACGAGGATCTTCTCTGGCAGCATCGCAATCTGGGCAAGGCCTTCTACGAAAACCCAACCACTCTGAAACAGGCGGTGGAAGAGTTCCGGGCCGCGCTGGAATTGAATCCGGGTTCGGTCCGCGAGCGGCTGAATTATGGGTTGGCCTTGCTCAAAGCTGGCGAGATCGATCAAGGCGTGGCGGAACTTCAGGCCGTACAGAAGCTGGACCCGTCGCTGCCGCACACCTGGTTTAACCTCGGCATTACCTATAAGAACCAGGGCAATGCGGCTGCGGCAATCGAGCAGTTCCGAAATATGCTGCGGCTCGCCCACGCGGAGCCGGTGTCGCACTACAACCTCGGGGTACTGTACCGGCAGAATGGCGACCTCACTGGGGCCGTGAAAGAATTCGAAGAAGCCGCCCGGCTCAATCCGACCTTCGCTGCGCCCCGTTTTCAGCTTTACAGTGCGTACCGCGAGTTGAACCGCCCCGCGGATTCCGCGCGGGTCCTCGTCGAATTTCGAGCTATCAAGGAGCAGCAGGATCAGCCGGATGGCGAAAAAGAAGACGTCAACTGGAGCGCCTATGCCGAGATTTATGACCCTCCGGCAGACCGAACCGCGCCTCCGGGAACGCCGAAAGATCGCTTCCGCGTGCGGGATCTTAACGGCAGAGCCGATCCCGCCACAGCCGGCGTTCTTCTGTTGGATTTCGACGGCGACCACAAGACGGATGCGTTGGTATGGTCCGATTCCGGCATTCTGCTCTATCGCAACGGAACCGAACTGGCGGATCGCGGGCTTTCCGGGCTGCGGCACGTGTTGTCGGTAGCGGCCGGCGACTACGACAACGACGGTTTGGTGGACCTGTGCGTCGTGACGCCAGAAGGCGCGCTGCTGTTTCACAATGATCGCGCCAATGGTTTCCGACCGGCGCCACTACCGGCTGCGGCTATAGGGTCCGGGTTTCGCGCCGCGGCATGGATCGACTATGACCACGACCGCGACCTCGACTTGATTCTGGTGGGTGAGCGGAACTTGCTGTTGCGCAACGATGGGAGCGCCGGTTGGGAAGACCGTACGCCGGATTTTCCGTTCGCTCCCGGCGTAGGGGTTAAAGCCAGGGTGTTCCGCGCTCGGCACGAAGAGACCAAGCCGTTTGACTTGTTCGTCTATTATGCCGATCAGACGATGATCGTGTACCGGGACCGTTTGAATGAGCGATACGAAGCCACGAAACCCGAGGGAAAAGCGGTATTTACCGTTCAGCAGGACGAGCCCGCGGCCATCGCGTGGGAAGCGGCTGACTTCCGCGGGAACGGGCGGCTCGATCGTGTGCTGGTTGCACCGAACGGTAAAGTCCAATATGCCACCAATGAAACCAAGCCGAACGCGTGGCTGACAGTTGCCCTGGAAGGCGTGAAGAGCCTCAAGATCCCTAGCGGCGCGGAGATCGAGGTGAAGGCGGGAACCTACTACGGGATCCGACGCTACGACGTCACGCCGGTTACGTTCGACCTCGGAGACCATGACGTCATCGACACCATCCGCATCACCTGGCCCAACGGCCTGATCCAGAATGAGACGCGCAAGCCGGCGCGGCGGCGGATGGATGTAAAAGAAGCGCCGCGGCTCTCGGGTTCCTGTCCCATGATCTTCACCTGGAACGGTGATTCGTACGAATTCATTACGGACGTGCTGGGCGTGGCGCCGCTCGGCGCAAGTTCCGGTGACGGCACCTACTTCCCCGTCGACCACGACGAGTATATCTCCATTCCCGGCACATCGCTGGCGTCCCCGGACGGGCGATATTCGATCCACATCACCGAGGAGCTGAATGAGGTCACCTACCTGGATCAGGTTCGGCTTTTCGCGCTCGATCACCCTGCGGCCACCGAAGTGTTTACGAACGAGAAATGGAAAGGGCCGCCGTATCCGGAGTTTCGGCTTTTTGGTGTGAAGCAGCGTGTCTATCCCCGCGCGGCTCACGATGGCCGCGGCCGTGACGTCTTACCAGTGCTCCTGCACCGCGACCAGGTGTATGTGGATGGGTTTTCCCGCGACGTGGCGGGAGTTGCCGAGATGCACGCTCTCGATCTGGATTTCGGCTCGGCGGCGCGCGCCAACCGTGCCGTGCTGGTCCTGACCGGTTGGGTGGACTGGGCCGATGGCAGCACGTTTCTGAACGCCGCCCAGATGGGACATGCTCTGGTACCCCCCTCCCTACAAGTGAAAGACGCTTCCGGACACTGGAGAACCGTGATCGAGGACATGGGGATGCCATCGGGGAAGACCAAAACCATAGCCGTCGATCTGACTGGCCGTTTTCTTTCCGCTTCCCGGGAGGTTCGCATCCTGACGAATATGTGCGTTTATTGGGACGAGGTCTTCCTGGGCGAAGACGCGTCGGCTCCCGATGCGCGCCTTACCCCCATCGACGCCAGCGCTGCGCAACTGCACTTTCGGGGCTTTTCGCGCATCCATGTCGATCCGGAACGCAAGCAGCCTGAGTCTTTTGACTACGCGGCCGTTTCGCCACTTTCTAACTGGAACCAGACTCCGGGCCTTTACACACGCTATGGCGACGCCCACGAACTGGTTCGCGATATTGACGACCGGCTGGTAGTAATGGGTTCGGGCGACGAGTTACAGCTCGAATACCCCGCCACTGCTCTGCCGGCGCTTCCGCCAGGCTGGACTCGGGATTTCCTGCTGCTGGTGGACGGTTGGGCCAAGGACGCCGATGCCAATACGGCGTTCTCCCAAAATGTAGAACCGCTTCCGTTTCATGGAATGAGCAGCTACCCTTACCCGCCTGGTGAGGGATTTCCCAACGATGAATTGCATCGCTCCTACCGGCGGACCTACAACATACGCCCGGCATTACGGCTAATCAGACCTCTAAACCCGTAGTGGCGCAATAATTGCACGGATTTGGACTCTGTCAAAGGGGTTGAAGATCTGTGCATCGGCGTAACATTCGGATAAATAGGGCTGTTTTGCTCATAATCGGCTTGGCGCCGCTCCTTCTGTATGGGGCATTAGGCGCAACGATAGGGAGACGGGACCCGATATTGGACAAGCGCGATCCGGTGCGGCCCGATCCGGGTTTCGCGTACCTGTACACCGCCGCGCATCGATACGAGCCAGCGGCCTGGATGGATGGCCACGATCGGTTTCCGTTAGGGGCGAAACTGATTGCGGTTCAACACGGTATGGTGCGGCTGGTCGCGCCTGGTTTCTACGCCTCCGCCGATGGGGCGGTCTCCTATGACGGGCACCGCGCGCTCTTTTCGGGTAAGCGAACGGTAACCGACCGCTGGCAGATCTGGGAAGCGAATCTCGAAGGTGGCGAGCCCCGGCAAATCACTCGGTGTCCATCAGATTGCGTGCGCGCGCTGTACCTGCCGGACGGCGAAATCGTCTATTCGCGTGGCGATGCCTTGGAAATCACTGGAAAGACTGGTCGTATTACATTTGCTCCGGGGCGCTACCTGACCGACGAGGTGCTCCGCGACGGGCGGATTCTCTTTGAGGTCGAGCGAGGTTTCTACAGCCGGGAATTGTTCACGGTCTATCCGGACGGCACCGGCGTGGAATCGCTCCGCTGCGATCATGGGCCGGACCGTGGCTCGGCCCGCCAGCTAGCGTCGGGAGACTACATCTTCATTTCGGGGAACCGCTTGGCACGGATTACGTCGCCGCTGGCGCACCAGACGGATGTGGCGCAACCGGATAAGGAGCCGGCTGGTCCGATTGCGGAGGTTTCGCCTGGCGTTTGGCTGGTCAGCCTGCGCGGGAAGAATCACAGCATCGGGCTGTATCGCTGGGATGTCGCAACCGGGCAGACCGCTCCACTGGAAACGCCTTTGGAGGGGGCGGCCGTAGAACCGGCCCTACTCGCGGCGCGCACGCCGCCCCGAGAATTTCCGTCGGCTCGGATTCCGGCCCGAACAACGGGAAATCTGCTTTGTTTGAATTCGCGGGAATCTCGAACGCCGATGAATGGGGCGGGCGTCCAGTCGGTCAAGGTATACACCTTGAGTGGGCTGCTCGGGCAAACCGCGGTGGAACCCGACGGGTCGTTCTACATCCAAGTTCCCCCCGATCGCCCGATTCGCATGGAACTCGTGGACGCGGCGGGCCGGATCGTGCGGGGCGAGCACGATTGGTTTTGGATGCGCCCGGCCGAGCAGCGGATCTGCGTTGGCTGTCATATGGGACCGGAACGGGCGCCGGAAAACAAGGTGCCCCAGATTCTGCTGAAGACGATCGTGCCGGTAAAGATGTTGGAGGTGCAGCCGTGAAAATCCGCTCGAACTCCCGCTCCCTAACGGTCGCGGCTCTGTTTGCGGTTGCTGGGTGGGCAGCAGGGCCGATCCAGTTCGAGGATGCTACGGCGCAATCGGGGATCCAGTTTACGCATTCGATCGGCGCCGAGAAACTCGGCTCATTGCTCGAAAGCACGGGCGCGGGCTGCGCCTGGTTGGACTACAACAACGACGGGAAACCCGATCTGTTCGTGGTCAGTGGGCGGCCGCTCGAGGCGGGTATGCATCCGTTTCCGTTGAAGAAGCGGCCGGCGACGATGCCGCACAATCACCTCTACCGCAATAACGGCGATGGCACGTTTACCGATGTCACCGATCAGGCCGGCGTGGCCGGAGACGGGTTCAGTTTTGGCGTGGTCGCGGCCGATTTCGATAACGATGGAACCACCGATTTACTGGTCACCAGCTATGGCCATGTCACGCTCTATCGCAATAAGGGCGATGGCACGTTTGAAGACGTCACCGAGAAGGCCGGATTGAAGATCAGCGGCTGGGCGATCGGTGCGGCCTGGCTCGATTACGATCGCGATGGCTGCGTCGATCTGTTCATCGGCCGCTACGTGAAATTCGATCCCACTTACCGCTCTTATTACGCCGCGGACAATTATCCGGGGCCGCTCGATTACGAGGGAGACACCAATCTTCTGTTCCACAACACCTGCAAAGGCACGTTTGAAGATGTGAGTCTGAAGTCCGGAATCGGCAAGCGGAAGGGACGCACGATGGGTGTTACGGCCGCCGATTTCGATGGCGACGGCTATCCGGATATTTACGTTGCCAACGATAAGACGGAAAACTACCTGTTCCACAACAAGCGCGACGGCACTTTTGAAGAGATCGCCGTCGAAGCGGGTGCGGCTTTTGGACAAAACGGTGAATCGACTTCCGCGATGGGGCCGGTGTTTTTCGAAATCGAAAACGAAGGGCGGGCGGATCTCTGGGTGAGCGATTCCAAATACAACCGGCTACTGAAGAACAACGGCCAGTTGGGATTTGCGGACGTAACCGAGAGCGCGGGGATCTCGCAACTGACGGCTCAGTACACGAGTTGGGGAACGGGAGTTCACGATTTCGATAACGACGGCTACAAGGACATCCTGATTTTCCACGGCGGGTTGATCCACATGGTGCCGCAGGAACATTCGCTCTTCCGAAATCTTGGCGGCGGCAAATTCCAGGACGTCTCAGCAACCGGCGGGGCCGTTCTACAGGCAAAGACGGTCGGCCGCGGCGCTTGTTTCGCCGACTACGACAACGACGGCAAGGTGGACGCATACCTGGTAAGCCTGGGTGCGCCGGGAGTGTTGCTGCATAACGTGACGGCTGGTGCCGGGCACTGGCTGGCGATTCGGCTGGTGGGCACGAAAAGCAACCGCGACGGGATCGGGGCTGTGGTGGAAGTGGTTGCCAATGGGATGAAGCAGAAGTCGGAGCGGGTGGCGGGTTCCGGCTATCTCAGCCAGGATGACTCGCGGCTGCACTTTGGGCTAGGCGGCGCAACCAAAGCTGAGCGGATCATCGTGAATTGGCCGAGCGGAAAGCGGCAGGAGCTGGAGAACGTGGCGGCCAACCAAATTTTGGAGATTCGGGAGAAATGATAACGTCGGGTATGCAGTGTGGGGCAGCCCTTCCGGGCTGCCGCCGCGCTTCCGCGCGGCGCGCCGGGCCGAAGCCCGGCGGCAGGCTGAAAGCCTGGCCCCACTTGGTGCTGTGCACTGCATGCCTGCTATTCTGGCAAGCCTCGGCTGAGGTCCGGCGCTATCCGAGCCCTGACGACATCGCACTCTCGCAGGACGGCCGGCGCTTGTACATCGTCTGCGAAGGGACAGACGAGGTGGTGGTGGCCGACACGGTTAAGGCGTCCGTGGTCGCACGGATTCCGGTGGGCCACGTGCCGCGCGGCATCGCACTCAGCCCGGATGGAAGCCATATTTACGTGACGAATTCCTGGGCCGATACGGTATCGGAGATCGATGCGGTGTCTCTCACGGTAAGCCGGAGCCTGGCGGCTGGGTACGAGCCCATCGGTTTGACGCTCGATGGGCGCGGTGAAGTTTTGTATGTTGCCAACCGAATCAGCAACGACGTTTCCGTAATTGATCTGCGGAGCGGCAAGGAGATCAACCGGCTGGCTGCCGGGCGCGGCGCGAGTTATGTCGCTGCCACCGATTCGCGCGTGTATGTGACGCACATCTACCCCAATCTGGGGAAATTCCGGACCGAGTCCGAATCCGAAATCACCGAGATCGACACCGGCCACCGTACGGTGGACGCGCGGCCGCGGCTACATAACGTCGCTGGTCTTTTCCATGTGGCCCTATCGCGGGATGGCAAGCTGGGGATTGCAGGGCAGCTTCGGCCAAAGAATCTGATCCCATTGGCGCATGTGGAGCACGGCTGGGCGTTCGGCGATTCGCTTGCCGTTTTCGGCGAAGACATCGGCGGAGTCGTACAACTGCCTTTAGATGAGCTGGAGCACTACTTCTCGCTGCCGTTCGGGCTAGCGATTGCGCCCGACAAATCGCGCGCCTATCTCTCAGCCAGTGGATCCGACGAGGTAGCCATACTCGATCTCCAGAAGCTGATCGCAGCGGCGCGGGCGCCGGGTGGCGAGAAGCTGGTCAACGATCTCTCCGCGTCTGCGCGGTATGTGCTGGCCCGCATTCCGGTGGGGCGCAATCCCAGAAACATAGTCTTGTCACCGGACGGCGGCAAACTTTATGTGGCCAATCGACTGGACGACACGATTTCGATTGTGGATACGGCCGCGGGCCAGATCATGGGAACGATCGCGCTGGGCGGTTCGAAGGTGATTACGCCGCAACGGCACGGTGAGCAGTTGTTTTATTCCTCGGCGTTCTCATTCCAGCGGCAATTCGGGTGCGCCAGTTGCCACCTGGATTCCACGTTCGACGGCCTGCAGTGGGACTTGGAACCCGACGGCTTCGGTGTAGACATTGTGGACAACCGCTCGATTGAAGACGTCTCGAACACGGCGCCATTCAAGTGGAATGGAGGCAATCCGGATCTCTATACGGAATGCGGGCCGCGCACCGAACGCTTCTTTTTCCGGTCGCAGGGTTTTCGAGACGCAGACCTGGCCGATCTCGTCACGTACATCGCATCGATTCCGTTGCGGCCCAATCGCTACCGCTTGGCGAACGGAGAACTCACACCGGCCCAGGAACGCGGCAAGGCAATATTCGAGCGAACGACTCGTAAAGACGGCAGGCCGATTCCGGAAGGAAACCGCTGTTCGTTTTGCCATTCCGGCAGGTACTACACCAACCAGCAACTGGCAGACGTTGGAACCGTTAAGTGGACCGACCGCTCGCCGATGATCGACGTTCCCCACTTGACCAACGTGGCTTACAGCGCGCCGTATCTGCACGACGGTTCGGCGAAGAGCCTCGAGGAAATCTGGACGGTCTTCAACCCGGACGACAAACACGGGGTCAGCAACGATCTGACGAAAGACGAACTGAACGATTTGATTGAGTATCTGAAAACGCTATGAGACTCGGACGATATTTCGCAACGTTGGCGGCAGCGGCAGGCATTCTGACGGCCGGTGAGTTGCCGCGGTTCCGCTGGGAGAACTTCACCACCGCGCAGGGCTTGCCGGACAACCGTGTCTACAGCGTTTGCGTGGATGGCGACCGGATCTGGGCCGGCACCGATAACGGCCTGGCTTTATACCAGAACGGGAAGTGGAAGGTGTTTCGGCCGGAAGACGGCCTGGCGCACCGCGCAGTCCTCTACGTCACGCTTGACAAGCAGACGCACGACCTGTGGATCGCCACAATGGGCGGGCTGAGCCGCTATTCGGCCGGCCGCTTCGACACGTTTACGCAGCTCAACAGCGGAGTAGCCAACGACGTGGTCTACAGCGTTTCCGCGCAGGGCGATTACGTTTGGGTAGCCACCGCAGCGGGCGCGAGCCGCCTGAATAAGCGGACCGGCGAATGGAGCCTTTTCAACGAACGCAACACGCCGATGTACGAGATCTGGACTTACGGAGTGACCGCGGCCGAGGACAAGGTCTATTACGCGGTGTGGGGCGGCGGCGTGCTGGAGTACGACGTCAAAACCGAGCACTGGAAAGACTACAACGACCCGGACGGCGAAACCGAGATCGTGCTGTTTAAAGACCAGGGCTTGATTCACGAAATCACGACTTCGGTGAGCTATGTGAACAAGATTCTATGGGTGGCGACTTACTTCGGGGCCAGCCGCTACGATGGGCGCAACTGGCGGAACTTCCTCGATAAGGATAGCGGGCTGCCCAGCAATTTCTTGAACCAGGTGAAGTCGGTGGATGGCACCCGGACCTGGTTTTCGACCGACAAGGGCCTGGCGTACTTCGATGGCGAGCAGTGGGCCACCTACCGGCCGGCGCTCGATACGCACGCACCCGAAATGCTGGTGACGGACGCGCAAGGGAAGAAGAGTTCGGTAGCCGTCGACACCGCACCCGCGCACAACTACACGTTCGGAGTGGATTTCCAGGGCGACGACATTTGGGTGGCAACCGCCAAAGGTGTCAGCCACGGAATCCGGATCAGACAGGAGATCACAAAAAAATGACCATCACGGAAGCACTCGATCAGATCGGCGAAATCACACATTTCGAGAAGAGCGCCATCAGCGCTCCCGGTGTGCTGAATGAAGCCTATAAGTATCCGCGGCCGAGCTCGTTCTCGCGCGGAATGCGCATCGAGCTCAATGGCCTGGTGATCCTCCTGATTTCGGGGACGGCCAGCATCGATGAAAACGGGCAGACCATCCACGTTGGAGATTTCCGGGCGCAGTTGCGGCGCACGTATCAGAACATCACGGAGCTGCTCCAGGCCGGCGGCGCAACCTGGAAGGACGTGGTTCGAACCACCTGCTACCTGCGCGACATCGAGCGTGATTACGCGGCTTTTAATGAGGAGCGCACGACCTTCCTTCAGGAGCAGCAGCTGGACCCGCTGCCGGCTTCCACGGGGATTCAGGCGATTCTGTGCCGTCCCGATCTGCTGGTGGAGATGGAAGCGATCGCGATGTTCGTCCCGCCGCGAAAGGAGTAAGGCCGTGGAGTGCTTCGAGCCAACAGTGGGGCGGGTGATCGCTTTTCGTCGCCTGCCAGCTACGAGCGAAGACGCGGACGACAAAAAACGATCGTCCGCGCCACTGGGAGGCGCGAGAGTTTGGCTTTGCCTCCTAACAGTCGCCCTTCTATTCCGCGCTTCGGCGTGGGCGCAGTCCTGTTCTTGCGGCGCCAACCCGCCGGGGCCGCCTGCAAACCGCACGCTGGAGCCGTATGGCGGGGCCCCGGAGGATCTGCGTCCCTTCTCGCGGTTTACCAAGCCGTATTACGAAAATTACACCAAGGAAGTCGAATACAACGGCGCGGCGCGCGAAGTGCGCACGGTTCCACCGTCGGAGGTTTCGGAAGTCGCGATCGGATTCCTGGGTCCGATACGGGAGCATAAAGACGAAGTCTTGGGGCGGTCCATGTTGCATGGCGCCGAGATGGCCATCGAGGAGGCGAATGCGCGCGGCGGCTACGGAGGCAAACCCTTTAGCCTCAAGATCCATAACGACGGAGCTTTGTGGGGATCGTCCAGCAACGAGATTGTGAAGATGGTGTACGACGACAAGGTCTGGGCCATGCTCGGCTCGATCAGCGGCGATTCGACTCACATCGCATTGCGAGTTTCCCTACGCTCCGAATTGCCCATCGTCAACAGTGCCGCCACGGACCCTACGATTCCAGAAACGGGCATTCCCTGGATACTGACCTCGATCCAGGACGACCGCGTTCAATCGTACACGCTGGCGCGGCGAATATACTCAGACCTCGGGCTGAAGCGGATTGCCCTGCTTCGAGTCAACGAGCGTTATGGCCGTTTTGGTGTGATCAAGTTTCGCGATGCCTCGCGGCGGCTCGGTCATCCGCTGATCATTGAGCAGAAGTTTATGCCGGGCGATACGGATTTTACGCGCGAGCTGCGGGTCATCCAGGATTCCGAAGTCGACGGCATCGTGCTCTGGGCGGACGCTGCGCCCGCCGGCCTGATCCTCAAGCAGATGCGGCAAATGGGCATGAAGCAGCCGGTGTTCGGCTCGGCCCGCGTTGTAGGAGAAGATCTGTTCCGTATCGCGGGGGAGGCCACCGAGGGGCTGGAAGCCGTCTATCCGTTCGATCCAAACCGCGATGACGCGGACTGGCTTGCGTTTCAGAAGCGCTTCACGGAGAAGTACGCGGCACATGTCGACTCCTTCGCTGCTCTCGGTTATGACACGATGAACCTCCTGCTCGACGCCATTTGTCGGGCGGGGCTGAACCGGGGCGCAATCCGCGATGCGCTGTACGGACTGGAACGGTACAAAGGGGTCACCGGCATGTTGATCTTCGACCCGAATGCGAAGAACATCGCGCCGCTGTATCTCGGCAAAGTAAAAGACGGCAAAATGAACTTCCGTCACTATCCGATGACCCAACCGTACGCTTCCCTGAGAGAACAGCAAGTGGAATACGCGGGCCCGCCTTCCGCGGATGTGGCCACGCCCCAACCGACGATCGGCCTGTTTGGGCCGCAAGCAGATAAGCTGGCAGCATCGCTCAATATCCGCGGATACCACCTCGTCGGTATTCCCTCGGAAGCATCCTGGGGCAAATCGTCGACGGACTTAGTGAACCTCATCTATCAGCAGAACGCGATCGGCCTCATCGCCACCGATCGCGCCGCGGCTCACCTGGCCGAGCAGCTCGCCGTGAAGACTTTCTTTCCGGTAATCGCGCTCTCGGCGGACCAGAAGCTGACGTCGACGAACATTCCCTGGATCTTCCGGCTCAACCCGGGCACGCCGGTTTCGGAAGCAGTCGAATGTTTCGTGGATGCGGTGAAACAGGCCGGTCCGAATCGTGAGCGGATCCGTCAGTACTTCGCCTCCGGGCATTTAGTGGCCGGCCGGTTTATATTTAGTTCCAGCGGGGAATTGCGAAGCGAGCCATGAACGACTGGTCACCCGACTCCTGGAAAACCAAGCAGGCCGCGCAGGCGGTGGCGTACTCCTGCCAGGAAGAGGTGGACCGTGTGGTGGAGCAGATCGCAAAGTTGCCGCCGCTGGTGACCTCGTGGGAGGTGCTCGGCCTGAAAGCGCAGTTAGCGGAGGCTGCGCGGGGCGAGCGATTCCTTTTGCAGGGCGGCGATTGCGCCGAAAGCTTCGATACCTGCGACAGCGCCACCATCGCCAATAAGATCAAAGTGCTGCTGCAGATGAGCCTGGTGCTGGTGCACGGGGCGCAGAAGCGGATCGTGCGTGTGGGGCGATTCGCCGGGCAATACGCCAAGCCGCGAACGGAAGAGTTCGAAACACGTAACGGCGTGACGCTTCCCAGCTATCGCGGCGATTTGATCAACGGCGCCGAGTTCACGCCGGAGGCGCGCAGGCCCGATCCGCAGCTCATGCTCCGCGGCTATGAGCGCGCGGCCATGACCATCAACTTTATCCGGGCGCTGGTAGTGGGCGGCTTTGTGAATCCGCACCACCTCGATTACTGGAATCTGGATTGGGTGACGGATTCGCCCATGGCTGAGGAGTACCGGCGCATGGCGCGGAGTATCAGCGACTCCCTGCGTTTCATGGAAAGCCTGTCGGGAGCCCACCCCGGGGACCTGCACGTGATCGATTTCTTCACCAGCCACGAGGGGCTGCATCTGCCGTACGAGCAGGCGCAAACCCGGCAGGTTCCGCGGCAGGCCGGCTGGTTCGATCTGTCGACCCACTTCCCTTGGATCGGCATGCGCACCGCGAACCCGGACGGCGCCCACGTGGAATATTTCCGAGGCATCCGAAATCCGATCGGCCTCAAAGTCGGTCCGGGAATGTCACCGCAGTGCTTGCGGAAGTTGATCGAGCTCCTCAATCCGGAGAACGAGCCGGGACGATTGACGCTCATTCATCGTTTGGGCAGCGAGCGGATCGCCGAACTGCTGCCGCCGCTGATCGAGGCTGTACGGGGGACGGGCAGCCACGTCCTCTGGTGTTGCGACCCGATGCACGGCAACACTCGCATCACGAATGGTGGCGTGAAGACGCGGTACTTCGAAGAGATCCTGAACGAGCTCAACCAGGCGTTCGAGATTCACAAAGCAAACGGAGGGCGGCTCGGAGGCATGCACGTGGAGCTGACCGGGGAAGCGGTGACCGAATGTGTGGGCGGCGCGCGCGCGATCGGCGAGGGAGACTTAAACCGCGCCTATCGAACGTACCTGGACCCTCGGCTGAACTACGAACAGGCGCTGGAGCTGGCCCTGTTCGCGGCGCGGAAAATGCGGGAACTCAACGGTCACGCTACTGCCGACAGCGACCGCGGGGCTCTCCAACCGCCGAAGGCTTCTTCCAGCATCGACGCGACCGCCAAGACCAGATCTTCCCGATAGGGGCGCGCGGCCACCTGTACGGCAATCGGAAGGCCTTCCTCCGATTCGCCGCAGGGGACCACGGCGGCCGGCCATCCCGCGACGTTGAACGCCATGGTGTGGCTGAAGCCGCGAAAGTTCTCGTCGAGGATCGAAGCGCCGTGCGGCAGCGCGGGCTGCGTGTAGGCCGGGCAGAGGATCGCGTCGTACCGGTCCATGAATGCGAGCATCTCCGCGCGATAGCGATCCAATTCCGCCCAGTAGGCGGCGAACCCATCCAGGCCGGTACGATAACGTTCCAGCTTATCCAGCCAGCCGGCGAGCAACGGATGGATCCGGCTGGAGCCCAGTTGCCCGAGATACTGTCGAAGCGAATCGCCGCCATCAGGTCCAATGAGCTTCATTTCCAGGTCGTAGGCCTGCTCCAGACATGCCGGCCGGGCCTCCTCGACGCAAGTAACCTCGGAAGCGAGGGCGCTGGCCGCGGCCCGAACCACCGCGGTTACCGGGGCGTTCGGCGCGGCGAAGCCGTTATCCGTGTAAAACGCGACGCGCAGCCTCGGCAGCTGTACCCTGGCGGGTTTGTCAAATGGCATATCGATGACGGTCGGATCGCGGCCGTCGCCGCCGACCAGGAGCGACATCATCGTGGCGAGGTCCTCCACATGCCGAGCCATGGGTCCGATCTGCCATAGCATTTCCAACCAGCCGCCCGCGGGCGGGAAATGACCGGTTCTCG
>Ga0335081_10010068_pt1 | contig 15252 bp, 10 predicted proteins | sample Lox_Sample_35_FD_206713 | JGI IMG/M metagenome (GOLD analysis project Ga0335081, IMG submission 206713) | Soil microbial communities from Loxahatchee National Wildlife Refuge, Florida, United States - Lox_Sample_3.5 | ecosystem: Environmental > Terrestrial > Soil > Wetlands | place: USA...
TATGTGGGGGAAGTAAGCGAAGAGGAACTCAATCAGCCGCAGTACGAGCTCTACGAGCCCGGCGACGTGGTCGGCAAGTCTGGCGTGGAGCAGTATTACAACGATATGCTGATGGGCCAGGACGGTTCGCGGCGGGCGCTGGTCAACAGCCGCGGCAAAGAAGTCGGGCGCCTGAGCGAGACCCCGGCCGTGCCCGGCAAGCCCCTGAAGCTGACCGTGGACCTCGACCTGCAGATCGCCGCCGAGGAAGCCATCGACGCCAGCGGCAAACCCGGCGCCATCGTGGCCATGGACCCGCGAAACGGGGAAATACTGGCCATGGTCAGCCGGCCGGTATTCGATCCCAATGATTTCGCGGTGCGCATCAAGCGCAACGAGTGGAACAAGCTGGTCACCGACGAAAACCATCCCCTGCTGAACAATGCCATTCAGGCGCAACTGGCGCCCGGGTCGGTATTCAAGATCATCATGGCCACCGCCGGACTGCAAGAGGGCATCGCGCAGAACATGCACGTGGTCTGTGGCGGGGGCAAGGTGTTCTACGGACGCTTCTTCAAGTGCTGGATCACTTCCGAGCACACCACCCACGGCGTGGTGGATATCAGCAAAGCCATCTATCAGTCCTGCGATTCGTTCTTCTACACTCTGGCCGACAAGCTGGGGATCGAGCGCATCGCCAAGTACGCCATGGAGCTGGGACTGGGGCAAAAGACGGGCATTGACCTGCCCAACGAAGTCAGCGGGGTGATGCCCTCGGAAGAGTGGAAGATCAAGAACTTCAAAGAGAAATGGTATGCGGGCGAAACCATTTCCGTAGGCATCGGGCAGGGAGCCGTGGCGGCCACGCCCATCCAGTTGGCGCGAGCCATCGGCGGCATCGCCTCTGACGGCGTGCTGCGCCGGCCGCATGTCGCGTTCCCGGATGAGCTGCCTCCCAACTTCCGCCAAGCCCAGGCGCAGCTGCCCGACGAGGTGAAGGTTCCCATCGATCCCGCCAACTGGGAAACCATCACCGACGCCATGGCCAACGTGGTCAATCCCATCGGCACCGCCCCCAGCGCCCATCTCGAGGGCATCGACTTCGCCGGCAAGACCGGCAGCTCGCAGACCATCAGCAACATGGCCAAGGCCAAGCTCACGGGCAATCGAGCCAGATTCAAGGACAACGGCTGGTTTGTTGGGGTGACGCCGCGCCGCAACCCCGAGATCGTGGTGGGAGTGCTGCTGGAGGAAGGCGAGCACGGCTATCTGGCGGCGCGGGTGTGCGCACAGGTCATCAAGGCCTACGTCGAAAAGCAGCGCAAACGCGGCCTGAAGATGGCGGGCGCTCCCCCAGCCGATGTGGCCGCGGTCTGGAACCGCGCCACGGATGGAGATCCTGATGCCCTGCAGGCCGGCCGCTTCCGCGTGCAGCTCGACCCCCAGCCGCGCCCCCGCGCGCCCGCCGCGCCCGGTCTGGCGCCGCCAGCGGTGGCATTGCCCGGGATCCGACCCGGCGGAGCCGGACAATGACCCGCTACTTCTCCTTGCGCGATTTCGACTGGCTGCTGCTCACCTTTGTGCTGCTGATCTGCGGCCTGGGCGTGATGGAGATCTACAGCGCTACCCTGCACACCAAGTTTGTCGGCGTGCACACCAAGCAGGTGTATTGGGTCATGGGCGGCGTGGTACTGATGTTCCTGATGAGTCTCATTGACTATCACGTTCTGCTCGACAAAATTCACTGGTTCTACGGCGCTTCCGTGGTTTCCCTGGTAGCGGTTCTGGTGATCGGCAAAAAGTACCTGGGCGCGCGGCGCTGGATCCAGATGCCCGGCGGGCAGCACTTCCAGCCTTCCGAATGGGTGAAGCTGGTGTTGATTCTGGTGCTGGCCAAGTACTTCAGCGACCTGCACAAGGAGGAGGCGTCGCTCGCCGACATCGCCAAGGCTGGGCTGATTGCAGTCGTCCCCATGCTCCTGGTTCTCAAGCAGCCGGATCTGGGAACTGCGCTCACTTATCTTCCGGTCCTGATCATGGCCTTGTTCCTGGGCGGCATCCGGCTGAAGCACGCCGCCGCCATCATTCTGCTGGGGGCGATCGCATTTCCCATGGTGTGGCATTATGGGCTCAAGCCTTACCAGAAGCAGCGGCTGGTCAGCTTCCGCGAACCGGAGGCCGATCCCCAGGGTTCGGGGTACCAAGTCCAGCAATCCCTCATTGCCGTGGGCTCCGGCGGCCTGTGGGGCAAGGGCATCACTAAGGGCACGCAAACACAGGGGATGTTCCTTCCCGTGCCGCAAACCGACTTTATTTTTGCAGCTTGGTGCGAAGAACACGGATTCGTGGGCGCGGTCGCGCTCCTGCTGCTATACTTCCTAGTGCTGATGCGTTTAGTCCACAACGCGCAGACGGCGCCAGACGGCGTGGGTGCGTTCGTGGTGATGGGTGTGGTGGCGGTATTGTTCTTCCACATTCTGGTAAACGTCGGCATGGTGGTCGGCTATATGCCGGTCACCGGGATACCTTTGCCGCTCATGAGTTATGGCGGCTCGTCGGTCTTGTTCATGTTCCTGGCGCTGGGCATTGTGATGAACATACGCATGCGCCGCTTCGTGAACTGACGATTCGTGGTCGCGGAGGGCCGCGGCCCAAAACGGGATTTTCGTAGCGCCCCACGAGAAGAGGGCGGAAACCGGCCGTACATGAGGGGCCGGACAGGATTGAAGCGAACAGCGCCGCAGGGCGGGTAACGGCCCCGCCGAAGCACTCCGATGGAATGCTTCGACAGGGAGGCCACAAGCCCTGCGATGACGCACAGGTGAAAAGATTCCAAGCCGTAGCCTAAGAATCCTACCCGAGCGCCGCCGGGCCTTTCCGAGACCGCTGGAGGCCCGCGCTTTTGTGCTTCGTCCGAGACCCATCGCCGCACGCGATCCTGCTGCGACGTTGAGTCTGCGTCTCACCCTCTTGTTTCCGAGCCGGTGAAGGCAGTTCGCTTAAGCGAACGGCCGCGGAGACAACATGTCGAAGGAACTTTACGTCTCCTCAACCCCACACGAGACCAAAGTGGCGGTGGTCGAGGATGATCAGCTAGCTGAAATCTATTTTGAACGCGAGAATGAGTACACCCTCGCGGGATCCATTTACAAAGGGCGCGTTACCCGCGTGCTTCCCGGCATGCAGTCGGCGTTCGTGGACGTGGGCCTGGAGCGGGATGCGTTTCTTTATGTAACCGATTTCCTGGAAGAGCAGGAAGACCAGGAAGAATTTGAGCAGGTAATCTCACGCGCGCATGAGGACGCTACACGAAACGGCAGCCCGCGCGTGGAAACATTTTCGCCGCCCCCGCCGGTCGAGCCGGTGCACGCGGTGGCCGAGGAGCAGGAGATCGCGGGTGCTGCCGTTCCCGAACCTGGGCGCAGTCCGGAGCGTGAGGACAACAGCGAGGCTGGAGGTCGCTGGCGTGGACGCCGCCGTCGTCGTGGGCGCGGCCGTGGTTTCCCGGAGAGCAAATTCGCTCGCCAAGAGCAGCCACGACCGCAGGAACCGCAGGCTGCTCCGCCCGTGGCCGGTTTTGCCAAGGGCGGCGGGTCTTATCAGCCCATCATCCTGCCCGGGGAATCCATCTCCAAGTACCAGCGTCTGGCGCAGGCGCCGACTGCGGCTTCGATCAGCACTGCTGCCGCCGACCAGGCGGCCGATGCGGCCGCGCTTGCCGCCTCTACCGAGCCGCTCAGCGAATCGCTCGAGCGCGAGCATGCGCCGGCGCCGTTCTCCGCAGAGAGGGAAGAAGAACGCTTTGAGCAGGCGAACCCTGGCGGTCTCTTCTCCAGGGAGGAGGTGGAGGCAGAACGCGAAGAACCGGGCGCGGCCTACTCAGCGCGAAACGAGGCTTCGCCTGCATCCGACGACCAGCCTCCCGCCTTCACTCCCGGCTCGGGCCTGATCGAGGAGGAAGAAATCGAGGAGGAAGAAACCGAACTCCCGCCGCTGGAAGAGGATTTGGACGTCGCCGAATACGAAGAACTCGAAGAGCACACCCTCGATCGCGAGGGATCCAGGGCGGCCGCCGAAACGGTGGAGGCTCCTGATCTGACCGAGGCCGTGCAAGAGGCCGACACCGATCGTGCCGCGATGGAGGCGGAAGAGGAATTCGACGAGGACGTGGAAGAGCCGGCAGGGGAGGAAGAGCTCGAGGAAGAGGAAGCCGAAGCCATCGCGGGCAGCGAGGGTAGCGAAGCTCGCGCCGAAACTCGCGGACTTCCTGGCACCGCCGGCTTCCAGCAGCGGGCCGAGCGGCCGCCGTTCGATCGCCGTCGCCGCCGTCGTGGCGGCGGACGCCACCTGCACTCCCGCCGCAACATCCAGCGTGGTTCGGCTCCCAAGATCACCGATCTGCTCAAGGAAGGGCAGGAGATCCTGGTACAGATCGCCAAAGAGCCCATCGGCAAGAAGGGCGCGCGCATTACCAGCCATATCGCCCTCCCCGGGCGCTTCCTGGTGTACATGCCGACGGTGAACCACATCGGGGTGTCGCGCAAGATCGCCAGCGATGAAGAGCGCCAGCGCTTGAAGCGTGTCATCCTGGCCGAGCACCAAGGTTCCGGAGGCTTCATCGTGCGCACGGCTGCCGCCGGCGCCAGTGACGACGATCTGCGCGCCGACGTGCGCTTTCTGTTCAACCTGTGGTCGGAGATCCGCGGCCGCGCCGAATCCAGCAAGGCTCCGGCGCTCATCTATCACGACCTGAACCTGGTGGAGCGCATCCTCCGCGACCAGGTGACCGCCACATTCACCCAGATTTGGGTGGACACGGAACAGGAGTACGAGCGGGTGCTGCGCTTCGTCAGCCGCTTCCAGCCCGGGCTGGTCAAGCGCGTGAAGCTCTACACCAAGGAAACGCCGCTGTTCGAACAGTTCAACATCCAGGAGGAGCTCAACAAGGCGCTGAAGTCCAAGGTGTGGCTGAAGAGCGGCGGCTACATCGTAATCAACCAGACCGAAGCGCTGGTGGCGGTCGACGTCAATACCGGCAAGTACGTGGGCAAGACCGCGCGCCTGGAAGACACCATCGTCAAGACCAACGTGGACGCCATCAAAGAGATCGTGCGCCAGATCCGCCTGCGCGACCTGGGCGGCATCATCGTCATCGACTTCATCGACATGGACGAGCGCCGCAATCGCCAGAGAGTCCTGCAGGCGCTGGAGGAAGAGCTCAAGCACGACCGCGCTCCCTCGAAGGTACTCAACTTCAACGATTTCGGCTTGGTGGCGATCACCCGCAAGCGCGTGCGCCAGTCGCTCGAACGCACCCTGGGCGCGCCTTGCCCATACTGCACCGGCACCGGCCTGGTAAAGTCGGTACCCACCATCTGCAACGAGATTTATATCGAGTTGCGCAAGATGGCCAAACATGTGGATCGGGGCGACATCATGCTGCGCGCCAATCCCGAGGTCGTTAAGGCTCTCAAGGCGAACGGTGCGCGCTGGCTGGAGGAAATGGAAGAGCTCGCGGGGCGCACCATCATCGTGAAGTCCGACCCAGTGCTGCACCAGGAGCAGTTTGATTTGAACTAGATTGAGGCGAATTGACCGCAGCTTGAAGATGATTACGATGCGAAGAGGAACGCATTTTGTTACAGTTGGGTCAACACCCACCCAGAACAAATACTCCCGGACTTCGGATGAGGACGCCTCTTTTTTAGGCCAAAGGCAGGATTGACGCGCCCTGCCGATTGCGCATATAGTCTTAGCTTCATGCACGCCACCCGATTTAGCGCCGGCTTTAGCTACCGCTACTACTTTGAGAGTAGCGGCGCGGGCGCTCCGTGCGTGCCAGCCTGATGTAAGGCGCACAAGTTCAGCAAGCCCGAAGCCGCGATCTCTCAGGGATCGCGGCTTTTGTTTTGCATACTGGTTTCGGAGGGGCGCGGCTTGAGCTGCGCCGTGGCTCGATACTCTTATGACCTGTCATCCCGAGCGAGCGCGCCTAAACGCAGTGAAGGAGCGCGAGGTGAGGGATCTGCATTTGTCTGGTCATTGCGGAACTGCAGATCCCTCGTCGCGCTCAGCTCGCAAGCTCGCTTCGCGCGTCCTCGGGATGACAATTCAAGAATATGCTTTGCTGCGCGGCTGAAGCCATGCTTCCGAAACCGACTTATGAGCGTTCCTCAAGGAGACCAGCCATGATCGTAAATATGAAAGATTCAGCCACCGAGCAGCAGATCGAGCACGTCATCGAACGCGTCCGCGAAGCCGGGTATCAGGCGCACGTTACCCGCGGCACCGAGCGCGCCATTGTCGCGGCCGTAGGCAGCGGGCGCCGGCATGAGATCGAAGCCCTGCAGGCGGCGCCGGGCGTCGACAACGTCGTGCCCATCGCACAGCCCTACAAGCTGGTAAGCCGCCAAGTGCGCCCGGAAGGATCAATCGTTGATGTGGCAGGCGTGCGCATCGGCAATGGCGAACCCGTGGTGGTGGTTGCCGGGCCGTGCTCGGTGGAATCGCGCGAGCAACTGCTTACCACAGCTCGCGCGGTGAAGAGCGCCGGCGCGCGCATGCTGCGCGGAGGCGCCTACAAGCCACGCACTTCCCCATACGATTTTCAGGGTTTGGGTGAGGAAGCACTGGAGCTGCTGGCGGAAGCGCGGCGCGAGACCGGATTGCCCGTGGTCACCGAGGTGATGAGCACGGAAGACGTGGACACCATCTGCGAGCATGCCGACATGCTGCAGGTGGGCGCGCGCAACATGCAGAACTTCGCCCTGCTGCGGTGCCTCGCCACGGTCGACAAACCTGTGCTTCTCAAGCGCGGACCCTCGGCCACGGTGAAGGAATGGCTGCTGGCGGCCGAGTATCTGCTCACCGGCGGCAATCCCAACGTGGTGCTCTGCGAGCGCGGCATCAAGACCTTCGAGACCGAGACTCGCAACACCATCGATCTGGCGGCCGTGGCCTTGGCGAAAGAGCTTTCGCATCTTCCGGTGATCGCCGACCCTTCGCACGGTACCGGCCGGCGCAGCCTAATTGCGCCACTGTCGAAGGCGGCCATTGCGGTGGGTGCGGACGGGCTGATCATCGAGGTGCATCCCAACCCGGAGCGGGCTTTGTCGGATGGTCCGCAATCGCTCGACTGCCGCGAGTTCCAGGCGATGATGCGCGAGCTGCCGCTTCAGAAGTGTGCGGCGGCGGTAGCGTAAGTGGGGTCGTCCCAGTTATCGTTAGTTGCCGCCTGGTTACTTAAGGTGATTGCCCGGTGCGCCGCAACTCTCGTATTGGTATGATGATTAGCGGACTTCATGGCTGCGTCTCTCCGCAAGATAGCTCTCCTCGGGTTGATGTTGGTGGCGACGGTGGCGCTCTGTCGGGCCTTGTCGTGGCGGTCTATCGGTCCCGACGGCGGCGACGCGCGCAGCTTGGCCGCCGATCCCCGTAACCCAGACCGCATTCTGCTGGGCACCAGTTCCAGCCAACTGTTCGTTTCAAACGATGGCGGGCACACCTGGTCGCGGCTGGCGCGCGTAGGCGACGGCGATCACTACGTGGTAGATCACATCGTCTTTGACCCCGCTCAGCCGCAGACCGTCTATGCGGCCGCGTGGAGCGTCGAGACCGACGGCGGCGGCGTCTTTCGCAGCGATGACGGTGGCCGTACTTGGCGCACGCTGACAGGCATGCAGGGCAAGTCGGTGCGCTCACTGGCACTGGCGCCCGGGAATCCCGGCGTCCTGGTCGCGGGGGCGCTGGACGGAGTCTTCCGCAGCCGCGACGGCGGCCAGACGTGGGAACGCATTTCGCCGCCGGGACATCCCGAGATCAAGAACATCGAATCCCTGGCCGTCGATCCGCAGAACCCAAACGTCATCTACGCCGGCACGTGGCACTTGCCGTGGAAAACCGTAGATGGCGGTCGTAGCTGGTACTCCATCAAGGAAGGCGTGATCGACGATTCCGACGTGTTTTCCATCATCCTCGATCCGCGGGATTCACGCGTCGTCTACGCCAGCGCCTGCACCGGCATTTACAAGAGCGAGGACGCAGGCGTGCATTTCTTGCGCGTGCAGGGCATTCCCAAATCGGCGCGCCGGACGCGTGCCCTGCGCCAGCATCCTCTTGATCCCAACATGGTGTACGCCGGGACGACCGAAGGTCTGTGGGTGAGCATCAACGCTGGACAGAGCTGGCACCGCGCCACCGCCGACACGGTGATCGTCAACGACGTGCTGGTGGACGCGCGACATCCCGGTACCGTGTTGCTGGCCACCGACCGCGGCGGCGTGCTGCGCAGTGAGAACGGCGGCGCCAGCTTCTTCGCCTCCAACCGCGGTTTTGCCCACCGCCAAGTGGCCGCTTTCCTGGTGGACCGCAATAATCCCAGCCTGCTCTATGCGGGCGTGGTTAATGACAAGGAGTACGGTGGATTATTCGTCTCCCGCGACGCCGGCGAGCATTGGGCGCAAATGAACGACGGCCTTTCCGGACACGATATCTTCAGCCTCCGCCAGACCGAGCAGGGGACCTTGCTGGCCGGCACCAACCGCGGCATTTTCGCCTGGGGCCCGATGGATAGAGCCTGGCATGCCATCAACGGCGTTGCCCAGGAACCTCCGCCGAGGGACGGCGCCAGGACGGCGACCAGAGCGCGTTACGGCAAGCGACCGCTCAAGCCGCCGGCCGATCCGCCGGCGCGCCCTGAATTGGACGGGCGCGTGGCCGATCTGGAGGTGGCTCAGGACGCGTGGTTCGCCGCTACCTCGCAAGGACTGTTCTCGAGCGTGGATTATGGCCAGCACTGGCGCGGCGGAGCGGTCTTGGGGCGGCGGGATTTCATTGCTGTCCACGCCGCGGGCAGGATGGTGATCGCCATCACTCCCGCCGTTCTGGTGGTTTCTCGCGATGGTGGCAAACACTGGTATGCCCCCCAACTCCCCGACAATGTCCTTCCGCTCGCGGGGGTGGCATTGGGCTCGCAGGGAAGCATCTGGCTGGCTTCCCGTGGCGGGGCCTACGGATCGCGTGACGGCGGCGAGACCTGGGAGCACGCCATCAACGGCATTGATGCGCTGGACGTTACCTCCATGATGTACGACGGTGATAACCGCCGCCTGCTGGCTACCACGGTTACCGGCGCCTTCGAGAGCACCGACCTCGGCCACACCTGGCACCGCACCGGGGAGCCGACCGCGCGACTGCGCGGGATCAGCTTAGGCGGCGGACGCCTCTACGCTCGCACCGACTTCGACGGCGTGATAGCGGAGAAGGACCACATCCTGGACGAGAGCTCGACCCGATCCAGCATTCCCGCGGGCGCATCGAGCAACTAGCCTGAATTCCATGCGCCCTGTGAGCCAGCAAAAAATACACAGAGCGCGACCTGTCCTGCTCGTAAGTCGTTGAAAAACAAGTGCGCACACTGGCACGGTGGGTGCTCTTCCCACAATGGTCCTGGGGAGATGCTCGCAATGAAGCGTGTGGTGTTCGGGTTGATTTGCCTATGGCTCGTGCTCTCGTTCGCAGCCGCTTGCAATCGCCAATTCTCCAGGGACGATGCGCAGGCAGCAGGAGGCGATAGCGCCGCTTCTTCCCCCGATTCCGACAAGCTTCCTTTTGCGCAGTCTCCCAGTCACCAGGGGCTCGAGCCCCAGTCCCTGCTGCCCAAAGTCGCCTCCTTGCCCGAGGGCACGGTAATCTCGGTGCGCTTGGAGACTCCGCTGAGCAGCGCCAGCGCGCAGAGTGGCGATACTTTCAGCGCGTCCTTAGACGATCCGCTGGTGATCGACGGCCGGACCCTCGCAGAGCGGGGCGCGGCCGCGCAAGGACGCGTGCTGGCCGCGCGGAGTTCCGGCCACCTGCACAATTCCGGTTACCTGCGCGTCGCCCTGACCTCGGTGGAGATTGGGGGCAAGACGGTCCCCGTAGAGACTTCAAGTATCTCGGTCGTCGGCGCCTCCCACAAGAGCCGTGACTTGGCGCTGATGGGCGGCGGCGCCGGGGCCGGCGCGCTCATTGGGGCCCTCGCCGGCGGAGGCAAGGGAGCGCTCATCGGCGGGCTGGCGGGCGGAGGAGTGGGGACCGGCGCCGCCTACGCTACCGGCAAGAAAGATGTCGGGTTCGCAGTGGAGCACCGGCTGAGCTTCCGCCTCACCCAGTCAGCCCTCATTCCCTAATCGGGAATCTGACTTACTCCGAAAATGGTCCGGTATTTAATTGAGATAAAGTAAGTTACATTGGAAGCCGCCTCGGCGTCTGTTGGGATGTGTTCCCGTTTTGGGACGAAGAGCCCGCGGTGAATTCGTCCTGAATCCGGCAAGAGCTGTCTTTCCCGTCACTTGTGATGCCCAGGAGAAGGGCAGCGAGAATGCTTTTTGCGCCGGGAAATGGAGACCCTTACCCAGTCGGCACGCTGCTATCCAGCGTGGCGGGGTGGCTTGGCGCAATTTGCGCTGGATCAGTGCGCCCAAGCCACGCTGCTGGCCGACGCAGATGGGGGGCTTGTCTACGCCAACGCCGCCGCGGCCGCGCTGCTCGGCTACCGCGCGGAAGAGCTGCTGGGATGCCGGCTGGAGGAGCTGCTTCCCGAACTGCCGCGGCTGCTGGCCGAGGGCGGGGCGCGCAACGAGACCGTGTGCCAGCATCGGGGCGGACGGCGTCTGACGGTCGAAGTAATCCTCAGCCGCCCGGTGGTGGAGGGGCGGCACTTTCAATTCGTCTTCGTGCGCGAGATCAGCGAGCGCCAGCGGTTGGAGGACCAGCTCCGGGAAGCCCGGCGGATGGAAGGCGTGGGGCGGCTGGTGGCCAGCGTTTCCCACGACTTCAACAACCTGCTGACCGCCATCTTGATCTACAGCGGGTTGTTGTTGAACCAGTTGCCGTCCGAGAGCCCGTTGCGGCGCCAGGCCGAGCAGGTGAACGCGGCCGCGGAGCGCGGCCGCTCGCTGGTCTCGCAACTGACGGTTTTGGGAGGGCGGCGCAACTTCGAGCCCACCTTGCTGTCGCTGAACGAGGTGGTGGAGAGCGTGCGGGACATGCTGGCCCGCCTGCTGGGCGAGCACATCAGTTTGGAGGCCAGCTATGGGGAGCGCTTAGGAGCAGTCTGGGCCGACCGCACGCAGATGGAGCAGATGCTGGTGAACTTGGCGGTGAATGCGCGCGATGCCATGCCCGAGGGTGGCTACGTGCGCATCGCCACCGCCAATTTCACCGCCGATGAAGCTGCCGTACGCACCTATCCCGGCATCAGGCTGGGACAGTATGTGCGCTTGACGGTATCCGACGCCGGCTGCGGCATGGACGAAGAGACGCGCCGGCGGGCTCTGGAGCCCTTCTTCACCACCAAACCGCAGGGCCAGGGTACCGGGCTGGGACTCTCGACGGTCTCCGAGATCGTGCGCCAGAGCCAGGGGCAGCTCATCCTGGAAAGCGCGATCGGACGCGGCACCCGGGTGCAGGTGTTTCTGCCGCGCGTGGAGGGAGAGGCGGAGAGGGCGTCGGCGGCACGGCCGCAAGTGCAGGCGGCCGGGGCCGGGACCGTATTAGTAGTAGAAGACGAGGACTTGGTGCGGCGTTCCCTGCATGACATCCTGGCGGGCCAGGGGTACCGTATCTTGCAGGCGCGCAATGCGCGCGAGGCGGTGCTGATCGGCCGCCGCTATGATGGTCGCATCGACCTCATGCTTACCGACCTGGTGCTGCCGGGCAAAGGCGGTCCGGACCTGGCCGAGGAGCTGCAACCGGTTCGACCGGAGATGCGGGTACTGTACATTTCTGGCTACCGCGATGACATTCGCGTGCGCCAGCTGGAGCAGGCGGGGAAGCCATTTTTCCCCAAACCGTTCACGGCCGCTGCCATCGCCGGCAAGGTGAGCGAGGTTCTGACACGAACGCCGAAGAAGCCGCGCCCGGCGACGGTGACGGGTGTCACTGCCGGGACGGCGGAAGGGCAGTTAAAATGACCGCCTCCATAGCCATGAGCCCCATGCCAAACTTGGGGGAAACCCCGCGCGCGGATCTGTTGAACCTGTTGGTGGTGGATGACGAGCGCTCGGTGCGCGACGGCTGCCGCGAGGTGGCACAGTCGCTGGGCTTCAGCACCTTCGTGGCGGAAAAGGCGGAGCACGCCTACCGGGTGCTGGAGGCGCAGAACATCGACGTGGTCCTGCTGGACATGCGGCTGCCGGGCGGGGCCAGCGGCTTGGAAATCCTGCAGCAGATCAAGGGGCGCAAGCCGGACGCCGAAGTCATTGTCATCACCGGCTACGGCACCGTGCAATCGGCGGTGCAGGCGATGAAGCTGGGCGCCTACGACTATGTCACCAAGCCCTTCAACCTGGAGGAGCTGCGACTGCTTCTGGAGCGGGTGGCCGCGCACTTGAAACTGGCCAGCGAGAACCGCCTGCTGCGCGAGAAGATCAAGTCCAAGCAGGGATTCGGGGGCATCATCGGGCGTTCGCCGGAGATGGAAAAGCTGTATCGGCTGATCGCCAAAGTTTCGCGCAGTGCGCACCCGGTGCTGGTGCAGGGCGAGAGCGGCACCGGCAAGGAACTGGTGGCGCGGGCTATTCACTTCACCGGGCCCTTCCGCGACCAGCCGTTCATTCCCGTGGACTGCGGATCGCTGGTGCCCACCCTGATCGAGAGTGAACTGTTCGGCTATGTGCGCGGCGCATTCACCGGGGCGGTGCGCTCCAAAGAGGGCCTGATGAGCATCGCCCAGGGTGGCACCGTCTTCCTGGACGAGATCGCCGAACTGCCGGTGGACTTGCAATCCAAGCTGCTGCGCGCCATCCAGGAGAAGGAGATCCGGCCGGTAGGCTCGACCAAGAGCATTGCCATCAATGTGCGCATTCTGGCAGCCACCAACCGCGACCTGGAAATTTCGGTCCAGGATGGCAAGTTCCGCAAAGACCTCTTTTTTCGCCTCAACGTAGTCACGCTCAAGATTCCGCCCTTGCGCGAACGCAAGCAGGACATCCCGCTGCTGGTGAGTCACTTCCTGGAGAAGCTGGGGCGCTCGAGCGGAGTGCAGCGCAATATCTGCGACGAAGCCATGAAGCTGATGCTGGCCTACGACTGGCCGGGCAACGTGCGCGAGCTGGAGAATTGCCTGGAGCGCGCCTGCGCGCTCAGTTCCGGACCGCTGCTGCAGGCGGGCGATATGCCGACCACCATTCAGAATGCGCAACTGCACTCTGCGGTCGGCAGCCTGTCCAGCAGCCGCATCGTCACCATCGCCGAGCTGGAGAAGCAGGCGATCCTGGGCACCATCGACCAGTTGCAGGGGGATAAGCTGATGGCCGCCAAACTGCTGGGGATCGGCAAGACCACGCTCTACCGGAAACTGAAGGAATACACCTCCCAGGATTGAACCAGGTTTCCCGGGCTGGTTTCGTTTCGGGAAACCGGCAGAGGCGACCCGCCTAAGCTCTTGATTTTGTGAGGGGGCATCTTGGCCAAACACTTGCACCAAAAATAGGCATTATGATTTTGTTGATTACAGCTTCGACGCGTGCTTCTGACTGCGCCACCGCCATCGAGCGGGCAACCAACGAGCGCATCCAGATCTGTCCCAGGCTGTCGGTGGCGGTGCGGACTCTGCGCTCGGCGGAGTGCTCGGCCTTAGTCATCGACCAGAACCTGATGGAAGCCGATCCCGCTGCCGCGGACGTGGTGCTGAGTGAAGCCGAAACCGCCATCCCCGTCTTCGTCAACTTCGCCATCTGCGGTATGGATCGCGTGGTGCGTGATGTGCGCTCTGCCTTGCAGCGTCGCGAAGGGGAGCGCATTCGTGCCGTGCGGGAAGCGGAAGCCAACCTGCGCAGCCAGTTGACGGAAGCCCTGACCGGCATTCTGCTGTCGTCGCAATTGGCGATGGAAGTGCCGGCGGTGCCGGCGGCCGCTCAGGCGCGCTTGCGCTCGGTCTACCAACTGGCGATGTCTATACGGCAACGGCTGGAGCCCGCGGCCTGATCGACGCGCACGAACCCGAACACGCTTTGAAAAACGCCCTGCCATGGCGGCAATCTGCCCGCCCAGCTTTGTTGTATCCGCCTCGCCTCCGGGACATCTAAACATTTTCCGAGGAGGCGAACCGATGGCCGTCAAGATTACTGCCCGTAAGAATGGACCGTATCGAGTTGAAACCACCGAAGGCGAAGTCATCCTGCTCGATGCCGAAGGCGGTCTCTATGACCTGACCGGCAAGCCGGCGTTCTCGCTGTGCCGCTGCGGAGGCTCGGTCAACAAGCCGTTCTGCGACGGCACCCATTCCAAGATCGGATTCCAGGCCGCCGAACTGGCGGTGAAGAAGGCGGAAGGAGTCTGAAAGCACGCCGATGAAGGATTCGTTGAAGCCCGGAATCGAGTACGAACTCGTGTACCGGGTACCGGAGTCGAAGACCGTTCCAAATCTCTATCCCGAGGCGCCGGAATTTCAGGTAATGCCGCGAGTCTTCGCCACCGGCTTCATGGTCGGATTTATCGAATGGGCGTGCCTGCTGGCCATTATTCCCCATCTCGATTGGCCCTCCGAGCAGAGCGTCGGCACGCATGTGAACCTCAGCCATTCGGCGGCAACTCCACCTGGGATGGAGGTAAAGGCCAAGGTCAAGCTGATCGAAATCGATGGACGGCGGTTGATCTTCGAAGTCGAGGCACGTGATGCTGCGGACACGATCTGCAAGGGCACACACGAGCGCTTCGTCATCAATGCCGCCAAGTTCGTCGAGAGGATGAAAGCGAAGGCGCAGGCCGCACAGCGATAATTCCTCTGTCATGCTGAGCGAGTGCGGGCCGCTTTTGCCCGCTCGAGTCGAAGCGCCTCTACTGCGCGCGATGTTGTGAGTAGGGGTCCTTCGACTCGCGCGCCAAAGACGGGCGCGCTCGCTCAGGATGACAGCCCCGGAACAAGCTTCTTCAGGTTGATTGTTTGAGTGCTGATTGCTGCCTTCAGTGGATGGTCCTGGTCTTCCGGCTCATGTAATCCATCAGCAGATACTGGCCCAGCGTGTAGGGAGTAGTGAAGTATGCCTTGCCGCGGCACATCTCCGTGACTTTCTGCACGAACTGCACCAGCCCATACTCGGAAGCCAGCATAAAGGTGTTGATAAGAACTCCGGCGCGCTTGCACTTCGAGACTTCTTCCAGGGTCTGGCTGACCACCAGAGGATCGAGCCCGAAAGCGTTCTTGTAGATGCGCCCGTCTTCGAGCGTCAGCGCCGAAGGCTTGCCGTCGGTGATCATGACGATCTGCTTCATGTCCTTACGCTGGCGTTG
>Ga0335081_10010070_pt1 | contig 15249 bp, 15 predicted proteins | sample Lox_Sample_35_FD_206713 | JGI IMG/M metagenome (GOLD analysis project Ga0335081, IMG submission 206713) | Soil microbial communities from Loxahatchee National Wildlife Refuge, Florida, United States - Lox_Sample_3.5 | ecosystem: Environmental > Terrestrial > Soil > Wetlands | place: USA...
GTATCCGTACGCCAGGAGCACCTTGACGAGCTCGGGCCACACCGCGTACTGAATGGCCGCGCCCAACGCGAGGCCGAGGACGGGCAGCCCGAGCCGGGCGAAAGGCGGCATTCCTGGCGCGAAGCTGGCCAACAGACCGGCAGCACTCACCGCCAAGCCCAGCACTGCGTAGCCCACCCACTTCGCCATGCTGCGCGGGCCGTCGATTTCAAAGCGCACCCGAAAGGCAAAGTAGGGACCGAGGATCAGGGGGAGCCACACGATCCCCACCAGGGCTCCCGCGCCGCCCGCCGCCGAGTTGAACCACGGCATGGGCCACCGCTTCATTTCACCCACCAACCGCAGAAGCGTAAGGGCGAGCGTGAGAATGGCAGGCCACACGATAAGCCGGCCGGTAGTCAGGCGAGCGCCGGGCGTTCCGTCTGCCATGGGATCTCCTCTTGATGCCGAAACCGTTCCTCTCGAAGTTGCCAGGCGAGCCCATCCCTTTGGGAGAATGGCCAGCGTTCCGGAGATGCAGTGCAAGTGCGCTCAGGTTGCCACCCGGCGCCGCGGGCTCATCGTGATGCCTGGCGAGCGGTTGCTGCCTTGCTGTATCCCCTCCACCGACTCCCAAATGCGACTGGCAAAAGTGTACCCGATGGATTCTTCGCGTCAAGTATCCGCCCGATTAATACGATCGAAATGATCGTCATTGAGGCTTGCTTGCCGGAAACCATGTGCGGTAAATAGGGGTCAAGAGGAGGGAGCGAGACGAGGACAAGAGGTCCCGGCGGTCCGGCCCTGCGTGCAGTGCGCGTGCGGCGCGTGCGCCATTTCCTTGACTTCGCGCCGCTCGCAACCTATCATTAAATAATCACCGGAGTCGGGCGTCTGGAATGGGCGTACCCGCGGCGGGTAGCGGTGTGCAGTACCGGAATGACATCATGTTTGACGCATTACAGGACAAACTCCAGAAGGTTTTCAAGACGCTCCGTGTGCAGGGTGTCCTGAACGAGCAGGCGGTGGATGAGGTGCTGCGCGAGGTGCGCATTGCCCTGCTGGAGGCGGACGTCAACCTGAACGTGGTGAAGGCGCTGTTAGAGCGGGTGCGCGTCCGGGCGCTGGGCGAGGAAGTGAAATCGAGCTTTTCGCCGGCGCAGGAAGTGATCCGCATCGTCCGCGATGAGCTGATCGGCATCCTGGGCGGCGACACGTCGTTTTTGACTTTTTCCAAGGACTACCCCACCGTGTTCCTGCTGGTGGGCCTTCAAGGCTCCGGCAAGACCACCACGGCGGGAAAACTCGCGGCGTGGATGGCGACGAAGCGGCGGCGTCCGATGCTGGTCTCCACGGACGTTTACCGTCCGGCGGCGCGCGAGCAGTTGGCGATTGTGGCGAAGGCGGTCGACATCCGCTGCTTCCCGGGCGAAGGCATCACCTCGCCCATCGAGCTGGCGCTGGCGGCACGCAAGGACGCCGCCGACCGCGGCAACGATGTGCTGATTGTGGATACTGCCGGCCGCCTGCACATCGACGAGGAGTTGATGCAGGAAGTGAGCGACCTGCGTACCAAGCTCCGGCCCAGCGAGGTGCTGCTGGTGGCCGACGCCATGACCGGCCAGGACGCCGTCCGCAGCGCCCAGGAATTCCACGAGCGGCTAGGCACCACCGGCGTCATTCTGACCAAGCTGGATGGCGATGCCCGCGGCGGCGCCGCCCTTTCCATCCACCACGTCACCGGCCAGCCCATCAAGTTCATCGGCGTGGGCGAAAAATACGACGCCCTGGAAGTCTTTCACCCCGATCGCATGGTCTCGCGCATCCTCGGCATGGGCGACGTCCTCTCGCTCATCGAGAAGGCCGAGGAGAAGATCGACAAGCAGAAGGCGTTGGAGGTCCACCGCAAGCTGCAAACCGATACCTTCAGCCTGGAGGACTTTCGCGACCAGCTTCGCCAGGTGCGCCAGCTTGGCTCCATGGAACAGATGCTCGGCATGCTGCCCAAAGTCGGCATTTTCAAGGACGCGGCCAAGGCGCGCGTTGACGAAAAAGAACTGGTCCGTATCGAGGCCATCATCAACTCCATGACCAAACGCGAGCGGGCCAACCACGAAATCGTTAACGGTAAGCGTCGCAAGCGGATCGCCAAGGGCAGCGGCACCACCGTCCAGGAAGTGAACCAGGTGCTGCGGCAATACGTCCAGACCAGCCGGATGATGAAGACCATGAGTAAGGGTCTGTTGGGACGGCAGCTTAGCAAGGTCCAGTTGCCGACCGGCCCGGCGGGTTAGTCAGGCAGTAGGCAGAAAGCAGTATGCAGCAAGCAGTAGGCAGTAGGCAAGCCGATGGCTTACGGCTGAAAGCTTGCTAGCTTTTTGAAAAACGAAGCCACCGATTTGCTTGATAACAAAGGATCGGCCCTTGGAAAAATCGGGAACGAAGCCACCGTTTCGGGGAGAAGCCGATTGGCGCAATGCTGGCGAGAAAATGGTGAATAGTGAATGTTTGCGACCTTCCCATGCCAACGCTGCGTCATGAAAGTGCGAAAATAGCAGTTACAGTTAAGAAGGGATGATCATTGATTTTTCGGACCGAACCCAAATTTTATTGATAGCAATAGAGATCTTGGGTTGGGTTTCTGGTACGAACCCAATTAGGCCACTATATTGATGAAAATAAATTGCTTATGCTATAGAAAGCCACTAGGTAATTGAGAACTAAAGCAGTTATCAGTTTACTGAGGACCGGGACCTTAGACCCGACGACAGAGAACTGTAGTGATGACGGGAAATTCCAATTCCAGGGGGGAAGATTGCTGAGAATCAGACTGGCTCGGACAGGAGCCAAAAAACAGAGCAGCTACCGAATCGTGGTGATCGAAAGGGAGCGGGCGCGCGACGGGCGGCCGGTGGAGATCGTGGGACACTACAATCCACGGCGAAATCCTGCCGAGCTGGTGATGAACCGCGAGCGCGTGGATTACTGGCTGAACCGTGGCGCCCAGCCTTCGGAAACCATTCGGAGCTTCCTCAAGAAGAAAGCCGAAGCGGCGAGCGTACCCAGCAGCTAGGCGTTGACCCTGGAGCGCGTGGGGCAGGGAGACCGGGGACGAGGGGTCATTCTGATAATCCTTAGTCCCCAGCCCTTGGTCCCCACCCATGCGCGCCCAGGCTAGGCGGGTGGCTGCCGTTCGGCCCTTTAAAGGTTCTTTTTTCTAGCGCACGTTAACGTTGGTAAGAACTCCCGGACGACTCGTGTGAAAGGAGGACCAGATGAAGGAGCTGATCGAAGCCATAGCCAAGGCGCTCGTGGATTATCCCGATCAGGTACAGGTCCGGACCGTGGAAGGGGAACAGGTCACGGTTCTCGAACTCCGTGTTCACCCTTCGGACTTAGGCAAGGTGATCGGCAAGCAAGGCCGCACGGCCCGCTCCATCCGCACTATTCTTGGGGCCTCGGGCATGAAGCTGAAGAAGCGTTTCACGCTGGAGATTCTGGAGTAGAACCCGATTTTCATAGCGTCAACGTTTCAGCTTGGAGGGTGGGATTTGCGCTCGAGGGAAGGGCTAGGGACTGATCTGCGGAAGACTTGGACTACCGAGAACCCGGTGGGGGTTACGACCGATCTGAGGTTCTTGGCCATCGCGCGTCTCATCCGACCTCAAGGACGTCGAGGCGAGATCGCGGCGGAGATCCTGACCGATGTCCCTGGTCGATTCGAGAAGCTCGACTCGGCCTTTCTGGAGCAACCGGGGGGCGAGCCGAGTTCCGTCAAGGTGGAGAGCGCGTGGCTGCACAAAGGCCGCGTGATTTTAAAGCTCTCGGGAATTGACTCCATCGAGGAAGCGAGCCGGCTGCGGGGACGGCTTATCCTCGTTCCCAGCAGCGAAAGAGCGGCGCTGGCGGCGCATCAATACTACGTTTGGGAACTCGAAGGCTGCCGTGTGGTTCGCGACCTGGACGGAGTCACGATGGAGATCGGCATCGTCACCCAGGTGGAGCCGACCTCGGGCGTCCCCCTGCTGCACGTCGCCCCAACGAAGATGTCCAAGGCGCCGGCAAAGGGCAACGGCGATCTGAATACGAGAGCGAAAGAACGGCCGCCCGACGAGTTGCTGATTCCGCTCGCGCAAGCCATCTGTGAGCGCATCGACATCAGTGCCAAGCTTATCGTGATCGATCCGCCGGAAGACTTGTTAGAACTGAACGAATAGCCGGCGAGGTTGCGGCGCTGCAGAATTCAAAAAAAACGGTTTGATTGAGGAACGGACGCAATTGATCTTCGACGTCGTCACCATTTTCCCGGACTTCTTCACCGGCATCCTCGAGCATGGGATGCTGAAGCGGGCGCTCGCCGGCGGACAGGTCGACATTCGTTTGCACGATCTGCGCGATTTCACCGACGACCCGCATCGTACGGTAGACGATCGCCCGTTTGGGGGTGGACCGGGCATGGTCTTCAAGCCCGAGCCGGTCTTTAGGGCGGTAGAGGCCCTGCGGGCGGAGTCGCCCCAGCCAGGCTTTCCGGTGATCCTGCTCTCGCCCCAGGGACGCTTGCTGCGCCAGCCGGTGGCGGAGGAACTGGCCCGGGAAGCGCGAGTGGTACTGATCTGCGGTCGCTACGAGGGTGTGGACCAACGGGTTGCGGAACACCTGGCGACGGAAGAGCTTTCCATCGGCGATTACGTGCTGAGTGGCGGCGAGATCGCTGCCGCCGTGGTAATGGAAGCGGCCACGCGGTTACTGCCGGGTGTGCTGGGAAACGAAGAGTCGCGCGTCGAGGAATCGTTCGCACCTGTAGCGGCGGTCATGGACCGCCATCCTGACGTCGATCATGACGGCCTGAATGGGCTCGAAGAAACCGCGAGTCCGGGCTCGGCTTGGTGCCAGTCAGGGCAACACGGATTGCTTGATTTCCCACAGTACACGCGGCCGGCGGAGTTTCGCGGCTACAAAGTGCCTGAAGTTTTGCTCTCCGGCAACCATGCGGAGATTCGTCGTTGGCGGCGGCGCGCTGCGCTGGAGAAGACGTGGCGCAAGCGGCCCGACCTGCTGGCCAAGCTTCCGCTCAGCGGCGAGGACCGGCGCACGCTGGAGGAGATCAAGAGCGCGGCGCTCGAGCCGGTAGCGTCGTAGGGGCACACGGTGTGCCAATCGGGTTTTACGGCGCAGACCTTCCGGCCTGCGACCCAGGGATCAGATCCCACGGCGGCCCATCGGGCGCCGCCAATTCTAAGTTCGGGAGTTGATGATGCCAACAGCATTCGAGAAAGTCGAAGAACAGCAAACCAAGAAGGGCTTGCCGGAGTTCCAGCCCGGCGATACCATCCGCGTGCACGTGAAGATCAAGGAAGGCGACAAAGAGCGCGTCCAGGTTTTCGAAGGCGTGATCATCCGGCAGCGGCACGCCGGGTGCCACTCCACCTTTACCGTGCGCAAGATCTCCTTCGGCCACGGGGTGGAGAGGATCTTTCCTTTGCACTCACCCACGATCGACAAGATCGAAGTGGTGCGGTCGGCCCGCGTGCGGCGCGCCAAGCTTTACTACCTGCGGAAGCTCCGGGGCAAGGCGGCGCGCATGCGCGAGGTCCGGTCCGCGCAATAGGGAGCGTCGACAGCAGCGCCTCCCCAGGGCGTTAGCCCGTTGATGATTCAGCGGCGCTGCCTCTATTGGTTTCCCTGTGGCCTTCCATGCCAGCTCCTTCGGCGCAGCGCGAGAAGTCGACCTCGGCCGGTGAGGCGGGCCGCTTTAACTGCACCCGCCGCCTGGAAGCAAGGCTCTTGCGCCTAGGCTGGCGGCTGGTCGCCGGCTGCGACGAGGCCGGGCGCGGTTCGCTGCTGGGGCCGCTGTACGCGGCGGCGGTGATCCTCGATCCGGCGCGCCCCATCCGCGGGGTCGATGACTCGAAGAAGCTTGCTCCCGCCGAACGGGAACGCCTGGCGGTGGAGATTCGCCTTAAGGCCATAGCCTACAATGTAGCCTCTGCCACCGCGACCGAAGTCGACGCCATCAATGTCTATCAGGCCTCGCGCCAGGCTATGATCCGCGCTGTCTCGGCGCTGGTCCCGGCGCCCGGTTTCATCCTGACCGATGCCATGCCGCTTTCGCCGCCAGGTGCCGAGCCGTTTCCCATTCCCCATCGGGCCGTGATTCATGGCGACGCGCGCTCGGTCTCGATCGCCGCCGCCTCCATCCTCGCCAAGGTGGAGCGCGACGCCCACCTCACGGAGCTCGATCAGCGCTACCCGCAGTATCAGCTTGCGAAGAACAAGGGCTATGGCACGCCGGAACACCTCGAAGCCCTGCGCCGGCACGGCCCTTGTGCCGAGCATCGCCGTAGCTTCGAGCCCGTCAAGAGCTACTTCCTGCCGCTATTTCCCTTGGACGGCGGGGCGGTGACCGATCTGTCGTCAGAAAGCGGTTCGAATGACTAGACTAGTAGTCCAGGGTGGCCGCGTCATCTCACCCGACGACGGGCTCGACGCCGACCTCGATATCCTGATCGAAGACGGGATCGTTCGCCAGATCGATCCCCAGCTCTCGGCGTCAGCGGCGGAAACGATCGACGCCCGGGGACAAATCGTCGCACCTGGCTTTGTCGACTTACACGTTCACTTGCGCGAGCCAGGCGGTGAGATTTCAGAAACGCTGGAGAGCGGCCTGGCGGCGGCGGTGGCCGGTGGCTTCACCGCCGTTTGCCCGATGCCCAACACACACCCGGTGAACGACGCTCCCGAGTCCACTCGCGCCCTGATCGACATGGCCCGGCGCATCGGGCTTGCCCGCGTCTTTCCTATCGCTGCCGTTTCTCCGGGCAGCCAGGGAGAGACGCTGACGGATTTCAGCGCGCTAACGGAGGCCGGCGCGGTCGCTTTTTCCGACGACGGCCGGCCCGTCAAGACGGCGGGCCTGATGCGGCGCGCCCTGGAGGCAACGCGGGGCCTGGGCATCCCCATCATCGATCACTGCGAAGATTCGAGCTTGAGCGCGGGCGGCGCCATGAACGAAGGCCCCACTGCCGATCGCCTCGGCCTGAAGGGAATCCCCAACGCTTCAGAAGATGTGTGTGTAGCGCGGGACCTAATACTGGCCGAGGCTACGGGCGCCCACGTCCACATCGCTCATCTCTCCACCGCCGGAGCGGTGGAGATGGTGCGCTCCGCCAAGCGCCGCGGCGTGCGCGTGACCTGCGAGGTTACGCCGCATCACTTCACGCTTACGGACGAGGCTGTCGCTCGCTATGGCACGCACGCCAAGATGAATCCACCGCTGCGTGGCGCTCGTGACGTGGAAGCGATCCAGGAGGGTTTCGCGGATGGAACCATTGACGCGATTGCCACCGACCACGCTCCGCACGCACCTGAACTCAAGCGGCGCCCGCTCGCCGAGGCCCCGTTCGGAGTGATCGGACTGGAGACCGCCCTCCCGCTGGCGCTCATGAGACTCGTCCAGCCCGGCAGGATCACTCTGAGACGCCTGGTGTCGCTCCTGAGTTCCAATCCCGCCTCAATGATCCGCTCGGCGGCGACAGCGACGTTGGGCCGCCTCCAGGTTGGAAGCGCGGCTGATATCACGGTCTTCGACGTCCATCGCGAGTGGACTTACGAAGCTGCTCTAGGCCGCTCCAAGAGCCGCAACTCACCGTTCGACGGTTGGCCTTTGCGAGGCGCGGTCACTGCAACGATCGTTGGCGGTAAGACAGTGTACCGTCGCGCTTAACAACCGTCGCCCGTTTCTGGCGGGTTATCCCGCAGGGCGGGATTGCGGTCGGGGACGACTGCCGGGTTTCACGGCCGGACTGCCGGCCCGGCAGAGCGGACAAGCAGAGGGATGATAGTTCTGAACTTCGAGAGTCACCAGCGATGCCTTGGGCAGGCCGAGGTCGGCCTTGCCGCCGCTGCGGTCAATCAGCGAGCCAACCGCCATTACCCGGCCGCCCGCCTCTTCGACACACTCAATCGTTTCCCGTGTCGAGCCACCGGTCGTGATCACGTCTTCGACGACCAGAGCCGGCTCGTTATCAGCCAGGCGGAACCCGCGCCGCAGCGTCATGCGGCCCTCCTGCCGCTCGGTGAAGAGCGCGCGAACGCCCAGGGCACGCGCCACTTCGTGCGCCACGAGGACGCCGCCCAGCGCCGGCGCCGCCACCACCCTCACTCCCAGATTGTCCAGTTTAGAGGCTAGTTCGGAACCTAACTGTGAGGCAATCCGGGGATACTGCAGCACCAGCGCACACTGGATGTAGCGGTTGCTGTGCAGCCCGGAAGAGAGGATGAAGTGCCCCTCCAGCAGCGCTCCATGCTCGCGAAAAATCTTGAGGGTGTCGTCCTGCGTCATGGGACCGAACTTGTCGCCAACCGCGATTGGAGAGCCTTGTCCATCTCCGCCACGATGGCCTCTGCCGCCGCAACCGGATCCGGCGCGCCGGTGATCGGCCGGCCGACCACCAGAAAGTCGGCGCCGGCCTGGATCGCCGCAGTGGGAGTCGCAATGCGGGTTTGATCGTTCGAGGCCGCCGCCGGCAGTCGAATGCCCGGAGTGACCACCAGGAAGCGCGGCCCACAGACGCGCCGCACCGCCGCAATCTCGCGCGGCGACGCTACCACACCATCGAGCCCTGATTGCTGCGCCAGCCGAGCCAGCCGAACCACAGCACCTTCCGGGCTGGCCCCCATTCCCACTTCATCGAGGTCCGCGCTCCCGAGGCTAGTCAGGACGGTCACCGCCAGCACCAGCAGGCGCTCCGTCCCGGCGCTCGTGCCTTCGCGTGCTCCCTCGATGGCCGCTTCCATCATCTTGCGGCCGCCGCTCGCATGCACATCGACCATTCGCACGCCGATCTGCGCGGCTTCGCGCGCCGCGGCCCGCACCGTGTTGGGAATGTCGTGCCACTTGAGATCGAGAAACACCTTTTCGCGCGCCGAGACCAGATAGCGCGCCAGCACCGGGCCCTCGGCGGTAAAGAGCTCTGAGCCCACCTTGAACATGCCTACACGGCCGTGGAGCCTTTCCGCCAGTTGGGCTGCGGCAGCGGCATTGCCGAAGTCAAGCGCAACGATCAGGCGATCGCGTGCCGAGGCTATGGTCATGAGACCCATTGTAGTGGAATCCGCATGGGAGTTGAACCGCAAAAGCGTAAGGTCTGCCTCGTCGTGTAAGTCATCATTCCACCGGCGAGCCTGCCTGGTCGCCCTGACCCTCATCCGCGCCGAACCGTCGCCGAAACTCCGGGGACCCCTTGCGCAGGTCGAGCCAGTCGGCGAAGAGGTCCGGCCCCTCGAGCCAGACGCGAAACCAACTCGCGATTTCCCGCTTCTCCTCGCGCTTCTCCGGGCTCAAGCGAGGATTGGAAGCGAGGCTTGCTGCGCGCTGTTTGCCCTTCAGCAGCAGGGCCCGCACCAGCCCAATCCCAACCCGATCGCCGAGCTCACGGTACTCTCGATAGGCCGCATCGAGCTTTCGGATCGAGCCCTCCGCTTTTGCGAAGTCGCCGAACTCGAGCAGGCCTTTCAGCCGCGCGGCGTACGGCTCATCCATCCAGGGATCGACGTACTTGTCGTCGATCTCCACGCGAATTCCGGCCCCCGCCAGCACGCCCGCAACGTAGGAGCGCGACGCCCGCCGGCCCGGGTCGAGGCGGGCGAGCTCGGCTTGAATCGCTCGAATCTCGGGCTCGCCGGCGCGCTCAGGACCGAGCGTTCGCCAGACCTGGAGAACTTGCTCCTTCGTGCTTTTTGACCTTCGTCCGTCGGCCATGTTTTGGCTGCTGCCGATGCGCCGTCGATTTCCTGTGCCCGGCGATGTGAGCGGCAGGCCTCTCTTGATGGCCGGGGGCGGCGCTCTCCGCTACCTCGCTCTCTGCCGCCTTGCGGCGGGCGACCGCCACTTCCTTTCGATACCGCGCGACGTTACGCTGGTGCTCGGCCAGCACCTTGGCGAATACGTGGCCGCCGTGCCCGTTGCTGACGAAGTAGAGCGAGTTTCCCTCGGCCGGCGCCAGCGCGGCTCGGATCGACGCTTCACCAGGGCTGCAGATGGGGCCGGGCGGCAGCCCCGGGTTGCGGTAGGTGTTGTAGGGCGAATCCAGTTGCAGTTCGCTCTCGGTAATGGGAGTGTCCACCGGATCCACATCGCCGGACTTTGAGCTAAGGCGCGCGGCGTAAACAACGGTGGGGTCGCATTGAAGATCCCATCCGCGCTCCAGGCGCCGCTCGAAGACCCCGGCAATCAGAGGCCGCTCGCTCGTTTGCGGCGTTTCCTTTTCCACCAGCGAGGCCAGGGTTATAGCATCGTGCAAGGTTAGGTGTGTCTGGCTGAAATCGCCTCGAAACCTGGAGGCCATCACGTGCCGAAAGCGAGCCAGCATGGTCTCCGCAACCCGCTCGGCAGTCACGCCGCGCGGGAAGCGATAGGTGTCCGGGAACAGGTAGCCGTCGAGCGAAGGAGCTTTCGGGTCGAGGTCGCGGATCGAAGCAGGATCGGCGGCAAGCCGCAGAAACGTAGCCGAGTCGATCCCCATCTGCTGGTGGAGAATGCGCGCGATGTCAAAGCGGTCCGAACCTTCGGGAATCACCACGGTATGCAGGTAGATGTCGCCTCGCGCCAGCTTGCGATAGACGTCGATGGGGCGCAGCGGCCGATCGAACTGATACTCGCCCGCTTTGATTCCCAGCCGACGCAGACGGGCGAGCGTGTGGAGCGTGAGGAAAGGAAGTTGGTGCGCCAGCACGCCGCGGGAGACGAGCAGGCGCGCCGCCTGAGGACCCCGGGTGCCGGGGTCGAGGCTGACGATGACACTACCGGTGTAGCCCCGGTAAGGCCGGAACAGGTCGCGCACCTCCCATCCCACAAAGGCCAGCCCGGCGATCAGCAAGAGACCCAGCAGCCAACGCATCATAGCTCCGCCCTTGAGCCTTCCTAGGCCTCCTCCTGCCGTTCCAATGCGCGCCGATCGAGGTACTGCTGCAGCAGCAGCGTCACCGCGACCCGATCCACCGCGCGGCGCCGTTTTTCAATGCCCATGCCCGAGGCCCGAAGCACCCGGTTGGCTTCCGCGCTGGTGAGGCGCTCGTCCCACAGTTCGACCGGACACGGAACGTGGCGTCGCAGCTTCGCCGCAAAGGCGGCGGCCCGCAGAGACATCGCGTTCTCCCGACCGCTCACGCTCACCGGATTGCCGACGATGACGCGCTCCACCGCGTACTCCTCTGCCAGCGCGGCGATGTGCCGCAGGTCGTGATCCAGTTGGGTTCGCTCCAGGGTGGCGAGGCCCTGAGCGGTGATTCCCAGCCCGTCGGACACTGCGAGGCCGATGCGTCTGGTGCCAAAATCAATCGCCAGGATTCGTGACGGCAACGTTCAACTTCCTCCTGAGAAGCCGGGCCGGAAACGTGCGTGCCTCGGCGGCCCTATTCGCATCATACACCGAGGGCTAAGCGAGACGCCCGCGCTACGCACCAAGAGCCTTGACAACCATGGCCAAGCTAAGGTCTCATCTCAGTGAGAACATCGGTGAGCCACAAGACTGGCGCTGATGCCATCATCGTTGCGCCGGAGAAGAGCGGTTTATGTGCGACAACGTGCCGGGTCTGCAATCTGAAACACCGAGCGGCGAATTGCCCGTTCAGTTCTGTCCGGTTTGTTCGGCGCGGCTCGAGCCGCGGCATTGCAAGATGGTCTGCGCTCGCTGCGGTTACTTTATGTCGTGCTCGGAGTTTGAATAGGGGTTGATTACCCCCACCGGCGCCGCCGCGAGCACCGGCGTCTTGTTCGCTTCGCTCCGGGCGGGCCCGCCGGCTCGGGTTTGCCTGGCTGAGAACAGATTTTAGCAACGTCAGCGGCTGAGCCGTCGCCAAAACGAGATCGCGAGGGTAGAGGACATGGCGCTTCATATGGTCGAGAAAGAGATCGATGGTGTCACGGTGCTCAAGCTCTGGGGCAACATCGGGCTCGGGGAAGACAGCCGGCGGCTGCGCGAAAAGATGAATGAGTTTCTCACGGCGGGAAAGAAATGCGTAGTGCTGGACCTCGGGGACGTGCGCTACATTGACAGCGCCGGTCTCGGCACGCTCGTCGCCGTCTACACGTCGGCCGCCAGCCAGGGCGCCAAGGTGAAACTGGCCAGCCTTACGAAGATGATTCGCACTCAGTTGCAGATCACGAAACTGGTAACTGTGTTCGAGGTCCATGAGAGCGCCGAGGCGGCGGTGAAGTCCTTTCCCAATCCGTAGCGCCGTTACCTCGATTGCAGGTTCCTGATTGACGATTACCGATTTTGCAGACGTGCTCATTGGCCTGAACGTGTGAAGAATCAAACACAAAGGCACTGAGACACCGAGAAGAGCACGAGGATCACAGGAAGTTTCTTTCGACTACGTTTCCCACTCTTCTCTGTGTCTCTGTGCTGGAGGCTCCTTCGCAATTATTTCACAGCTTCCCGGCCTTCCACCGACGTGCAAAGCGCATCCAGGGCCCGGTCTTCAATCCAAAATCCAAAATCGAAAACCCAAAATCGGTCAGGTCCCCGCCGGATTATCCAGCCAATAGGCTGCCAGCCCCGATAAGAGCTTGGGATAGAAGTCGGTAGACTTCTGCGGCAGTGGATCACCGGCAAAAGCATTGTCGCGTACCGCCTCCATGGGCGTCGCGTTCATGAAGAAACAGATGTCGGCGGCGCCGCTTTCCACCAGCTCAGCGGCAGCCCGCAGCTCGCGCACATAACGGAGGTTTCTCTCCTCGCGCACCGCATGCCGGTCGATCCCCAGCGCGCCCTGCAGAATCAGCCGATGCAGCAGAACCACGTCGAGGCGGCGCTGGCCCGCCGGCACGTCAGCCAGTACGGTGGCCAGGACGCCGGTCAGGTCGGCGTCGGCACGCAGCCTCAGCAGCGCCAGGCGGCCCGGTCCGGCGTAGGCCCCCAGCGCTGGCCGCTCGCTCCCGGCCTCCGCCAGCCGCGCGGCGAAAGCGGCAACCCACGCGCTGGCGGGCCCCGCCGCCTGCACCGCTTGCACTTCGAAAAAGCGGCCGGCGTCGGCGCCGAAAGCGGTCCAGTCGAAACCTGCCAGGCCATGGACCACGCGGTGCGTGGGCAGAATCGTAAGGCCGTCGGTTTCCATGCGGACCAAGGTGGCCATGACGTATTCCGCGCGCGCATCGCCGCCCTGCCCCCGGCACCGGTCGCGATAGGCTAGCGCCGTTTCATAGCGATGGTGCCCGTCGGCGATCAGGAGCTTCTTTTCGCCCATCATTCCCGCGATGCGCGCCATGGACGAGGCATCGGCCAGGCGCCAGACGGAGTGCACGGTGCCGTACTCGTCCTCGACGCGCTCCCACGGATTCGCGGCCGAGGGCGTGCCCAGCTCGCGCTCGATGCGGCCCTCCGGGTCGCTGTAGAGCAGGAAGATCTGGCCGAAGTGTGCGCGTGTCGCTTTCAACAGCTCCAGGCGATCGGCCTTGGGGCCGGAGAGGGTCTCCTCGTGACGGTGCACGATGCGCGCTCCGTAGTCTTCCAGCCGGCACAGTCCGATGAAGCCCCGCCGCGTCCGCCGATCCCCCGGCCTGCCCGGCACTTCGTATTCCTGATGGTAAACGTAAAGGGCGGGCTGGCCGTCGGAGACCAGGACGCCCCGACCGATCCAGTCGCGAAAGTCGTCCGCCGCCCCTTGGTAATCGGCATCAGCGCCGCCCCCACCCGGCCTTCGCCGGATGATGCGCGCCAGGTTGTACGGGCTGAGGCCGTAGTAGCGCGCCTGCATTTCGGGGCTGATCTTGTCGTAGGGTTGGGTGACCACATTCGATAAGTCGCCCACCAGGCCCGGGTTGTAATGCAATGCTCGAAACGGAATAATTTCAGCCATCATCGTCCTTCGGCGAACCGGCAGCCGGTCAACGGCATGCAGTAGAGGGCATACAGCATATGGGAAGACGCCCCCTGCCTACCGTCTACAGTCTACCACCTGCCATCGGACCTTGAGTCATTGGAGCATTGAAAAAAGTCCCGCAACGCCCAACACCGATGTCCCCGGCGGAAGCGGTTCCCACGCAAACCCGGCAAGCTCCATAGATGTTGTAAGTCCACGGCCCGCCCAAGTTTGCGTCTAGCAGGGTGCTGAAAAACCCCGTTTCGAGCGGTCTTCGTAGCGGCGCCCTTTAGGGCGGCACTTTGAATTCAACAAGATGCCCGGCTAAAGCCGGCCTCTACGAGTGCCAAAACGGGTTTTTCAGCAGCCTGCTAGGCGAAAAACTGGCGCAACTCTTGCGCCACCCGTTCCGGCTCGCCGCCTCGATCGGTATTGGCTGAGGCCCCATGGCCGAGCCCGGATAGCTCAATACGTTTGACACGTGGCAAGACCTTCTCCAGGGCATACACGGCAACCTTCAAGTAAGCCGGGCTCTTGCTGCCGCCGAGCAAAAATAGGCGTGCATAGGCTCTTCGAGGAGCATGCTCAGGATGATGAGACCCAGGGAGGAGCGGCGCGCTTTGGTTCTCATAGTCATATTATGACTAGTTATTGTGTGGCGGCCAAAAAGAATCGGGGTTGAGAAGGGCGGGAGCGACAAGCGATGAAGGAGAGCTCCCTCGCCCTTGGCCTTGAGTTCTTGCTCCTCAGCCAAGAGTAGCGACGGGACAAGACGACGGCAATGACGCAAGGGGTCGATCTCGCATCCAACGGTTCCGAAAGGGCCCGACTTTGTGGGGAGGGCGAGTGAGCGCAACCTATGTGCACGGCTACCACCGGCGTGAGAACGAGCGCCTGCAAGATCAGGCTGGAACGCTGGTCGACCTGCTGCACTCCGACACCTCATACCCGGCTGGAAGCGTGATCCTCGAAGCAGGGTGTGGCGTTGGAGCCCAGACGGTCACCCTGGCTCAACGCAGCCCGGGCGCACGATTTATGTCGGTTGATGCCTCCGCGGACTCGGTGGCGGAAGCCAAGAGGACGGCGGAAGCGGCGGGACTCACTAACGTTCTGTTCCAGCAAGCGGACATTTTCGACTTGCCTTTCGCCCCCGAGACGTTCGACCACGTCTTCGTCTGCTTCGTTCTCGAGCACCTGTCCCGACCCGTTGACGCGTTGGCGATTCTCAACCGGCAGCTCAGGCCTGGCGGCACCATGACCGTCATCGAGGGTGACCACGGGTCGACCTACTTCCACCCCGACAGCAGCGCAGCCCATAGGGCCATCCAGTGCCTGGTCGAATTGCAGCGACAGGGGGGAGGCAACGCGTTGATTGGTCGGCAACTCTACCCGCTTATGGTCGAGGCA
>Ga0335081_10010071_pt1 | contig 15249 bp, 12 predicted proteins | sample Lox_Sample_35_FD_206713 | JGI IMG/M metagenome (GOLD analysis project Ga0335081, IMG submission 206713) | Soil microbial communities from Loxahatchee National Wildlife Refuge, Florida, United States - Lox_Sample_3.5 | ecosystem: Environmental > Terrestrial > Soil > Wetlands | place: USA...
TCTTACGACCATGGCCTCCTTCGTCCTGACCGGCCGCGATGCCTCGCGCAGCGAGCTTCGGGCGAGGCTCGACGCGGCGCATTGCGCCGACGAGGCGACTGCGGTGCAACGCCTGCTCGTCGAGGCCGATCTCGGCGAGAGCCTCCCGGCGATTCAGCGCCTCGCCGCGTCGCTCGCCGCGAAGGTCCGCGAGCGCCGCAGCCGCGCCGGCGGCGTCGATGCGTTGATGCTGGAATTCTCGCTCGACTCCCGCGAGGGCGTGGCGCTCATGTGCATCGCCGAAGCGCTGCTGCGCATCCCCGATGCCGCGACGCGCGACCGCTTGATTCGCGACAAGATCGGCCGGGGCGATTGGCGCACGCACCTGGGCCGGAGCCCATCGCTGTTCGTCAACGCCGCCGCCTGGGGATTGCTGGTCACGGGCGAGCTGGTCGGATCGCGCAGCGACTCGGCGCTCGAGGCGGCGCTGGCCTCGCTCCTGCGCAAGGGCGGCGAGCCGCTCATCCGCAAGGGAGTCGATCTGGCGATGCGGCTGCTCGGCCGCCAATTCGTGACCGGGCGGACGATCGAGGAGGCGATCGCCAACGCGCGCGAGCGCGAGGCGCGCGGGTATCGCTTCTCCTATGACATGCTGGGCGAGGCGGCGCTCACGGCCGAGGACGCGCGAGGCTACGTCGCGTTGTACCGGGCAGCGATTGCCGCGATCGCGGACGCCCGACCGATAGCGGGCGTTGATGCGGGTCCCGGACTGTCGGTCAAGCTCTCGGCGCTGCATCCGCGCTACGGTCGCAAGCAGCGCGACCGCGTTCTCGCCGAGCTGACGCCGGTCCTCGCCGAGCTGGCGCTGCTCGCCCGTGAGCGCGAGATCGGGCTCAACATCGACGCGGAGGAGGCCGACCGGCTCGACCTGTCGCTCGACCTCTTCGAGCGGCTCGCGCTCGATCGGCGCCTCGCCGGATGGAATGGCCTGGGCTTCGTGGTACAGGCCTACCAGAAGCGGGCGCGGGGGCTCGTCGACTGGCTCGCGGACCTCGCGGGTCGATCGGGCAGCCGGTTCATGGTACGGCTGGTGAAGGGCGCCTACTGGGACAGCGAGATCAAGCGGGCGCAGGTCGAAGGGCTCGCCGGCTACCCGGTGTTCACGCGCAAGGTCCACACCGACGTTTCGTATCTTGCGTGCGCGCGGGCGATGCTCGCGGCGCCGGAGGCGATCTACCCGCAGTTCGCCAGCCACAACGCGTTCACGATCGCCGCCATTTACGCGCTCGCCGGTCCGGCGGAGTACGAGTTCCAGTGCCTGCACGGCATGGGCGAGAGCATCTACGACGAGGTGGTGGGGCGCGACAAGCTCGACCGGCCGTGCCGGGTCTACGCACCGGTGGGCTCGCACGAGACGCTGCTCGCCTACCTCGTTCGCCGGCTCCTCGAGAACGGCGCCAATACTTCCTTCGTCAATCGCATCGTCGATCCGGCGGTGGCCATCGCCGATCTCGTCGCCGATCCGGTCGCGCACGCTCGCGCGGCGCGCGGCGCGCCGCATCCGCGCATCCCGCTCCCCGCGGCGCTGTATGCCGACCGGCGCAATTCGAGGGGCGTCGATTTCGCGGACGAGTCGGCGCTCGCCGCGCTCGAGGCCGAGCTCTGCGGCGCACCGGCGTCCGTGGACGCTGCGCCTGTCTTCGGAGCTCCGGCGGCCGAAGCCGCCGAGCGCCACGCGATTCTCAATCCGGCCGACAGGAGCGATCGCGTCGGCACCGTCGCGGAAGCTTCGCTGGCGGACGTCGATCGCGCGCTCGCGCGGGCCGCGAGCGACGGCACGAGCTGGGCGCTCACGCCGGTGGAGGAGCGCGCCGACTGCCTCGACCGCGCGGCCGATCTGATCGAGCAGGACCGCGGCCGGCTCATCGCGCTCCTGGTGCGCGAGGCCGGCCGCACGCTCGCCAGCGCCCAGAGCGAGCTCCGCGAAGCGGCCGATTTCTGCCGCTACTACGCCGTCCGGGCGCGGAGCGATCTGCGCGGGGCGAAGGCGCGCGGGCCGATGGTTTGCATCGCGCCGTGGAATTTCCCGCTGGCGATCTTCGTCGGCCAGATCGCGGCCGCGCTCGCCGCCGGCAATCCCGCGCTCGCCAAGCCCGCGGAGCAGACCCCGCTCGTCGGCGCCGCGGCGGTCGCGCTGCTGCACCGCGCGGGGGTGCCGCAGGAGGCCCTGCAGCTCCTGCCCGGGCCCGGCGAGACCGTCGGCGCGACCCTCGTCGCCGATCCGCGGATCGCCGGCGTGCTCTTCACCGGCTCGACCACGGTGGCGCGCACGATCGAGCGCGCCCTCGCCGCGCGCGGCGACGATCCGGTGCTCGTCGCCGAGACCGGCGGCCAGAACGCCATGATCGTCGACAGCTCGGCGCTGCCCGAGCAGGTCGTCACCGACGCCTTGACCTCGGCCTTCGACAGCGCGGGCCAGCGCTGCTCGGCGCTGCGCGTGCTATGCATCCAGAGCGACGTCGCGGAGCGCGTCGTCTCCATGCTCAAGGGGGCGATGGCGGAGCTCGCGATCGGCGATCCGCGCCGTCTCGATACCGACGTGGGGCCGGTGATCGACGCCAGCGCGCTGCGCGCGCTTCAAGCGCACGTCCAGCGGATGCGCGCCGCCGGTGCGCCGGTGTTGCAGCTCGACCTTCCCGACGCGTGCGCAAACGGGACGTTCTTTCCGCCGACGCTGGTCGAGATCGCGCGCATCGACGAGCTCAAGGCAGAGGTGTTCGGACCGGTCCTGCACGTGCTGCGCTTTCGCGAAGGCGAGCTTCCCTCGCTCGTCGAGAGCATCAACGCGACCGGCTACGGACTCACCCACGGCATCCAGACGCGCATCGACGAGACCATCGAAGCGGTATGCGCGCGAGTTCGCGCCGGCAATATCTACGTCAACCGCAATATGATCGGCGCGGTCGTGGGCGTGCAGCCATTCGGTGGCGACGGGTTGTCCGGCACCGGGCCGAAGGCGGGAGGTCCGCACTACCTGCCTCGCCTGGTACGCGACGGGCCGCGCGCTCCGCCGCCGGAAATCGGCGTGCCCGTGACGCTCCCGGGCCCGACCGGCGAGACCAACACGCTGTCGCTCCGCCCGCGCGGACGTGTCGCGTGCATCGCCGAGGGTGACGAGGCACTCCTGGCGCAGCTTCGGCTCGTCGCCGCCACCGGCAATATCGCGATCGTGGCGAAGGGGGCGGAGCGCGAACGCATCGTGTCGCGTACCGGCGCGCGCTGCGAGTTCGCCGCCGAGCCCCTGGCCACGGCGCCGGACGCCGTGCTGTTCGCCGGCCACGAGGACCTCGCGCGCAAGGTCAAGCGTTCACTCGCGGCGCAAGTGGGCGCGATCGTGCCGCTGCTGCGGGTCGACGCGGAACATCGCGGCGATCCGCTGCGGCTGCTGCGCGAGGTGACGGTATCGATCAACACCACCGCTTCCGGCGGCAATGCGTCGCTGCTGTCGCTCGCGGAGTGAGCCGAGACGGCTGCCACGAGCATGAAGCGGCTCGATGCGATCGACCTGAGGATTCTGGCCGAGCTGCAGCGTGACGGCCGCCTGTCCAACGTCGCGCTGGCGAAGCTCGTGGGCCTTAGCCCGACGCCGTGCGCGGAGCGGGTGCGCGGGCTGGAGGCCTCCGGCGTCATCGCCGGCTACGCAGCGCGGCTCGACGCCGAGCGCCTCGACCTCGGGCTCCTGGTCTTCATCGAGATCGGCATCGATCGAACCTCGCAGGATGCATTCGATCAGTTCGCTGCCGCGATCAGCCGTATCCCGCAGGTCCAGGAATGCCACATGGTCGCGGGCGGCTTCGACTATCTCGTCAAGGTGCGCGTGCCCGACATGGCGGCGTACCGGGCGTTCCTGGGCGAGGTGCTGTCGCAGGTTCCCGGCATCCGCGCCACGCACAGCTACGCGGTAATGGAGCGTGTGAAGGAGTCGGCGACGGTGGACCTGTCCCACTTGCCTGCGCGATGAGCTCTACGCCATCGCACGGCGGCGGCGAATCCCGCCCGAGCGCCGCAAGCGTGCCCGCCTACGGCATCCGGCATTCGCTGCCGCCGCGCCAGATTGCTACTCGATCGCGCTCGTCGACTTGGCGCGCTCGCGCAGCAGGAACTTCTGGATCTTGCCGGTGGAGGTCTTCGGCAGCTCGCCGAAGACCACCTTCTTCGGCGCCTTGAAGCGCGCGAGATGGGCGCGGCAATGCTCGATCAGATCGGCTTCGCTCACCTTCATTCCAGGCTTCACTTCGACGAATGCGCACGGCGTCTCCCCCCACTTGGGATCGGGCTGCGCGACGACCGCCGCCGCCAGCACGGCCGGATGGCGGTAGAGCGTGTCCTCGACCTCGAGCGAGCTGATGTTCTCGCCGCCGGAGATGATGACGTCTTTGGAGCGGTCCTTGATCTTGACGTAGCCATCGGGCTGCATCACGGCGAGATCGCCCGAATGGAACCACCCGCCGGCGAAGGCTTCGTCGGTTGCCTTCGGGTTCTTGAGATATCCCTTCATCGTGATGTTGCCGCGGAACATGATCTCGCCCATGGTCTCGCCGTCCCACGGGACTTCCTTCATGGTCTGCGGGTCCATCACGGTCATGCCTTCCTCGCAGGTGTAGCGCACGCCCTGGCGGCCGTTGCGCTCGGTGCGCGTGCCGATGTCCATCGCGTCCCACTCCGCGTGCTTGGCGCACACCGCCGCCGGACCGTAGGTCTCGGTGAGGCCGTAGACGTGGGTGATGTCGAAGCCCATGCGCTGCATGCCCTCGATCACCGATGCCGGAGGCGCCGCCGCCGCGACCAGGCAGCTCACCTTGTGCGCGATGCCGCGCTTCCACTCGTCCGGCGCGTTGATCAGCATCGCGTGCACGATCGGCGCGCCGCAGTAGTGCGACACCTTGTGCTTGCGGATGGCCTCCAGGATCGCCTGCGCCTCGACGCGCCGCAGGCACACGTTGGTGCCGGCGTTCGCGGCCATCGTCCACGGAAAGCACCAGCCGTTGCAATGGAACATCGGCAGGGTCCAGAGATACACCGCATGGCGCGGCATGCCCCAGTCGATGATGTTGGACAGCGCGTTGAGGTACGCGCCGCGGTGGTGGTAGACCACGCCCTTGGGATTGCCGGTCGTGCCGGACGTGTAGTTGAGCGAGATCGCCTGCCACTCGTCGGCGGGATGCTGCCACTCGAATGCCGGATCGCCGTCGGCGATGAACGATTCGTAGTCCGTCGTCCCCAGGCGCTCGCCGCCGGGGCCCAGCTCGTCGACGATGTCGATCACCGTGACGCGGCCCCCGATCTGCGCCAGCGCTCCTTTGACGATCGGCGCGAATTCGGTATCCGTGACGAGCACCTTCGCCTCGCCGTGCTCGAGCATGAAGGCGATCGCCTCCGCGTCGAGTCGCGTGTTGAGCGTGTTGAGCACTCCGCCCGTCATGGGCACGCCGAAATGCGCCTCCACCATCTCGGGCGTGTTCGCCGCCATCACGGCGACCGTGTCGCCGCTGCCTACGCCGGCGTTGCGCAGCGCGGAGGCGAGCCGCCTCGCGCGCGCGTAAGTCTCCGCCCAGGCGTAGCGGCGCGAGCCGTGAACGACCGAGGTTAGCTTCGGATAGACGTACGCGGTGCGCGCGATCAGCGACAGCGGCGTGAGCGGGGTGTAGTTGGCTTGATTGCGATCGAGACCGGCATCGTAGGCGGTCTTCATGATTGGCAATTCCTCCGGTGAGGCGTTTCCCGCGCCATGGTAACCAATCCGCTCACGAAGCGCATCGCTCCGGAAAGCGCATCGGCGAGCCGGCGGCGTCCGCTTGTCGCTGCAGTCCGAATTCACTATGCTGGCCGCTCCCCGCGGAACGGAGGCATTGCGCCATGGGTCATCGGCTGTCCAAGATCGTCACGCGCACCGGCGACTCCGGTACGACGGGGCTCGGCGACGGCACGCGCACGCCCAAGGATTCCCCGCGCATCGAGGCGATCGGCGCGGTCGACGAGCTCAACGCGGCGATCGGCGTGCTGCTCTCCGAGCCGCTCCCCGAGGAGGTCGGCGACTGCCTGATCGAAGTCCAGCACGACCTGTTCGATCTGGGCGGCGAGCTGTCCATCCCGGGCTACACCGCTGTGCGCGATGCGCACGTGGACCGCGTGGAGCAGGCCATCGGGCGCTTCAACGCGAATCTGGGGCCGCTCAAGGAATTCGTCCTTCCCGGCGGATCGCGCGCGGCGAGCCTGGCGCACGTGGCGCGGACGGTCTGCCGGCGTGCCGAACGCGCGATCGTGCACCTCGGTGCATCCGGCACGGTGTCCGATTCCGTACGTAAGTACGTGAACCGCCTTTCCGATCTGCTGTTCGTGCTGTCGCGCGCGCTCAACCGCGAAGCGGGCCGTCCCGACGTCCTGTGGCGCAAGGACCGTCGGCGCTCGCCTTGAGCGCAAACAGGGTCTCCGTTCCATGGCCCTCGATCCCGCGAAGCAGCTGGAGCGCAACGCGCGCCTCATGGAGCTGCTCGCCCGCACCGCGCTGCGCGCCCAGCGTGGGTTCGCGGAGCTCTATCAGGCCACCTCGGCGCGTCTGTACGCGGTCGCGCTGCGAATACTGAAGCAGGGACCCGCGGCCGAGGAGGTGTTGCAGGAGAGCTTCCTCAACGTCTGGCACCATGCCCGCTCGTGCGTCGCCGCGAGGAGCCAGCCGCTCACGTGGCTGACCAGCATCGTGCGCAACCGCTGACTGGATGAGCTGCGTCGGCGCGAGCTCGAAGCGTCGACCATGGACGACGACGAAGCCGCCAACGTAGCCGCCGACGATCCGACGCCGCTGGAGCGCGCGCTCTCCGGCGCCGAGGCGCGGGCCATCGGCCGCTGCGTGGATACCCTGGAGGCCGGCCCGAAGCAGGCCATCACGCTCGCCTTCTTCCACGGGCTTTCCCACGCCGAGCTCGCGCGCCATCTTCGCCAGCCGCTCGGAGGGTGAAATCCTGGATCCGGCGTGGTCTGGAGCGGCTTCGCGCCTGCCTCGACGGTGCGGGAGTCGTGCCGTGAATCTGGGACGGCCTGATCGCGCCGACGCGCTTGCCGGACAACACGTGCTTGGAACCCTACGCGGGCGCGGCCGTAAGCGCTTCGAGCGCGTCGCCGGTACCGATCCGGCGCTCGCCGACGCGGTGCGCCGCTGGGAGGTGCGCCTGCTGCCGCTCGCCGAAGGCTTGCCCGAGGTCGCGCCGCCCGAGGGCGTGTGGCGCGCAATCCGGAGCCGGATCGACGCGGAAGCCCGCGCGCGGGCATCGTTCGGGTCGAGTCTTGGATGGTGGCGCGGGCTGGCGCTCGCCTCGCTCGCCGCCGTGCTCGCACTTTCGGTCGTGCTGCTCAGGTCCGGGCCGGAACGCGGGGGAGGTGCGCTGGTGGCGGTGCTTTCGGCCAGCGACGCGAAGGCGGCTCTGGTCGCCTCGGCCGATCGCTTCGGCCGCTATCTCACCATCAAGGCGATCGCGCGCATCGACGTGCCGGCCGACCGGTCGCTGCAACGCTGGATGCTGCCGGGCACCGGCAGCCCACGCTCGCTCGGCGTGATCGATGTGACCACCGCCGCGCGGGTCGGGCTCTCGGCACCCGCTCGACAAGCGCTGCGCGACAGTCCATCCGCTCGCTGTGAGCCTCGAGGAGGATCGCCGACCGGGCTGCCGACCGGCCCCGTGCTCTACCGCGGCGCGATCGAGCGGACTTATTACCGGCCGCGGATCGCCGTCGGCGAATCAGCTCTGGTGCCCCATCAGGCCGGCGAGGCGCTCCAGGATCGAGGGGCGCTTGGCCTTGACCTGGATGCAATAGGGATCGATCGCCACCGGAAGGGCAGTTTCGGTAGCGGCCGGCCGCGCGGTCACCGTGACCAGCATCCGGAATCGCGGCTGGGCGGTCGCTTCGGCGGGCGTCCAACTCGGCAGCGCGATGACCGTCGCCGCGGCGAGCGCGGCAACGAGCATGAAAGGCCAAAACCACTTCGCGGCATCGGTGCGTTGCATGCGCTTCTCCATTCGTTCGCCGGTACGCCGGCAGGCTGTTGTCCGTTGTTCGCTCGCAGCGGTCGGAAGGGTCCGGAACTCGCGGCATCCTTCATGGTGCTTGGATGCGGTGAAAGGCCGTTCCGGATTGCGGTTCCTGCCGTTGCTCGGAACGAAAGATAAGCGGGCGCGTTTGCAGCCTCAACCGCCACGCGACGAAACGCCCGGATGCGGCGCAGGATGCGCCGGCGAGGGAATGGAATGCGGCGCGAAAGCGCCGCCGGGCCCCGAGGAAGGCGAAGCGAAGGGCGGGGACGGCGAGCTGCAGGCCTACGGGCCGGTAGTCATCGCCGCGGACGACGCTTCAAGGGCTGCGCCGCTTGAGGCTGTACCCCTCGGGCCGGTCTTCGACCTCCCACCCCGCCGCGTTCAACTCCGCGCGCAGGCGATCGGCTTGGGCCCAGTTGCGCGCCGCGCGAGCCGCCTGCCGTGCGGCCGCCAGCGCCTGAATGGTTTCCGGAATGGCTTCCTGGCGCGGCTGCCACTGGGCGAGCCGCAACCCGAACACACGGTCGCACGCGGCGAGGGTGGCGCGGGTCGAGGGTCGATCCACGACGTCGCCGCGCAGAAGCTCCCAGGCGAGCGCGAGCGCCCGTGGCACGTTGAGGTCGTCGTTGACTTCCGCCGTGAAGCGCTCGAGGTAGCCCGCATCCGCCATGCCGCCCCCAGGCAGCGCGCGAAACCCGCGCCGCATGCGCTCGAGCGCGGTCGCCGCGCCGTCTAACGCCTCCCAGGTGAAATTGAGCTGGCTGCGATAGTGCGCGGTGAGGCACAGATAGCGGTAGGCGAGCGGATCGTAACCGCGGTCGGTCAGCGATTTCAGGCGCAGGAACTCCCCCGCCGATTTCGCCATCTTCGCCTCGCCCTCGAGCAGGAAGTAGCCGTGCATCCAGAAGTTGGCGAGCCGCGTTCCCACGCGCGCCTCGGTCTGCGCGATCTCGTTGGTGTGGTGGACCGGAATGTGGTCCTCGCCCCCGCAGTGGATGTCGAAATAGTCGCCGAGATACTTCTGCGCCATCGCCGAGCATTCGATGTGCCAGCCGGGGAAGCCGCGGCCCCACGGGCTGTCCCACTCCATCTGCCGCTTCTCTCCGGGCGGCGAGAACTTCCACAGCGCGAAGTCCGTGGGATGCCGCTTCTCGCCCACCTCGACCCGTTTCCCCGCCTCGAGGCCGACCTTGTCCAGCCGGGCGAGATGTCCGTAGTCGGGCTGCCTGCTGGTGTCGAAGTAGATGCCGTCCGACGTGCGATAGGTGTAACCCTTCCTCTCGAGGTCGGCGATGAACTCGATCTGCTCGCGGATGTGGTCGGTCGCGCGCGGCAGGCGCGTCGGCGGCTCGATGTCGAGCGCGCGCATGTCGTCGAGGAACGCGTCGGTGTAGAGCTTGGCGATCTCCCAGGCGCTCCTGCCCGTGCGCCGCGCGCCCTTCTCCATCTTGTCCTCGCCCTCGTCGGCGTCCGAGACCAAGTGACCCACGTCGGTGATGTTCATCACGTGCACGACACGATACCCGTTCCACTCCAGCACGCGCTTGAGCACGTCCTCGAACAGAAAGGTGCGGAAGTTGCCGATGTGCTGGTAGTCGTAGACCGTCGGCCCGCAGGTGTACAGACGCACCGTGCCGGCCTCGAGCGGAGCGAACGGCCGCAGGCTGCGGGTGTAGTTGTCGTAGAGCCTGAGCGAAGGCGTCATCGCCTGCTGGAGCATAGGGCAAGAGCTTTCAGCGCGCCAAGCGCTTCGCCATCACATAGTCGTCCATCAGATAGCCGCCGCCGATGTCGACGACGACCGACTTGCGGACCGCGAAGCCGTTGCGCTCGTAGGCGCGGATCGCCTTGGCGTTGTGCTTGTTGACCTGGAGGGTGAGCGTGCTGCACCCCTGCCCGCGCCCGGACTCCTCGACGCCCGCGATCAACCGGCTGCCCACTCCCCGGCCGTGATAGTCCTCGTGCACGTAGAGCTTGTCGAGCTTGAGCTCATCGACCTCGTCGGGTCGATAGTACGCCGCGAAGCCGATGAGCCGGTTCGCGTCGTAGGCGAGGAGCAGTCCCGCACCCGGCTCGACGAGGAAGCGCTCGAGCGCGTCGTGCGAGTATCCGCGCGCGAGCATGTACTCGATCTGGCCGGGCGTGATGATGCCCGGATAGTGCCTGCGCCAGATCACGCCGGCGAGCTCGGCCACCGGCCCGAGATCGGCGTCGGTGGCGGCGACGATGCGAATCGCTAGCGTTTCTCCCACGGTGGCAAGTCTACGGCGCGCGACGGCTTCGCATTGGACCTCGCGCCGAGCTTAGCACGGGCTCCGGGGGCGAACGCGGTAGAATCGCGCACCGTCGCGATGTCCCCGCCCAGCGCGCCCGCTCCCCATCGTTCCGTCTCGCCGATCGCGCGGCGCAGCGCCGTGGCACTGCTCGTCGCGTTCGCGGTGATCTGGTTCTGCAATCTCGACTATCGGCGCCTAGTGCACCCCGACGAGGGACGGTACGCGGAGATCCCGCGCGAGATGGTGGCGACCGGCGACTGGGTGACGCCGCGCCTCGACGGCATCAAGTACTTCGAGAAGCCGGCTCTGCAATACTGGCTCACGGCCGCCGCGTACGAGGCCTTCGGCGTGCATCCGTGGACGGCGCGGCTGTGGCCCGCGCTGGCCGGTTTTCTGGGCGTGCTCTTCATCGGCTACGTCGGCTTGCGACTCGAGAGCCCCGCGGTTGGCCTCTACAGCGCAGCGGCTCTGGCGAGCTCGCTGTGGTACGCCGGCAACGCGCACATCCTCACGCTCGACGCCGGGCTCACGCTGTGGATGAGCCTCGGCTTGGGCAGCTTCCTCGTCGCTCAGCACGCGGACGCTCCGAGCGCGCGCTTCGGTTGGATGATGGCGGCGTGGGCGGCGCTCGCGCTCGCCACGCTCTCCAAGGGACTCATCGGCATCGTTCTTCCGGGCGTCGCAGTCGTCGCCTATTCTCTCGCGACCCGGGACTGGGCGCTTTGGCGCCGTCTGCACATCGTTACCGGCGCGATCGTTTTCCTGGCGCTCGCCGCGCCATGGTTCGTCGTCGTGTCCCTGCGCAATCCCGGGTTCTTCGACTTCTTCTTCATCCACGAGCACTTCACCCGCTTTCTCACGGCGGAGCACCACCGGCCGGGGGCGTGGTGGTACTTCGTCCCCATTGTCGTCGTCGGGCTGCTGCCATGGACGCTCCTGTTCTTCGCGACCCTGCCCCGGGCGTGGCGTCTTGCCTCCCGGGCGGCGAACGGCTTCAATGCGCGGCGCTTCGCGCTCGTCTGGTCGGTGGTGATCTTCGTGTTCTTCAGCGCCTCCGGATCGAAGCTGCCTTCCTACGTTCTGCCGCTGTTTCCCGCGCTCGCGCTCGTGCTGGGCTGGCAGCTCGCCACAGTGACGGAGGTCACGCTGGGACGACTCACGCTGCCGCTCGCCCTCGCCGCGGGCGCGTTCACGGTCGCTTTGTGGGCGGGCTATCCCATGCTGGTCGCGCGCATCGCGGATCAGCGCCAGCCTGCGGGGCCGCTGCTCGCCTACGGGCCATGGATCGAGGCCGGCTTCTGCCTCGCCTTCGTGGGCGGCGTGGCGGGCTGGTGGTGGTTTCGCCGCGGGCGACGGACGGCAGCGGTGCTGGCCATCGCGCTCACTTCGCTCGCCGGCGTGCAGATCGTGCTGAGTGGTTACGACGAGCTCGCCGAATCCCGCTCGAGCGAGCCCGTTCTCGCCCGGATCGTGGCCGCCCATGGATCCTTGAGGACCGACGTTCCGTTCTACAGCATCCGCATGTACGACCAGACCTTGCCGTATTATCTCGGGCGGACTGTGGTCCCGGTCGACTATCGCGACGAGCTCGCCTTCGGCATCGATCAGGAGCCGGACAAGGCGCTCGCGACGCTCGGCGAATGGCAGCGCCGCTGGCAAACCTCCGAGCAGGCGTACGCGATCATGCCGCCGCAGGAGTACGAGAAGCTCAAGGAAAAGGACGTGCCAATGGTGGAGCTGGGGCGCGATGCGCGACGCGTCATCGTGAGCCGCCGATGAGCTGGACGGCGTTTTCGTTTCTTCTCGCCGGCGTGCTGCTCAACGCCGGAGCGCAGCTCCTGCTCAAGGCCGGCACCAACACGATCGGCGTGATCGGCACCGACTGGGCACGTCAGTTCGGCCGGGCTGCGCTCGAGCCGCACATCGCCGCGGGCCTGGGCTGCTACGTCGTGAGCGTCGCGGTCTGGATCGTCGGTCTCTCGCGCGTTCCCGTATCGGTCGCCTATCCGATGCTCTCGCTGGGCTACATCGTCAACGCCGTGGCCGCGCAGTATCTGCTCGGGGAGTCGGTCACGTTCGCGCGCTGGCTCGGCATCGGTTTCATCGTCGTGGGCGTGTGGCTGGTCGCGCGATCATGAGACGCGCAGGGCCGCCCCAAGCATCGAATTCCGCCCCCCCGGGGAGCAGCGCGGCGGCGAAGCCGCAGGCGTGGGGGGATCATACAAGCCCGGGCTACCTCAAGTTCGCGAGCCCGCTGCTGGACGAGGCGACCATCGCCGGCGTCGAAGCAGTGCTGCGCTCGGGCCACATCGCCAGCGGCCCATGGGTCCAGCGCTTCGAGCGCGAGCTGTCGACGTGCTGCGGCGGTCGGCCGGTGCGCGTCCTCACCTCCGCCACCGCCGCGATCGAGGTGGCGCTGCAGCTCTGCGGCATCGGCCGGGGCGACGAAGTCGTCACCTCGGCGCAGAGCTTCTTCACCGTGCTCAACATGATCGTCAAGGTCGGCGCGACGCCGGTGTTCGTCGACTGCGAGCTCGTGACCCGCAACATCGATCTGGCGCAGACGGAAGCCGCGATCGGCCCACGCACGCGCGCCATCGTGCCGACGCACTATCCGGGATCGCTGGTCGACATGGACGCGCTCCTTGCGCTCGCGCGCCGGCGCGGACTGCGTGTCATAGAGGACGCCGCGCTGGTGATCGGCTCGCGCTGTAAGGGCCGCAACGTGGGCTCCTTCGGCGATCTCACGACTTTCAGCTTCCACCCCAACAAGAACATCACCTCCATCGAGGGCGGCGCGCTGGTGGTCAACGACGAGGCGGAGGCGAAGCGCGTCGAGGCTCTGCGCTTCCACGGCATCACGGTCCTGCCCGACCGCACGCGCGACGTCGCGTTTCCAGGCGGCAAGTTCAACCTGCCCGACGTCAATGCCCGGATCGGCTGCGCGCAGCTCGAGCGTCTGCCGGAGTTCCTGGCGCGCCGGCGCACGCTCGCCGAGCGCTACTTCGAGCAGCTCGCCACCGATCCGCCGTGCGTGCTGCCGCCCCGGCCCGATCCGGACGGGGAATACTCCTGGAACATGTTCTGCGTCCTGCTGCCGCTCGATCGGCTGAAGGCGTCGCGCAAGGACATCCGCGACGCGCTCGAGGCCCGCGGCATCGGCACGGGCGTCTCGTACGAGGCGCTGCATCTGTCGACGCTGGGTCGGCAGCACGGCGGGCGCGAAGGCCAGTTCCCCAACGCCGAGCGGATCGCCCGCGAAACGCTCACGCTGCCGCTGCACGCCGGCATGAGCCGGGAAGACGTCGACCGGGTGTGCGTCGCGCTGGCCGAGGTTCTGGCGGCCTCCCGGCGATGAGCTCGCCCGAAATCTCGGTGGTGATACCGGTGTACAACGAGGAGGCCGGCCTCGGGCGGCTGTTCGAGCGCCTCTATCCGGCGCTCGACCGGCTGGGCCGCAGGTACGAGGTCATCTTCGTCGACGACGGCAGCCGCGACCGCTCCGCGGCGCTGCTCAAGGACCAGTTCCTCGCGCGCCCCGAGACCACCCGGGTCATCGTCTTCAACGCCAACTACGGCCAGCACCTCGCGATCATCGCCGGCTTCGAGCACTCGCGCGGCCAGAGCGTGGTCACCCTCGACGCCGACTTGCAGAATCCGCCCGAGGAGATCGGCAAGCTGATCGCCGCCATGGACGCCGGCCACGACTACGTGGGCAGCATCCGCCGCGCGCGCAAGGATTCGTGGTGGCGAAGCGTAGCCTCCAGGCTCATGAACCGGATCCGCGAGCGCATCACCCGGATCCGCATGACCGACCAGGGCTGCATGCTGCGTGGCTACAGCCGCGACATCGTCACCGCCATCGCCGCCTCGCGCGAAGTATCGACCTTCATTCCCGCGCTCGCCTACACCTACGCCCACAGCCCCGTCGAGGTCGAGGTCGAGCACGCCGAGCGCGCGGCCGGCGAGTCGAAATACTCGCTCTACAAGCTGATCCGGCTCAACTTCGACCTCATTACCGGCTTTTCGCTGGTGCCGCTGCAACTGTTCTCGATGTTCGGGATGATCGTGTCGGCGGCCGCCCTCGCGACCTACCTCATCGTGATCGTCGAGCGGCTGGTCCGGGCCGGCTGGCGCGAGGGCTTCGCCACGCTGTGGGACCGCGACATCCTCGCCTTCTTCCTGATCGGCATGGTGCTGTTCGGCCTCGGCCTAATAGGCGAGTACGTCGGACGCATCTACCAGCAGGTGCGCGAGCGCCCGCGCTACATGGTTCGGGCCGTGCTCGACGATTCGCTCGAATCACCAAGAGGCACAGAAGCACGCAGAATCCCCTCTTCGTGACTTCCATCCCGATTTTCGTGTCTCGACGCCTTCCGGTTCGGCCGCCGCGATGACCGCGCGCGCCGCCGTCTTCGCCTACCACAATGTCGGCGTGCGCTGTCTCAAGGTGCTGCTCGCGCATGGTGTCGACGTGCCGCTGATCGTCACCCATCACGACGATCCGCGGGAGGACATCTGGTTTGGAAGCGTCGAGCGCACCGCCGCCGAATACGGCATTCCGGCGATCGCGCCCGACGACCCCAATGATTCCGGCATCGTCGCGCAGGTGTCGGCGCTCCGCCCGGACTTCCTGTTCTCCTTCTATTACCGGCGGATGCTCGCGCCGCCGCTGCTGGCCGTCGCGCCGCGTGGCGCGCTCAACATGCACGGCTCGCTGCTTCCGAAGTACCGCGGCCGCGCGCCGGTGAACTGGGCGGTCCTCCATGGCGAGAAGGAAACCGGCGCGACGCTGCACTACATGGCCGAGAAGCCCGACAGCGGCGACATCGTCGGCCAGACCGCGGTGCCCATTCTTCCCGACGACACGGCGCACGAGGTGTTCGACAAGGTCGTCGTCGCCGCGG